>Ga0335071_10000167_pt1 | contig 77943 bp, 60 predicted proteins | sample Lox_Sample_15_FD_206724 | JGI IMG/M metagenome (GOLD analysis project Ga0335071, IMG submission 206724) | Soil microbial communities from Loxahatchee National Wildlife Refuge, Florida, United States - Lox_Sample_1.5 | ecosystem: Environmental > Terrestrial > Soil > Wetlands | place: USA... | reverse complement strand
CTTCATCGTCGGTGAGCGCGCGGCCCTTCTGTCGGCGCCCGACCCGCTCCGCGCGAGTCTGTTTTGGATTTCGATAGCCGGCGAGAACGTTGGTATCGACAAAACCTCGGCTCGCGCACCATTCCAGAAAGGTGTGGGTGTGCTTGCGCATATCGTCGGCGGCGCCGCGCTTGCCGGTGGCGGCGATCTTGTCCGCGTCCGCGACGATCTGCCGGCGCGTGAGGGATCTGATGTCCTTGGTCAGATGCCCGGCCAGACCGCGCCGCATCGCCGACAGTGCAACCTGCCAGTTCACGATTCCGCGCTGCAGCAGCGCCCTCTCATACGGCCCCTTCGCCTCGATTAGTTCGCCCAGCGTCTTCCGCTCTTTTGCGGCCAGCTGTTGCTGTTTGGCTTCGCGCTTGGCGGCGTTCGGGTCGCCGGTGCGCACCAGATCACCGGTTGCGATCTTGGCGGCGGCGCGCGCGTCCTTTTCTTTGAACCTCGGCCAGGCGCCCAGCGTCTTGCGCTGTGTGCCATCGACACCCGGCTTGGTGAACAAATAGACCCAGCTCTTGCCGCCGCTGGCGCGGACTCGGAGCGCAAGGCCCGGCTGTTCACTGTCGTATAGATAGACCTGCGATTTGCCGGCCGGCAGCTCGACGCGCTCAACGGCGGCGTCGGTGAGCTTGAGGAATTGCTGCTGCGATTCGGACCTCAGACCTTTTCCCGTGTCGGAGTGAGACATGAGATCGTTCCCGCGATTCTGTGCCCCCGATCTGTGCCCCGGGGGAGAATTGGCCTCGGGGCACAGCAGGGGCACAGATTTTGACCTATGGCCGCGTGTGTCCGATTGAGGCCAAATATTGCAGGAAATTCTTGAGCTGCAAGACCTTTTTCGATTCATCATATGGTCTGCTATGGTCGCCTTGGAGCCGTTGTTCTTCCTTCACACGGGAGAGGTCCAAGGTTCGATCCCTTGTGCGCCCACCATTTAGCCTGGAGAACAAGGCACTTAGCCAATTGGTTACCTTGATCTGTGCCCACGAAAGCCAGGGCGCAATTGGGGCACATCGATTCGGCAACGCCGCCCAAATTACTTCCTCAACACTGCCGATCAAACAAGACTTGGTTGATCCTTTGCGACGACATCCGTGTCGACAACGTTGCAATGGAGAGTTCGCTTCTACTCGGCATCGTATCGCGATTGCCACAAGATCGCCGGTCACCTTCAAACACCTGCAATTCTTCGGAAGCTCACGGATCGCGCTATGACAAAAGACAATCAACCCAAATTCGACAATCCGAGCCTCGCGGTAGATCACCCCGAGCTTCACCACTATACGACAGGTGGAGGCCTAGCTGGGATATTGGCTAGCAATACACTTTGGGCAACGCACTTTTCCGATTTGAACGACTCAAGCGAAGTTAAACTGATTCAGGCCCCCCTTAAAGAGGCGCTTACCGCCCGTTGCAAAAGACTCGTTATTGAACACCAGCCCAGAAATCTTGCGCACATGAACAACGTGCGGAAGTTAGGCGGCCCCGAAAAAGTCGCGGATAATCTTGCACAAGGTCTGGTGAACGCGTTGTACCAAGTTACGTTTGAAAGCGATGAAGAAAAGCGGTTCGGGGCGCCCTTCATTACTTCATTTTGCTCTCACGCGGCCGATCAACCTTACGAGAGGGGCCACGGCCTCTTAAGTCAATGGCGAGGATACGGCCGCGATGGAGGATATTGCATCGTGTTCGACACCGGGAAGCTCATTGAGCTCTTGTCTCTGGAGTTTTCCGCATTTGACTACGTACATCTGGATTTTAGCACAGCAAGGTATGGCGACAAAAACGACGACGTGTCTTTGCTATTTCCTGAGTTAGTCCAGTGGTTGGAGCATTTTGTGTCGGAAACCCTCAAGGGGAACAAGGAGCCGTCAGGGGGCAAAGGACTAGGGGAGTTTTTGACGGGCGCAACTATGTTCAAACATCGAGGTTTTCACGAAGAACGCGAGGTGCGCATCGTTGCAATGCCCGGTTCGAAGGAGCTGCAAGCTCAGATGCTTCACGAGGACGAACAGCTTAAGTTGCGGCCGCTGAAGCCGATAGATTTTCCCGACGAGAGAGGTGGCAAACGACACATATCGCTATTTCAGGGGCTCGAGATAACGCTTCCCATCAAGCGAATTATTGTAGGCCCGTCTCGCGATCAGCAAGGCAACGTCTCAAAGGCTCGCGATCTTCTGGGGTCAAACATTTCGATTTCGGAATCAGAAACGCCCTTTATTGGTTAGCACGCACGACCCTCTTTTATGGTTGTTCCAGAGATATCGGCACTTCTCAGCGTGCCGGCAACACCTCTGGGAGCACGTATGGGGCACAAATCGGCTTGGCTGCTTCGCGATTGCGACACACCATCGACCAGCCGCGCTCGCACAGGATAGCTTCATGAAGGCTCAACAAGAGAACCATGACACTGCACGCAAGCAGTACGTTCCCGACCATGGCGTTCACTCCGGCAGAGATGCCCTACCGCTCAATAGCCATACAACCCTTCGTAGATAAGGCAACACCCTACTAGTGAGACGCCCCGACATTGGGTATACTGGTCGTTTTGTGTAGGGAGAATCCAAATGGACATTTCCTTCAAGATTATTCAGGACGTCACTCAGGCAGCAAATCAGCTCGTCGAAGCATTCGGCAAACTAGGCGATCTATTTGTACACGCCCTGACGAACGGCGTCGCAGGATATGAATGGATCGAAAAGCCGCGAGCGTCCTTAAACGTTTGAACAAACTGTCGGTAACCCTTACCTTTCTAACGGTTCGTCAGAGAGTATTTTTCGTCCCATCCATAATGACTTTCCTCAAAGAGCCAACCGCAGAAAATTGGTGCGAAGTCCAGAGCAATATCAGAACGACGATTAACATCTGCACCGAATTACTTGAAACTCTCCAGGACACTCGGCTCGGTATCGCTTCGAAAGGCTTCTTCGGGGACTTGGTTTTGTGCGTTATGCAACGTCAGAGAAGCCTACGTGAATTCTTGAATATGCCCCAGCCATCAACGTCTGCGGAGCTCAGGGCGCTGAAGGACTATATTGACGGCTACCCAGTCCTACTCAATACCCTTGATAAGGCAAATGCTGCGCTCAACGCATTTCTTGATGCACGTGGTATCAAGTCACCAACTTTGACCAACTAAGCAACCGCTACAACTCACTCGTAGCCGATGACCGTCAGGGGAAGCCCCCGGCTTGACGGCGAATCGCCCGGTGGCCAATCTGGCGAATATCTTTACGTCGCTGCCCCATCGCAGGAGCGGCCAGAGTGGCAGGAAGCGGCCAAAGCGGTGCTGCTGGTCGTGGGTGCAATGGCGATACGCTGCTCGCCTATATTGGCTTGTTGCGTGCCGGGAAGCCAATCGAGCCGCCGCAACCACAGCACAAGCGTGCCAAGAAAAACACGTTGATACGTTAAAATGGTTTGGGTTTACTTCGCCAAGCAAGCGCCGGGCGACGAAAAGCCCGGTCTGATCATCTTCGAGACGGAAGAGCTTGCAAACCGCTAGTTAACTGTGAAGAATCCCGAGGGTGTCGTGTTCGAATACCTCGTCGAGTATGAGGAGACAGCCGAAGTGGCGGCGTTCATCGGCCGCATCGATGCCAGCAATAGACAGCTTGCACGCGCGTCGCAGGGGGATCGGGAATGTCAGCGGGCGACTTATGGACAACGTTTCAAGAGGGGATCGGCTACAAGAGATTTGCCATATCCGGTGTAGTTGGCCTCGTCATAGCGGTCTTTTTCTTCGTCGCTCAGAACTTCGGGATCACGTCGCTGCTCGCAGTCCCGCATTGGGCAGTTGGGTGCGTCGCCACATTGGCTTTATTGCTTATTTGGGTGCTTCAATATGCTAACCAACTTCGGCTAGAACTAAAGCCAAACATAAAATTATCATACGATCCTGCACGCGGATGCGTTGTTGTGACCCCTGTTTTGCTAACGCTTCCTGATGGAAGTCAAAGAGAGTCGCAAGCGACCAGCGTTCGCGTTCTGGTTCAAGCGACTACGAGAGTAGCACCTAAGAATGTAACCGCGTTCTTAACGAAGTTTGAGAAGCAGAGTGTTGGTGGTGGCGCATGGGAACCGCGCCAGCATCACGAGCTTGTTCAACTCACTTGGACTTCTGAAACGTTCGAAACCGACCTCTCTGATGCATTCCCGAAGTCTGTAAATGTGCTCCACATTGGCGCCCACGACAATTTAATCACGTTCTGGCGGGCGTCGATGCCTTTGTCACTACGAGACTTCTTTAACACCAACACGACATATCGATTTACGATCTCAGTCATCGCGGAAGGAAAGACAAGCACGACGCGCTTGGAGGTTGATTGGAGAGGGCGTTGGGACACGATCGTAGTGCGCCCAGCATGAAAACTCTGCTTGGGGCATTGCATTACGGTGATAGCGCACTCAATTTCCGGAGGACAATCATTGCCGGTCGTTCGATCCGGACAGTCTCCACCCGCGCCTGCCTGGCTCGAGGACACGTCCGGTCTGTCGCTCAATGCGCGGGAGAACGCCGTCGTTTCCAGGGGGCCGGTCGACGCTCTCGGCGGCGCGCAACGCACCGAACAGATCGGTCTCGGGTTCGCAGGCAAGCAGATCGGCAAAGCTGGGGAAGCGATCCCTGATATGACGACACGGGCGAGGCGGGCCATGCTGCATGATGCGTGCAAAGCCGCGCCGCGTTAATTGAATGCACTGTCATCGCAATTGGCGCTTTCCAGACGCGCAGAGACCCGTCGAACCACTTGCGGTTCGCGCGTCAGGCGGCTCGCACCGAGCTGAGGAACTTGCCGACTTCGGCCTTGAGCCGGCCCGAGTTGTGGGACAGCGAGCGCGCGGCGGAGAGAACCTGCGAGGAGGCGGAGCCGGTCATTCTGGCACCGCCCTGAACGTCGGTGATGTTGGACGAGACCTGCATCGTGCCGTGGGCGGCTTGCTGGACGTTACGCGCGATCTCCTGCGTCGCGGCCCCCTGCTGTTCCACCGCAGCGGCGATGGAGGACGAGATGTCCGCCAGCTTTTCGATGGTATTGCTGATCTCCCGGATCGCCCCCACGGATTCCTGGGTCGCCACCTGGATGCCGCTGATCTGCTGGCCGATCTCGCCGGTGGCTTTCGCGGTCTGCTCGGCCAGCGCCTTGACTTCCGACGCCACGACCGCAAAGCCGCGGCCGGCGTCGCCGGCGCGCGCCGCCTCGATCGTGGCATTCAGCGCCAGCAGATTGGTCTGTCCTGCGATCGTGTTGATCAGTTCGACCACGTCGCCGATGCGGGCGGCCGCCTTGGACAATTCGCCGACACGGTCGGTGGTGGATCGCGCCTGGCCGACGGCGTCGCCCGCCACGCGCGCCGATTCCTGCACCCGGCGGCCGATCTCGCCGACCGAGGATGACAGTTGCCCGGTGGCGGAAGCCACCGACTGCACGTTTGCGGACGCCTCTTCGGATGCGCCCGCGACCATCGTGCTCAGTTCCTGCGAGCGCTCCGCGGTTGCGGTGAGCGAGGAGGCGGACGCTTCCAGCTCCGTCGCCGCCGTCGATACGGTATCAACGATTTCGCCCACGGCCGCCTCAAAACTGTCGGCGAGCTCGATCATGTCCGCCTTGCGCCGCTCCGCGGCATGCTGCTCCTGGTTTGCCCTGGCGTCGGCTTCGTTGCGCGCCCTCTGCTCGGCATTCTCGCGAATGACGACGACCGTCTTGGCAACGTCGCCGACCTCATCGCCCCGACTGGCGCCGGGAATGTCGATGTTCAACTGGCCGGCAGCCATTTTCCCGAGCGCTCCGTTCAGGCGCATCAGGGGCCTTGCAACACCGATGAAAGTGAAGACCACCGAGCCGGCCAGCGACAGCATCACGATGACGGCCATCACGAAGTTCAGGCGATTGGCCTCGCTGAGCTCGGTCGCTGCCAGCGTCTTGGCTTCCTCCGCGTTCCGCGCCGCGACGTCGAGCGCCGTTCGCATCAGCGCGAGGATCTGATCTGCCGCGGGCAGCGCCTTCTGGTCGATGAGCGCCTTCTTGGCCGCCGCCACCTCGATCGCCTCGCCTGTGACTGCGGAAAATCCCTTCACGGTCTTCGCCAGCCCATCGATCGTACCGAGAAGTCTCGTATCGCTGACGATGCTCCGGGCGCTGTCCAGCGTATCTTCCAGTCCGCCGGTGCGATTGACGATCACGTGCTTTTCGCTCTCGTCGCCCGTGGCGATCAAGCGCCAGGTCGCCGCCTGGACCGCGTTGAACGTCGAATCGGCTTCGTTCAGGACTTTTTCGATGTCGGTCCGGTTCGATGCGGCGATCAACGCCGGCGACAACTGAAGACCTTCGAATGTCTTGGTCCATTCCGCCGAACGTTCGCCCCGCCGCTTCGTGATATCGAAGATTTTCAGCTGGGCCTTTGCGATCTCGGAAGCGTCATTGTGATATTCGACACCGAGGGATCTGATCTTTTGCAGACGTTCCCTGTCCTCCGGCTTCGCCACGTTGGCAATCGCCACATCGAGCTCCCCGGTCAGGGTCGCAAAGACATCGTTGAGGTGGCTGACCTGCTTCTCCAGCTCCGACGGATTTTTTGACTGCTCGGCGTCGCGCAGCGCCAGCTCCATTCCCCGCAGCGCGATGTTGGCTTGCAGGGTGTGATCGGCGATCGTCTGCTGGACCCGGGCGCGGTTGTTCGCCGTGGTGATGGCCGATTCCGAGACCATTTGATTGGCCACCATGCCTGCCGCAAGCAGAACGCCAAGCAGGCCCACGGCGCCAAGTTTGTTTCCGATGCGATTGAGCTTGATCACTTTGCGCACTGCCTACATTTTTGACGTCAGGATTTTCGCGCGACGCGCTCAGGCGGCTTGGCCGACATCCGTCGGGGGCAGCATAGCCGACATGCCTTGATCCAAAGTTAATTCGGCTCTGCTAAGGTTGCGGCGAGCGAGCAGGCCGGCTCCCGAAGCCGCTCACGATGCAGTGGCAGCGAACTGTGAGTTGTCGAGTTGCGCAAGCGCACGCAGACACGTTTTTCCGCGCGCATGATCCGGGGCGCGAAACCATCCGACATGCCCGGATTCGTGGCGCCGCAGCTCGCGGCCTCCCGCGCCAGCGCGCCCTCGGGCGATAAGTGGCTGCACGAGATCAAGTACGATGGCTACCGCGTCCAGCTGCATGTCGACAAGCAGCGGCGGACCATCTTCACCCGCAGCGGTCTCGACTGGACCAGGAGGTTTTCGGTGATCGCCGGCGCCTTCGACATCCCGGTCGAGCGCGCCATCCTCGATGGCGAGATCGTCGTCATCAAGGACGGCCGCACCAGCTTTGCCGCACTGCAGGCCGAACTCGCCAGGGGCAACCAGGACAGCCTGTCGTTCCATGCGTTCGACCTGCTGTACCTGGAAGGCTTTGATCTGAGACAGGCGCCGCTGATCGAGCGCAAGCGCATCCTCAAGATGCTGTTCGACGAGACCGGCCTGCAGAGCCCGATCATCTACAGCGAGCACCTGCGGACGGATGGCAACAAGATGCTCGCCGAGGCTTGCAAGCTGAAGTTCGCAGGCATCATGTCCAAGAACGCAAACGCGCCCTACCGGTCCGAGCGCAGCGACGCGTGGATCAAGGTGAAGTGCCTGCAGCGCGGCAAATTCCCCGTCGTCGGTTTCGTGAAGGACGCAACCGGCGTCGCCGCGCTCCACCTCGGCAGGCAGCAGGGAAAGGACCTGGTCTATGCGGGCAAGGTCGGGACCGGCTGGTCGCGGACCGTGTCCGGCCAGATCCGCAAGACGCTCGATACGGTGGTGACCACGACGTCGAAGCTTACGAGGCCAATCCGGGACGCGAAGGCCATTTGGGTCGAGCCGAAATTTCTGGCTGACGTGGAATACCGCGACATGACGACCGATGGCCTGCTCCGCGCCGCCTCGTTCAAGGGCCTCACCAGGCGAACAGGCCGTTAAATCGTTTCCTCGGGCGCCGCGCCGCGCGAATGGCGCAACGCCGCCTCGCCAAGCGCGCAGCCACCTTGTCAGGTCGCAGTCTTGGTGACGATCTTGCCTTTCGGCGGCGATCCGGCAGCGGACTTGGTGCGGATGCGCATGGAGCCGCCTTTGGGATGGTCGATTTCGAACGCATTGGTCTTGCGCACCAGGTCGCTCAGCTTGCGAAAGCCGAACGTCCTGGGGTCGAAGTCGGACGCGAGATTGGCGAGCTGCTCTCCGACCTGCCCCAATGGCACCCACCCGTCCTCGCTTCCGATCTGCGTGATGACCTTCATGATGATCGGTGTGGCTGCGCTGGGGGGCTGAAGGGACTTTGACGCAGAGCCGGCATCCTGGCTGCTCGCGGCACCCGCCAGCAGGTTCTCCGTGTACACGAACCTGCGGCAGGCCTGCCGAAAACTCTCCGGAGTCTTCTGCTCACCGAACCCGAAGACATCGACGCCCTGCTCGCGGATGCGGGCGGCAAGCCGCGTGAAATCGCTGTCCGAGGACACCAGACAGAATCCATCGAACCGACCGCTGTGCAGCAGGTCCATCGCATCGATGACCAGCGTGATGTCGGATGCATTCTTTCCGGTGGTGTAGGCAAACTGCTGTTGAGGGATGATGGCATGTTTGGAGAGCGTATCGGCCCAGCCCTTGGATCGCGGATTGGAGAAGTCGCCATAGATGCGGCGAACGCTCGCCTCCCCTATCTTCGCAATCTCCTCGAACAGGCCATCCGCGATCTTCGCGGACGCATTGTCCGCATCAATCAGAACGGCGAGACGAGGCGAACGGGGTTCGGACGGCATGACTTATCCCCAAGATGGATGCTGATGAAACCTGCCAGAAGCAGGAGACCTGCGCCACGTTCTTCCATTGGCGCAGCGTTCATTCCGAGCCGACACGACTGGGCGCATAAGTCAACCGGCAAACCACCGGAAAGGCAGGGTCGTTCGGAAAGACATCCACCTGCACGATGATCGCCGGGCGGAGTTTCCATGGTCACGCAGCAACAGGCAAAACCCGGGCGCATACTCAGCGGGAGAGCGTCCGCTTCACACGGAGAGGTCCGAGGTTCGATCCCTTGATGGCGAGATCGTCGTCATCAAAGACGGCCGCAAAAGCTTTGCCGAGCTGCAGCAGGCATCGCAGAGTGGCGGATCGAGCCGTCAGCTGAAGGCGGGGCGAAACGACGCTGACGCCAAGCCGATAGCACGAGGTCACGCGCACCATCGTGCCTCAATTCATCGCATCAGATTCATCGCAGCGTCGCACGATGATGGATCGCTCCGGCAAACGCCCACCCCTGCGTCGTCGCCCCTTGGACGTCGACGGCTGTCTCGTCGCTGACGGAGTGCCATCATCTGCTGGCGCGGGTCCTGCGCGCCAAAATTCTTTTGGCTGCGGTGAGAATGAACTCCTGACAATCGATGTTGCGCGAAAGCGTACGTGCAAGCGTCAACATTTCAAATGTAGCACTACACAACCCAGGATTTCCAGTCTAACTTTCTTGCAACGGCGATTGCGGGTTCGGGAGAAGCTGAGCCATGAAAGACGAGCAAGGCATGCCGCTCAACACCGTCACGGCAAAAGTTGCGCTCGCCTACGCCTGTCCTCCGCCGCCCAGACCGACACGGATTCAATTTGCCGAGGCAGCGCCAGCCGGCGGCGCAGCGCGGATAGGACTCGCAATACAGGCGATTGAAGTCTGCCAGGTCATTCAGAGCGTCGAGAACTCGGTGACGCTGATCGCCGACAAGGCGACGCTGGTACGGGTCTATGTCGATCAGGCCAGTGTGATCGCGCCGGCGCGAGTCCGCGGCGAAATCGCGGTGCGGACGAGCGCGCAGGGACCGGCCACCTACGTCCCGTCCCTGAACGAATTGAGCTTGGATCCCGCAGAGCTGGCGCAGCTCGTCGACAAGCGTCAGACGATCGCGAAGAGCCTGAACTTTCGCCTGCCGGATGGCGCAACCCGGCCGGGCGAACTCTTTGTGGAAGTCAACCGCGTGACACCGACGGGAGGGGAGGATCAGCCGCTCACCGGCATGCGTCAAACCTCCGCGAAATTCATATCCGCACCGCCGCTTCGAATTCGCTGTATCGGGTTGCGATACCGCGACACCAAGACCAGCAAGACCTACGCACCCGACGCCGTTCATTTCACCTATCTGCGCTCCTTTCTCGCGCGCGCTTATCCCGTGCCTTCCGTGATCTGGTCGCAGATTGTCGTCGATGCGGATTTCTCGGCGCCGTTCAGCGCCGATACGGTCGTGCAGGCGAACATGCAGCTTGCCGCAATCCGCAGCGCGGACGTGAACAGCGGCGTCGATCCGCGCACCCATTACTTCGGCCTGGTCGATGATGCGAACCGCGACAACTTCCTGCGCGGTCGTGCGATGGGTGTCCCGACAACACCGCAGCCCGATACGGTTGCGACCGCCCCGTGCGGGGTTCCGAACGGCTTTGGCGGCGCCAACGGCCCGTCCTATGCCGACTGGTACGGCGCGCACGAGCTTGGCCACACCTTCGGTCGTCCCCACCCCGGCTATCCGGAAGGAGCGCAGGACAAGGCCGATGCTGACTTTCCGTTCGCCAACGGACAACTTTCGAATGCCGACCGCAAGTTCGTCGGCTACGACCTGGGCGACGGGGTTCTCGGCCTGCCGTTGCAGGTTCTTCCCGGCACCGACCACCACGATGTGATGACCTATGCGGAGCGGCAATGGATCTGCAACCACACATTCGAGGCGATTCGCATTAGATTGGAGGAAGAAGACCGGAAATTTGCACCCGCCACGAGTTGATTCCGCCGTCGGCGGCGAAGCGGTATCGCGGAAAGGATTGCGCGATGGCTGACAATGAAAGCGACGCATTTGCCCACGTGATCGCCAATATCGACACCGAATCCGGCGAGGGCCGGATTCGCTATGTTCTTCCGACCCGCATGCGCACGGGCTCGGGCGAAGGGTCTGCCGCGGACGCCAGGGACGAAGGCGTCAGCCTGGTGCTCAAGGATGCCGACGGCAACGAGATCGGCCGCGTGCATCCCGAACTGAGGTTCGAGGTTCGTCATGATGACGAGGAGAAGCCGCATCGCGCGATCATCCAGCAGGACATCGCCGTCAGCGGCGCGTTGTCGAAGATCGATCTGGAGTTTCGCGGCAGGACGATCGACGCCTTCCAGCCGCAATCCGCCGCCGTCGTAGACCGCCAGTTCCGGGAAACGGCGACGTTCGGACTCCCGCTGCCAGACGAGCCGCACAAGCTTTCGCTTGGGACGCCGAAGATCGCGCAGCGCGGCGGCGTCAGCTACATGGTCCAGGCAAGGCCCGATAACGCCGACCAGTGGCAGACGCTGGCGGTCGGCAAGTCGACCCCCGATTTCGTCGTCGACAAGAACCAGTTTCCGGGGGCGTCCTCGGTGGACGTTCGAATTACGCAAAATGCCGGCTTTCAGAGCCGAACGGTGGATCAGAGGAATATCAAGCTCGAACAACCACAGGCCTCGATCGGCGGGCCAGCACGACAGTTGAAGGAGGGCAGCATGTTGGTTCGGCGCAACGTATGGGAGCTCGGCGGTGACTGGGCAGATCCGATTCTCTGGTATGCGCGCGCGGTTGCCGTGCTGAAGGCGAAACCGATCGACGAGCGAACCAGCTGGCGTTTCTGGGCCGGCATGCACGGATACCATCAGGGTCTGTGGGAGTTCTACGGCTACAAGACGTCCGACGAGCAAGTGCCCGCGAAGGCGGACTTCGATCTGTTCTGGCAGCAATGCCAGCATGGCAGCTGGTATTTTCTCCCGTGGCACCGCGGCTACCTGATCGGGTTCGAGAAGCTGATCCGCGCGACCGTCAAGGCGCTCAAGGGACCGGATGATTGGACCCTGCCCTACTGGAACTATTTCAAAGCCGGTCAGAACGGATTGCCGCCGGCATTCGGGAGCCCCGATTGGCCGGACAAGGACAAAGGCGTCAACCCTCTTTTCGTCGAGCAGCGATGGGGCCCGGACCCCGAGCAGCCGGGCAAGGTCTTCATCCCGCTCGAGGCGGTCAATCTGGACGCGATGACGGTCCATGAATTCACCGGCGTGGCAAGCGGTGGGGACCGTGGTTTCGGAGGCATCGACACCGGCTTCGAGCACGGCGGCGACAAGCATGGCGACCTCGAGGGTCAGCCGCACGACCAGGTGCACGGCCTTGTCGGAGGCGAGAAGATGTTCCCTGACGCGAGCCCGCGGCCCTTGCCCGGACTGATGTCGGCGCCGGTGACGGCCGGCCTGGACCCGATCTTCTGGCTGCACCACGCCAACATCGATCGGCTGTGGGAGAGCTGGAGGCAGAGCGCGCCCGAGAAGAACAAGGACCCGGAAGAGACCAGCTGGAAGGCCGGGCCCGCCAGCCTCGGCCAGCACAGCTTTGTCGTCCCCAAACCCGACGGCTCGGAGTGGAAGTTCACACCCGGGGAGATGTCGGACTTCGCATCTCTGGACTACACTTACAGCGATTTCACGCCGGGAGACGCAGCGGCAGAGGCGGCCGCCGGCATGATCGCGACAGCGCCTGGAGTGATCGCAATGACCCAATCGCGTGGAGCAACAATCGAAGTGGTGGGTGCCAGCGACAACACGCTTCCCGTTGCAGGAAGAGGCGCCGAGGCCACCATTCCGCTCGATGCCAATATGCGGGCGAAGGTGGCCGGCAAGCTGGCGGCTGGCCCGGTGCCTGGTGGGACCAAGGCAGAGCAGGTCTTTCTCAATCTGGAAAATGTCCGCGGATATTCCGACGCAACCGTCCTGCAGGTCTATATGCAGTTTCCCGGAAAAGGCGGCGCGCCATCGACCGAGCGGCAGGTCGGCAGCATCGGGCTGTTCGGCGTCACAAAAGCGACGGAGCTCGACGGCGGACAGGTCGGAAACGGTTTGTCCTACGTGTTGAACATAACGAAGCCCTATTCCGAGTTCGCCGGCTCGAGCAACGCCGATCTCGCAAATGTCGGCGTTCGCCTCCAGGCCGTTGCGCCGGTGCATCAGGCGGCCGACGTCAGCGTCGGCCGCATCAGCATCGTGCGTCAAGGCGACTGACAGCTGCTTCATGACGCCCGCAGCCCATGAGCGTCTGCAAATTCGCCTTCCGCTTGCCGCCGCGGCTGCCGCCTCGTGGGCAGCCATGGCGGCATTGTCGGAGCAGCGCACGCTCGCGGTTTTTTGCAGCACCGATATCTGGTCGACACTCTCGCTCGACAGGCTCGCCGTGGCGATGACGTTCTATTCTCCCGAGAGGCTGGTCGGCGAATGGATGCTGATGGTGGCGGCGATGATGATGCCGATGCTCGCGGGTGCGGTCGGACATGTCCGCGCGAGAACCCTGCCGAATAGACGCCCGCGCTCGCTGGCGCTGTTCATGGTCGGCTACGCGGCGATCTGGATTGCCTGCGGCCTGCCCATCGTGCTGGCGGCGCTCGCGCTTCAATTGATGCAGTCGGGACCGATCGTCACCGTCGCCTTGGTGGGATCGATCATCCTGGTCTGGCAATTTTCTCCCGGAAAGCAATTCTGCCTGAACCATTGCCACGACCTGCCGCCTCTCGCTGCCCGTGGACTGAGAGCCGACCTGGCAGCTCTGAGGTATGGCGCCACGCGAGGGATCTGGTGCTGCGGGACTTGCTGGGCGTTGATGCTCATTCCCTTGACGACGCAGAGCGGACATTTGCTGGCGATGGCCGCGACCAGCGCATTCCTCATTGCCGAACGCCTGGACAAACCGCGGCGCCCGGCCTGGGAAATGCGATGGCCATCGACGATCGTCAGGCTGCTGTGGTTCAGGCTTGGCCTTTGGCGACGGCCGGCTCCCGCAGGCGGGTGACATTCCGCCCGGGGCATCCTGCAGGAACTTGCACCTCAGCCGTATCGGCCACCACAATTGTCCGTGACGTCACGGATGACGGCAACCTGGCGACCCCTTGTCACTCCTTCGTATCGAGTGCGGCCAATACCCGCGGCGGTGACATCGGCAGGGCATAGAAACGCTTTCCCAGCGCATTGTGAACCGCATTGGCGACCGCGGCCATGACCGGCACGAGCGGCACTTCGCCGACACCCTTGACGCCCTGCGGATGCTTCGGGTTCGGCACTTCGACCATCACCGTGTCGAGCATCGGCAGGTCCGAGCAGACCGGCATGCGATAGTCGAGGAAGCCCGGGTTATCGACCTTGCCATCCCTGTTGTAGATATATTCCTCGTTCAGCGCCCAGCCGATCCCCTGCGCGACGCCGCCCTGCATCTGGCCTTCGACATAGCCCGGATGGATGGCGCGGCCGACGTCCTGCACGGCCGTGTAGCGAATGACGCGCACGATGCCGAGCTCGACATCCACCTCGACGTCGCAGATGTGGGTGCCGAAGCCGCCCTCCGCGCCTTCGGTGTTGAGCTGCACGCCGGCGCCGATCGGTCCGCCCTGAACCGGGGCCTTTGCGGCAAGCTCGGCCAGCGTCAGCGGTTCAAACTGGCCGGCATTCGGGCTCACCGGATGCGCCGCGCCGTTTTCCCATTTGACCGCCTCGGGATCGATCTCCCAGATCCTGGCGGCGCGCTCGCGCAGCGTGGCGATGATCTTTTCCGTCGACTGGGTCACCACCATGGCCGATGCAAAAAGCACGCGGCTGCCGCCGGTCAGATTGGAGAAGCCGACGGTCGCGGTGTCGCCGATCAGGACCGACACCCGCCGGTAATCGATGCCGAGCAATTCCGCGCAGATGTTGGCGATCGCGGCGCGCGAGCCGCCGATGTCGGGGTGCCCGGTCGTCACGACGACGTTGCCGTCCTCGGTGATGTTGACCTGCGCGCTCGATTCGCCGCCGGCGTTGAACCAGAAGCCGGAGGCCACGCCCCTGCCTTGTAGCTTTCCGAGCGGCGCGGAATAGTGCGGATGCGCTTTCGCGGCCTCCAGCGTTTCGACATAACCGATACGCGGGAAGACCGGGCCATGCGCGGCTTTGGTGCCCTGCCTGGCCGCATTCTTCAGCCGCAGCTCGAGCGGATCCATCTTCAGTGCTTCGGCGAGTTCATCCATCACGCACTCGACCGCGAAGGCGCCGATCGGCGCACCCGGCGCGCGGTAGGCCGCAACCTTGGAGCGGTTGGAGAGCACGTCGTAGCCGACGGAGAGAACGTTCGGGATATCATAGGGCGAAAAACTGCAGCCGACCGCGCCGCGGATCGGCGAGCCCGGCAGTGCGCCGGCCTGCAGATAGAACGTGCCCTGGGCCGCGACGATCGTGCCGTCCCTTCTGGCACCGATCTTGACCGTGCTCTTCGAGCCCGACGTCGGCCCGGTCGCCCGCATCACCTCCTCGCGGGTCATCACCATCTTGACGGGCCGGCCGGATTTCTTTGCAAGCAACGTCGCGAGCGGCTCGAGGTAGACGATGGTCTTGCCGCCAAAACCGCCGCCGATCTCGGCCGGAATCGCACGGATGTCGCTCTGCGGAATGCCGGTCAGATGCGCCACCATGGCGCGCACCATGAACTGCCCCTGGCTCGAGCTCCAGATCGTGGTCTTGTTGTCGGGGGCGACGCTGATCAGGCAGGCATGCGGCTCGATATAGCCCTGATGCACCGGTCGCGTGGCGAAGCTGCGCTCGACGATGACATCGGCTTCCTTGAATCCTTCCGCGACATCGCCCTTCTTGACTTCAATCCTGCCGGCGATGTTGGACGGCTTGCCCTCGAACTTATTGAACTCGTGCAGGATCGGCGCGTCCGGCCTCAGCGCGTCGTCGATCTCGATCGACCACGGCAGAACCTCGTACTCGACCTCGATCAGGTCGCAGGCCTTTGCTGCAATGGCCTCTGACGTGGCGGCGACTGCCGCGACGGGGTGGCCGGGGAACAGCGCCTTCTCGCGCGCCATCACATTGCGGCACATCCAGCGCATGTCCTGGATGCCGAGCATGACCGACTTGTCGATCGGGAAGTCCACGACATCCCGTGCGGTGACCACGGCCTTCACGCCCGGCAGTGCCTCGGCCTTCGATGTGTCGATCGACTTGATGCGGGCGTGCGGATGCGGGCTGCGCTTGATCTTGCCCCAGATCATGCCGGGCATGGCGGTATCGGCGGCAAAGGCCGCGCGGCCGGTGACCTTGTCGGCACCGTCGGGCCTGATGGTGCGCTGGCCGATCCACTTGTTGTTGGTGACGATGTTCATTGCGCTGTCTCCCGAATCTCGGCTGCCGCGTCCAGAACCGCGCGCACGATCTTGTCGTAACCGGTGCACCGGCAGAGATTGCCCGCGAGCCAGAAGCGAACCTCTTCCTCGCTCGGATCTGGATTCCTCTTGAGCAGCACCTCGGACGCGACCAGCATGCCCGAGGTGCAGATGCCACATTGCAGCGCTGCCATCTCGAGAAATTTCTGCTGCAGCGGATGCAGCTCGCCGCCCCTGGCCATGCCTTCGATGGTACCGACCCGACAGCCTTCGGCCTCGGCGGCCAGCATCAGGCAGGAGCAAACCAGGCGATCGTCCAGCGTGATGCTGCAGGCGCCGCAATCGCCCGACGCACAGCCTTCCTTGGAACCGGTCAGCCCGAGGGGTCCGCGCAATGCGTCGAGCATGGTGTCGCTGGGCTCGCAGAGAAACTCCACCGGCTCGCCGTTGATGGTGGTGGAAACGTGCAACTTGGTCATGATGTCAATTTCCTCCGGCGCGCCTGGCCGCGATGGCAACGGCACGCGTCAGTAACACGCCGGCCACTCTGGTACGGTAAGCAATGGTGCCACGCTTGTCGTCGATCGGACGGCAGGCAGCCGAGCAGGCCGCGGCCGCGGCTCTGACCGCCGCATCATCAAGTCTGCTGCCGATCAATGCCTTTGCGGCCTCTTCGACCAGCAACACAGTCGGTGCGACCGCCCCAAGGGCGACGCGCGCGGCCACGCAGACGCCGCCCTCGAGCGACAGGCTGACGCCGCAACCAACCACCGCGATATCCATTTCGGTGCGCGGGATCATGCGCAAATAGGCATCGCCCGAGCCCCGCGGCCTTGGCGGCAGCGCAAAACTGACGAGGATCTCGCCAGGCCTCAGGTTGGTGCGGCCGGGGCCGGCCGGCACGTCCGCCACCGCCATCTCGCGGCTGCCTTGCGGACCCTGGATCATGACGGTGGCGCCTGCCGCGACCATCGCAGGCACGCTGTCTCCGGCCGGCGAACCGTTGCAGAGATTGCCGCCGGCAGACGCCCGCCCCTGCACCTGCTTTGAGCCGATCAGGTTGACCGCTTCGAGCACGCCCGGCCAGACCTTGCCGAAGCGTGGATGTTCGGCCAACACGGCGCCAGAGACGGCCGCACCGATGCGGAAGCCGCCATCGGCAGTCTCCGCGATGGCCATCATCTCGTCAATTTTCTTGACATCGACGATCAGGCCCGGCTGCGCAACGCCGGAGCGCATCTGCACCAATAGGTCGGTACCGCCGGCCAGGATGCGCGCCGCACTCCCTGCGGCGGCATAGGCACGAATCGCTTCGTCGAGCGTGCGCGGCACCAAATATCGGACATCCGTCATGGTCGTTTCCCATCTCCCTTGTCTGCGCGTCCCCTGTGATTCTTCGCCCATGTTCAGGTCCACGGCATAACAAAGCCTACACGGGCGGACGCGGTTGGAATAGCCGGTGGCCCCAGTTCAAATGGCTCGCTCCTATGCGAAAACACCGCAAAGGCTCCCGAGCCCAGGGCCGTCACGTCGGACGTAAAACGGACATCCCCAAATCAGTGAAATGGCGTAGACGCCGAACGCCCGACAAACGCGAGATCCGCGGCTTCGAAGCGGCGGTCGACGAGCGCTGGAAATTATTCTCAACTATGAAAATGCAAAAATATAAATAACACCCTTAAGTTTATTGCACGACCGAGCTCCGATTGTGCAACGAATTGGTCAAGTGCTGCGAAGCGAATCTTCAGCGTGCAAATTTCGAGGCACCCGGCGCGTGTCAAAATATTCCCACAACAACAGGTTGACTCGACAAGGCATTGGAATAACCTTCCAGCCATTGCGTTTCCCAAATTGTTGAGTGGAGAGCACAGCCATGGTGTGCGCTCAAGGTTTGCCTGTCGAGCCGATCACCGACGGAATCTTTCTGATGACCTGGCGCGAGTCCGACAAGACGACGGTCGTTCACATCGAGGACTGCAACCGAGGGACCATCGTCACCAATGTCACGGAGGCGGATCTCTCCTTCGATCAGTCTCACGGCACGCTCAGGCAGTTGTCATGAGCGCGGCCTCGCCCAATTCCGCGTTTCCGCCGGCGCAGCGGATCGGCATCTTCGTCTTTGAAGGCTTCGAGCCGATCGACGTCTTCGGCTTCGCTGAGGCATTCACCATCTCCCGTTTTCTTGGCACCAATTACGCGGACCCGCCGCCCTATCCCTTCGCAACGTCGCTGATCGGGCGTCGCCTCGAGAAGGTGAGGAGCATCAACGGCCCGGCGGTGATGCCGGACCTGGACATGAAGCAGGCGCTTGCCGATCCCCCGGACCTCCTGATGATCCCTGGTGGCGGGGGGACGTGGCCGCTGCTCGACGAAACCGCCGATCCTGAAGGCGTTGCCGCGCTGCTCGAATGGGTGCGCAAGATGGATGGCAAGGTGAAGCTCATGACCTCCGTCTGCACTGGCGCAGCGGTGCTCGCCCGCGCTGGTCTGCTGAATGGCCTCCCGGCCGCGACAAATCATGGCGCTTTTACCTGGGTGGCAAAGCAGGGACCAAAAGTCCTTTGGGACAGCGTGTCTCGCTGGGTCGACGCAGGTCGCTACGTGACGTCGGCCGGCGTGTCGGCGGGAACGGACCTCGGCTTCTACCTGGTGTCGCGACTGGCTGGACGCGCCGTGGCGGAAAACGCAGTGGCAGCGGCGGAATACGATTGGCATCGCGACCCGCAGACAGCGATTTTCTACCCGCCGCAGGCTCAATGGGACGACAGCGTCGCCGACAAGAAAAGCTCCGGAGGGGCAGATGCAAATTGAGCAAATCACACGCCGCGAGCTTCTGGGGGCGATGGCGGCCACCGCCATTGCCCTTCCCATCAGGCCGGCTCTTGCTCGACGCACGCGGCTACATGCAATTCAATGACCTGTGGAACGGTCCGCTCGGTGTGACCGGACAAGGCGTTGCAGGAAACGAATGCTTCGCGCCGACGTGCGGCGCGCGTTACCTATCGAGGAGCAATTCTCATCTCGACAGCGATACGACGCGGGCCGTATCAAAGCTGACTGTCGCTGCCGGTCTGCTGGCGCCGGACGATGGTGCTCTGTCCGTGGTCATATCGATTACGAAAGCGAACGGGCTTCCGCGCACGCCGACCCCCGCGGAGGTCCGGAGCGTGAAATTGCTGGCTCCCGGCATGGCGAAATAGCGACGACACACCTATCCTGGCGTTGAATCTTGTCGCGAAAAAATCTTTAAAGTTGAAAGTTTGCCGAGGTGGCAACATCTGCTCTCGTCATGGGCGATTGGCGGCAAAAGGCGGAGACAAAGCCGCCGTGCAGCGAAATCGGGCTCAAGTACTTCATTTTCCTCTAATTTAGCTCATCTCATACCAGGGCCGCACCGCCGGTACCCGAAAGTCACAGCGGGCGACAGAAACATCTCGACATGCCCCGAAATCATCCGTGACAGTTGATCGCTCATCGGCAGCACGGTACTCCACGACCGCTGAGGAATAGGGGAATGCTGGTGCTGCTTGCAACGCGTGCCGTGGCGCTCGCCGCCGCGCTGTTCGGATTCTACGTCTTCGTCACCCACCAAAACTTCTTTGCTTCATTCGTCGCGATGCTGGCTGCGGGCTGCGCGCTGTTGATTGCCTTTCCGTCGATCGCACACTGGCTGGCCGGCGAAGTTCTGGCGTCCGGGCAGGACCGGACGCTGCGTTCCGACATCATCACACTCGCTTTCACCGCCGCGATCTGCGTTGCCTTTCTCGCGCTGGCGCCGCGGCAGAAGCCACGCGAATGCAGCGGTCCCGTCGACAGTCTGTTTGGAAACTGCGCCACGGCATCCAAGTCCGTGGCGCTCGCGCCGTGATCATGCGCCCGATTTTGCCCCGGGTTTGACGCGCAACCCGCAACGCCACTTCCGTTCGCATGATATCGGAAACGAATGCTCCGGCCCATGCGCCTGTCCTTGCGCCGGCAAAGGCTGCCTCGGCTCAATCCGGGGCAGGCTTGCTCGCGTCAGATCGCAAAGATCCAGACCGCGATGATGGTGCCGAGCGTCGCGAGGCCGGAGATGGTCCAGCCCGCGGCATAGCCCAGTTCGTCTTCATCCGTGCGTGGCGGGGCTCTACGTGCAGCCCATAGGTCTGCCAATCCATGGCCATGCTCCAACGGACGCTCCACAGCGTGACGGGATCGATATTCCATCACGCTGTGGAACGTTGCCTGGCTTGCGCCGTGATCTCTTCGGAATGCCGCTTTGCACTCTTCCGGATCACTGCCCGCGATTCAACGCCGCTTGCAACCGCCGGTTCCGGCGCGCGGACAATGAAAAGAGTCAATAGGATGACTTAAGCGTGGCCCGGGGCGCGCGTCACACTCACAAATAACTGATCGTTGAGAGGAAACCCTTCCGACAGAGGTTCCGTTATGGTGCGCCGGTTCAAAGGAAACACGGAGCTTTTCGCATGCGCAAGATCATCATCGCCACCGCCGCGCTGGCATTCCTGTCTTCAACCGCATTCGCCCAGGACAAGGGCGCCGCACCCGCCGCCGGCGGCGACAGCATGAGCAAGAGCGAGATGTCGAAGATGAGCAAGAAGTCGCACAAGTCGAAGAAATCGTCCGCCAAGAGCGGCGACAATTCGATGAGCAAGCAGTAAGGCCGGACCGAACCACTTCTCTCCGAACGTCTCGCGGCCGCCTCCGGGCGGCCGTTTCTTCTGGGGCGTGGACTGAAGCGCCCGCCTGGAGATGGGAGTCTTGGGTGGATCGGTCTATCCGCGAACGGGCTCTGCTCCCCTCCCCCGCAAGCGGTCCCCGCAAGCGTGGGGAGCGCACCTTTGATGCGGCAGCAGATTCGACCTGACTTCATGCGGGTAGAGCCCGCGAGCCGCGAAACCGTTGCGCGCGCCGCGCTCAGTCGCCGAGGCTCTTGTCGCGCAGCCGCTCGGCGAACCAGAGCGACAGCGGCTGATCGACGATGCCGCCGACATAGAGTTCCGAGGCCGCGATTTTCGTCTTGCCGAGCGTCAGCAGGACGCCGATCCAATAGGCGAACCAGAGATGCGGATCGGTCAGCGCACGCAGCTTGTGCTGGTCGTGATCGAACGCCTGATGATTGCTGGCCTTCCGGACCTCGATGGCGAGCAGATTGTTGGGGATGGCGCGCTGGTGCACGACGATGTCGGGATAGATGGATTTGCCCAGATGATCGTCGGTCGAGACGATCGCGCCGCGCGGCAGGCGCAGCGTCCGCTCGCCGAGCCGGTTGTAGTCGCAATCGACCTCCCAGCCCGGAAAATGCCTCTCGACATGGACCGCGAGGCGGTGCGTCAACGCGCGCTCGCCGAGATCCCGCTCGAACAGGAATTTTTCGCGCGCGTAAAACTCCTGCAGGGCACTGAGAAGTTTGTTCAGCTCGGTGTGCATGTGGCCCCCACGCGGGTCATTCCGGAAATGGTCCAAAGGACCAGTCCCGGAATCTCGAGATTCTCAGGTGCGCAATTGCGCACCGCAGGTCGATGCTTCGCATCGCCCCGGAATGACCCGCCTAGATTGCCTCGGAGTCTTGCCGCTCGCAATGACGCAGCGGGCGCGGTCCGAACTTAACGCTCACGCCTACATCTGCACTTCGATCAGCCGCGGGCCTGGTTCGGCGATTGCTTCCGCCAGCGCGGCATTGAACTCGTCGGCCGTGGTGACGGTGCGGCCTGCCACGCCCATGCCTTTGGCGAGCGCGACGAAATCGATGGTCGGCCGGTCGATCCTCAGCATGTCCAGCGCACGCTGGCCGGGCTCGCCGGCGCCGACGCCGTCGAACTCGCCGCGCAAGATCTGGTAGATCCGGTTGGCGAACACGATGGTGACGACGTCAAGACCCTCGCGCGCCTGGGTCCACAGCGACTGGATGGTGTACATCGCACTGCCGTCGCCGACCATGCAGAGCACCTTGCGGTCCGGGCAGGCCACCGCAGCTCCGGTCGCGACCGGCGTGGAGAAGCCGATCGAGCCGCCCATGTTCTGCAGCCAGTCATGCGGGGCGGCCGCCGCCGTCGGCGGGAAGAAGCCGCGGCCGGTGGTGATGGACTCGTCGACCACGATGGCGTTTTCCGGAATCGCACAGGCAATCGCCTGCGCGATCGTGGTGTGGTTCAGCGCGCCGGTCGGCTTGATCAGTTCCGCGAGTTTTTGCAGCTTGACGTCCTTCGGACCGGCACCGAGGCTGCCGGCGAGCGCTTCTAGGGCCGCGACCGAGTTCTCGCCCCACGCGGTCAGGCGGTGCACCTCGCAGCCATCCGCCTTCAAGATGCTCGGCTTGTTCGGATAGGCGAAGAACGCCACGGGATCGTTGGCCTCGACCAGCACGATGTGGCGGAAGTTTTTCAGGATCGGCAGCGCCTGCTCGATCACATAGGGAATGCGGTTGATAGAGAAACGGCCGCGGCCGCGTGCCATGCGCGGATGATAGGTCTGGCCCATCACGGTGCAGCCGGTCTTGCCGGCGATCTGCTGGCTCAGCGCCAGCCCCTGCTCGGTCAGCCCGCCATTGGTGACCAGCAGCAGGGTCTCGGCGCCATGGCCGTGCAGCACTTTTGCCGCGGTCTCGACCGCCTCCGTGGAATAGCCGGGACGCTGGCCGGGCGCGGGGACGGTCGCGATGCCATCGGCCTCGTTCCAGGCGGTATCGGCGGGCAGGATGAGGGTGGCGATCTCCGCGTTCCTGGCCGCCGCAATCGCCGCGGCACCGTCGGCGGCGACCGATTTCGCATCGGGCGAGGTTTTCACCCAGGCCGACATCGGCCGCGCCAGGCCCTCGATGTCCGAGGTCAGCGGCGCGTTGTAGCCGATGTGATAGGTCGCATGCTGACCGACGATGTTGACGATGCCGGAATGCGCCTTCTTGGCGTTGTGCAGATTGGCAAGGCCGTTGGCGAGCCCGGGGCCGAGATGCAGCAGCGTCGAGGCCGGCGTGCCCTTCATGCGGAAATAGCCGTCGGCGGCGCCCGTCACCACCCCCTCGAACAGGCCGAGCACGCAGCGCATGCCCTCGACGCGGTCCAGCGCCGCAACGAAATGCATCTCCGAGGTGCCGGGATTGGTGAAGCAGACGTCGACGCCTCCCGCGACCAGCGTCCGTACCAGGCTCTCCGCACCGTTCATTCGTTCCACTCCCGTTCGCGCATTCGTCGTACTGCAATCCATCGCAGATCAATCATTGTTCGAGCCTTTCGTCAAAGGGGCTTATCGGCATTGCAGCCATCGCGATGGCCGTGGTGCGCGGTCCAATAACGCGTTTCAGCAGCCCGCGCGGCCATGTGCATTCGGTCACAGGCAGCGGTGAAACCTGCTGCCTCACGGCGCCGTGGCTTGCGGAATCGCGCCGGTTGTGGGCACTCTCGTCGGGGCGATTCCGGAAGGCCGCAGCAGATTTTTGCGAGGCTTTTGGAAACTTTTGAGCGTCCGCAAATTTATAACTCGGTTGTTTCTTTGTAGGGGGATAGCGATGGTGCGTGTTCGTGTGATGCTGATTGTGGTGGCAAGCCTGTTCGCAGCCAGCCATCAAGCCAGCGCTCAATGGATGGACACGCGCCCGGCCATGGGCTTTGGGCCGCAATTCTTTGGCGGCGCCAGCCCGATCCCGCGCCAGACCGTGTACTATCCGGCCAATTATGCCCCCGGCACCATCGTCGTGGATACCGCCGAGCGGCGGCTCTATCTCGTGCAGGGTGGCGGCCAGGCGCTGCGCTACGGTATCGGCGTCGGCCGCGACGGATTCCGCTGGGGCGGTGTCCACCACATCTCCGCCAAGAAGGAATGGCCGGAATGGACGCCGCCGCGCGACATGCTGGCACGGCGCCCGGACCTGCCGCGGCACATGGTCGGCGGCATCGAGAATCCGCTCGGGGCGCGCGCACTCTATCTCGGCTCGACGCTCTATCGCATCCACGGCTCCAACGAGCCGGAGACGATCGGACAGGCGGTTTCGTCAGGCTGCTTCCGCATGACCAATGACGACGTGGTCGATCTCTACAACCGCGTTTCGGTCGGCGCGCTGGTGATCGTCAAGAACTAGGCTGGTCCTGCGCGGGACGCGGTGCTCGTGACTGTGCCCTCTCCCCGTTGGGGAGAGGGCTCCTCGCGGCTTCGACGACGATGGATGGGTGAGGGGCCCCTCACCCGACCGAGATCGTTGACAGCGCGGCGCAGCCCTCTCCCCAGCGGGGAGAGGGCGCAAATACGCATCGCCAGTTCGGACGCAGCAGAATTAGCCCGACTTCTCGAACAGCTCGCGGCCGATCAGCATGCGGCGGATTTCGGATGTGCCGGCGCCGATCTCGTAGAGTTTTGCGTCGCGCAGCAGCCGCCCCGTGGGGTAGTCGTTGATGTAACCGTTGCCGCCGAGCAGCTGGATCGCATCCAGCGCGCATTGCGTCGCCTTCTCGGCGGCGTAGAGGATGGCGCCGGCGGCGTCCTCGCGCGTGGTCTCGCCGCGGTCGCAGGCCTTTGCCACCGCATAGACATAGGCGCGCGAGGCGTTCATCGTGGTGTACATGTCGGCGAGCTTGCCCTGCACGAGCTGGAACGTGCCGATCGGCTCGCCGAACTGCTTGCGCTCATGCACATAGGGCAGCACCGCGTCCATGCAGGCCTGCATGATGCCGAGGGGACCGGCAGCCAGCACCGCGCGCTCATAGTCGAGCCCCGACATCAGAACGTTGACGCCGCGGCCGACAGCGCCGAGCACGTTCTCCTCCGGCACCTCGCAATCCGTAAACACCAGCTCGCAGGTGTCGGAGCCGCGCATGCCGAGCTTGTCGAGTTTTTGCGCGGTGGAAAATCCCTTCATCCCCTTCTCGATGATGAATGCAGTGATGCCGCGCGGACCGGCATTCGGATCGGTCTTGGCATAGACCACGAGCGTGTCGGCGACCGGGCCGTTGGTGATCCACATCTTGCTGCCGTTCAGCACAAAACGGTCGCCCTTCTTGTCGGCGCGCGTCTTCATCGAGACCACGTCGCTCCCGGCCGACGGTTCCGACATCGCCAGTGACCCGACATGGTCGCCCGAGATCAGCTTTGGCAGATATTTCCGCTTTTGCGCCGCGCTGCCGTTGCGGCGGATCTGGTTGACGCAGAGATTGGAATGGGCGCCGTAGGACAGCCCAACGGACGCGGAGGCGCGCGAAATCTCCTCGACCGCGAGGCAGTGCTCGAGATAGCCGAGCCCGGCGCCGCCATACTCCTCCTCGACCGTGATGCCGTGCAGGCCGAGTGCGCCGATTTTTGGCCAGAGATCCCTCGGGAACTGGTTGCTGCGGTCGATCTCGGCGGCGCGCGGCGCGATCTCGCTGGCGGAAAAGTTTTGCACGGTGTCGCGAATGGCGTCTGCGGTCTCGCCGAGATCGAAATTGAACATCCGATGCGCGTTGGAAATCATGGTCTCACCCGGCTTTCGACAAATCGTAATCCTGCTCTATCACAGGGCCGGTGCGTCGGGTAATTTCCTTGTCACGGAAGAAGGCAGGCAGAAGGTGGCATACCAGTGCCCGCCCCCGGCCCTGATGCGGGCAAACTTCCCTTGCACCGGCGGGGGGAACGGGATGTAATTCCGTATAACTTTAGCCGTCGGGGCGCGACTTACGACAGGCGGGACAACAGAGGGAGACACCCATGCACGGGACCATCGATCCTGCCCAAAATCCCGACCACGAGGCCGCCCGGGAGCGCGCATCATCGCTGCCGCTGTCCGAGTTCGATCCCGGCAACCCCGAGCTGTTCCGCACCGACACGCACTGGCCGTATTTCGACCGGCTGCGCCAGGAAGAGCCGGTGCACTACTGCAAGGACAGCATGTTCGGGCCATACTGGTCGATCACCCGCTACAACGACATCATGGACATCGACACCAACCACGCGGTGTTCTCCTCGGCCGCCTCGCTCGGCGGCATCACCATCCGCGACGCCCCGCCCGAAGTCCGCCGCGAAAGCTTCATTGCCATGGACCAGCCGCGCCACAGCGCGCAGCGCAAGACCGTGGCGCCGATGTTCACGCCCGACAATCTCGACGCGCTTGCGGTCAACATCCGCCAGCGCTCGGCAAGCTGCCTGGACAATCTGCCCGTTGGCGAGGCGTTCGACTGGGTCGACCGGGTCTCGATCGAGCTGACCACGCAGATGCTCGCCGTGCTGTTCGATTTCCCCTGGGAGGACCGCCGCAAGCTGACGCGCTGGTCCGACATCGCAACCACGCTGCCGGGCGTCGGCGGCCTGGTCGAGACCGAAGAGGAACGACAGGCCGAACTGATGGAGTGTGCGCAATATTTTGCGGCGCTCTGGAAGGAGCGCATCAACGCGCCGCCGAAGAACGACCTGCTGTCGATGATGGCGCACAACGCGGCGACGCGGGACATGGATCCGCGGAACTTTCTCGGCAATTTGATCCTGCTGATCGTCGGCGGCAACGACACCACCCGCAACACGATGTCCGGCTCGATCTACGCCCTGCACAAGCATCCCGACCAGTATCGCAAGCTGAAGGACAACCCGGCGCTGCTCGACAGTTTTGTGCCCGAAGTGATCCGCTGGCAGACGCCGCTCGCGCACATGCGCCGCACCGCGCTCGCCGACTTCGAGTTCCGCGGCAAACAGATCAAAAAGGGCGACAAGGTCGTGATGTGGTACGTCTCGGGCAATCGCGACGAGGCGGCGATCGAAAAGCCCTATGAATTCATCATCGACCGGCCGCGGCCGCGCACCCATCTGTCGTTCGGTTTCGGCATCCACCGCTGCATCGGCATGCGGCTCGCCGAACTGCAGCTGAAGATCATCTGGGAGGAAATCTTCAGGCGGTTCGACCATATCGAGGTGGTCGGCGAGCCCAAGCGGGTTTATTCGAGCTTTGTGAAGGGCTATGAGACCTTGCCGGTTCGCATCGCAGCATAGATATAGACGGAGACAAGCGAACGGCCCAACCCGGGAATTCACGACCATGAACGTCCAGACCAGCATCCGAGCGGACCGACAGGAACTGCTGCGCCAGGCGCGCGAGGAAGCCTATTCGACGCCGATCGAAAAATTCCATCCCGGCGCCCCAAAACTGTTCCAGAGCGATACGTTGTGGCCGTGGTTCGAGCGGCTGCGCAAGGAAGCGCCGGTGCATTACTGCACCAATTCGCGGATCGAGCCCTATTGGTCAGTGACCCGCTACCACGACATCATGCATGTCGACACCAATCACGGCATCTTCTCGTCCGATGTCAGTCTCGGCGGCATCTCGATCCGCGACGTGCCGCCGGGCTATGACTGGCCGAGCTTCATCGCGATGGACCAGCCGCGCCATGCCGACCAGCGCAAGACCGTGGCGCCGATGTTCACGCCGACACATCTCGACGAGCTGGCGGTGCTGATCCGGCAGCGCTCCGCAAAGGTGCTGGATTCCCTGCCGCGCAACGAAACGTTCAACTGGGTGGAGAAGGTCTCCATCGAGCTGACCACGCAGATGCTCGCCACGCTGTTCGATTTCCCGTTCGAGGAGCGACGCAAGCTGACGCGCTGGTCCGACGTTTCCACAGCGCTGCCCAAGGGCGGCATCGTGGATTCGCCGGAGCAGCGCCGGCAGGAAATGGACGAATGCGCCGCCTATTTCTCGAAACTCTGGAATGAGCGCGTCAACGCCGAGCCGCGGAACGACCTGATCTCGATGATGGCGCACAATCCGGCGACGCGCTTCATGGATCCGGACAATCTGATGGGCAACATCATTCTCCTGATCGTCGGCGGCAACGACACCACGCGCAACACCATGTCGGCGTCGGTGCTGGCGCTGAACGAATATCCGGACCAGTACAGGAAGTTGCGCGAAAATCCTGACCTGATCGATACCATGGTGCCGGAGGTGATCCGCTGGCAGACGCCGCTCGCGCATATGCGGCGCACCGCGCTGGTCGACACCGAGATGCACGGCCAGACGATCAAAAAGGGCGACCGCGTGGTGATGTGGTACGTCTCCGGCAACCGCGACGAGACGGTGATCGAGAACCCGGACGATTTCATCATCGATCGCGCCCGGCCGCGCATCCATCTCTCCTTCGGCTTTGGCATCCACCGCTGCGTCGGCATGCGGCTCGCCGAGCTGCAGCTCCGCATCGTCTGGGAGGAGATCCTGAAGCGCTTCGAGCGCATCGAGGTGGTCGGCGAGCCGAAGCGGGTCTATTCGAGCTTTGTCCGCGGCATCGAGAGCCTGCCGGTACGCATCCCGGGATAGGCCGGTCAGCTTTTTGGCGACTACCCGAGCCGCGCGGTCCCTGCTAACCAAGGGAGCCGCCGGGCGTTTGCGCCGGCTCCCAATCTCGCCCGCTTGAAGATGACCCAAGATCTCGACCATCACGACGACTACGCCGACATCCGCGAGGCGATCGCCAAGCTGTGCGCCCAGTATCCCGGGGAGTACTGGCGCAAGCTCGATCGCGAGATGGCCTACCCTTCCGCCTTCGTCGATGCACTGACGAAGGCCGGCTATCTCTCGGTGCTGATCCCGGAAGAGTATGGCGGCGCCGGACTAAAACTGTCGGCGGCGGCGGCGATCCTCGAAGAGATCCAGCGTGCCGGCTGCAATGGCGGCGGCTGCCACGCCCAGATGTACACGATGGGGACGCTGCTGCGGCACGGCAGCGCGGAGCAGAAGCAAAAATGGCTGCCAAAGATCGCCAGCGGCGAACTGCGCCTGCAGGCCTTTGGCGTCACCGAGCCGACCTCGGGCACGGACACGACGTCGCTAAAAACGTTTGCGCGGCGCGAGGGCAATGACAGCTATGTCGTCAACGGCCAAAAGATCTGGACCAGCCGCGCCGAGCATTCCGACCTGATGATCCTGCTGGCGCGCACCACGCCAAAAGACCAGGTCGCAAAGCGCACGGATGGGCTGTCCGTGTTCATCGTCGACATGCGCGAGGCGAAGAATGCCGGCCTCGAGATCCGCCCGATCCGCACCATGATGAATCACTCCACCACGGAGGTGTTTTTCACGGACATGCGCGTGCCGGCCGAAAACCTGATCGGCGAGGAGGGCAAGGGCTTTCGCTACATCCTCTCGGGCATGAACGCCGAGCGCATCCTGATCGCGGCCGAATGCATCGGCGACGCCAAATGGTTCATCGCCAAGGCAACCGACTACTCAAAGGAGCGCGCCGTGTTCGGCCGGCCGATCGGCCAGAACCAGGGCATCCAGTTTCCGATCGCAAAGGCCTATGCGTCGATGCGCGCGGCCGAACTGATGGTGAAGGAAGCGACCCGGAAATACGAGGCCGGACAGGATTGCGGCGCCGAGGCCAACATGGCGAAGATGCTGGCGGCGGATGCGTCCTGGGAAGCGGCGAATGCCTGCATCCAGACCCATGGCGGTTTTGGCTTTGCCGAGGAGTACGACGTCGAGCGAAAATTCCGCGAGACCCGGCTCTACCAGGTGGCGCCCATCTCGACCAATCTGGTGCTGTCCTACATCGCCGAGCACGTGCTCGGCATGCCCCGCTCCTACTAGTGTCACGACGCGTCAATGCCAAATTGGTCGTCATTGCGAGCGAAGCGAAGCAATCCAGGACTCTCACCGCGGAAGCAGTCTGGATTGCTTCGGCGCAAGGGCGCCTCGCAATGACGTGCGAGAGCGAGCTCACGATCAACGGACATGCGCAAGAAGAGATAGATGATGCTGCCGCTTGAGGGAATCACCGTGATCGCCGTCGAACAGGCGGTTGCCGCGCCGTTCTGCTCCTCGCGCCTCGCGGACGCCGGCGCCCATGTCATCAAGGTCGAGCGTCCCGAGGGCGATTTCGCCCGCGGCTATGATGCCGCCGCCAAAGGCCAGAGCAGCTACTTCGTGTGGCTCAACCGCGGCAAGGATTCTGTCGTGATCGACCTCGCGACCAGGGAAGGCCGCGCTGAGCTGGAGAAGCTGATCGCAAGCGCCGATGTGCTGCTGCAGAACCTCAAGCCGGGATCGATGGACAAGCTCGGCTTCTCGCTCGAACGGTTGCGCAAGGACTATCCCGCGCTGATCTGCTGCACGATCTCGGGCTATGGCGATGACGGTCCTTACGCCCATCGCAAGGCCTATGATCTCCTGATCCAGGCCGAGAGCGGGCTTGCCTCGATCACCGGCGGGCCGGAGGGCGCCTCGCGTGTCGGCATGTCGATCGTCGATGTCGCAACCGGCGCCACCGCGCATGCCGCGATCCTGGAGGCCCTGATCGGCCGGTCGCGGAGCGGCAAAGGTGCCGACATCCGTATCTCCATGTTCGACGTGATGGCCGACTGGTGCACGGTGCCGCTGCTCAATGCGGAGGCGGGCCAGCCCCCCAAACGCATGGGGCTGGCGCATCCCTCGATCGCGCCCTACGGCGTGTTCCGCTCCAGGGACGGCAGGGAGATTTTGATCTCGATCCAGAGCGAGCGCGAGTGGAAGAAATTCTGCGCCGACGTTTTGGGCCAGCCGGAGCTGCCGAACGATCCGCGCTTCGCCAACATGGTCGAGCGGGTGAAGAACCGTGCGCTCACCGACACCACGGTCGGCGCGCGCTTTGGCGCGATGACGCGCGACGAGCTGTTGCAGCGCCTCGCCGATGCCGACATCGCCTTTGCCGAGGTCAACACCATGGCCGATCTTTCCGGCCATCCGCATCTGCGCCGTATTGCCGTCGAGACGCCCAACGGCGTGGTGAGCTATCCGGCGCCGGCCCCGATCGTGGTCGGCGAGGACAGACGTTACGGTGCGGTGCCCGGTATCGGCGAACAACGAGAGCGCCCGGAAGTACCGCACGCGAAAGCGAAATCGTCATGACCGACAAACTCGATCTCGACCATCTGCGGCAATGGATCGGCCGCACCAGCGAGGCCACCGATATCGTGACGGCGCACCTGGTGAAGGGCCTGCGCGCCACGCTGTTCCAGGAGGTCGGCGAGCCCAAGGTAGGCGACGCCGCGCCGTTCACGGTGCATTGGTGCCTCGGCCAGCCGGTGTTTCCGATGTCCGAGCTCGGCCCCGACGGCCACCCGACCCGCGGCGGCTTTCTGCCGCCGGTGCCGCTGCCGCGGCGAATGTGGGCCGGCGGCGAACTGCAGTTCTTCGACAGCTTGCGCGTTGGCGATGCGCCGAAGCGCAGCTCGCGCATTGCCGATGTGACCATCAAGAGCGGATCGACGGGCCAGCTCTGCTTCGTCTCGGTCGAACACGAGGTGACGGCGCGCGGCAGTATCGCCATTCGCGAGCGGCAGGACATCGTCTATCGCGAGCTGAGCGGCGCGCCGAGCGCGGCGCCTGCGAAGGCCGCGTCCCCGCCGCCGGTGGCCAAACATCGCGAGACCCACATCTCCGATCCCGTGCTGCTGTTCCGCTACTCGGCGCTGACCTTCAATGGCCACCGCATCCATTATGATCGCGACTACGTCACCAAGGTCGAAGGCTATCCCGGGCTGATCTTCCACGGGCCGCTGCAGGCGGCGTTCATCGTCGAGCTGGCCGCGAAGCTGCATGGCGGCACGCCGCCGAAAAGATTTTCCTATCGTGGCGTGCAGCCGCTGTTCGAAGGCGGCGAATTTTCCGTCAATGCCAACGACAATGGCGCAAGCATGGAGCTGTGGACGGCCAATGCACAGGGACAGCCCACGATGAAGGGGACGGCCACGTGGTGACGAGCACAACGTCACCAGGATGTCGGTGCGCCCCCTCTCCCCGCGAGCGGGGAGAGGTGAATTTCGTGGCCACAGCGGAGCATCACTGACGTGCAGCGTAAGAAGGTGGAAACGACAAAATCCCTCACTGTCAGGCAGGCGACGTTCGACCTGCTGCGCACCTTCGGCATCAAGAAGGTGTTTGGCAATCCCGGCTCGACCGAATTGCCGTTCCTTGCCGACTGGCCTGATGACATCGACTATGTGCTCGGCCTGCAGGAGGCCAGCGTCGTCGGCATGGCCGACGGCTATGCGCAGGCCACCCGCAATGCCGGCGTCGTCAATTTGCATTCGGCAGCCGGCGTCGGCAACGCGCTCGGCAACATCTTTACCGCGCACCGCAACCAGACCCCGCTGGTCATCACTGCGGGCCAGCAGGCGCGCGGAATCCTGCCGCTGCAGCCCTTCCTCTACGCCGAGCGTGCGTCCGAATTTCCCCGGCCCTACGTGAAATTCAGCGTCGAGCCGGCGCGGGCCGAGGACGTGCCGGCGGCGATCGCGCGCGCCTATCATGTCGCGATGCAGCCACCCTGCGGGCCGACCTTCGTCTCGATCCCGATCGACGACTGGAGCCATTCCGCGCAGCCGATCGCGGCGCGCCAGGTGAGCCGCGCAATCGGCCCCGATGCAGAGGCGATGAAGGCGCTCGCCGCGGCGCTGGCGGCGAGCAAGCACCCTGCCCTCGTGGTCGGTCCCGCCGTCGACCGCGCCGAGGCCGTCGATCTGATGGTTCAGGTCGCCGAGAAGGCGAAGGCGTCGGTGTGGGTCAGCCCGTTCTCGGCGCGCTGCGCGTTCCCCGAGCGGCATCCGCAGTTCGCGGGCTTTTTGCATGCCTCGCCCGGCCAGCTCTCGGACGCGCTGAAGGATCACGATCTGGTCTTGGTCATCGGCGCGCCCGTCTTCACTTTCCATGTCGACGGCCATGCCGCGATTTTCGATGGCGCGGCGACCCTGTTCCAGATCACCGATGATGCTGACGCGGCGGCGATAACACCGACAGGCAACAGTATCGTCGCGACGATGAAGCCGGCGCTGTCGATGCTGCTCGACCTGCTGCCCGCCGCCAAGCGCGCAGCACCCGCCGGCCGCGTGCTGCCATCGCCGCCGAAGGCTGCCGATCCGATTCCGGTCGAATTCCTGCTCCACACGCTCTCGACAGCCATGCCCGCACAGGCCGCGCTGGTCGAGGAAGCGCCCTCGCACCGGCCGCTGATGCACAAATTCATGCCGATGCGCGGCGCGGACAGTTTTTACACCATGGCGAGCGGCGGGCTCGGCTGGAGCCTGCCGGCCGCCGTCGGCCTTTCGCTGGGACGGCCGGAGCGGCGCACGGTCTGCCTGATCGGCGATGGCTCGGCGATGTATTCGATCCAGGCGCTGTGGACCGCGGCGCAGCGCAAGCTGCCGCTCACAGTCGTCGTCATCAACAATCTGGGCTATGGCGCAATGCGCTCGTTCAGCCAGGTCATGCAGGTGCGCAACGTGCCGGGGCTCGAGCTGCCCGGCATCGACTTCATCAAGATGGCCGAAGGCATGGGCTGCGATGCGGTCCGCGTCACCGGATCATCCGAACTCGCGCCGGCGCTGACGCGTGCGCTGTCGCATCAGGGCGCGAGCCTGGTCGAAGTGATGGTGGATTCGGCCGTGCCGCTGCTTTATGCGCAACGACGCTGACCGCGCCTTGATCCGTCACGACGCCAAGAAGCCGCCGTCGGCGGCCAACACGTGACCGACCACATAGGACGCCGCTTCGGAGAGCAGCCAGACCACGGCTTCGGCGACCTCCTCGGGATTGCCCATGCGCCTGAGCGGCAACGCGGCCGCGACGCTTGCCACGTCGCCCACTCCCGCGCGAAGCATCATATCGGTGATGACGCGTCCAGGCGCGATCGCATTGATGTGGACGCCGCGCGGCGCAGCCTCCATCGCGGCTGAGCGGACCAGAGAGATCACCGCCGCCTTGGAAGCGGAATAAAGCGAGAAGCCGGAATTCGGATTCCGGACACCGCTCACGGACGCGTTGACGACGATCCGGCCCTTTCCGCGCGCGAACATGACTGGCAACTGATGACGCAGGCAGAGGAAGACCGACCGCACGTTGCTGTCGAACACCTCGTCAAAGACGGCGGCATCTTGCGTCTCGAGCGGCGCGCGACGTTCCTGGAAGCCGGCATTGTTGAAGGCGACATCGAGCCCGCCGTAGCAGTCGATCGCGGTTCTGACGAGGCGTTCGACCTCATCCTCACGCCTGACATCTGTTTTGACTCCAAGCGCCTCCACGCCGAGGTCGCGGCACGCAGCAGCAACTGTTTCGATCTCGCTCTCGCGCCGTCCGGCGATCAGCACCGCATCCGCGCCCTCTTCGGCCATTTTCAAGGCCGCTGCGCGGCCAATGCCGCTACCGCCCCCGGTCACCAGGCAGACCTTCCCTCGCATCCGGTCCGCCGAGGTCCGCATCGGCAAGGGCTCGCTCACAGGGAACTCCCAACTTTTCGGGCCGGCGCTCCGTTGCGCTAGCATATAGTTGTATGATACAACTATATGCAGGAGTCAAGATGACCGTTTCCGACTTGCGCCTTGTCGATGAAATTCGCGTAGCCTCACGTCAGATGGTTCGCGAGCTCGGCTTCATGGACGCCACCGTCGCCGCGACCGATCATTCACCGTCGGCCGTCCACACCATCATCGAGATCGGCATCCGCGGCCCGATGACCGCCGGCCAACTCGCCGAGTTCCTGCATCTGGAAAAATCCAGCGTGAGCCGTCTGGTCCGCAAATTGATCGAAAGCGGCGAATTGAAAGAGCTGTCGGATGCGGAGGACGCGCGGATCAAGCCGCTGGCCTTGACGACGAAAGGCTCCCAAACGCTGGCCGCGCTGCACGCGTTCGGCCGGCGCCAGGTCTCAAGTGCACTCGCGCGGCTGACGGAGGCCGAACGCTGCACCGTGCGCGAGGGGCTGATGCTCTATGCGCGCGCACTGCAAATGGATCGCGAGACCGAAGCGGAGTTGCAATCGGTGTTGTAGCGGTCGCTATTTCCCGTGCTCTTCGCGCATCTTCGACTGGATCTTGGCCATGCCGCCGATCCAGCGATCGTAATTCTCGGTCTTCTTGCGCATGTAGCCGAGCACCTGCGGATGCGGCAGGATCAAAAACGTCTCCTGTTCGATGCCGGCGAGCGCATCCCTGGCGACCTGTTCGGGCGCGAGGTCGCCATCGCCGGACTGCGGGCCGCGCGGGACCGAACGCAGCAGGTTGGTGTCCACGCCCTGCGGGCACAGGATCGAGACGCGGATGTTGTCGGCCTTGTGCGAGATCGCGAGATTTTCGGCAAAGCCGACCGCGGCATGCTTGGTCGTGGAGTAAGCGGGGCTGCCGACCTGCGACAGCAGGCCGGCCGCGGAAATCGTATTGAGGAAGTAGCCGCCGCCGCGCGCCTTGTAACGCGGCACAAGATGCCGCGCCGCGTAGACATGGGCCATGACATGGATGGCCCAGCTTCGTGCCCACGGCTCGTCCGAGGTGCCGCCGGCATTTTGCGACAACGGATCAAAACCGCCGCCGATGCCCGCATTGGAGCAGAACAACGCGATCGGGCCGAACTGCCGTTCGGTCTCATCGATGACGTGAAGAATGTCCTTTTCCTGTGCGACGTCGCATTTGAATGCCGCGCCCCCGATGCTGCCGGCGACGGCGCGGGCGGCATTGCTGTCGAGATCGGCGACGATCACCTTAGCCGCGCCGGCGCGATGCAGCGCCTCGCACAGCGCCTTGCCGATGCCGTTGCCACCGCCGGTGACAACCACGACCTTGCCGGCCACCTGCATCCGCCACCTCCCGAGAAGCCCCGAAGAGGCTTCAGGGCAGAACCAGATCAAGCACCGCCGTATAATGGCACCCCGCGCCCAAAAGCACAAAGCAGTGCCAGATCACATTCTGGAAGCGCAGCCGCCGCCACGAATGGAAGATCACCCCAAAACTGTAGAGCACGCCGCCGGCAATGACACAGGCCAGCGCCAGTGTCGGCGCCGCCGTCGTGACCTGATCGTACAGCATGGCGCCGCTCCAGCCGAGCGCGAGATAGAGCCCGACCGACAACCTGTCGAACCGTCCGGGCCAGCGCAGTTTCAGCACGATGCCGAATATTGCAACGCACCAGACGCCGGTCAGCAGCGCATATGCAAACAGGCTCTGCTGCAACTCCACGATGAAGGGCGTGTAGGTCGCCGCGATCAGGAGATAGATCGCCGAGTGATCGAAGCGGCGCAGCACCCATTTGGTGGGCGACACCGGCCAGAGATTGTAGCTCGCCGACAACCCCAGCATCGACAACAGACCGGCGACATAGATCGAGACCACGACGATGTCGACGGCCGAGGCATAGATCGCGGTCAGCACGACCAGCACGGTGGCGGCGACGAGGCCCGTACAAATACCGACCGCATGAACGACGCCGTCGGCGATCAGCTCGGCGCGGTCATAATTCCAGCGGATCGCGCCGGTCGCCGCATGAATGGAAGTGGAGGCCAGCTGCTTCAATTGGAAGATCGTCATTGGCGGTCCAAAGCGGGTGCAATGCGGCGTGTATAGATCGGTATGTCCGGGTTGGCGAACGGTTCAAGGTTCACTTTCCCGGCAAACGCGTCCGAATTGTGAAGCTTGATTTTAGGCCGCCAATCGCCACTTTTCGCTTAAAGTTCCCGCCCGTTCAAACACGAGACAATTCCTCGCATGGCGCCGAGCCTGTCCGACCTCTTCGAGGAAGCGCGGCTTTCCGCGCGCGCGCTCCTCGATTACGGTGAACATCTGTTCAGCCCGACCGTGCGTCTCGGCGTGACCGGCCTGTCGCGCGCCGGCAAGACCGTGTTCATCACCGCGCTGGTGCATGGGTTGACCCGCGGCGGACGCTTTCCGGTGTTCGAGGCTTTTGACAGCGGGCGGATCGCGCGGGCGCGCCTCGCACCGCAGCCCGACGATGGCGTGCCGCGCTTTGCCTATGAAAACCATCTGAAGAACCTGATCGAGGACCGCTGCTGGCCGAACTCGACCGTCGACATCAGCGAGCTCCGCCTCGTGATCGACTATCAGCGGCAAAATGGCGCAGACCGCAGCCTGACGCTCGACATCGTCGACTATCCCGGGGAGTGGCTGCTCGATCTGCCGCTGCTCGCCAAGAGCTACGCCCAGTGGTCGGCCGAGAGCCTTCTGCTGTCGCGGGAGAAGCCACGCGCCCATCTTGCGCAGCACTGGCACGCGCAGCTTGCGACGCTGCAGGCGGAAGCGAAGGAAGACGAGCAGGCGACGCTGAAGGCGGCAAGACTGTTCACCGATTATCTGCGAGCCTGCCGCGACGAGCGCTTTGCCATGAGCCTGCTGCCGCCCGGCCGGTTCCTGATGCCCGGCAATCTCGCCGGCTCGCCTGCCCTGACTTTTGCGCCTCTCGATGTGCCCGCTGATCGCGAGGCGCCGGAAGGCTCGCTGTGGGCGATGATGGAGCGGCGCTACGAGGCCTACAAGAATATCGTGGTGCGCCCGTTCTTCCGGGATCATTTTGCCCGGCTCGATCGCCAGATCGTGCTGGTCGACGCGCTCTCGGCGTTCAACTCGGGTCCCGAGGCGCTGCACGATCTCGAAGCCGCGCTCGAGGGGATTTTGGATTGTTTTCGGGTCGGCCGCAGCACGATTCTGTCCAGCCTGTTCCGGCCGCGCATCGACCGCATCCTGTTCGCCGCGACCAAGGCCGACCATCTGCATCATCAGAGTCACGACCGGCTCGAGGCGGTGCTGCGGCGCGCGGTGTCCGCCGCGGCGGCAAAGGCTGAAGCCACCGGGGCGGCGATCGACGTGGTTGCACTGTCGGCCGTGCGTGCCACACGAGAGGCACAGGTCCAGCGCGGCCGCGAAAAACTGCCGTCGCTGCTGGGCACGCCTGCGCCGGGCGAGACCGGCAATGGCGAGACCTTTGACGGCAAGACCGAAGTTGCGACCTTTCCGGGCGACCTGCCGCTCGACGCAGAAGCCTTGTTTGCCGGCGAAGGCGCGTTTCGTGGTCTTGCCCATGACGTCGCCGACAACAGCGATTTCCGCTTCCTGCGCTTCCGCCCGCCGCTGCTCGAACGCGACGGAACGGACGAGCCCGCGCTGCCGCATATCCGCCTCGACCGCGCCCTCCAGTTCCTGATCGGAGACCGACTGCAATGAGCGAGCGTCCGCAGAACCGACGGCCCGCCACGTTCAGGCTCGATGATCCCGGCGTGGTCGTGGTCGACGGCGACGAGACTGGCCGGCTTGCGCGCGGCACGGTGCGCATCACGCCCGAAGCCGAGCCTGCGCAGCTGCCGGCCGTGATCGAGCCGCCGGTCGTCGTCCGGCGTCGTTTTCGCTGGGGCACGCTGTTCTGGGCCGCCAGCGGCGGGCTGCTGCTGCTGGCCTCGGGACTCGGCGTCGCCAATCTGGTGCGGGACCTTTTCGCGCGCAGCGAGGGCCTCGGCTATCTCGGCGTCGCGCTCGCGGCGACGGCTGCGCTGGCGCTGGCCGTCATCATCGGACGCGAGGTGTTTGGGCTGGCGCGGCTGGCGACCATTGAAAAGCTGCATCAGCGTGCGACCGAGGTGCTCGCAAGCGATGACCGCGCCGCGAGCCGGGCCGTTGTCGGCGATCTCCTGAAACTGGCACATCAGAACCCGCAACTGGCGCGCGCCCGCGCCGCGCTCAAGCGCCATGAAAGCGAGATCATCGACGGCGCCGACATGATCCGCCTGGCCGAACGCGAACTGATGACGCCGCTCGATACCGAGGCGCGGCGGCTGGTCTCGCAGGCCGCGCAGCGCGTCTCGATCGTCACCGCGATCAGCCCGCGCGCCGTGGTCGACATTCTGTTCGTGTTCGTGGCTGCGCTCAGGCTGATCCGGCAACTGGCGCGGCTCTATGGCGGACGGCCGGGCACGCTCGGTATGATCGCGCTGCTGCGCCATGTCATCGCACATCTGGCAATCACCGGCGGTGTCGCCGCGAGCGACAGCCTGATCCAGCAGGTGCTCGGCCATGGCCTGGCGGCAAAACTCTCGCAGCGGCTTGGCGAGGGCATGCTCAACGGTCTGCTCACCGCGCGCCTCGGACTCGCGGCGATCGAGGTCACGCGGCCGATGCCGTTCGCGGCGCTGCCGCGGCCCGCGCTCGCCGACCTCGCCAAGGATCTCCTGCGCAAGCGCGACGACGAGGAGGCGTGACTTCAAGCAGCAGCGTCAGCGCGCGCATCGCCCGCCAGCGAGCGCCAGCGAAACAACGGCGAGTCCGGCGGCGGGGACAGCTCCGGCGTAAACCCGGTGAGTTTTTCCAGCGCATAGGTGTCCATCACGACGCCGCGCCACACCCGCTGCACCCGCCCGAGCGGCTCGCGTACCGCCGTGGTCGCGCCGAGCAGCGGCAACGCGTCGTCCGGCTCGCGCGCGACATAGAGCCCGGGATGCCCCGCGATCTCAGCCATGCCGGGATCGCCAAACCCCTGAAAGCGGCCGCGCTCATTGATCTGGACCACCGGCACGCGGCCATTGAAGAACCAGCGCAGCATCGCATAGGTGCGGTAGTCTGATGTCGCGATCCAGGTCGCGCCTGATGCCTTCAGCTCGACCTCGGCGCGCGCGACCACCGCTTCATAGCCCGCTTCGCCGCCGATCGGATCGGTCTGGCCGATGAAATTCCAGGGCGCGACGACGTAATAGAGGAACACCAGCACGACGGTCGCGATGCCGGTCACGACGGCGGTGCGCGCCCAGAACGCCGTCGATCTGATCATCCATCCCGGAAAACCTTCACGCGGGAGCATCGCGAGGTTGACGGCCGCCGCGGCAAATGCCGTCGGCCACATGAACATCGGCCAGGTGTCGCCGATGCGCAAGCTCAGCGACTTCCACAGAAAATACAGGAACGGAACGGTGACCGCGGTCGACAGCAGAATGGCGGGCGCATCGCCTTTCCGATAGCCACGCCAGGTCGAGAGGACGAGCCCCGACAAGGTCACCGGCAGCAGCACGAAGCCGACCAGGCCGAACTGCAGGCCGATATAATCGCCGACCGTGCGCAGCGAGATGTCATGGGTCGCGGTGGCGCGCACGAGCTGGAATCGGAACGAGGCCCAGTCGTGCTGCGCGTTCCAGATCAGGACCGGCAGGAACAGGATCAGCGCGATCAGCGCCGCGATCGACGGATAGGGACTCTTGAGCCAGCGCATCCGCCAGTTCGGCACCAGCAGAAAAGCGAGCACCGCCGGAAGCATCAGGACGACGGTGAATTTCGACAGCAGTGCGAGCCCGCCAAACACGCCGGCGGCAAGCCACCAGCGACCGTCGCCGCTCTCGGCAAGGCGAACCAGCGACCACATCATCGCAACCGCAAACGGGATCAGCGCGATGTCAGGCGAGACCTTGGCCATCAGCAGGCCGTAGTAGAGCGATGCCTCCATCATCAGCACGGCAAGCACGACGGCGCGCATGCTATGGGTGAGGCGGCGGACGATGTCGGCGAGCAGAAGCTGCGTCGCGAACATTGCGACAATACCGGCGAAGCGCACGCCAAGATTGGTGTCGCCGAACAGCGCCGTGCCGAAGCGGATGAACCAGGCGATCATCGGCGGATGATCGAGGAAACAGAGCACGTTCTCTTTCGACCAGGTCCAGTAATAGGCCTCGTCGGTGCGCAGGTCGATCAGGCAGGCATAGGCGATCCGCAAGCCCGTCATCGCGGCGACGAGGCCCATCGTCATGACCAGTTGACGGCGGGCCAAACGGTCCGGTTTCTCGGCTGGAAGCGGGAAGGAAGCTGATGTCACGGCGCGCTTTTCTCCGACTGATCGCAGAGTGTCAACGTCACGAAGCGAATGTTTCCGCTTTCGCTTCTCGCTGACATGTGAGAAGCCACCAGGGCTTCATTGCCGGGAAGGTGAACCGATGCCGCAACGGGGACGGAATATCATGCGCGCCCTGCCGATCGAGGGTTGAGACGCGCATGGTTGCGCCCCACCAGGAGGAGATCGTGGGCTCGCTTCGCGGCATCGGCGTGCGGCAGGTCCGGCTCGTCTGCGGGCTCGTGCTGTTCGCCTATCTCATCAGCCATTTCCTCAATCACGCGCTCGGCAACATCTCGACCGACGCGCTTGCTGCCGGCGTCCATTACCACACGCTGTTCTGGCGTTTCCTTCCCGTCGCCATCCTGCTTTATACGGCAGCCGCCGTTCATGCCGGCCTCGGGTTTTGGGCGCTCTACCAGCGCCGCGAGTTTCGCTGGAAGGCGATCGAGCCGCTGCAGCTGGTGCTGGGCCTCTCGATTCCCGCGCTGGTCGTGGCCCATGTGGCCGGCGTCCGGCTGAGTTACACCCTGTTCGGACACGACAAGCTCTATCCCCAGGTGCTCTATGGATTCTGGATGGGGCCGCCGGCCCGGCTCTTCGTCATCACGGCCGTGCTGATCATCGCCTGGCTGCATGGTTGCATCGGGCTGCATTTCTGGCTGCGCATGAAGCCGTTCTATCAGCGCGCGGCGCCCTACCTGCTGGCGGCCGCGCTGCTGGTGCCGACGCTGGCCCTGCTCGGGATCTATCAGGGCGGCCGGACCGTCGCGGCCGAGAGCATCAGCCACGACTGGCAGGCGAGCAATCTGTCGCCGCGGCAGATGGGAACGCCGGTCGAGCAGCAGACGCTGGAGCGGATCACCGGCGCGTCCCTGCTCGGCTATCTCGGCCTGGTCGCCCTGGTGCTGCTGGCGCGCGGCGCCCGCGCGCTCAACGAGCGGCGCGGCGGCATGATCACGCTGTCCTATGGCAATGGCCGCACCATCCGCGTTGCCAAGGGTCTTTCCGTGCTCGAGGCGAGCCTGCGCTACAACGTGCCGCATGCCAGCGTGTGCGGCGGCCGCGCCCGCTGCTCGACCTGCCGGATTCGCGTGATCGGCGACAGCACCACGCTGCCCGCGCCGTCGCAGCGCGAGGCTTTTGTGCTCGCACGGGTCGGCGCCGCCGATCCCTCGGTCCGGCTCGCCTGCCAGCTCAGGCCGTCAGCGGACCTGTCGTTCTTCCAGCTGTTCACGGCGAGCACCGCGTCGGCCAACGCGCACGCGGCACATCCGCAGCGCATCGGCCAGGAGCGCTATCTCGTCAGCCTGTTCGTCGACATGCGCGGCTCGACCCAGCTTGCGGAAAAGCGCCTGCCGTTCGACACCGTGTTCATCGTCAACCGCTTTCTCGCCGCGGTATCGCAGGCGGTGATCGATTGCGGCGGCCAGCCCAACCAGTTCATCGGCGACGGCATGCTGGCGCTGTTCGGCCTTGCGGCCTCGCCGCAGGCTGCGTGCCGGCAGGCGGTGCAGGCGGTGGCCAGGATCGCAGGCAATGTCGAGGAGCTCAACAATTTTCTCGAACATGATTTGCGCGAACCGATCCGCTTCGGCATCGGCATTCATGGCGGCGAGGTCATCGTCGGCGATATCGGCTACCGCAACCACATGGTGTTCACCGCGCTCGGCGACGCGGTCAATGTCGCGGCCCGGCTGCAGGACATGACCAAGGGCCTTGGCTGCGAGGCGATCCTCTCCGACGCGGTCCGTCTCGCCGCGGGGCTTGCGCCCGACGACCTGCCGCAGCAGGACGTCGAGATCCGCGGCCGCGCCGAACCGATGAGCGTGCGGGTGGTGATGCATGCGGCCGACCTCTCAGCGCTGCTGGATCGCAAGGCGGAGGCCGCGGCATGATCTGATCGTGCATGCGTAGCGTGGGCAAAGGCGCTCTTGCGCCGTGCCCACCGTCTTTCCGCACGCGTTGACTGCAATGGTGGGCACGCTGCGCTTGGCCCACCCTGCTCACTTTCGCGACTGACGGCGGTCGAGGACATGCACGATCCCGCACCGCAACCGCATGCACCTACGGCGAAAGCAGGATTTGACAACCGCGCACGCGATGCGAGGATTGGTAACGCAGTCCGGTGGCGACCGGGCGGGGAATGACGAGAGCTTCGGAGGAAGCAATGCTGAGCAGGCGTGAGTTGATGGCGCGGGCCGGCCTGGCCGCGGTCGCGACAACCCTCTCGCCGCTCGCGGCGCTGGCCGACACGGTGACGCTGCCGTTCGAGAATGGCGAGCGGCCGCTGGTCAAATATCCGCAGAAGCGGCCGATGATAGGCCTGACCAGCCGGCCGCCGCAGCTCGAGACGCCGTTTTCGATCTTCAATGACGGCCTGATCACGCCGAACAACGCGTTCTTCGTCCGCTACCACCTCGCCAACATCCCCACCGACATCGATCCGGACAAGTTTTCGCTGGAGATCAAGGGCAAGGTCGACCGTCCGCAAAAACTGTCGTTGAAGGAAATCCGTAAGCTGAGGGCGGTCGAGCTCGTCGCGGTCAACCAGTGCTCGGGCAACAGCCGCGGCTTTTTCGAGCCGCGCGTCGCCGGCGGCCAGCTCGGCAACGGCGCCATGGGCAACGCGCGCTGGCGCGGCGTGCCGCTGAAGACGGTGCTCGACATGGCCGGCGTGCAGCAAGGGGCCAAGCAGGTCACGTTCAACGGCATGGACGGACCGGTGCTCGACAAGACACCGGACTTCGTCAAGGCGCTCGATATCGACCATGCGCGCGACGGAGAGGTGATGCTCGCCTATGGCATGAACGGCGACGAGCTGCCTTTGCTCAACGGCTTTCCGCTGCGGCTCGTCGTGCCGGGCTACTACGGCACCTACTGGGTCAAGCACCTGAACGAGATCACCGTGATCGATGACGTGTTCGACGGCTTCTGGATGAAGACCGCCTATCGCATCCCGGACACGCCATGCAGCTGCGTCGAGCCGGGCACCGCGCCGAAGGCCACCATCCCGATCAACCGCTTCACCGTGCGCTCGTTCATCACCAATGTCACGGACGGCGCGAAACTGAAGGCGGGCACTACCCGCCTCAAGGGCATCGCCTTCGACGGCGGCAGCGGCATCAAGGAGGTCGCCGTCTCGACCGATGGGGGCAAGAGCTGGCTGCCGGCAAAACTCGGCAAGGATCTCGGCAAATACTCGTTCCGCGAATGGAGCCTGCCGGTCAAACTCGCCGCCGGGCCCGCAGAGCTCAGGGTTCGTGCCACCAGCAATGCCGGCGACGTCCAGCCGATGGAGCCGCGATGGAATCCGGCCGGCTATTTGCGCAACATCGTCGAAACCGTGCGCGTCACCGCAGGCTGAGGGGAGCGATCGTGAAAACCCGGCTTCTTCATCTGCTGTTCGCCGCTGCGACACTCGGCCCGCTGCCGGTCCTGGCATCGCCGATTTCGTATGCCTTGCCCGCGGAGACCGCAGCTTTCAAACCAGGGCCCAATCTCGAGGTGGTGAAGAACAATTGTACCGCCTGCCACTCCGCCGATTACATCAACACCCAGCCGCGAGGGGCCAAGGACAAGAAGGCCTTTTGGCAGGCCGAGGTGACCAAGATGATCAAGGTCTATGGCGCCCCGATCGCGGACGCCGACGTCGCCGGGATCGTCGACTACCTGGCGACCACCTATTGACGCGCCGGACCGCGGCGTGTTGTCGCGGACCTCGAAAGGGAGTGTCGGACTGGGCGAATCCAGTTGATGACTACGCCAAATGTCACCGAAGTTGTGAAAAGCTCCGAAACTGCCACGATATCGGGGGGTTTTGGCCAAATCCTGCCATTGTTTGAGCTATTAAGCCTAACCCAACCGGGATATCCTGCCGCGCCGAACAGGACGGTTTTGCGGGGACCGGCTGCTCGTTTCTTTTCGATCTCGCGGAGACTGGGAATGGCTAAAGGTACGGTCAAGTGGTTCAACCCGACAAAGGGCTATGGATTCATCCAGCCCTCGTCTGGCGGGAAGGACGTGTTCGTTCATATTTCTGCTGTGCAGAAGGCGGGGCTTTCGACGCTCAACGAAGGACAATCAATCGAGTACGAAGAAATTGCCAATCGCGGCAAGACCTCGGCTGAAAATCTCAAGGTCTAGAGCCGCCGATTTGAAGTCCTTGCGGCTCACACGCGGCAAGCTACGTCCGGAGGACTTCAAATCGGAATGCGGTTCATTTAACTCAAAGGAGCCTGGTCGCTCCATCGGCGCGCGGCAACAGACATTGCCGCACGCTTTTTCAAAACGATGCGGCCGAGCCTGTGTATCGGCGGCATGAGAGTGTTTTTGACCGAAGTTGCCTTCGCATCAGGCCAACGCGACCAGATCGGACGCTAGTCTTCCGTAACCCATTTCTCCACGGTCATGACATCAGGCGCCTCCGCATAGCCGCGCGGCCACATGTCGACCACCCATTCGACTTTGGTCGCGCGCTCGACCAGTACCGCGGTGTTATGCGGCGTCTGCAGTACCAGCACGTTGCCGCGATAATGCGGATCGCCGACCGAATGGTACTTGAACAGGCCCCACTCCTGCATCACCAACAGGAGGCTCGTGGTGTTGCGTGTGGTGTCCCAGCAATCGTAATTATGCTTGTCGTCGAAGTTGCGGAAATCGGCCTTCGCAACCCGCTTGTCTGTGCCGATCACCGGGCCTATGCGGCGATCGAACCAGATCACCGCTTTTTGCACCGCGGCGCGTTCGGCCGCGGCCGACGCCTTGCCCGTGGCCATGATCTTCGTGAGCGCACTGCGGTCGGCGGCCGAGAAGTCGAGCATCTCGCGGCGGCGACAGCCAAAGCTGTAGCAGACCGTCATCGACGCTGCGCTGGGCGGAAAGATCGATACCGTGGTGTAAAGCGCCGCCTGCTGGGCGCTCAACTCCGCGGCCTCCGCAGGCGATGTGGCGACGAGCAGGGCCAATGCGAGCGCCGCCAGCGCAAGGCCACACAGCGCTGCAACGTTGGCGGGCCTGCCGCCTGATCGGCGTTTCTTGGTCTGCATGCTTCGCGCGCCCTGAAAAATGAACTGGAAATCAACCGAAGCGGTTTCAACGCGAGAGATCTGGTTGCATGATGGCTGAACGAGAGGTTGATGTCACCCCGAGATGACCGATCACTGGCCGATTCCCCCATTTGCAGCTTCCTATTCACCGGACGATGGCGGTATTGCGGCAAAGCTGCTTGACAGTGCGCGCCTGAGCCCTGCGCAGGAGCAGCGCATCGACAGGACCGCGACCCGGCTGATCGACGCGATCAGGCACCGCGACGACCGGCTCGGCGGCGTCGAGGACATGCTGCGCGAGTTCGCGCTCTCCACCAAGGAGGGACTTGCGCTGATGGTGCTCGCAGAGGCGCTGCTGCGCGTGCCGGATTCGCATACCGCGGACCATTTCATCGAGGACAAGCTCGGCGAAGGTGATTTCGTCCATCACGAAACCAAATCCAGCGCGTTCCTCGTCAACGCGTCGGCCTGGGCACTCGGATTGTCGGCACGGGTGATCCAGCCCGGCGAAACCCCGGAAGGTACGATCGGCCGGCTGGTCAAACGGCTGGGGGCGCCGGCCGTGCGCGCCGCGACGCGTCAGGCGATGCGCCTGATGGGAAGCCACTTTGTGCTCGGTGAAACCATCGAGGCCGCGCTGGCGCGCGCCGAGCCGCGGTCGGCTGCGCCCTCGCGCTATTCCTTCGACATGCTCGGGGAGGGCGCGCGCACCGCCGATGATGCTGCGCGCTATTTCAGCGCCTATGCAGCGGCGATCGCGGCGATCGGCGAAGTTGCGGGCAACCGCCCGCTGCCCGACCGTCCTGGAATTTCAGTCAAACTATCGGCGCTGCATCCGCGCTTCGAGGCCATCAGCCGCGGCCGCGTCATGACCGAACTGGTGCCGCGCCTGATCGATCTCGCGCGCCGCGCCAAAACCTTTGATCTCAATTTCACCGTCGACGCCGAGGAAGCGGACCGGCTGGAACTGTCGCTGGACGTGATCAGCGCTGCGGCCAGCGATGCGTCGCTCGCCGGCTGGGACGGCTTTGGGCTTGCGATCCAGGCCTATCAGAAGCGCGCCAGCGCGGTCATCGACTATGTCGACGAACTGGCGAAGGCGCTTCGTCGCCGGCTGATGGTGCGGCTCGTCAAGGGCGCCTATTGGGACACCGAGATCAAGCGCGCGCAGGAGCGCGGGCTTGCCGGCTATCCGGTCTTCACGCGCAAGGCGATGACCGATCTGAACTACATCGCCTGCGCCAGGCAATTGCTGGCGTTGCGTCCGCGCCTGTTTCCGCAATTCGCCACCCACAATGCCTTGACCGTCGCGACCCTGCTGGAGCTTGCCGGCGACGGCGGCAGTTTTGAGTTCCAGCGCCTGCACGGCATGGGCGAAGCGCTCTACGAGCGCCTCGGCGAGCAGCGGCCGGACCTGGCTTGCCGGACCTATGCCCCGGTCGGCAGTCACCGCGATCTCCTCGCCTATCTGGTGCGGCGGCTGCTCGAGAACGGCGCCAATTCTTCCTTTGTCGCGCTCGCCGCCGACGACGCCGTGCCGGTTGCACGCCTGCTGCGACGGCCCGCCGAGATCATCATTGGCCCCGGCAAGGCTGAACATCCGAACATCCCGCTGCCGCGGAATATGCTGCTGCCGGAGCGGCTCAATTCGCAAGGGATTGAATTTGGCGAGCACGCTGCCCTCGACCGTCTGCTGATCGACGTCGCACGCGAGACCGGACGCGTCATGGCGGCGCCGCTGATCGATGGCCGCGCGGCCGCTGGCGAGGGGCAGCCGGTGCTGAGCCCGATCGACGGCGCCGTGATCGGCAGCGTGATCGAAGCAACGCCGGCGCAGGCGGCCGAAGCGATCGCGCGCGGGCGAAGCGGGTTTGCCGCCTGGAGTGCAACACCCGCGCATACGCGTGCAAACATGCTGGAGAAGGCGGCGGACCTCCTGGAACAGCGCGCGGCCCGCTTCATCGCGCTGCTGCAATGCGAGGGCGGCAAGACGCTCGATGATGCGCTGTCGGAGCTGCGCGAGGCGGCGGATTTTTGCCGCTACTACGCGGCGCAGGGCAAAAAACTGTTCGGCGAGGACGGGGCGATGCCCGGCCCGACCGGTGAGAGCAATGTGCTGCGGCTTCGCGGTCGCGGCGTGTTCATCGCGATCTCGCCCTGGAATTTTCCGCTGGCGATCTTTTTGGGGCAGATCACCGCCGCGCTGATGGCCGGCAACAGCGTCGTCGCCAAGCCGGCCGAGCAGACGCCGCTGATCGCGGCTGAGGCGATCAGGCTGCTGCACGAGGCGGGCATTCCAGCCACCGCGCTGCAGCTCGTGCCCGGCGACGGCACGATCGGCGCCGCGCTGGCCGGACATCGCGATGTTGCCGGCGTCGTCTTCACCGGCTCGACCGAAGTGGCGCGCGCGATCAACCGCGCCCTTGCCGCCAAGGACGGTCCGATCGTGCCGCTGATCGCGGAGACCGGGGGCATCAATGCGATGATCGCGGACGCGACCGCCCTGCCCGAACAGGTCGCGGACGATGTGGTGACATCGGCCTTCCGCTCCGCCGGGCAGCGCTGTTCGGCGCTGCGGCTGTTGTTCGTGCAGGACGACGTCGCAGATCGCATGATCGAGATGATTTCCGGCGCCGCTTCCGAACTGAAGCTCGGCGATCCCCGCGACATATCGACTCATGTCGGACCCGTGATCGATGCCGAGGCAAAACAGCGGCTGGATGCGCATATTTCCCGCATGAGCAACGCGGCGCGCGTGCATTTCGCGGGCCAGGCGCCCGCGGGCAATTACGTCGCGCCGCACATTTTCGAGCTCAAGGACGCGCACGACCTTACCGAGGAGGTGTTCGGCCCGATCCTGCACGTGGTGCGCTACCGCGCCGACCAGGCTGGGCGCGTGCTCGATGCGATCGAGGCGTCCGGCCATGGGCTGACGCTGGGCATTCACAGCCGCATCGACGACACCGTGGACACGGTCACTGGCCGCCTCCAGGTCGGCAATGTCTATGTCAACCGCAACATGATCGGCGCAGTCGTCGGCGTGCAGCCATTCGGCGGCAGCGGCCTGTCGGGCACCGGCCCGAAAGCCGGCGGACCGCATTATCTCGCGCGATTTGCCACCGAGCAGACGATCACGATCAACACCGCCGCCGCCGGCGGCAATGCCGCGCTGCTGTCAGGCGAGGAATAGCCAGCGGGATGAAGCTTGGCTGAAGGATCTCTCCGCGAGCTCTTTCTGCTCCCCTCCCCCTTGCGGGGAGGGGTCGGGGGTGGGGGTACCACCAGCAGGGTGTCTCTGGGCTACCCCCCTCCCCAACCCTCCCCCGCAAGGGGGGAGGGAGCCCACTTTCGATGCGGCACCAATGCAACCTACTTCACGACGTTTTCACCCTCACAGGCAGGCCGCGTTCGCGGCGGCCTGGGCGTTGCCGCAGGGCAGCTGTTTTGAAAGTTGTTTGATCTTCTGCTTCGATTCCGTCTGCGCCAGCACATCGAACACGCTGGTCGGTCGCAATTCGGTGGCGCGCTCATAATCCTTCTCAGCCTTGCCGGGAATGCTCTGCGCCTCATAGGCCTTGGCGCGCGCGAAATAGCCCTCGACGGTTTCGCGCTGTGCGATGGCGGCGCTCAGATCGTCCAGCGCCTTGGCGTAGTCGCGCTTCGCGGACCAGACGATGCCGCGCAACAGAAGGGCGTCGACGTTGGTCGGCTGCCGGGCGAGCACGACGTTGAGGTCGGCCATGGCGCTGTCGGCGTCCTTGCGCCCGAGATAGGCACGCGCCCGCCACAGGCGCGCCTGCATGTCGACGCCCGGCTTGCCGACCAGCTGGTTGAGCGCGACGATGGAACGGTCGTACTGCCCGGACACCAGCATCGCCAGCCCCTGGCCGATCTGTGCGAGCTGGTTGCTCGGGTTGCGGTCGAGCGCGTTCTTGATGTCGAGCAGGCCTTCGGCGCTGTTGCCCTTGGCGAGCAAAGCGAGCCCGCGGGCCGCGCGCGCGGTGTCGTTGAGCGGATTCAGCACGATGGCCTGATCGTAATCCGCAAGGGCCTTGTCGAGCTGGTTCAGCGCCATGTAGGTCTGCCCGCGCTCGGCAAAGGCCGTGCTGTCCTTGGCATCGATCGCGATCGAGCGGTCGAGATCGCCGAGCGCCTCCTTCAGCTTTCCCTCGGCGCGTTCGATCGTGCCGCGGCCGAGATAGGCGAGCGCGTTGTTCGGATCGACGCTGATGGCGCGATTGATATCGGCCAGCGCCGGCTCGGGCTGGCTCGCGCGAATTTCGGCCATGGCGCGCAGCGCCAGCAGCGAGCCGTCATTCGGCTTGAGCTTGATGAGTTCGTCGATGTCCTTCTGGCTGTCGGCGATGCGGTTGAGTGCCATCAACGCGATGGCGCGAAGCCGCAGCGCCTGCTCGTTGCGCGGCTCGCCGGTCAGGACCGCGCCGAGGCGGGCGACCGCTTCGGGAAATCGCTTCTGCGCGAACAGCAGCTTGGCCTGATCGAGCGGACTACCGGACGGCACGGCTCCGGCGGCCACGGGCGGCGGTATCGCGGCCTGCGGCATCATTGCTGCGCCGGCGGCTGCAGGCGGCGATGCCCCCGGCGCATCCCGCACCTTGGCCAGTGCCGCCTGCATGGCGACCGCGGCCTGGCGCTGGCGCTGGATCTCCGCATTGCCGGGCAGCAGGGTGAGCAGCTGATCGAAATCGGCGATGGCACGGGCATAGTCGCCCTTGACGATGAAAAGCTGGGCCCGCGCAAGAAAGGCGGCCTGATCGGGTTGCGGAGCTTGCGCGATGGCGCGGGTGACGTCGTCGATCGCCTTGTCGACATCGCCCTGACGACGATAGACCACGGCGCGAAGGAAGAAGGCATTCAGAGCCGTCGGGTTGATCGAGATCGCGGTGTTCAGGTCGCTCAATGCCTTGTCGAGCTCGGCGGTCTCGATATAGCCGCGCGCCCGTCCGATATAGGCCGGCGCAAAATCCTGGCGCAGCGCGATCGCCTTGTCGAAATCGGCCCGCGCATCGACCCAGGCATTGCGCTCGTTCTTGACGAGTCCCCGCGAGGTCCAGATGCCGGGATTTGCCGGATCGAGCTGTGCGGCCGCGGTGAAATCCGCAATCGCCTGATCGAACCGGCCGGCACGCTGATTGGCATAGGCGCGCGCGGACAGCCCAAGCGCCGAACGCGGATTGAGCGCAATCGCCGCATCGGCATCCTTGAGCGAAAGATCGGGCTTGGCGTGATTGGCAAAGAATCGCGAGCGGTTCACATAGGCGATCGTGCGGTCATCGACGGAGCCGGACTGGGCCTTGATCACGGCGGTGCAGCCCGCCTGGACCTTTTCGGCAATGGCGCTTTTGCAGTCATCGAGATCGCCGGCGCGCGCCGGACCCTGCTGCCACAAAACACCGGCGGCGAGCATCGCCAGATATCGCGCGCAGGGCGACATTTGCGCAAGCTTCGACCGGAAGGATACGCGAGCTCGCGCTGTCATGCCGAGGCCTTGTTGATCATGATCGCTACGGAAAACTCTCCGCCCTGCCCCCGCTTGCCGGCCAGCCAATCCTACAGTGGTACAGCTACGTGATGTAGACGGATGTTCGACAAGAGTTCTCTCAAAGTTTGACGGCGAAATGGCAGTTGATCCCGATCAGTCCCGGCGATAAGTCCAATCCATCAACAAAACCAACAACGTCTCGGGAGCTCTGTTCCAATGGAAGACAATGGCATCTTCGCAGGTCTGAAGGTCCTGGATTGCGCGAGTTTCATTGCAGCGCCGGCGGCCGCGACCGTGCTTTCGGATTTCGGTGCCGACGTCATCAAGATCGAGCCGCCGGGAACCGGCGATCCCTACCGCAACCTGCCGCACCTGCCGGGATATCCGCAAAGCGAACATAATTTTGCATGGCTGCTGGAAGGGCGCAACAAGAAGAGCCTGGCGCTCGATCTGTCCAAGACCGAGGCACAGGCGGTGCTGCATCGCCTGGCCGAGGAGGCCGACGTCTTCATCACCAATTTCCCGCCTGTTGTGCGCGAGAAGCTCGGCCTCACCTACGAAAAGCTCGCGCCGCTGAACGAGCGGCTGATCTATGCGTCCTTCACCGGCTATGGCGAGAAGGGCGAGGAAGCCAACAAGCCCGGCTTTGATTCCAACGCCTATTGGGCCCGCTCGGGCCTGATGGACCTGGTGCGCGCCGACACCGAAACCACGCCCGCGCGTTCGGTTGCCGGCATGGGCGACCACCCCTGCGCAATGGCATTTTACGGCGCGATCGTCACCGCACTGTACAAGCGTGAGCGCACCGGCAAGGGCTCACACGTTTCGTCCAACCTGATGGCCAACGGCGTCTGGGCCGCCTCGGTGCTGGCCCAGGCCAAACTCTGCGGCGCAAAATTCGGCGAGCGGCGGCCACGCGAGCGCGCGCTGAACGCGGTGACCAATCATTATCAATGCAAGGATGGCCGTTGGCTCATTCTGTCACTGCTGAACGAGGACAGGCAGTGGCCGACGCTCGCCCGTTGCCTCGGACGCGAAGACCTGATCGAGGATACGCGCTTCGCAACCAGGGCCGATCGCCACGCGCGGTCGGTCGAGCTGATCAAGATCTTCGACGAGGTGTTTGCGTCAAGGGATCTTTCGGAATGGCGCAAGATCCTGGACGGCAATGGGCTGGTGTTCGGCGTGGTCGGCATCCTCGACGATATTCCGGGCGACAGGCAGATGATCGAGAACGAGGTGCTGGTGCCGTTCGAGAACGACACCATGCTCACGATCAACAGTCCGATCTGGGTCGAGGGCGAGAGGAAGGTGCGGCCGCGCAAGCCGCCCGGCATCGGCGAACATTCCGACGAGATTTTGCGCCGCGCCGGCTATGACGAGGCGGCGATCCGGACTTTGCGCGCGGCCGGCGCCGTGGCGTGATCGTGTCGAGAGCAGCGATCACGCATCAAGGAGTTTATCGTGCCGACCTACCGCCTGCACTACTTCCCGGAATCCGGCAACAGCTACAAGCTCGCGCTGATGCTGACGCTATGCGGGCAGAGTTTTGAGCCGGTGTGGACCGATTTCGGCGGCGGCGTCACGCGAACCGCGGCGTGGCGGCAAGCCGTCAACCCGATGGGCGAGATCCCCGTGCTCGAAGAAGACGGCGTGCGCCTGACCCAGACCGCGCCGATCCTGCTCAAACTTGCCGAACAGTTTGGCCGCTTCGGCGCCAGCGGCAAGGACGAGCAATTCGAGCTCATGCGCTGGCTGTTCTGGGACAACCACAAGCTCACCGGCTTCATGGCGACCTACCGTTTTCAGCGGACGTTCACACCCTCGCCCGATCCGCACGTCCTCAATTATCTGCGCAAGCGGCTCGACGATTTCCTCTCCATCCTCGAGCAACATCTCGAGCAGAGCGCGTTTGCGATCGGCACGCGGCCGACGATCGCCGATTTTTCCATGATGGCCTACCTGCACTTTCCAGCGAGCGAGACCGGTTACGACTTTGCGAATAGCCATCCGGCGATCAATGCGTGGCTCGGCCGCATCGCGGCGCTCCCGGGCTGGAAATCCGCGTACGATCTCCTGCCGGGGCGGCGCTTGAAACAATATGTGTAGCGTCTGATCCGGGCTCGAAACGGAAGCCGGCCTCAGCCCGCGACGGCGTCGGCCACGGCGAGGCCGACGATCAATGCCTCAGGAACCACATCAGTCCCACCACGATCACAGCGATGATGATAGTGAACACGATGGCCCAGCCGCTGACGCGGATCGCGCCGATGGCCTGACGCTTCTCTTCGTTGCGCGCGATCTCGCGGTTGCGCTCCTTGTTCTCATTGGCTCCGTTCATGGCCAGCCCTCGCTCAATGTCCCGCCGTCGAGGCTGGGCTCAGCGTAGCATGCAAAGATGTCGGCGGCTCGACAGCCGCGCCGCCGCCAAATGGACGGACCAGGCGTGCGAGGCAAAATGCCGCGAGCGAGGCGCACAGCGCGGCGGCAGCCGCGGCGAGGAAGACCGCCGCCGCACTCCATTTCGCAGCGAGCAGCAGTCCGCCGACCAGGGGACCGATGATCGAGCCGATCCGGCCGATGCCGAGCGCCCAGCCCACGCCCGTTGCCCGTAGCGAGGTCGGATAGAATCCTGCCGCCAGCGCGTTGGCGCCGATCTGGCCGCCGACGACGCAAAAGCCCGCGACGAAGATTGCCACACTCACCGGGATGGCCGCATGCCCGATCTGTCCGATCGCGCCGACCGCGAACACCGCAACGAAATACGTCAGCGCAAGCGCGCGGAACGAAAAACGGTCGATCAGGCTGCCGAGCACGAGGGTGCCGACGATGCCGCCGACCTGCAGCATCGCCCCGATCAGGGCCGCTGCGGAATCCGAGGCACCGAGATCGTTGAGCACGACGGGCAGCCAGTTCGCCAGAAAATAGATGTCGAGCAGGCTCATGAAGAACACGACCCAGAGCAGGAGCGTGACAAGAGTCCGTCCCTCGCGGAACAGATGCAGCACCGGCAGTCCTGCGAGATGCTGTTCCTGCACCACAAAGCGCGTGCCGGCACCGAACGCAGTGCCGGGTGCGATCGAACGGAGCAGTGCCGTGACCCGCTCCGAGGCGTCACCCGCCAGGCTTAGAAAGCGGACGGACTCCGGCAGCCGCAGGACCAGGATCGGAACCATGATCAGCGGCGCGATGCCGCCCACCAAAAAGACCGAGCGCCAGCCGTAATGCGGGATCATGGCGGCGGCGAGCAGGCCGCCGAGCGCGGCGCCGACCGAGAAGCCGCAGAACATGATCATCACCATGGTGGCGCGGCGACGACGCGGATTGAATTCGGAGGTCAGGGCAATCGCATTCGGCATTGCGCCGCCGAGACCGAGCCCGGTCAAGAGCCGGATCACGAGCAGCGCGGTGGCATCCGCGGCAAAAACCGTCGCCAGCGCGCCAAGACCGAAGGCGAGCGTGGAGAAGACGATGATGTTCCTGCGGCCGATACGGTCCGCGAGCGGACCGAAAATGAGCGCACCGATCATCAGGCCGAACAGTCCCGCGCTGAACACCGGACCGAGTTGCGCCTTGCCGAGCCCCCATTCGCGCGCCAGCGCCGGCGCGACATAGCCAATTGCCTGGGTGTCAAAGCCATCCAGGAACAGCACTGCCGCGCAGATCAATAGCAGCCGGATCTGGAACCCGCCGACCGGCCGGCCGTCAATGAACTCCGCGACGTCGACGACCGGGCCGCCGGTCCGCGCCTCTGAGGTCGCCATCTGTTTCCGTCCCGGACATTGTCGTTGCCGGAATGAAACACGAGCGGCGAGGCCAAAGTCAATCGTGAGTAGAGCTCTCCACCTTCCGGGCGCTGGGGATGAAGCACATGCCCATCCGCGTCGCAGGGCTCATGACCTGACAGGCAAGGCCGGCGGCGCAGGTCCAGGACGCAAAGCTCTTGTCGTCTTCGGCGGGATTGCCGCTCGCCTGATAGCAGTGCGCACCCCAGCCGTCCTGATAGTCGCTCCCGGCGAGCTCGGTAGAGCCACGCGTCTGCGGGCGGCTGGCAAAGCCGTGCGAGAAATCGGGCTCCCTGCCGTCGCGGAGCGCGACCTCGATGTCCCGCCGCCGGACCTGATCGCCAATGAAATGCGGTGAGGCCGGAACCACGGTCACGTTCGACGGCTTTGGCACCATCCAGTCGACGCCCGGAAAGTGGAAGCCGCCGACGCCGCGGGTCTCATGACAGCCGCTGCAGCTGACGTCATTGAGCCTGCGTTCAAAGCCGGCGACCGAACGGATATTGTCCAGCGGCTGGTTGCTCTCGGCGGCTTTCTGCAGCGCGGTGACGATATCGCTTTCCTGGAACGTCGGCTCGGCGGGCGCACCATAACCCTGGACCAGCCCGTGGGCCGGCTGCAGGTCGGAGGGCGCGAAGCCCACCGGCGTCGAGGTGATCGCGCTTTTGGCGAGGAACTTGTCGGGGATCAGGAGCGTGCCGCGATCGAGCTCGCGAAAATGATCAGGCTGCAGCAGCCAGGCCCGAAACTCCTGTCGCAGACTGGCATCCGCGAGCAGCCGCTCACGGTCGATCTGGTCCTCCATCGGCGCCTCGTCAAACGTGCCGGGCGCGTGATAGTCGAACACCTTCATCAGATAGTCGGTGCGAAACTCATGCGCCTCCGACTTCGGCATGTGCGCAATCTGCAGATTGGTCTCGAGACGATCGATGTTTTCCGGCCTGATCAGGTCGAGCGGACCGTCCTTCGCGGTCAGCTTGGCCGCAAGCTTTGCGCCGGTCTGCGTGAGGTCGCCGGCCGCGAGCCAGCGCCGCGCGATCTCGGCGCAGGTGAGCGCGGCGCCGGTCGCATCGACGTCATGATCTCCCTTGGCCTTCAGCACCACGTTCAGCGTCATCGGCAGCCGCGCCGAGGTCGAGAGATCGTTGCCGGCAAAACTCATGCGGTCGTTGCCGGCAAAGTCCGGCAGCCGGGTCAGGCGATAGATCAGGCGAACTTCGCCGCAATTGGCGCGCGACACATAGGCGCGGTCCATCCGGCTGACGATGCCGGCAAGCACGAAGCGCGTGTCGGCCGAAGACAGCAGCGCATGGTCGAACAGCTGGATGTCGAACGATTGTCCGACACCGATGGCATCGCCCGGGAAGCGCGCCCGCTGGCTCTGGATGTAGCGCTTGAAATCTTCATCGAGCGCCCTGCGGACCGGCGCCATCGACGGCAGCGCGAACAGCTGATCGTTGGTCAGCGGCTGATCCGCCGGCCTCCCCGGCGCAAGCACGCGGCCGAGATCGAACCTGCCGTGATCGAGCTCGCGCAGCGCATAGGGTTCGGTGATCGCCGTCCCGCGATCGAGGGCCAGATCCGGTGTCGCGTACGCCGGAACGGCGCACAACGACAATCCGATCGCAATCAAAGGAAATCTCAACAGCCGCCTCATGTCCCGATCAACACCGCGCATGCCGGTTTCTTCGCACGCACCCGTTATCTCGGGAAACTAGACGAAAAATGGACCACCTGCCCCGCAGGCGCGGTCAACTTGACGCGCCACCGCTTCACGTCGTGGTGAAGCGGCCGACGCGATCCCGATCACGCCGCGCCAGCGCAGCATTCAGCGCTGGACCACGAGCCCCTTGGTCGTCACCACCACCCAGCGCCCGTCCTGGCGGCGGATCGCATCGACCTTTCCCAGACCCGGCACGGGATCGCCGGCATAGACCTCGTAGAAGCCGTGCTTGCCCTCGATCACGGCGCCGCCGCGACTGACGTCGCGCAGCGTCCAACCCTCGAGGATGGGCAGCCGGCCCACATCGGCCTTCGGCGCGGCGCGTGTCTGTCCCGGCGCCGCTGCCATCGGCGTGGCGCTCGCCGTCGACTGGGGCACCGAGCCGGTGGTGTCACGCGGCTGCACCGGTGCGACCGCGGCCATGGCATTGCTCTGCGGCGTCGAGCGGACGCGATCGGTGGTGCCTTCGCCCAATCTGAGCACCCGCGCCGAGGTCTCGGCCTGCTCGCGCTCGAGCCGGTCGAGCCGGTCGCCGGTGTCCGCCATGAGGCCCTGGCCGGCCTTGGCGACCTGGTCGACATTGGCCTTCAGCGTCTCTATGTCGCCACTGATCCGCGTCACCGAGGCCTGAAGATCGGGATCGGCCGATGCCGACGCTGCGGCATCGCCGCCCGTCCGCATCATGACCGAGGTCGCGAGCGCGCCGCCCACGGCGCCCGCAATGGCGGCCACCGCCACCGAGGCGGCCAGCGCGCTCACCTGGCGCTTGCCCTTCATCACTTTCGCCATCGCGGCCGCCGCGGGTTTCGGGCCGGTCTCCGGCTTCGGACCGGCCTCCGCCTTGGCGACGGCCTCAGCCTTCGGCGCGACGTTCTTGGCCGCGACGTTCTTGGCTTTGGCCCGCGCCCGGATCGCGGACGCGGCGAAACTGAGAACCGTGCCGGCGAGCCGCGCGACACTGATTTTCGAGGCGGCCGCCTTGGGCGGCTTGGGCGCGTCGGCCTTGGCCGGTTCTGCGGCGCTGGCCGTCTCAGGCTGTTTTGGCGGGACCAACCCCTTGATTTCCCAGGCACGTTCCCCAAGCGGGGTGACCGTGACCTTGCCCGCGGGCATGCGCGGCGTCTCGACCTTGGTCATGTCCGCCCTGGTCATGTCCTTGGCATCAGCCTTCGCTGGGTCGGCTTTCGCCGACTCGGGCGTAATGGAAGACATGCGGCGCTTCTCCGCTGGTTGTTGCTGGGATTCCGCCTTCCCACCCGCCGCCTTGGCATCCTTCGGACGAGAGGACACGGCCGAAAGCTTGGCAGCCAGACCCATGTCAGGCTTGCCGAGGTCGAACGGCTTGAACGCCTCGGACGACCTGGCTGCGAGCGATGCGATGCTGATCGGTTCGCTGCTGGCAGTGGCTTTGGGCATGGATGTCGACAGTCCCCCCTTGGCCAGCTCCGGCGGGCTCAAAGGGATCGATCCGGAGAGGCTGCCGGGTTCAACGCGAGACTGTTCAGGCATCGGCTCACTCACACGTTCAAAGTCCCAAAAATTGATTGACCATTTGGTAACCATGCATTGCTTGCGAAAACGTTACCCCGTGGCCGGCTTGTCAAAAAGTTAGGAACTTTTCCGGGGCGAAATTTGGTCCGATTAGCGGAGCGGAGATGGCGGCGGCTGGATTAATTGGGAGCCGATGCCGCATTGCAGCAAAATCCAGGTGGCGGCCGGGCTCATTTGCGAAGGCCGCCGTCCCGACCGGACCGGCAACCGAAAGTAGATCAACGGCTGCATGGGGATCCACAAGGGAATGCGCGAACAAACACCGCGCAACTGTTCGGCACCCTCGATGCACGGGCGAATTTCGAGCCGGTCATGCAAGTCGGTACGCGACCTCGACGAGCTCGACGACGGCTGATACCGGCGGCACGAATGCCAGCTCTATTTGTGCCGGTCGACATTGGCCGACGTGATGAGATCGCTGGGGATCACGACCCATTTGGGATAGTCCGTGCGGCCGTCGAGGTATCCGAGCACGACGTCGTAGATGTTGGCTCCGATGTCCGACTTGAGCTCGACGGAGGCGTCGAGGTCGCCGGAGCGGACCGCCGCCAGCGCCTCGCTCTGCGCGTCGACCGAAATCGTCAGCAGGTCCTTGCCCGGCTGCAGGCCCTTCTCCTTCATGGCCTCGATCGCGCCCAGCATCATGTCGTCATTGTGGGCGAAGATGCCGCAAACGTCCTTCAATCCCCGGGGTGAGCCAATCAGCTGCTCGACGATCTGGCGGCCGCGCTGCTTGAGGAAATCGCCGTCATGCGAGCTCGTGATCTTCAGTCCCGGAAACAGCGAGATGACGGAGGCAAATCCGCGCTTGCGCTCCAGCGCAGCCGCCGATCCGGGCGTGCCCTGGAGCTCGACGATCTGACATTGTCCGCGGCTGGCCTGGGCCAGCCAGGCGCCGGCGAGCTTGCCCTCGAGATTGAAGTTCGCGGCGATCCGCGTGACATAGAGCGACGGATCCGAATCGACGGCGCGATCGGCGATGAACACCGGAATTTTGGCTGCCTTGGCGCTCTTCAGCACCTCGTCCCAGCCGTTGACCACGACCGGCGCGATGATGATCGCGTCGACGCGCCTGTCGATGAACGAGCGCACCGCGGCCACCTGGCTTTCGGGGACGTTGTTGGCGTCCGCGAACACGAGGTCGATGCCGCGCTCCCTGGCCTCGCGCTTCATGCTTTCCGAGAACTTGTTGCGCCACTCGCTCTCCGAACCGACCTGGGCAAATCCGATCGTGACGGCCTCGGCGGCGCGCGCGCTGCAGCCTGCGGCAAGGACCAGCGCGGCGGCGTAGAGAAACATGTTTCGAGCGAAATTCATCGAGACCTCCAAATCTACATGCGGGCGACGAGGGCGGGCGTGTCCGCCAATCTGCTGACGAAGTTGCGCTCCGGCTCGGGCTTGCCGAACAGATAACCCTGGCCCTTCCTGCAACCGAGCGAGGCGATCAGCAGCGCCTGTGTTTCCGTCTCGATTCCTTCGGCGGTCACGCCGAGTTCGAGCGAATGCGCAAGCTGGAAGATGGCGCGCAGGACCGCCATGATCCTGGGGTCTTCGGCGGCGCGCTGCACGAAGCTGCGGTCGATCTTGATGGCGTCGAAGCGAAAGCGCGTCAGATAGCTCAGACTGGAAAATCCGGTGCCGAAATCGTCGAGCGCGACGCTGACGCCGATCGCGTGCAGCTCGGAAATCGTGGCCAGGGCGTGGTCGGTGTCGCCGAGCAGAAGGCTCTCGGTCACCTCGAGAACCAGCCTCCCGGGATCCAGCCCGGAATTTTCGAGGGCCTCGCGGACGATATCGAGGAACTGCGGATCGCGGAATTGCAGCGGGGAGACGTTCACCGAGACGTCGACCGGCCGTGGCCAGGAGGCCGCCTCGCGACACGCTTGCCGCAGCACCCAGGCGCCGATTTCCTTGATGCAGCCGAGGGCTTCCGCGCATGGAATGAACTGTTGCGGCGAGACGAGGCCATGGCCCAGCCGATGCCAGCGTATCAGCGCTTCGGCGCCCTCGACCTCCCTGGTCTTGAGCGACACCTGCGGCTGATAGAGCACATAGAACTCATCGCGAGACAGCGCCAGGCGCAGATCACTCTCGAATGCATTTCGCAGCCGCACCTGCTCGTGAAGCAGGGGATCGTAGAACCGGCGAAGGTTCTGGCCTTCGGTCTTTGCCTGGTAAAGCGCGAGGTCCGCGCCCTTGAGGATTTCGAGGGCGGTGCGGGCTTCATTGCCGGAGCGCGAGATGCCAATGCTGGCGCCCACCGTCCCACGCCGCGCCACGTCGTCCTCGCGCAAGGCCGCAACAATGTCGTCGCACAGCTTGATGATGACGTCATCGGACGGCGCGTCGACCAGCAGGATCGCGAATTCATCGCCGCCGAGCCGCGCCACCATGTCGGTGGTCCTGGCGGCCATCGTCAGCTTGCGGGCGACGAACTGCAGCGTCTTGTCGCCCTCGTCATGTCCGGACGAATCGTTGATCGTCTTGAAGTCGTCGAGATCGATCAGCAGCAGCGCGACATCGCGGCCCTCCTCGAGGGCCTTTTCGAGCTGCTGGGTCAGGACCGTGCGGTTGAACAGGCCGGTCAGCGGGTCGTGCTGGGCGAGATAATTGGCGCGGCGCATTTCCCTGAGCAACAGGCGGAGCGGGAATTCCCTGAGCGAATAGAAGAGCAGGATCGCGAACGCGATCGAGGCAACCGACAGCGCGGAGGTGTTCCACAACGCCGGCTGCAGCGACAACGAGACCTCGACGGTCCCGAGGCCGCGCAGGAAGTCCGAACGCGTCGAGATCGTCGGCCAGGGAAGAGCGATGTCCGGGATCGGCGGCGACAGCGCCCGCCCGTCGCTGTTGCGAAAAATCCGGCGCGTGATCTGGATCTGTCCCTGCGCGTCGCCGCGCCGCGGCGGTTCGAGCGTTCCGACACTGGCGGCGTCGGCGGAACCCGCCAGCGCATTCCAGAAATCCGGATTCTGCTCGGCGATCGTCGCCATCTCGCCCGCAAAAAGACGGGCCTCGACGACGATCTCGCCCGTCAGGCGCGCCTGCGCCGCATAGAAGTAGGCAAGCGGAAAGCATGCGCCGATGATGACCGCCGAAATCCCGACCAGCGCCGTGACGATGCGCCGGACCAGCCGAAGCTGCGCGTCGCTCGGCGGCGTCAGTTGTGCGGGAATGACGGGCAACATCCAAAATGCGCTTGACGATACACAGGGCACTGAAAATTGTAACGGGGCACGCTAGCGCGCGAAGGTTAAGGCGAGGTCTTGCCGCGCGCCCGTGAATCTACTGCCCGTGCAGGCACGGCCTCGCGACGCGCTCCGCGCCCGAGTCTTGCAATGAACCGCCCTGATCGAGGATCGAGGGCGCAGGGAAGACCGGGCGCTGGCCGCGCCCGTGGCCCGCCTGCAAAACAAAAAGCAGGCGGCAGTTACCACAGGTTTGGCCGAGAACCCGGCCTTCCCTGCGCGTTGGTTTTAACGGTTTCCTTCGCGCTCTCCCCGGGGACCGGGCTTTCTTGCCCCCGTCGTCCGCAACGTTCGTGGCGTTGCGAACTTGGCCTCAGCGTCGGGAGGCCAGGACCACGCGACTTCGCCGTCCGCCCTGGCCACGTTCGTCCGACGTGACCGCAGCGTCCATCGCATCCCGCCTCACGATCGTGACGACGCGTTCGCCCCTCTTGCCGAGGCGGGACGCGCCAACCATACTTCTGATTTACGGAATCAGTAAAGCAGAATATTTTTGCAAAGAGGGCTGGACACGGTTGTTGCATCACGACCCGACGGGCAAATCACCTCCGTGTTCGGACGCGCGGACCAACTGGCTCGCGCGCTCGCAGCCTTGCGTGCCTCTCATCGACGTCAGCTACAGCGAAGCTGATATGATCGATGCCAGGTGGATTTCCAAACACCCCAAGCCGCGACTTGATTATTAAAGCACAGAATATGCCTGCGGGCTGGCCGGATTGGTGATGTAACGAGGAATGCGGCGGCTTCGGTGGCTGCGGAGCGCGACGCCTACTGCACGCCGTAGCGCGCGAATTCCTCCGCGATATCGATCCGGAGGGCTTTCGCGGCCGCGATGTCCTCCTCGCCCGAGGACGAATTGCCGCGCCGGAGTTTTGCAAGTCCTCTGCCGTACAGCGCGTTCGCAAGCTTCGGGTCGATGCGCAGCGCGGCATCGTAGTCGGCGATCGCGGCATCGGTGCGTCCAGCCTTGAGGTGGGCAAGCGCGCGGGAATCGTAGGTCGAGGCAGTGTGCGCGCCCTCCGCAATCGCCTTGTCGCAGGCCTGCATGGCGGCCTGCGGATCGCCGACCGCCGCCCGGATCCAGCAGAGGCCGCTCCAGGCCCCTTCCATGTCCGCATTCAGACGGGTCGCCTCGGCATAGTCGCTCTCGGCACGCGCATAGTCGCCCTTCTTCAGCCAGGCCTCGGCGCGGTTTGCGAGGGCGCCGGCGTAAGCCGGCTGCAGGCCGATCGCCCGGTCGAAGTCCTCGAGCGCGGCGTCGTATTCGCCCTTCCTCAGTCTCGTCGCGCCGCGATTGTTGAGGGCCTTGACGAAGGCGGGGTCGATTGCGATCGCGCTCTCGAAGTCGGCGACGGCGCGGTCGTAGTCAGCCTTCGCGGCATAGGCGATGCCCCGGTTGTTATAAGCGATGGCCAGGGACGAAGGTCCGCCCCGGCCGGTCTCGATGAAGGCCGAACAGGCTTCGATCCTCGTCACCGGCAAGGAGGCGCCGTTGCAAAGCTCGACGTTCCTGAACTGCCCTTCATTCGGCTTCTGCGCCATCACCGGCGCGGGCAGCAGCACGAGAAGGATGGGCGCCGCCGCGGCGAGGCGCGTCCTCAGCATCCCCGGCAGATGCCGAGTTCGCGCTCGGCCTTCCGCTCCCGTACCGGGGCCGCGCCTGGCGCGGCCTTGCGCTTCATGACGCGGTCCTTGCCCTCCTCGATGAGCGTGGAGAACCTGACGGTGCCGTCGTCGGAGATCTCGATGTGCGGCGTGGTGCCCCGTATTCCCAATGTCGCCACCGGGGTGTCGACCTTCATGTTGCCGGTCTTGGCGACGTTGCCGGCTATGAAGGTGAACGTACCCTTGGCCAGGCTGAACAGAGTCGAGTTGGACTTCCCGGCCGGGTCATAAACGAATTCGTTCATTTCCATGCTGGCGTTGCTCGACACGTTGAACGAGCTACCGTCGGCGAAGTTGATGCCGACCCGACCGTCGGCGCCGGTTTTGATCACGTCGCCGCGATAGATGGGATCGCCGATCTTCGCGTCGGCCTGGTCGTCGGACAGTCTGGCCTGAACGACCGCAGCGTCGGCATGCTCGATCGTCACCTTGCCGACGGTGGTCACGACCTTGCCGATCGGCTTGACGTCCTGTGCCCGAGCAGGCTCCGACAGAGAACCTGCCATCGCAAGCAAGAGACCCATAGCCGCGATCGTCGTGCGTCCGTCCATGATCTCCTCCCGTTCGAGAAGAGCCCGGTCCCGCCCCGTGAAATCACGTCAGAGCCGCGCGAAGCCATCGCGCCACGCGACTCCCCCTTTTTAGTCACGGCCGCCGTCCTTCCGGACAGCTTACGTCAACAAAATGGCGTATTTCGGGCTGCCGAATGGCATCAACATTCCGAGAGCGAAACCTCCGGATGAGGGTGCAGGCGCGTCGCGTCGAACCTGAGACGTTGCGGACAGACTTACACTCATCCGGTTCGTTCGGCCCGTTTCGGCGGAAGCGGCAACCTGCGAGAGCCCAGTATGTCGCTCGCACGGATTTTCAGCGGCTGCCGGCTGTCGGCGGATCGACGCTTTCCGCCGCCCGTTCCCGACCGCCATGGCGCCGACGGATCGGGCACCGGATGGGCCGGCGCGCTGTCCTTCGTCGCGCTGATCTTTTCCGCGCTCAAGGAGGCGCGCGCCGCTGATCCGGACGTCACCCTGTTCGACCAGGGCACCATCACCTACAAGGATTTCGAGCACGGCTCCTTCGAGCTCGTCACCAAGGAGGCCGTGCCGCGACATATCGTCGTCGATGATCCCGGGCAGACGGTCGTCCTCACCAAGATCGGGTCCTCCGTCAGCATCGCCCCGGTCGCGAACAGCGCCACGCGGATGGAGGATCTGCAGGCCCAGCAGCAGGACGTGCTCGCCAACCTGACGAAGGAGCAGGCACCGCACGGCTCCAGCACGCCCCCGGGCGAAGCGCCAGAGCTGGCGCCGCAGCCGATCAACTTCATCGAGCCGGACGAGCTTGTGCCGCAGCAGGCCCTTCCCGCGCTCGCGATCCATGCCAGTTCCGTTTTGGATGTGCTTACCGTCCATACGCCGCCGACGCTGACGGTGGCATCTAGCCTGGTGGAGGTCGACACGGTCGCCTTCGACGAATTCTCTGCAAGCAGCGGCAGCTTCTCCGCCATCAGCTTCGGTTCCGCGCTGACCTTCGGCATAACAGGCGGTGCGGTCGGTCCGGTCGTGATCGACGGCGCCACCTACGACGTCGAGAAGGTCGGTTCGTACGGGATCCTGTACCTGAACAGCGCGACCGGCGCGTACACCTACGTGCCGAACAGCGACGCCATCAACGCGCTGAAGACGCCGACCACTGACAGCTTCACGATCACGGCCTCCGACGGCCTGGCGTCGGCGAGCCAGGTCTTCACGGTGGACATCAACGGCACGGACGACGCAGCGGTCATATCCGGACTGGCGACCGGATCCGTCGTCGAGGCGGCGACCGGCGGGCACGGCGTTGCGTCGGCGAGTGGAGCGTTGACCGATACCGACGTCGACGATCCGGCCAACACATTCACGGCGGTGAGTTCGCCGCACGCGAGCGATCACGGCTACGGCAGCTTCACCATGACCGCCGACGGACACTGGACCTACACGCTCGACGACAGCAATCCTGCGGTCCAGGCGCTGAAGGCCTGCAACACACTGACCGACACCTTCACGGTGACCACGATAGGCGGCACGCCAGAGGTCGTGACCATCACCATCCAAGGTTCCGATGATCCGGCCATCGTCTCCGGAGACACGCACGGCTCTGTGGTCGAGGCGGGCGGGGCCCACAACGCCACGCACGGCGTCCCGATCGCGACCGGTCTATTGACCGATACCGACGTCGACGACCCGTCGAACACCTTTATGGCCGTGACCCGTCCGCAGACGAGCGATCACGGCTACGGCAGCTTCACCATGACCGTCGACGGGCATTGGACCTACACACTCGATAACGGCAATTGCGCGGTCCAGGCGCTCAACGTCGGCCAGACGCTCACCGACAGCTTTGTCGTCAAGACCGTCGACGGAACCGCGCAAGCGGTGACCATCACGATCGAGGGGAGCAACGACGCAGCCGTCATCTGCGGCGACACGCACGGCTGCGTTGTCGAGCCGAGCAGGTCCTGCGACCCTCCGCCCAGCGCGAGCGGCACGTTGACCGACAGGGACGTCGACAACCCGGACAACACGTTCGCGGCGGTGACCTGTCCGCAGATGAGCGATCACCGCTACGGCAGCTTCACGATGACGGCCGGCGGAACGTGGACGTATACGCTCGACGAGGGCAATCCCGCGGTCAAGGCGCTGAGCGCCTGCGATACGCTGACAGACACGTTCACGGTGACCACCATCGACGGTACGGCCCAGACGGTGGCCGTGACTATCCGGGGCGCCGACGACGTCGACCTTCACGATTTCGATCGTCAGGTGAATTCCTTCTCGTTCCCGTTCAAGGACGATACCGCCCTCCAGCATGCGAGCGTGAGCGCTCCATCGACTGATCCCTCCGCAGCGGCCGGTCCGCATGATTCATGGCACGGGCCTTCCTCGGAAAGCGGAGGACCGCACCCGGTCGATGAGGCGCCGGATGCCTTCCATTTCGCCGGCCACGGTGATGTCGCCGCCGCGATCGGCATCGCCTTCCATGCGTCGGATCACGACCTGATCGCGTGAGCCTCCGGTCAGGTTCCAGCTTCCCTTTGCGTTTTCCGGAGGCACTTCTGCGGTGCGCCCGAGGCCCAAGCGATAGACGGTTTCAAGCGTCTCCTGAACGATATCGCAGATGTCAAGCTGAGGCATTCGAGCAAACACATTCTGCGGCCCATGACCGATTCTCCGTTTCGAATCACCGCCTCGACTCCAGCATCGCCTCCGCCGCACAACAGCGCGCCGACCTCTCCTCGCAAGCGATAGGAGGACCGCGTTTGATCTCGCTGCCTCTCTCCGCCTGGAAGGGAGAGTCGGCAAACGGGGGCCGGTCGCCCGGCCCCCATCCATTACTGCACGATCTGCGTCACGACGCCGGCACCGACGGTACGGTTGCCTTCACGGATTGCAAACCGCGACCGCTCTTCCAGCGCGATCGGCTTGTTGAGCGCGATCGTGAGCTCGGCGCTGTCGCCCGGCATCACCATCTCAACGCCGTCGGCGAGCTCGACGGTGCCGGTGACGTCGGCGGTGCGGAAGTAGAACTGCGGACGATAGTTGCCGAAGAAGGGCGTGTGGCGCCCGCCTTCGTCCTTCGTCAGCACGTAGATTTCCGCGCGGAAGGTGGTGTGCGGCTTCGCACCTCCCGGCCGCGACAGCACCTGGCCGCGCTGCACCGCATCCTTGTCGATCCCGCGCAGCAGGCAGCCGACATTGTCGCCGGCTTCGCCCTGATCGAGAATCTTCCGGTAGCTCTCGATGCTGGTCACGACGGACTTTTGGGTCTCGCCGTAACCGACGATCTCAACCTCGTCGCCGAGCCTGACGGTGCCGCGCTCGATCAGCCCGGTCACGACGGTGCCGCGGCCGGAGATCGACTGCACGCCCTCGATCGGCATCAGGAACGGACGATCCTTCGGCCGCTCGGGCAGCTCGATATAGCTGTCGAGCGCCTCGAACAGTCTTACGATCGCCTGATCCGCCAGCGGACCGCGCTCGCCGTGCAGCGCCTTGATCGCGGAACCGCGCACGACCGGCGCGTTGTCGCCGTCAAAGCCGTACTTCGACAGCAGATCGCGCACTTCGATCTCGACGAGGTCGATCAGCTCCGGATCGTCTGACACATCGCACTTGTTCAGGAACACGAGGATGCGCGGCACGCCGACCTGCCGGGCGAGCAGGATGTGCTCGCGCGTCTGCGGCATCGGCCCGTCGACCGCTGACACGACCAGGATCGCACCGTCCATCTGCGCCGCGCCGGTGATCATGTTCTTCACATAGTCGGCGTGGCCCGGGCAGTCGACATGCGAGTAGTGCCGCGCCGCCGTCGAGAACTCGACGTGGCTCGTCGCAATGGTCAGGATCTTGGAGTCGTCACGCGTACCCTGCGCGGCCGACGCCTTGGCGACGTCCTGATAGGAGACGAACGCTCCCCAGCCGTGATCGGCCGAGACCTTCGTCATTGCCGCCGTCAGCGTCGTCTTGCCATGGTCCACGTGGCCGATCGTGCCCACATTGCAGTTGGGCTTCTGGCGGGTGAACTTCTCTTTGGACATGGGACACCTTTGGTGCTCGAGCTCTCGTGCTGGTTTGCACGACTCGAGGGCACCGCGAGAGCCCGCTTCAGTGCCCGGAGCCGCTTCCGCTCCGGGCCGCTTCGAATGTCTCAGGTGAGAGGTTCGGTCAGGCCCATAGCAGATCCGCGGCGGACGAGGGCATTAGCCCTCCCGTCGTCATCAGCATCGATGATGCTCGCTGTGACTGCCGCATTGTTCGGACGCCTGGGTCGCTGTTTTCGAAAAAGAGAAGCGCGTACATAGGGTATGTTCATGCCGTTGGCAAGACCCTGCACGCTGCAGCCGATGTCCGCCAACTGGCTTGCCCGCGGGTGCGTCCTCATGGCCGGCTCTTGGTCGAAAGTTGGCCCGGATTCTGCTTTGACAGGCGCGACCTAAGCTGATCCACTTTCGACCTGTTCCCTAAAACCTGCCCTTTAGAAAGCGGTGAAGTGGAGCAAGACGCATTCACCCTGGAGCCGACCCAATGAACGAGCGGGAACTTCGAACCCTGATCGCGGACGTCAAGGACGGGCGCATGTCCCGCCGCAGCTTTGTGCAACGCATGATCGCTTTAGGGCTCACGGCCCCACTGGCAGGCATGATGCTGACCCATGCCGGCGTTGCCAGGGCCGAGACCGCAATCACCTACAAGCCGCCGAAGGCCGGCGGCGGCGGGGTGCTGAAGCTTCTGTTCTGGCAGGCGCCGACCCTGCTCAATCCGCATTTTGCGACCGGAACGAAGGACCAGGAGGCGTGCCGCCTGTTCTACGAGCCGCTCGCCGGCTGGGACCCGGACGGCAATCTGGTCCCGATCCTCGCCGAGGAAATTCCGAGCAAGGACAATGACGGCCTCAAGGAAGACGGCCTGTCCATGGTCTGGAAGCTGAAGAAAGGCGTCAAATGGCATGACGGCACGCCCTTCACCGCCGACGACGTGATCTTCAACTGGCAATATTCCACCAATCCGGACACCGCGGCGGTCTCGATCGGCGCCTACAAGGACATCAAGGAGATCGAGAAGGTCGACGACCACACGGTGCGGATGACCTTCAAGCAGCCGACACCGTTCTGGGCCAACGCGTTCGTGGGCTCCTACGGGATGGTCATCCCGAAACACCTGTTTGCGGACTATATCGGCGGCAAGTCGCGCGATGCGCCGGCCAACCTCAAGCCGGTGGGCACCGGTCCGTATCTGTTCGTCGACTTCAAGCCGGGCGACACCGTGAGCGGCAAGCGCAATCCCGGCTACCACCAGGACGGCCGGCCGTATTTCGACACCGTCGAGTTGAAGGGCGGCGGCGACGCGGTGTCGGCCGCACGCGCGGTGCTGCAGACCGGCGAATATGACTACGCCTACAACCTGCAGGTCGAGGACGAGATCCTGCAGAAGCTGGAGGCTGGCGGCCAGGGCAAGGCGTCGATGACGCTCACCGGCAACATCGAGCACATTCAGCTCAACGTCACCGACCCCGCGGTCGAGGTCGACGGCGAGCGCGCGAGCGTCAAGACCAAACATCCGCTGTTCTCCGATCCGGCCGTGCGCGAGGCGATCAACCTGCTGATCGACCGGGATTCGGTGCAGAAGTTCATCTATGGCCGCGCCGGCATCGCCACGCCGAACTTCCTCAACAACCCCGAACGCTTCCGCTCCAAGAACAACAAATACGAGTTCAACATCGAGAAGGCCAACCAGATCCTCGAAACGGCGGGCTGGAAGAAGGGCGGCGACGGCGTCCGTGCCAAGGACGGCAAGCAGCTCAAATTCGTGTTCCAGACCTCGATCAATTCGCCGCGGCAGAAAAACCAGGCCATCATCAAGCAGGCCTGCCAGAAGGCCGGCATCGAGGTGGAGCTCAAGTCGGTGGTGGCGTCGGTGTTCTTCTCGTCCGACACGGCCAATCCGGACACCTATACGCATTTCTACTGCGACATGCAGATGTACCAGACCACGATGCCGCAGGCCGATCCGCAGTTCTTCATGAACCAGTTCACCTCGTCGGAGGTGGCGACCAAGGCGAACAAGTGGCAGGGCCGCAACATCACGCGCTGGCAGAACAAGGAATATGACGACGTCTATCACCAGGCCGAGAAGGAGCTCGATCCGGTGAAGCGCGCGGCGATGTTCATCAAGCTCAACGACCTCGTCGTCTCCGATCACTACATCCTGCCGGAGATCAATCGAAAGAACGCGATCGGGCTGAAGAACGGCCTGATCGTGCACGAGAGCGGCTGGGACAACGATCTCTGGCAGATCGCCAACTGGTACCGGGAGAGCTGATCAAGCCGAGCGGCACTTCCATGACTAATCCATCGTCGTGAGGGGGAGCGAGTGGGAAACTATCTTCTCAGACGCCTCATCATCGCTCTCCCCAGCCTGCTCGGCATCAGCCTGATCCTGTTCGTCCTGCTCGCGCTCGCCCCCGGCGATCCCTTCGGAGAGCTTGCGACCAACCCCAACATTCCTCCCGAAGTCCGCGAGGCGCTGCGGGTGAAGTTCGGGATGGACGATCCTGTACTGGTCCGCTACTTCCACTGGCTGGTCGCCATGCTGCATGGCGACTGGGGCTTTTCCTTCGCCAGCCGCGTCAATGTCGACACGCTGATCCTGCAGCGCATCCCGACCACGCTCTACGTGGTCGGCTCGGCGCAGCTCGTCGCGCTGGCGGTGGCGTTGCCGGTCGGCGTCTACGCGGCGATGCGGCCCTATTCGGTGTTCGACCAGATCGCCAACACCTTTGCCTTCATCGGCTTCTCGCTGCCGACCTTCTTCACCGGCCTGCTGCTGATCCTGATCTTCAGCGTGAACCTCGGCTGGCTGCCCTTCGTCTATCGCGCCGACATCAACGCGAGCGGCTGGCAATGGTACTGGGAGTATCTGAAGCAGGCGATCATGCCGGTCACCGTGCTCGGCCTGTTCCAGGCCGCCTCCTACACGCGCTTTGTGCGCTCCGCCGTGCTCGACGTCATCAAGCTCGATTATGTGACGACGGCGCGCTCCAAAGGCCTCGACGAGCACAAGGTCATCATCAAGCACGTGGTGCGCAACGCGCTGATCCCCGTCGTGACGCTGGTGGCGCTGCAGATGCCGACCGTGTTCGGCGGCGCCATCATCACCGAGCAGATCTTTCGCATTCCCGGCATCGGCTCGCTCCTGATCAGCGCCATCCTCGCCAACGACACCCCCGTCATCATGGCGGTGACCTTCGTGTTCGCCTGCCTCGTCATTCTCTTCAACCTCTTGGCCGATGTGATCTATGGCTGGCTTGACCCACGCATCTCCTATCGCTGACGCAGGCCTGGTGCCGCAAAAGGCCGAGCGGCGCTTCTCGCCCTGGCGCGACGCCGTGCGCCGCTTTCGGCGCCATCGCCTGGCGGCGGCCAGTGTCGTCGTGCTGGCGCTGCTGGCGCTCGCGATTCTGGTCGGGCCGCTGCTCTGGCGCGTGCCGATCAACGAGATCGACTTCACCGCGCGCCTCGCCGCACCATCCTGGGACCATCCGTTCGGCACCGACGACCTCGGCCAGGATCTGCTCTCGCGCATGATCTATGGCGGGCGGATCTCGCTGGCGGTCGGCTTTGCCGCGATGGCGGTCGGACTGTTCTGCGGCACCGTGATCGGCGCCATCGCCGGCATCTCGCGGGGCAGCGTCGATGCCGTGCTGATGTGGATCACCGACCTGTTCCTGTCGCTGCCGCAACTGCCGCTGCTGCTGCTCGTCATCTATTTGTTCCGCGATTTCCTCAAGGGCATCGTCGGCCCGGAAGGCGGCGTGTTCGTCCTGATCGTGCTGGTGATCGGCGGTTTTCGCTGGATGCCGGTGGCGCGGCTGGTGCGCGCCCAGTTCCTGTCCCTGCGCGAAAAGGAATTCGTCGAGGCCGCCCGCGCGCTCGGCGCATCGAACATGCGCCTCGTGGTGCGGCACATCCTGCCCAATGCGCTCGGCCCCGTGATCGTCGCCGGCACCATCGACGTCGCCGCGGCGATCATCGCGGAATCGACGCTGTCGTTTCTGGGCCTCGGCTTCCCGCCGGACATTCCGACCTGGGGCCGCCTCTTGTTCGACGCCAAGGACTATCTCGACATCGCCCCGCACTGGGCGCTGTTCGCGGGCGGCGCGATCTTCCTGACCGTGATCACCATCAATTTCATCGGCGACGGCCTGCGCGACGCGCTCGATCCGCGGAAGGTGATGTGATGGATGCGCGCGTCACGCCGAGCGAGCCGCTGCTCGAGATCAGGGACCTGAAAACCCATTTCCGCAGCGACGAGGGCATGGTGCATGCGGTCGACGGCGTCGACCTTTCCATTGCGCGCGGCGAGACCCTCTGCGTGGTCGGCGAATCCGGGTCCGGCAAGACGGTCACCGCGCTCTCGGTGCTGAAGCTGATCCCGATGCCGCCGGGGCGCATCGTCGGCGGACAGATCCTGTGGCAGGGCAAGGATCTCGTCGCGCTCAGTGCCGCCGAGATGAACCGCGTCCGGGCCAAGGACATCGCGATCGTCTTCCAGGAGCCGATGACCTCGCTCAACCCGGTCTACACGGTCGGCGACCAGCTCGCCGAGGTGATCCAGCTGCACCAGGGCAGCGGCCGCCGCGCCGCGCTCGCGCGTGCCGTCGAGATGCTGTCGCTGGTCAACATCCCGAGCCCGCAGCGCCGCGTCCACGACTATCCGCATCACTTCTCCGGCGGCATGCGTCAGCGCGTGATGATCGCGATGGCGCTGTCCTGCAATCCAAAGCTTTTGATCGCCGACGAGCCAACCACCGCGCTCGACGTCACCATCCAGGCGCAGATCCTCGATTTGCTGCAGGAGATGAAATCGCGTTTGGGCATGTCGATCATGCTGATCACCCACGCCATGGGCGTGGTCGCCGAGGTCGCCCAGCGCGTCGTCGTGATGTATGCCGGCAAGGTGGTCGAGGAGGCGCCGGTCGAGCGCCTGTTCGGCAATCCCGCGCATCCCTACACGCAGGGCCTGATCCGCTCGATTCCGCGCATCGATCTTTCGGCCGAGCGCAAGCAGCGGCTCGAGACCATCGCCGGCACCGTACCAAAACTGATCAATCCGCCCGTCGGCTGTCGCTTTGCTCCGCGATGTCGTCTCGCAAAAGACGCATGCACCAGCGCCCAACCGCCGCTGCGTGAGATCGAGCCGGGCCACAAGGTCGCCTGCATCCGCGCCGGAGAGGCTGCATGAGCGAGCCGCTGCTGAAGGTGACGAACCTCACCAAGGCGTTCCCGATCCGCTCCGGCCTGCTCAAACGGCAGACCGGCGCCGTGCAGGCGGTCAACGGCGTCGATTTCCACATCGACGCAAGCGAGACGCTGGGCCTGGTCGGCGAGTCCGGCTGCGGCAAATCGACCACCGGCCGCTGCGTGCTGCGGCTGATCGAGCCGACCTCGGGCGACGTCATTTTCGAGGGCAAGAACGTGCGTGCCCTCGATGGCGAAGCGCTGCGCGCGCTGCGCCGCGACATCCAGATCATCTTCCAGGATCCGTATGCGTCGCTGAATCCGCGCATGAGCGTCGGCGCCATCATCGGCGAGGCGCTGGTCATTCACAAGCTGGCGAAGACGAACCGCCAATTCGATGACCGTGTCGTCTCCCTGCTCGAAACCGTCGGGCTAAAGGCGGATCACCGCACCCGCTTTCCGCACGAATTTTCCGGCGGCCAGCGCCAGCGCATCGGCATTGCGCGCGCGCTCGCCGTCGAGCCAAAATTGATCATCTGCGACGAGCCGGTCTCGGCGCTCGACGTCTCGATCCAGGCCCAGGTCATTAACCTCCTTGAGGACCTGCAGCAGAAATTCGGCCTTGCCTATCTGTTCGTCGCCCACGACCTCTCGGTGGTCGAGCATATCAGCCGCCGCGTCGCGGTGATGTATCTCGGCCGCATCGTCGAGATGGCCGAGAGCCGCGCGCTCTATGCCTCGCCAAAACATCCCTACACCGAGGCGCTGCTGTCGGCCGTGCCGATCCCCGACCCGAAGGTGAAGCGCCAGCGTATCCGCCTCTCGGGCGAGGTGCCGAGCCCGGCCAACCCTCCCTCCGGCTGTCATTTCCATGCGCGCTGCCCGATCGCGCAGCCGATGTGCAGCAAGGAGGTGCCAAAACTGAAGCAGAGCGCCGACGGGCACTGGGTCGCCTGCCACCTGCGGTGAGAGTCTCACGGCAGCATGGTCGCGCTCATCGGCACCGCGCCTGATACTACGCCGCGCGCACCGATCCCAAAAAGCCCTCGACCGCGACGCGGAGCCGGTCGGCGTCGGCCGACATCTTTTTCACCGAATCGAACAACACGGCGCCCGCATTGCCGGTTTCGTGGTTGAGCTTCGCAACATTGCCGATCGTGTCCGTCACCTCGCGCGTGCCCTGCGCGGCGCGCTGGAAATTGCGCGAGATCTCGGTGGTGGCGGCGCGCTGCTCTTCGACCGCGGCGGCGATTGCGGTCATCTTCTCGTCGATGCCGCCGATCGAACGGCCGATCAGCCGGATCGCGGAGACCGTCTGCCCGGTCGCGCTCTGGATTTCGGCGACCAGGCGCGTGATGTCCTCGGTTGCCGTCGCAGTCTGCGATGCCAGGTTCTTGACCTCGCCCGCGACGACGGCAAAGCCGCGGCCCGCTTCGCCCGCCCGCGCCGCCTCGATGGTCGCGTTGAGCGCCAGCAGGTTGGTCTGCCCGGCGATGGAGTTGATCATCTTGATCACCTCGCCGATGCGCGTCGCCGCCTGGTCCAGCGCCTCCACCGTCGCGTTGGTCTGCTCCGCCTGTTCGACGGCGTCGCGCGCGTCGCGCGCGCTCGCCTGCACCTGCGCCGAGATCTCGCCGACCGAGGCCGACAGCTCTTCCGTTGCCGCCGCGACCGTCTCCAGATTCTCGGTGGCCTGCTCCGCGGACGCGGAGACCGCGGCCGCCTGGCTGGTCGAATCCGACACCAGCGAATGAACCTCGGTGGCGGTGGCATCGAGCGCCCGCGCCGAACCGTCGACGCTCTGGATCACGGCCTGCACGGTGTCGTCGAAATTGCGACAGGCGGTGTCGACCGCGCCGGAGCGCGCGAGTTGCAGCGCCTGCTGCGCCTGCCGCTCCTGTCCCAGCCGCTCGGCCGTCGCGGCGCTGTCGCGCAGGCTCTCCAGCGCGACCGCCATCCTGCCGAACTCGTCCGGATATCTGGATTGCGGAACCGGCGTCACGTAGTCACGCCTGCCGATCAGCGCGATCGCGCCCATCAGCACCTGGATCGGCCGCACCAGCCGCGTGCGGACGACGAGCACGCCGGCCGCGGACACGATCAGGACGACGAGAAAAGCGAGCGCCTGCATGATGAGGCCGGTCAGTGCGGCCGCCTGCACCGCCTCGGCATGGGCAATCGACTCGTCGAGAGCCTTGAAGCCGATTGCGACGATCGGCGCGAACGGCTCCTGGCAGAGCACGTTCCAGTCCTGGGCCGACATCGCCGGACGGCCGCTGCCGTCAAAACGCTTCGCCAGCTCTGCGATCTGCCGGCTCGCCGCATCGGTCTTGCCGCGCGCCTCCTTGACCGCCGCGATGAGATCGGAGGACGACCCGGCCAGCGCTTCGTCAAGTCCGGACCAGCCCGCGGCCACGATGCCCTGCCATTGCGCGATGGTCTGCTTTTGAGTCTCGTCGAGCGGCTTGCTGGCGTTGACGTTGGGACGCAGTGCCGAACACTGGATGCCGTAGCGGTCGCGCACCTGCCAGGCGAAACGGCGGACCTGAACCATTTTCGCGATGAAGGGATCGTTCATCCAGGCGCGGTTCGAAACCGCTGATGAGGCCTGGTTCGCCGTATCGATCGTGGCCGTGAGCGCGTCATACCAGGGACTCGTCCGCTCCAGCTTGCGCTCGGCGCGCGGACGCGCGGCTTCGTCGGAGAGCAGGCCGAATTTCGGGCTCGCGTCGTCCCAGTGCTGGCGCAAGGTGCCAGCCAAGGCGTCGCGTCCGTCAAACGCGACGCGATCGAGCGCCTCGGCGATCGCCTGGTAGGCGGCGCGCTGGGCCTTTTCGAATTCGCCCAGCCGAGAGCGCGGATCGTCGTCGCCGATCAGCGCGCTCTGCACGTCGCCGCGATGGGTGCGCAGCGACAGCACACCCTGGAAGATCGCCTTGTCCGCGGCGGCGAACCGCCCCGTCTCCAGGCTGTCGCGATAGCGGCCGATGGCCGCGGCCATCTGCGTCGCCGTGCTGATCAAGGCGCCAATGGCCAATGCCGAGAGCAGCATCAGCAGAAGCGTGCTTACCGATTTCCTGAACATCCCAAATCAGCCCCGTTCGTCCGCCTTGATCTTGCGTGGGACCTGCGAACGGTTCGTTAAAGTTGTATCTGTTTGCTGATGAAGCCATACCGCGATACCTCGCGACACAGCGTTCGCGCGTCTTGCCACGCAAGCTCGCGGATCTCGATTCCGTAATTTTACGGGATTCTCGTCGCGAGGGCTCAGAATTGAGCTTGAGCTCGCGTAGCTTGGGCAGTGCGCTCCCCCGCAAGCGGGAAGGCGAACGAAGTCTGCGGCGCTATATCACCACGGGCTTGTCAGGCAGCTCGTTGCGCTGTGGGTTCTGCGGCGGAAAATGTTTCGCGAGCTCTCGCGACACCGCGGCGATGCCGTTGATCACGCCCGCCTCGAACTGGCCGTTTCTGAATTCGGCTTCCATTTGCCGGCAGATGTTGTCCCATCCCGCAGCGCCGACCTTGGCATCGATGCCGCGGTCAGCGACGATCTCGACGTCGCGGTCGGCGAGCAACAGATAGATCAGCACGCCATTGTTGTGCGCGGTGTCCCAGATCCGCAAGTGAGAAAAGACGTCGAGCGCGCGTTCGCGTGGGCGCTGATCGCGGAACAGCGGCAAACCGTCGAGCGCGCCTTCGACGACAAAGCGCAGCTGTCCCGAATGGGTGGTTTCGCCCGCCCTGATCGCGGCTTCGATCCGCACCAGCACCGGCGGCGCAAAAATCCGCCGCACCCGCCAATGATGCTCGAGGAGATGCCTGCCAATCCGCCTGATGCCCATCTGCGCCTCTACCAGCTTCCCGAGGCGCCGCCGCCGCCAAAACTGCCACCGCCGCCGGAAAAGCCGCTGTCGCTCGAGCCCGAGCTCGAGCCGCTGCTCCAGCCGCCCCCGCCCCCCCCGCCCCCCCCGGAATAGCCGCGACCGGAGCGGCCGCGATAGGTCGGGCCCGTGCTTGCAAAGGCATCGCTCAGGAAGGCGATGACAAAGGCGACGCCGAACAGCAGCAGCGCCACGATCGCCGATCCCGCCACCATCCACGCCACGACGCCGACGAGGCCGCCGGTCGCCGCCGCGCCGAGCAGGCGCCCGAACAAGGCGCGCAATAGGCCGCCTGCAATGATCGATCCGATGATGATGAAAGGCGCGAACTGCCCGACGGACTCCCAATCCAGGTCGGAGCCATGCGAGGCCTCCGGCTGCGGCGCCGGCAACGGCTCGCCATCGATCACACCAATGATGCGCCGGACGCCGGCTGCAACGCCGCCGGCAAAATCGCCGGTGCGGAATTTTGGCGTGATGTCCTCGTCGATGATGCGCCGCGCCGTGACGTCGGTCAGCGCGCCCTCGATGCCATAGCCGACCTCGATGCGCAGCTTGCGGTCGTTCTTGGCAATCACCAGCAGCGCACCGTCATCGATCTTTTTTCGCCCGATCTTCCAGGCGTCCGCCACGCGGATCGAGAACTGCTCGATGGTCTCGGGCTGCGTGGTCGGCACGATCAGCACCGCGACCTGGCTGCCTTTCCGCATCTCGAGGTTCTTCAGCGTCTGCGTCAGCTGCGCGATATCGTCGCTCGTGAGCGTGCCGGTCTGATCGACCACGCGCCCGGTGAGCGGCGGAATGGCGACGTCGGCACGGGCAAGCGAGACCCAGCCAATCAGCAACGCGACGATGATAAAGCGTAACGCCCTCATCGCAGCGACTCTCGTGCGGAATGGCGCGGTCTCTCAGCTCCCCTCCCCCTTGCGCGATCTCTCCGTTCCCTCCCCCCTTGCGGGGGAGGGTCAGGGAGGTGG
>Ga0335071_10000166_pt1 | contig 78061 bp, 37 predicted proteins | sample Lox_Sample_15_FD_206724 | JGI IMG/M metagenome (GOLD analysis project Ga0335071, IMG submission 206724) | Soil microbial communities from Loxahatchee National Wildlife Refuge, Florida, United States - Lox_Sample_1.5 | ecosystem: Environmental > Terrestrial > Soil > Wetlands | place: USA... | reverse complement strand
CTGTTCGTGGCGGCCAAGATCTGGCGCCACGCAGGCCGCACTGGGGTGAGCTACAGCGACCACTACGAAGAGAAGAGCTTGTTCGAGAGATTGATGGGCCGCCTGCGACGGATTGCGCCGCACGCCCGAGGCTATGCGCCAGTGATGATCCCGGCGTTGCGCTGAACAACCTCCGCGCCAGTCCTTCTGCCGCCGCGCATAGAAATTTATGCGCGGGCGGCAATCGCAACGGAGCAAATGACCTTCGGCGCAGGACTTGGCGGAAGCGGACTCACGGGAGGCGATGGAGCAAGCGAAACTTAACTGACCTACTCAACTCTGGGAGTCATCGACCGAAGGCGGCCGCCATTCGGACCGCTCGCGGTGTGCATAATTCAGGTTACAATACCCCCGTTGATGTGACGGCTCTTCAGTGGGAAGTCAAGCGCATAATGGCCGAGGTTGAACCTGAGTTTAACTTGCTCTACGGAACGGAGCACTATGAGCCTGCGGTAGATCTCTACGCCCCCTCTAATCCTGACGTTGCGAATCGGTTAAAAAACCCGCCGGGTGGCGAGTTCAAACACGACATGTTTGATGACGGTGACCGCACTTGGGAACTACTGGCCAAGTCCGAAGTCGAGTCGCGGCTCGGGTACCCGGTGACCGCACTGCCTAAGGACGACCGCTGGTCCGAGGTGGACGTGGAGTGCGCAGAACACTGGATCTGCATTCCAGCGACAATTCAATACACGGTCTGGTCAGACGTCTACCGGTGTCAAGGCTTCATTACCACTGAGGCGCCGACCGGTAGAACCAGCACTCGCGGGAAGAACGCCGGCAAGCCCGTTCTACAAAAGAAACGCGTCGGTCGAGGATGTGGCCATGAGATCGTCCTCTGGAATGTGGCGGTCGATGACCCCGCTGGGAACGTTGCGGACAGCTTTCGATGCCCCTCCTGCTCACAAGAGTGGACGAAGTATGATCTGGATTTCGTTCGTGCCGTACCGGTATTCGTTGCGCTAGATTTTAGCGGTATCGCAGGGCGAGATAGCCGTTACTACCGTCCAGTCAGTCGGCCCGAGGTCGACAGGGTGATCCAATTGGAGAACCAGCCGATTGAGGCCTGGTATCCTGACGAGGACATATACCCTTACCGTGAATTGATGAGCATGGGGGTAACGAAGCACGGCGTGTCGCGAGTGTCCGACTTTTACACGCGCCGCAACCTGCGCGCTTTAGCCACGTTGTGGAGAGCGGCGTCGAATAGCGATCTGGTCATCCCTCTAAGATTCCTCATCACGTCGACTTTTGGCCACATCGAACGGACAACCCGATATAAGTTCCGCCGCGGTGGGAACAGTTCGCTTGCCGGATTGCTATACATCGGGTCGATTACGGTCGAAGACAACGTCATGCGGCAGTTGGATACGAAGATCCGCCAGGTTAGTAAAGGGCTGGCGCAGTTGGCGAGCTTCCGTGGATCGTCTCAGCCGCTATGTTGGGTTGCCAAAGGATCTGCTGAGAATCTGTCTTGGATAGAGGATAGCTCAGTCGACTACATCTTCACTGACCCACCATTTGGCGGAAATATTTTCTACTCAGATGCCTCGATGCTATACGAAGCGTGGCTTGGAGATACTACGGATCAACGGCAGGAACTCGTGTATCACCGTAGGTCGAAGCAGCAGCGTGAAAAGGATGGGTACGTTTTCAAGACGCTTGACGATTACGCGGAGGGAATGGGATCCGCTTTCAAAGAGATGTTTCGAGTGCTTAAGCCCGGACGTTGGGCGACCGTCGAATTCAATAATTCAGATGGTGCCGTGTTCGAGGCGATAAAGGACGGAGTACGCGCAGCTGGGTTCGAGATCGCCAACATGCTGTTACTTGACAAGCAGCAGAAGACGTTCAAGCAGCTTCAGGGAGCCGAAGGAATTCAGGACGTAGTGGATAAGGACGTGCTGTTCAACCTGCATAAGCCAGCTGCGCGGTCTGTAGAGAAGATGACGGATTCGCAGGACTTGGAGCACAAGATTGCTGATGTCGTACGCGAGCATCTACAGACGCTTCCGGGACGCATCACGGCAGATGCCGGGAAGTACAGCGACGAGCACCGCACTACTGCCACGATCAACAGTGTATTGATGAACGCCCTGATTCCGAAGGGGATCAATGTTGAGAGGCTAAACCTTCCTTTCATTGAACGGGTCTGTGGACGATTTTTTCGTAGGATTGGTCAGCGATGGTATCTGCGTGGTGAGGTTGTCGGAAACCAGTCCGCGGCATCGAATCTGATCGAGCAAGAGGTTTTAATTACAGACGAGGTGTCCGCAATCGACTGGTTACGGCATAGGATCAGGGCAAACCCTGTTTTGATTGGTGAACTGAAGCCCTTGTGGATGCGCGCAACCGGTCTATTGCCCGCAGAGGTGTCCCAGAACCTTGTGTTAGAGGACCTGCTCTCGGAGAACTTCTGGAGGGACAAGGATAGCAATCGCTGGCGAGAACCGACGGAAGATGAGCGGGAGAAGATGAACGATGATCTGGTCTATTCGTGTTTGGCACGATGCGGAGCGATATGTGTCAGGTACCCTTAAGCGCAATAGCACCGACGCTGAACGATGCGAATGGATGGATGTACTGTTTCAGGCTTGTCGAGCTATAGAAGACAGCGACACTCAAGCAATCGCGGCACTCCGTGGATTTGAGCGCGAGAACGGTTACCGTTTGATATCCCGACTGTTTCAGAGTGTTCTCCGTGAAAAGGTCTCACAGGCTACTTTCATTCGAGCTCAAAAACAAGCCGCTGTAGCATCGCAAAAGATCGCCGATGAGCTTGAGGCTGAGTCGGAGGCCGTCAGGATTCGCAAGCGTAAGATCGAAGGCCCATCTCTTTTTGACGACATCGGGGACCTATGAAGACGCAGCCCCCTACTGAGGTGTTCCTTAGTTGGTTGAGTAGCCGGCCAGTGAGCGCTCGCGTCGCCGTGGTCATCGACTCAGACCGCCTTCTCGGTGATTCCGGCTTTCTGGCGAAGTCGATCATTCAGGACGCGACTGGCCGAGCGTGGAACGCTGTCGTGTTTCGTGGTGACGATCTCGCTTTTCGGCTGTCGTTGCGTAAAGCGGCGACGGTAGACCGAGTAGTGCTCGTGGTGAGTCGAGGACTCGGCGTTGACAAGGTGGATGTCTCGTACGTGGCGGACATCCTTGGCAGAAATGAATCAGGGCCGCCGCTCGACCTTTCCATTCCCGCCTTCTTCCGTCGCATCTGCCCCAAGATCAACTTTCCAGTGGCGCAACTTCGCCGGTATAAAGAGGCTTTGCTGGAGCGGCTTGAAAATGTGCCAGGCGCTACCGCGAAGATTGTTCAAAGGTGGGGGCGGCCCGACGATTGGGGTCGCGGCCAAGTGGCAGCACTAGTTCTGCTGGCCGAACGTTCGGAACGTACGCTTGAAGAGTTATGGCCGGACGAGATAAATCCTGCCGAGTTTCTGGCGCATGCGTTTCGCGTCATCCTACAGCGCGGGCAGCTCGAGGCGGATGGCGGCACGGTGCGGGAAGTCGTACGCGAAGCTGCGCGCCCCCAAGTCCAAGGTCAACTGTTCTGGCTGGACGTCGGGAGCGAAGAACTGGCGGCCTACCTGGTCCTGCGGCTGGCTGCCGACGAACTGAAGCTGCAGAATCCATCCAACCAATTAGCCGGCCTGCAAATCTTCTCCCTGGACACGCCCTTGGTCAAGATGGAGAGATTCGGACTTCAGGTGAGCAAGTTGCTCGCAGCTGATGCCAAGTCCTGGGCAAGCGTCGAGGCCATGGCAGAAGCGTTCTTCACGACGAGCCGGATGGAACGTGTCGGTCTGCTGTTGCCCTCAGGGGGATCTCCTTTCGTACCGCTGCCCAATATCCCGGCAGTGATTCTCAGCTATCAGTTGCGGCAGGCACTCGGGGAATTTTTTAAGGCTCCCAGTGCTGAGAATCTCACGTGGACGGAGGTGGTAAGTAAGCACCGCATGATGAACACGGCCACTGAGAATCTGTCGAGCCGTGGTTCGCAATGCGTCGCCCTCACACGATTTGCGCGAAGAGTCCGGAACATAGAGCAAGCTCTGTCCACCATCCCGCCGTCATTCTCGAACGCCGACGCGGTTTTGGACTGGTACGTGGCACAAGGCCACCACCGTATAGAGCTGGAGTTGGCGAGGGCGTTCCACGATATTGAAGAAAGCGGCGAGGGCGATTTGGGCCATGCAGCACGAAACTATCTTTTTGGCGGGCAGGATGATCTTGCACCTGGACCTGGCTCGCTGAAAGATCGTGTCCGCACCCGACTGGACGAACTGGACCGTTCAGTGGCGATCTTTGTCTCTAAAGATCCCGAGGCTTTCGCAAGAGGTCCCCGTAGCACGCTCGGTCTGGTGAAGAGGCTGATTGGAGACCGCGTTGCGAATATCACTCTCGGAAACGACAATGGGCGTGCATGGCTACTGCTGTTCGATGGCATGCGCATCGACACCTGGGAAGCCGTCGTTCAGCCGCTTCTTGCCGAGCATTTTAGCTTACAAGGCGAGAGCGGCTTCTGCGTGCTGCCCAGCTACACGCAGATCGCCAGGACCAGCCTTTTCGCCGGTCGTCTGCCGAACTCCTGGATTGGCTACAAGGGTACCGCCACCAAAGATGAAGCGACACTCGTGGCTCAAAACCTGGGGTTGACGGCGCAGGAGGCTAAGAAGAAGCTCCGCTTCGTGACGGAGGCGGATACGATGAAGTCGCGTATGATCATGGGGTTTACGGACTCCGAGGCCGCCGACGTAAACGTCTTAATCTACCCCATATCGGACGAGTGCCATGAGTTTCGCGGGGATCTGGCGGCATTCAACAACAAGATCCGCACCGATATCCTCGGCGACAAGTCGCAGGGGATAAGAGGTATCCTTGACGACTTGTTGCGGCGAATCCGTCCGGAAGACACCGTTCTCGTGACCTCTGATCACGGCTTCACGGAATTGCTTGCGGGCGATGCCACGGTCGTGGCCGATCAAGAGGCGCAGGCCGCCGGCTGTACACCCCAAGAAGATGTTCGCTATCGATATACGAAGGGATTTCGGCCAACCGCAGCCTCAACTGCGCTCGATGTGACCGTCGGCGGTGTCGACTATTCGCTGGCCGTGGGCCGCCAATGGTTCCGCCGAGAAGGCTCAAAGTTCATGCCTCGATATTGGCATGGAGGCCTCTCGCTTGCGGAGATCGCGGTTCCAGGCTACCTGCTAAAACGGGTGACGGAAAAACAGGCCCGGGCGGAACTGGAAGACCTGAGCACACTTGGCGTCGCCGTACCCGAGGATGAGGCTGTTGCCTACGTATTTGACGTCCGCAATACAGGCAACATCCAAATCGACTTCAACATTGCTGTACGCAATAATCTCGGGCATGAGTTGCTCTCATACGTCGGGGCGCTGGCGCCTGGCGCCGCGTATAAGGCAACATGCCAGTTGGAGGGCAAATACCGGCAAACCCCAGATGGTGAAATGGACCCGGACGGCACGCTGACCGGCATCACCATTCGACTGCGGCACACTGATCTGAAAGGCAAATGGCGCGACGCCCTGGACGGGCTCGTTACGGTGCCAGTGAAGGTTCAGGCCAAGGCTACGAAGTTGGAAACCGATGCACTTAAGAGCTTTGATGACATCTAGCGAGAGGCTGAATGGCTGACACTCAAAACCCAATTCACAATGGCAGTGCTGGTGCGCAGTCGTCGGCATCTCCAGCAGCGACGACCCCCACCGGGACGCCACTGGATCAGAAGATCCTTGCGCTTCTTGGTGATCGAGTCATCCTGAAACCACTAACACGGTGGAACGAGGCATACAAGGAGTTTCCTCGATTCGTAATGGAGTATCTGGTCAGTCGCTATGTTAAGCCTACAGACCCCGTGGCCGGCCAAGCTAAGATTGACAAGATCCTAAGCGAGCACTATGCCGAAAGCTCCAAGAAGGAGCTAATCAAGAGTCGCATTAAAGAAAAGGGCCAGTACACGCTGTTGGGGCAGCTCTCGGTACGCCTGGACCAAGCAAAAGACCACTACTGGGCGGATGTGCCGGCTCTGGGCGACAACACGGTCAGGGTTGCGCCGAAGGTGCTCGTTCAATTCGGGGACGTGCTGCTGACAAGCGGCGCTTGGGGAACGCTTGAAATCGAATACGACGCGACCTACGAGGTGAAAGGAAGGAAATTCCCGTTCTACATCAGGGAATTCACACCACTTCAATACACACGGCTGAACTTGACCGACTTCATTGAGAAGCGGCCCGCATTCACGGAAGAAGAGTGGATCGATCTCCTCATACAATCGATTGGGTTTAATCCGACTCGTTTCGAGCGCCGCATCAAAATGCTCATGTTGTTACGCTTGTTGCCGTTCGTCGAGGCGAACTACAATCTCATCGAGCTGGGGCCGCGCGAGACAGGCAAAACCTATACCTTTCGGAACACATCGAACAGGTCATTTGTGGTCTCCGGTGGCAAGGCGACGCCCGCGACGCTGTTCTACAACAAGGCCACACGCAAGCTCGGCGTTATCGGGCTGAAGCACGTTGTGTTTTTTGACGAAATTGCGAACACTCGCTTCGATGATGCCGAAGCCAGCATCAGCGTGCTCAAAGACTACATGCAGACGGGTAAGTTCAGCCGCGGTGATCAAGAGTTTTCCGCCTCGTGTTCAATAGTGCTCGGTGGAAACATCGACACAGACCTCGAACGGCGCGAGCCCGAGTCGCGGTATGAGCACCTTTTCGAGGTTCTCCCAGTGGAGTTGCGCGATCCGGCATTCCTTGATCGAATTCACGCTTATCTGCCTGGATGGGAGATGCCGAAGATCCGACCGGAAAACTATGCCCTGGGATATGGCTTTTTGACCGATTACATGGCCGAGATTTTTGCAGAGCTGCGGCGTCTAAATTTCCAGACTCACGTGAATCGCTGGATTGACCTGGGAAATATGACCGGGCGCAATCAGGATGCTGTAAAGAAGACCGTGGCGGGCTTGCTGAAACTGATTCATCCTCATCTCACGCCGGAGACCATCGGCCCTGAAGAGATCGCGCCACTGGCATATTTGGCAGTTGAGATGAGGAAGCGCGTGACGGATCAGCTCGCCAAGATGTTGCCGTTCGAATTTATCAACGTGGACTACGCGTACCGATTGTTGGCGAAAGTTGAGTCAAGTGAGGGCTGATCCTTCCGCGACCATTCAGGAGTGGCTGGCTATGTTGTCGCGGTGGCGCGCGGTTGTTTCATTGCTCGGTACCGTTCCTTCAGGATCTCTCGCAGTTGCGCTTCGGCGGCGTAGCCTCTATCCGTATTTCCAAACGCTGCCGCGACAAGAACCGCCCGTGCAAACTCATCGTCGGCGCTGAGGCCGGTGACTTCAGCCTCGAAGAACGCGCGCCATTCGGCTCCGAGGCGATCCGTATACGTCTCATCGCTTTCACCCAGACGGAGCTGCCCTCCATCATCCTGGGAAAACCGAAACCACGCGGCGATGAGATCGTGGATATCCTGGAGCGTCCGATGGTCGAAGCCGTCCATGGTTCGGAGTCGGGTGGCGAGCTCCGTGTCGATCTGGATCAGGCGGCAGGCGTCGAGATAGCGGTCCCGCGGCCGGCTGTAAAGGCGCAGGAGCATTTCGCTGTACAGCCGAAATTGCACGTCCTTTAGCGTCTGGTTCGTATCCGCCGGAAATTCAGTGCCTACCCACATAGTCGGACTCCGCTCAGTTGAGCCATTGGCGGCTCAACGCTTCTGCCTGCTGCAGTGCGTGGAGCTTTAGGTCCGCTCCCTGCCCAAACCAGATCCTGTTGAGCCGTCGATCTGGGCCTGCTTCTTTTGCCTGACGGTAATCCTCATATCGAGTCACCGAATTGTAAGCGCCCCATAAGCTGTGGCTCGGGCGAAGGTCGGGCTCGTCCCCAAGTTCAAAGAGTTTGGCCACACGATCCCACCGCTCAGGCCTTTTATTGGATTTGCGCTGCTCCTCAGTGAGCGGGTAGACAGCTTCGATATACCGGTCAAATCGTTGCGCGTTTACTTTCACCTTTGCCAGTGACTGGAAGAGTTCCTCAGCCTTTTGGAATGTCTTCCAGATCAAACCGATCAGTTCTTGAACGTCCTGCATTCGATCCTGCATGTGCTTGGAATGGCGCACATTGTGGGCCTTCTCTCCGGATTCCATCGCGAGGATCAGTGTGTTTTGGCAGACGACCCGGATGGGCGTGAATTTCACGCTTACGGACCCGCGGCCGTCGTGCGCATTCGAGAGGAGGAGGTACTTCGAGCAAATGTCGTCGCCGATCACTTTGATCTCGCCCGGCACCTTCGCCAGGACCCAAATTCGTTCGCCGTTGCCCAATGAACCCGCGGTCTCAAAAACAGCTTTGCTGTCCCCGATGATTGGATCGAAGAATTCGAATGCTTCCTTGTTCTGGAGCGCCCGATAGCGTGGGCTCACGACTCCAAGAGGTACTTCAGCCTCATCCTGGCTGCGCGGCATTCGGACCAAATGGAACCGACGCACCTTCTTGCCGGCGTGCGTGCCAACGTTCGGGATAGGCCTCATTACGACTTCCCAATTCAGCCCGGCAGCGGCGATCATCTGCGATGCATTCGCACGAGCCGGGATGCTGGTTCCGAGACCGTGCCAGGGCCTCTCGCCGTAGTACGCCATCGAGTCAACGTTGTGGGCCATAGTTTGTCCGAACCTGCGGTCCGTAAGCTGCCATAATACTGCCTAGCGACGCTCCACGCTCGTCGCCGTCGGTTACGCCCGAAAACCATTACTGTGGTTTGTTCTGTTCGGGCCCGTTGCCTGCCGCAAGTCCACCGATCGTCGCACCCGCAGCTTGCGCTTCAGCTTGACCTCGACCGATGTCCGCAATACGCCCACGAACAGACAGATCCAGATGCTCGGCTTCTTTAAAGAGGTGAACGGCGAGTTGGACTTTTCGACTCACGGCGCGGTTAACTTGTACGTCAGCGGTGAGCTGCTCAAAGGGGTTTTTGATTGTTCTGATATACGGTCTGCTGCCGTCAAGATCGGACCGCAGATTGCCGACCAGATACAGATAGAAGTGGCTTCGCAGGGTGCTAGAGGTCGCGGTCTTCCACTCGTTCCACGTCATCTCTTGTATGCGAGACGCAACACCCGAGGATTTTAGTTCGATGAGGCGATCCAGGTGATCCGGAAGTCGTGGATCAAGAGTCAGCACGTCAAAGCCGGGCCATTCCGGTGAGATTGTAAAGTCACTGTACAGTTTCTTCATCGCCAAATCGAAGAGCTTAGACGCACTGCGAGCACGATAGATCTTTTCGGGTGTCGATATATCGAACACAAATGCGTTTGACGAGCAGTCGGCTGGATCAAATATGGCCGCGTCATCAAGCTTCGATCTTCGGAGCCTGTTGCGTTCGAATGCGAGTGCCACGGACATTCCGAGGCGATTGAGTAAGTCGAGATCGGTGTGCCCACCATAACCGCCGGCAGTTGGATGGGAGACTGGCTTGATTTTGGCGCCGCCGACATCGTCGCCCCTCAGTCCATTCTCCTCCAGTGCGTTGTTCTCCCCGTGAAGGAGTATGGATTCACCGTCGACGAGGAGTTGATCCAGTGAATAGAGTGGGACCATTCGAACATCTTCATTCGGCACTTGCTCATGCTCGCCAGCCGGGAACACCGCAGGGACTTCAAGCGGGCTTGAGCCGAGCAACGTCTTTGGTTCTTGCTGAGATTCAGGAGCGATCGACCGGTCAATAAGCGAGTCACCACCGCTATACAGCAATCTTCGTTCTTCGATATCGAGCGGGGCTCCGGCGCGACGGAGGAGTCGCTCCCACATTCCAATGGTATTGGCTTGTACAAGCGACAGAAAGGGCTCGAAATAGTTGGAACCGAAAACATCGCACAGCATACTGGCAAGCGCCTCCGCCTCGCCAGTGTCCGGCGGCCATGGGCGCTCGCCCCAGACGACAAACGCCTGTTTGGGATTGCCGTCGGCATCGAATCGAACGAAAGCTTCACGGGTAAACCGGCCGAGGTCGAGCTTCCGACCTTGGAGCTCGCAAGCCAGTTCGAGGGTGGTTACGGGCTCCAGCCGGTCGAAAAGGCGACGAAGTCTATGCGCATCTTCTCGAGCGAGACGCTCGTCCGAACGATCTGCCGCTATTCGGGCCAAGATAAATGGAGCGATCCCATTCAGCTCGGATCGTAGACGTTCCAAATCATCAGCCTGAAGGGAAGGATCTCCGGGTTGCGGCAACCAAACCAGGGAATCCTCTAAGCCGGGCACCCCGAAATAGTGCGACAGGGATGATCGGGCAGATGGGAAAGCCTCGATCACGAACGTCCAGATCGGCTGATCCGATTGAATACGTTGCCGGGTGTCGCGACGGTCAGCATAGAAGACCTGCTTGGCCTCCAGAAAGCGGTAGTGATCAGCGCCGTCACTAGCGAGGAGTGGCGCGTCCGCGAGAACATCTTTGGACTGCGTGAGCGGCTCACTCTGACGCTCCCGACTCGCGAGTAACTCGAACATATGTCGGTATGCTGGTCGAAGTGTCTCGCGCAACTCCTGGCGCAAATCCTCGTTGGCCTCGAATCTCGACGAATAGAGGTCACGCAACCGTTGCAGCAGGAGGCGAGCGTCCTCAACAGAAAAGGTAGCGGGCGTCAACTCGTCGCGCATCCCCAGCGCCTGCGCAAAGCCCCTCGCCTTCCCCTTTAGTGCGTCCGGATCGACTTGGAGAGTGGGCACAAGAAAGCTGCCGGTTGACGCACGCCGCCCGAATCTGCGTTCGACCTCGAGCGTTGGGAGCCAGACTTGCTGAGGGTGGCGCGGGCCGTGGCCCGTGGGACAGAATGGCGCCTCCTGGAGTCGCACCAACCAAAAGTCCGGACTAGCCTCGACCAGCTCCTCCGGTTTTGCCCGCGCCGGTTTGGTCCTCATCGATGGAACTTGGTTACTAGGCACTTGAGCAATCTGGGCGCGTGAAAAGGGTTCGAGGATACTCCAGTTCCGGGCGAGATGCTCATAAAGCGCCCTACCCAGCGTTGCCGATTTATCGTTCGATGCCGCGCCAATGATCGCGACAAGGTGCTCCAGGTCGTGTAGTCGATAGAAATATGGCACCGTAGATTGCTGGTCCGACCGCTCAGGGAGCGAATCCCGAACTCGATCCACAAAATCGTCCCAGAACTTTGCCGGAATATTCTTGAAGATCCAACCTTCTGGGCGACTAAGGTTGCTGGTTTTCAGCCAACCCGATGCACGATCCTCGACGTCATGAAAATGGACAGGGCGAAGTGATTGGTTAACACCCAGCCACTGAAAGAAAGCGAGCCAGCGACTGTGATCGTCCACTTCGACGGCCGCCTCCTCGTCCTCATCGACGGTGACTTCGTCCACACCGATGTCAATATTCTCGCCTTGGCTAGCCTCGTTTAGGTCGCGATACTTCTCAAGGAGACCGGAGAATAATATGGGTGGCGCCAAGAAGTGAAATCCCGACAGACTCTTGATCCCGTTCTCATCAGCTGCCTTGAGAATGAGTTCGACCGACTTATCGCCGACCCAATCTTTACCGAAATACGCCTCATAGGCAGGAATCCACTCGACATTGTGTGGGCTTTCCCCGCGGCAGGGGACATCGAGGCGGCTAAGGTTGAAGAGTGCGCGATTAGTGCTGAGCCGCTCGTATGGGAGTGGTGAACGCGGATTTGAAGTGCGGCCGGCAAGCTGACAAATCGCGGCGAGTCGTTCCATAGTGCGAAGCGCCGCCCGCTCACGTCGCGCCTCGACATCACGATCCAGATCGAGTGCTGGCAATACGCTAGCGCGCATCACGGCGGGGAACTTGAACTCCTGCACATCGAAAAGCGCCTGCCATGTGACTAACTCCTGCCTTAGCTCCTGGTTTCTCTCTTTCGGGGTCAAATCTCCCCAGCAGATTTCCTGCATCAGGAAGCAAAGTCCGTCGAGTGGCACCTCGCCACGCAGTGATCGCGGCGGATAAAAGCATGCGAGACCAGTCGTGGAAATGCGCCGCGCGGTGTCGTCGTCCGCGACGCCGACGGGAAATAGTGGCTCATGTCGAACGGCCTTAACGAGCCGATCTCGCTGCGCGTCATCCAAACCGAGCCAGAGCCGTTCGATAACGCGAAGAACAGGGTCGACGAATACCTTTCCTGACAAGTTCAGCGTCGACCGAGATGGATCGGATCGCGTTAGCATCGTTGCCGCGTCTTCCGGTGTCAGGCAGTACGCCCCATGATCGGCAAGGACGCGGGCCGTATCGGAACCGCAGAACTCTGCCGAAGGAAAGTATCGGAAGTCCAGAGATGCCTGATCGGGCAGGAGTCTGCGAAATGCCTGTCCCACCGCAGCATCGGGTACAAGTGGCGGCAGAGCGCACGATTGGATATCTATCGGTCCGTCAATTTCGCACGGCACAAAAGCGAAGGGCGCCAGAGCAGAACACATCTCCTCGTAGAGGGCTTGTGCCGCTGCTGTTGGGCACTTCGCGCCTACCGCTGTTCTGCGGTCGAGAAGACGCATTAATCCCGCTGCCGAAGCGCCGCCGCCCAGCAGCCGTGGCATGAGTGTATCCCGAAATGTTCGTGCCACTTGCTGAAGTAGGAAGCGATTGTAGTTGGATGCATCTGACTCAACCCGGACTTCCTGTCGGGAGAGGTTCGAGTTAAACGCGCCGCTAATCAGCAGGTCATACGGACAAGGCTCGCTCGTCGGTAGGAAGACGTGGAGTTTCCGCCACTCTGAAGCCAGCGGAATGGGCTGGCCGGCACTCATTCGGGCTGCAACCGACACCTCCGTGACGGTTACGCCATCCCAGGAAACGTCTCCCAGGCCGCCGCGGTGGTTCTCGATCGGGATCGCAGGCTCGTAGGCAAGGAGAAACGTCTCGGCAAGTCCCTCATCGGGAGTGAGCACCACCTGGTACGTTCCTTGATTGGAAAAACCAGCGGCTTGTTGAATGCCGGAGTCCGTTACGCCGCTGCGTGTCACCGTCCAGGCTGACGAGTGGGAAACCGTTGAATTCCGGATGAGGACCTCAACACGGCCCAAATACTTCAGGAACACCAGCGACGTAAGCGGCAGGTTTAGAAGTGATGTGGCGAGCCCGTCTCGCTGCCCTCTCGTCATCTTATCGAGTAGCGGAAAGCGAAATGCGGTGCGCATCCCGCGTCCACGAAGTTCCCGCCACAGCTCGGGTTCTCCTTCCACCGGCCATGGAAAGCGCATAACCGGCGCCCGATTGACGGAATTGATGATGCATTCAGCAACAAGCTGATTCACAGCCCGAACAGCGTCTGCGGGCCCGAACCGAAACGAGATTGTGGTGGAATAGACCTCTGGAGCAGCAGTAACCTCCAGCACCGACTTGAACCCCATACCCTTGTGCCCAATCGATGCGCGTCGATTGCCGCTCTGCCCTTTGCTGCTTGCGCTAATGCCGCATAGCCCTCGTACGTCGGCCTCGTCGAGTGGGCGACCCGAGTTCGCCACCCAGAGGTCGTTATCGTCGAGAATGAACGCAATGTTCGCCGCCTCCGAGGACTGGGACGACATCGCGTCGTCGGCGTTCTGAAGAAGCTCGTAGATTAGTCGCCCCCTATAATCTTGGGCGATCTGGGACTCCTGCCCGACATCTTCTTTCAGCCGCTGCGCACTAGCGCGGTACACGTTCAGGTTTTCGCTTCGAATTTTGGCGAGAAGATCGTCCAACATAACCAATTCCGTTTTAGTGAAAGCTCACATGCATTTCGTAACACGAGAGGAGTCTTCATCACTGATTAACAACCGTCCCCCGATCTCACTGCTCTGGAACGCCTAAAGTCTGACAATTCTCCTGCTCGGCTCGTCGTTCAGCAGTCCCAAGAAAGGTGCTGTAACGGTCGTAAATCGATCATCACCGAATCTTTCTCCTCAGGCGTAAGACGGCCAGCCTCATCCTTGATATCCACGGGCCCGTCATCCACATCTTCGGCTCGCGATGCTGTTTCGTCGTCGTCCGCCTCGCCGAGTTCCTTCCTCTTTGAGCCTATTAACACCTGGAACCACTGGTCGCGTTGCATCACCGCGTGAAAGATGCGCTCCTCATACGTGCCCTTTAACAACATGAAACGGACGTCAATATGGCCTTCGTCAGCCCTTCCCCATCCGACCCTATCGACGCGCCCCTCGCGCTGCTCCATACGAGCGGGGTTCCATTCGAGATCGTAGTGAATGATGTAGCGGCACTGTTGCTGAAGGTCGATCCCTTCTTCACCGACGCGACTCACGAGCAGGACGAACGGATTGAAAAGACCGTTAAAGTTACGCCTGTGCGCCTCCCTATCTTGACTGTTCGCACCATCGTACCGTCCGACGATCTTCACCGACTTGTACTCCTCCAGGAGGACAACGCACTCCCGCTCCGCCATCTCAACCAGCTCCTCGCGTGGACGGTCTTCAGCGGGCGTATCGTCAAGGTAATAATCGACAATGTGGCTTAAGGCCCTATTGAGGGGGCCTGTCACCTCACTGCCGAGCCATTCGCTGAGCGCCTCATCGTTTGGGCCGGCCGCTTTCAGAACTGCTCGCAACAAGAACAGAGGCTGAGCCACCTTGTTGAGGATCTTGTCGCGGTATACATCTACGAGGGGGCGTCCACGGTATGGAAGAAACTCTTGGTGTTGATACTCGTCGGGAACGCGGCTGTGGGCTTCGCCCATACCGTCACGAATGGTGTCCAATTCACTTCGTAAGCAACTGCGAACCCGTCCGACGAAATCCGCCCGGTTGCCCCAACCCTTTTCGCGCAGAAGTTCGTCAATCCGATTACCGAAAATCGGTTCGAGGCGATCGCCGAGCACTTGATTAAGATGCGGAGCAGTTCCTCCGATCATCTTGTTAAACACCAATACCTTCGAAAACCACTTCGTTGGGTCTTTCCTCACTTTGTCGATCTCGTTTTCGGCAATCTGCGCGACCACGTCTTGCAGAGCATGGACTTTAGGATGAAGGCGACGACCCCTGCCGGTCGTCCATGATTCGACCAATTTCTTTAGACGTTTAGCGCTATCCATGTCCCGATCGAGGAGGGACGATTTCAATATCTGCGGATACGAGGACAATCCTTGGCGAAGATCTGTGGTGATGAACGTTCGGTTGTCGGCTCCTTCTCGCGCCTTCTGCATTCTGTCTTCGATGACTTCACGCAACTCCAGATAGAAAAGCGCATCAGCTCCATCGAATGGCAGCAACGCTGCATCTCGGACCTTCCGATGTAAGTCCTCGAGTTTATCGAATGGCGAGAAGTCGTATTTGCTGTTACGCTTGTTGACGAAGAAGTATCGTCGCTCGTTCTGGGATTTCGTGTTGCGGATTATATAGCCGCGCAAAAGGGTCTGGAGGCCCGAGCTCTTCCCATCCGGTGCGAGTGCGTTCTCGTCTCGAAGTTCCTTTAGTTGGCGAACCGCGTCCCGTCTTAAAGTATCGTTCTGGCTGCGTTGTCGAAGCGCAAAGAAGTGCGCAAGATGCCTCACGTATATATCGAGGCCGCATTTGATCTGCCCAAGATCGCCTTTGCTCGCCCGAACGAGTGCCAGGAGCCGCACCAGTTCACGCGGTTCCAATTCAAAGGGAGTGGCGGTCAGGGCCAGAATCTTACCGAAGGCGCCGCCCGAGATGCCTTGGCAATAATTGGTCATGTCCGCGTCCGGCGCGAAGATGTAGGACGGCTGTGTCCAACGCGCGTAATGATGCGCCTCGTCTACGATGATGAGGTCCCAGACGGTATCGTAGAGCCTACCGAGGAAGAATCGATGTTTTCGGTTCTTCAAGGTTAAGACGTCCTGGTTAACGACATAAATGCCGTTAGGCACCTGGAGCCGGCCATCTTCACGGACTGATCTGAGTTCGTCGCCCGAGGCACGACGACCGATGACACGCACTTGGCGGAGAAGCCGCTTTGCTGGATGCCCTTCTTTCCATGTGTCGACGTACCGCGGGAAACCACGCTCAGGCCTTGTCGAACTAAGCTCTTCCTGCCACTTTTCCAAAAGCGAGGACTTGCAGAGTATGAGCACGCGGTCAAAGCTCTTTCGGGTCTGCCTTGCCCGCTCAGACAAGAGCGCCATGATGGCAAGCGCCTCGTAGGTCTTTCCAAATCCAACCTCGTCGGCAAGAACGACACCCCTCTTCTCTTCGACAAGCAGGCTACGAAGGGCGGCAGCTACAGCGTCTTCCTGTGCTTCGTGTCCATCTCCCAACCTCAATTGCGCCGAGAGGATTTCAACTTCCGCGTTGGTAATGGCCATTATCTCCTCTCCAGCTCTGTGAGCAGTTTGACCAGGCTTTGGAGACGGACTACCGTCGCTCGCGTGTATGCGGCAAGGCGCTTGTCAGCGAGATTCTGGACCCACTCCCGTGCCTCGTTAAGTACCTTATGCAACTGGAATTCGCGCGCCACATCGCCAAGCTTCGGGGCAAGCATGTTGCTTTTGAGACTCGAATCCAGCGTATGTTGCAGCGCGGTGCCGAGACGGTCGACCAGGAAGAGGCGGCACTCGTTCGTCGGGACCTGGCCATCTAGAATCAGCACCTCTTCGTACCACCGACCTAAGTCTCGAAGCGATCGCCGGAGCGTGAACTCGGAATTTGGCATTGCCGCGGACCTCGCTCTCATCCCCCGAAAACCGGCATGGAGGTTGCGGAAGAAACGATCAAGGTCGGCTTGGTGCGTTAATACTTGGATCTCCTTTGCCTCTCTTTTTACCCTGCGTCGGTGTTGTTCGAGGAACTCTTGCTGCTCGCGGTAGGTTTGTGGGATTCCACAGCCCGCAAACGCGATCCGTTGATCAACCGAAGCCATGTGCGGACCCACCATTGCCAAGCCGCAGAACTGCTGTGGGCAGTCTACATTGACGGGGGCATCCGACGCAGCTACGATGGCCCCATCTAGACCTACTAGCTCGACCCGGATCTGTGCGATTACTGTAACTATGCCTGACTCGTCGGCCTGAATGACACTCGCGACGTCAAGTTCTGTCTTGGTCTCCGTGCCGAGGGCTATCGAACCTAGCGTCGTCCAAAGACCGTTCTTCTGGACTAGGACTCGAAGTTCGGATGCACAGCTTGTGGAACCTTGCCAGTTGATGATGAGCTTGTGATCGGCAACGCGGAGCCACGCATCGTTCACCCGGAACGCATTCGTCCGAGGTAGGGTGGGCCTGGGTAGCTGAACGTAGCGGAGGGTCTTCCAGTCTTTGACCTCTCCGAAAAGTGAACCGATTCGTAAGGTTGACCATATTCTCTGCGTACCGTTGCGCTTCGGTGGCAGACGGGTGAGCAATGCTGTTTCCGCATTCCCGTCCGGTGGGCAAGTCAGCAATGCAGCGCTCGTGAAATTCGGAGATCCGGACAGCGTGACGAGGTATGGCTCGCGCTTCGGCCCCGCAGCACCTTCGATGATCAGCATCTTGGCGTGAAGCGGCCGAGGTTCGTCATCTGTCGTCGAAAGTCGCTGCCGGAGATCGAGTTGGGGTTTCCACGCATTGAGCCTGTCCACCGGCAGCTGGGTGGCCCCCTCCGACTGCTGAAAGAAGATGGAGACCGGTCTCTCGCCCTTTATCGGCTCGAAGGTAAGGTCATCGAACAAGTGCGTGAAGATTCCGTCGTCAGCCTGACCGGCTGGGTCATCACTGCTCTGGCCATTCGGCTCGAAGAACGGGCTGATGATGCTGACCTTGGCGACGTGCCGGTGGGGCAAAGCCTTCAGGAGCTGATCCCAGAGCGTTTGCTGATAGTTGTGCAAAAAGGTGTGTCGGCACTTCTGGTCCTTCGGGGTTCGCTCAATCACCTCACGCAGCGCGACACCCGTGTCCCGCAGCGCGGCCTTCGACTCCCCGGTCACTTCACTCGCCAGCGGCCCTGAGACGTAATCGAGGAGCGACTTGAAAAGCGAGTGTGGGCCGCCGCTGGGTGAGAGTTCGAAGATCGAACCGAGTTCCAAGTTGCGTTCAAGACCACCGCGGGTCAGATTCGCGCTACCGATGAAGGCAAGTGCGCGATCTTCAGCAACGAAGATTCCGAGCTTCGAGTGGAAGATCCTATTGCTGAAGGCCGCATTGACGCGGTGATAACGGACGTTGCGCGCGTCATTGACGACCGCGTTTCGATCGCGGATCAGGAGCGCAGTCATTACCTGACGATCAAACAGGTCCGGAATAAAGCTTTCCTCGAGCCACAGGCCATCGAAGCAGTACGTAAGCAGGAGAGCCGCCCGAAAGGGTTGGCCGGGAGCAAAGCCCCCTATGGCATCTTGGACAAGAAGACGGTCACCTGCCATGGACTAGATCCTTCTTCTGGAGACGAAGGTCTCGGCAGAGCCTATGAAGCTGAGGAAATCGCATAGCATGCCACCCAATGCCGACGGGTCGGAGATCGTCCTTCAATACGGCACCGGAGTCGTAGTAACACCAGCGTTGGCGGTTCTTCCCCAGTGAAACCTGCTCATGTCGCTCGACCATGGCCTGAAGAAGGCCATCATAGGCCTCGGCCATGGGCTTCCCTAGCGGTAACGCTTCGAGGAGCGTCATCACAGGAGTTTCCGCGAGTTCTAGGGCTACCGTGCCTTGACCTGTGTCCCTGCGAACCCTAGCCAACAGCACGCCGCCGATCGCTGCCCGACTCGCAGCGCTCTCGGCGGCGAATAGCTGATCGACCAATTTCCGGGCGGTGGTCGCCGTTCTGCCGGCCTCTTCCATCGATAGCTGCCAGAATCGGCGCGTTGCTCGGCTGCTCAGGACAGCACCGAGCAGATCCTTGACAGAAACTCTACCGGCACTGTCCAGGGCGGCAATCAGATGCGCAAAAATCGCAGTGTGTGCCAAGCTCAACAGTTCGAATACCGCCGCCTTTTGCAGGGTCGCGACCTCTGAAGAAGTGCGCTCCTCATAGAACCGCAGGAGGACGTCAGCATTTGCCAGTCCGAAGTCCTCAGGAGTGTCGTCAAGTGCGGCGGCTTCCTCTTCCGATACGACTTCTTCGCGAGGAACCCCCTTCGCCCGTTGGACCACCCCGCTGTCTAGAAGTAGCTTGCGACTATACAACAACTTGACGGTTCGGTATCTCGCCTCGGCTTCGGAACCTCCACCGAGCAAGAATCCGTCCAGGAATGCCTCACGATACGATTTGAGACCTCCAAGTTCGAAGAAGCAAAGACGCTCTCCCCAATCACGTATTGTGTCGCGATCCTTTGCCTTATTTCCGAGAGCGAACTCCCAGAATCCTTTCGGCACGCGCTTTTCAAACTCTCGTGACAGTCGCGCTCCAAGGTCGCTCAGTGCGAATGGGAGCAGGTTCTCCGCCGCCTTTTCCGGAATGATTTGCGCGAAGCCGTTCTTCTCCATTGACGTGGAATACAGGCGCAGTGCTCCGGCTGACTCTTGGTTCTTAAGGATCCGCGCGGGCACGTGAAACCGGTGGTTCTCGGCGGACTGCAGCACTTCGCTCTTGCTACGCTGTCCTAAAAGGCGGCAGTCCTTGTCGTCTTCATGGTTGACAAATTCGCATAGAACGAGTGCACGTTCAAGGCGATGGAAAAGAGCGCGCCTTTCGGGGCCTTTAAGCGATGGGGCATTATTGAGTTCGCGTACGGCCCATGCGATGAAGCCATAGTACCCAATGCGCGTCGTAAACACAGTAAGACCTGGCAGAAACTCGTCGGCAAGCTTCTCCGCGTAATTCTGAAACCCGAGCGGGTCGCGCGAACCCGCTGGGAGTCGACGTGGTTCGAGCCAACTGGGAAGGAGTGGTTCATAGTCGCGATCCCCATCAGAGGTTGCCGCCGCGACGATACTGGTATCGGGCCGTAATTGAATCCGTGTCCCCGGGCCCCAATCGTCGGGGCTGAAGCGGAGACCCTTCGATCGGAGAAAGTTCTTTAGCTTCTGAATGCGACTTTGCCTCAACCGCTCTAATACGCGCCCGTAAAAGACATAACACAGATCATCTCGTGTGAGTGAGAGAACGCGGTCCCGCGACTCAAGGTAGGCCAAAAAAGGCGTGACATTCTGAGCTGGAACCGTCTCACGATCACCGCTGAGGAACTTCAGTTGAACCTGGTCTTTGCTTACTCTCTGCGTGACGGCGACGAACCAACGGGTAGTGGTTTCGTCATATCGGACAAGCGTCCCTGGTTGTAGTTCATCGGTCAATTGGCCACTTCCGGGGTTCGTACTGTTTCACAATCCGTTTCCAGCTTTAGCCTGCAAAAGGGCAAGCTCCCCATGCAATCGTAACAGACAGCTATGAAACTGACCCAGTGGCATTATTCACCTCCTAGGATCGCTGATAACCGTTGCAGCACCCGGACAAGTGAACCATCCTGCAGTAGTCCGCACCAGAATCCGGTACACCAATGCTCGCCGCGCAACATCCACCCGAGCACTCTTTTCAACTGAGGAAACTGGGCGTGTTCGATGAAGTCTGGCTGGGCAAGCCAGTGGGGAACCGGGCTTCCGACCGACTCGCCGGGACCGAAGGCGCGATACACCGCATCAAAGAAGCTGTGCAGTTCGTCTGGTGTTTCGGGCGGAGCGACCCAATAATTACCATCCGGTGTACGTCCAGATTTCGCCCCAAGCGAACGTGGATCAACGCGATTCACGTCGGGCAAGTGGGAAATCAGATGTTGGGCGACGTCCCGCTCCTCAATACTTAGTGAATATGGAGTCCGATCAACCTGGTCAACGCCGTCCCAGATGATCGGAGGAGATTCCACAATTTCAAAGGCCCTACTCGTGTTGCTTGGGTAGGGCCAATCTTCCGTTGGGAATTCAACGAGGCCTGCGGTTCGCATTCCCGCTAATAAAAGGCGCTCCGCCAAGGCCAGTGCATCTACGGGCCAATAAGCGGCGGGCCGAGGCCTGTGGATTCCGGCGATCCCTTTGATTGGACGACACGAGAGTATCCGATCCAGCCATTGCTTGGGGATGGCGTCACGGCCGTGAACTGCTCCGAGCAAGGCACCTGCAATCGCTGCGTTCGTGTCCGTATCTCCGCCGGAGCGGACAGTGTCAACGACACCTGCCTCCAAGCTGGACGAATGCAGAATACGATAGAAGGCGTTTTGGAATGCATTTAGCACCCAGCCGGTGTATTGTTCTGGACCTCGATCCGCGGCCTGCAAGAGACGATCCAGCAGAGGCTTAGCGACGTCCTCGCCGCGTGCGACGCTCAAAGCATAATCATAAGTGGCCTGGGCTCCGCGGCCGGTGCGGATGGCGTAAGCGATCGCGGCGGCGAACACGGCGCTTGCCATCCGGCAGATCATATTCGGGTGAGTCAACCCGGCATCGATGCGTGCCAACTTGACGAGGTTGGCCGGTTGAAGTGCAGCCCCGAAGATCCCAAGGGGGCTGATCCGCATCAACCCTCCATTCGCTTCGCTGTCCTCACTGGCTGCTGCTCTGGCGGCTTCGGCCATCGAATTGCCTTGGCGCAAAGCGCGGCTAGCCGCTGAAAGCGCAGTGTGTGTGGTGCCACCCATGTCGAAAGGAGCGGAATCGTGCCACTTCGTGTAAGAGCGAGCAACAGCTTCGTCGTCGTATCCACCGGTAGCGATGATGGAGCGAGCGAGGCAAAGTGCCATCTCGGAGTCGTCTGTGGGCTGGCCGGCAAGGGTGTTCCACGTGCCGCCATCTTTCATCAGCCGAGGCCCATCTGGGTGGTGGCTTCGAATCCGGCCGGCGTCTTGGAATTCCACCAACGCGCCAAGTGCGTCACCGGCGAACTGGCCAAGCAGGCAACCCTGTGCGCGCGCCAAGAGTCCGCCGTTTCGCACGGCCTGCCCAGCACTCAGATATGCGAGCGCGTCGGATGCGGCGCCGCCGCGGACATGCGCAAACACACTGCTCCAATTGCGCCCAAGCAGCGGCGTCACCAGCGCTGGATGGCCACCGTAACAGACCGAAAGTGAAGTGTGGATCGTTCCGCGCTTGTCGTATTTGAGGGGCTTGCCATGAGAATCAAATACATCGCCACCAGCGCCACGGAGTAAGGCATGCCCGCCTGCAACGTCCCAACCGGTGGGGCTGTTAAAAGACAGGGCCAAATCACCTTCGCCAGCGGCTACCAGGGCCAGTCTGTACGCGATGCCCGGTACAGTGCGATATCGGATCGGCGCAAGCAGTTCGGCGTTCACCTGTGCTTTACGGTCAGCTTCCTGGGAAATGAGAGCCGTACACTCATGTGAGGGTTCGTTCGGCCAGGTGCGCTTCACCTCCGTACCATTTCGGCGGACGGAATTTGAGCCCTCAACCCACCAGAGCAAGTCTCCAGCGTCGTCTGGCGCGCAATATGCGTAGACAACTCCCAGGACGGGGAGCCCATCGCGCAGCAGAGCGATCGAGACGGCGGCGCCACGGTACCCTTTATGAGCAGCAGTCGTACCGTCCTGGGGATCAACCAACCACAGGTGGTGTTTAGGGTCGCCAGGCAGTGCAACAATGCCGAGTTCTTCGCTGTGGTAGCCATACGTAGGGAACGGGGGCGACACAATCCGGTGTACACATTCGTCGGCAGCTTTGTCGAGGCTTTCCGCGAAGCCTGCATAGAATCCATCGCGCAGAAGATCGCCGGCAGCCCTCGCTGCATTTAGCGCGCATTCCAGTTCTCCGTCGTACACGACCATTGTGCCCCTCACGCTGTGAACGCGTCACCGCGAACATCACCGCTCAGCTCCAAATCCCGAACCGAATAGATCCCGGCGAACACAACCCTCTTACCTGTGACCTTCTCCCAAATCCGGGCATAAGCCCCCACTTGCTCGCGGTACTCTTGGACGAGCTGATCGACGCTCAAGGCGTCAGTCTTGTAGTCGATGATCCGCCACCCTTGGGGCGTGAGCAGAACTAGGTCGATGATGCCCTTGGCAAGTAAGCGGGATGGCACCTGACCGTCCCATGGTGCGCCGACGGGCGCTTCCGTCAGGCGTTCCTCGGCTGTGGTCACCTGTTGCCAGAAGTCCGAGGAGCGTACCTTCTCTACCGTTTCCAAAGCCGCCGGGATGTACCCTACGAGGACAGAATCGTCCCCAGCATGCCAGTGCGCAACCGCCTCCAGATCCTGCCGGGTGGCCGCCAGATTGGCGGCGGCATACTCCAGGAGTTCGTGGATCAGAGAGCCCCAGTCGCTTCCGGCGGGTCCGGTGATAGCGCTCTTAGAGTGAGGGCCTCCATGCGATGCGAGCGAAGAAATAGCCACAGTTTCAAAGCACGGAACCTTGATTGCCGCCAGGGTGACCTCCCGCGCGCGTTGCGCCGCGCGCCTGCTCTGCTTAGAGAGGTCAGGCATCGCGGCAGCGGGCGCCACCGCGCGAGGCGGTGTCTTCAGAGCCGGCCGTGCGGTCAGAAACCCATTTAGCTCGCGCCATGGTAGGACTACTGCGCCCTTCGGTCTTCCCGTCCACTGGCTGACGACGAGCGTTTCTCGGGCCCGTGTAGCGGCGACGTAAAGCAGGCGAGTTTCCTCGGCTCCCACGAAGGCGAGTTCACTCGCCTCGAATGCGTCCCATCCGGCTGGCAGCGCGAGGGTTTCTTTTACCCAATCTCCTTTCGCCCTGGTGATCGACAGGTATCCGCAGGCTTTTCCTGCCACGCGCGCGATGTGCAGGTCGGCTCGTGGCTTAACCCCACCGAGCGGATCGGCCAGAAACACGACCTTGCCTTCTAGTCCTTTTGCCTTGTGCAGGTTCATGACGCGCACAACGTCGCGGCGGCCGGGTTCCAGAACGGGCGCATCGGACTCGTCGTCTTCGCTGCTCTCCTCCAACGCCGCCACGGCGTCGCCCAGCGTCATGCCGGTTTCGCACGCGGCGCGCAGGCAATCCAGCGCGTAGACCAGTTTGCCGGCTTCGCCGCCGCCTGCCGAAGAGGCCGCAGCTTTTGCGAACAAGCCGGATTGTTCCAGGATAAGTTCAATGGCTGCTCCTGCCGGAAAACGGCGCACCAAAGGACGCCATTCCTGCAACGTGCGGATGGCGCAGGCGACCGGATCCGTGGCCGCATCTGCGATCGGGACAGATACAAGGATGGCTCCGCCAGTCTTTCGAAATTCGTAGAGTTGGGGGTCGCTGAGGCCGAAGCACGGCCCCCGCAACACACCCGCCAGCGCGATTCCATTGTCGGGATGAGTCAGCGCGAAGAGGACCGATACCAGAGCCTGGACGTACTCGGATTCGAGCAGTCCGCCGCTGCCGCTCACCTCGTAAGGAACACGGGCGGCCTCCAGCGCGTCCGCGTATACGCCGAGCCGGCTTTTCTTTTTGCGCGTAAGAAGCAGGAAGTCTCCCCAGGTGCGCCTACCAGCCTCTACTTCGGCCCGGATATAGGCGGCGATCGCGGCGGCGTCGGCAGCCGGGACTTCCCGCTGGCCGATCGAATCATCATGGACCAGGCGGATGGCTCCTGCTGCGCTTTTCGGATCGCTGGCGCCTGGGTCGAGTCGCTCGAAACCGGGTTGGTGCACGGTGGCTTGCGTCGGAAACAGCTTGGAAAACACTTCGTTGGCCCAGTCGCAAATCGCCGATCCAGAGCGGAAACATGTCGTGAGCGGAACAATCTGGCCGCCCCCCTGCTCGATCCTGCACCGGGCCAGTTGATAGACCTCGATATCGGCGCGCCGAAAACGATAGATAGATTGTTTCGGGTCGCCGACCAGAAAGAGAGCACCAGGGCGCAGCCGAATGCCAGTCCAATCGTCGCCCGTGCTGGGTTCCGCCCCCAGGAGGAACAACAACTCAGCCTGCATGGGGTCGGTGTCTTGAAACTCGTCGACAAAGATGTGGCGGTACTTGCGCTGCAAAGCGTTCCGGACCGCGCTGTTCTCGCGGACCAGTCGTGCGGCAAAAAACAGCAGGTCCGCGAAGTTAAGCAAGGCTCCGCGGCGGCGTTGCCCGGCGGCCCAATCACGGGCATCCACCAGCAGGGTCATAGCGATGCGGTACACGTACTCACGCCAGGCGCGAAGAAAGGGCTGGACCGTCTGGGCTTGGAAATCGGCGATAATCGCCTCAACCTTCTTTCCCTGGCCATTCCACCACTTCTGTGTAACGTTCAGATTCCCTGCCCACTGCCCCAGCAACTTGGCCAACACCGCCGCACGCTTTCGGTCTGCATTGCGAAAACGGGGAGCGAACTTCCGGATGAGGGACTGCACTTTGCATGTGGACTCGTCGGCGATAGTAGGACAGAACTTTTGCAACTCACGCCAGAAGCGGTCGAAGTCCGCCCAAGGCTGACGGATGTCAGGAATGCTGCCAGACCCTGCCGGAAACTCCACATCAGGGTGTGCGCAAACATCTCGGAACGCATCGTCGAGGTCCGAGGGTTTGACTTCGGCTGCTAGGAGCGCGACGAACGCAGGCGAGCGCGTGCTCTGTGCCCGTTCGATGTACTCGCGCCAGAAGCGCCTCCTCAGAATGGCATCTTCCGGCTCTTCGATCTCACGAAATCCTGGTGCGAGCCCCGCTTCTACTGGACGCTCCCGAAGCAGGTGCGCACAGAAGGAGTGAATGGTGCCCGCGAACATCCGCTCCATGCCATACATTGCTTGCAGGATGCGTTCTTTGCGGAGAGGATCGAGTTCCTTTGCTGCGCGGCTCTCCAATTCTGCTCGAAAGCGGCCGCGCAACTCGGAGGCCGCCTTCCTGGTAAACGTGACAGCGGCGATCTCTTCCACCGAACAGATGCCGCAGGCGACAGTCTCCACCATGCGCCCGGCAAGGCTCTCGGTCTTGCCCGACCCGGCACCGGCCTCAACCAGGAGGTTGATATCGAGCCGCTCACGAATCATCTTGCGCGCGGCGGCGTCACGCAGTTCTGGTCTACTCATGACCGGCCAGCCTTTCGATCTGGATCAATGCCCCACGCTTTGCCTCGGCCTGGTCAACTTCGGAAGCTGAGCACGCGCGACCGTAGTCGCAGAAACGGCAGCCGTACTCGTCGCCGCCCCGCACAAACGCGCCGGCCCCGATAGCGTCCGCAATGTCATTCAATACCGGTTTGACGTCGAGGTTGCCGGGCTTCCGAACCCAGTCTCCCCAACCACGCTCGGTGCAGAAGTAGTAGCTGCTGAGCTTCACACGTGGGTTCTTCTGCTCCGGCCGGAGTAGTTGGCGTGCCGCGATGGCGTAGAGCGCGTGCTGCAGCAGTCGTCCGCCCGAAAACGTGCCATCGTACTGATCCCAGTGGCTGCCCGTCTTGTAGTCAATCACTTCGAAGCTGCCGTCGGGGAGACGATCGATTCGGTCGATTCGGCCACGCAGTCGGATTTTCCCGGACCCGATATCGATTCGCACTGCATCGGCCTGGCTGAGCGGTTCTTCGGTCTCCGCCTCACCGAACCCAAAGGGCGCCTCGATCGCTACCGGTACGACATCGGCCCTCGCGATCTCCAATTCGAGAAACATGCGGAGATCACGTTCCATCTGTTCGTTCTCGGCGGCGTACACAGCTTCCGACGGCGGAGGGATCTCTTCTTTCCGGCGGTCCAGTTCCTTTTGGGCGATCTTCCAGAAGGTCTTCCAATCGCCCGCTGCGGGTCGCCGCTTCTCAGTGCGTAGGTGGCGCAGAAATGTCGAGTAAATCTCGTGTAGCGCAGCGCCACGTGTCATTGGATCGAGCCAGGCATCCGGGTCTGGCTCCTCGTCCTTGACCGGATCGAGCCCTAGCCCGCGCTCGAGAAAGAAGCGGAACGGGCAGTTGGCGAAGCTCTCGAAACGGCTTGCGGAGAATACCTGGTCTTCGCCGCGAGGATCCAGGTCTAAGCCAGCCGCCGGCACCAGGCCGTCATACTCGGTGAAGTTCTCACTCTGACGCTTGGCGTCCGCGACGATGCCGCGTGCAACGCCGGGGAATGCGGCGGACACCAACGGTATGGCTTTGTTTCCCACGCCCCTCAGTCCGCTCAACCACCAGCCGGCATCGCTCGTAGCATCCGATTGCGCCGGCGCCACCAGCGTAACGGGATCGCCCAACCACTCGACCAGGACCTTGTGGCTCAAACCACTGCCCGGCTGGAGCAGTTGGTGGGCCTGGAAGAACAGCCACGAAGGATAAGCCTCGCGACCCTGCCGCAGGTCGCGGCAGGAGTAGCTGAAAGTGACCTGTCCCCGCAGGCTGGCCAAGTGTGCGATGCCCCGATAGACAGCGTCGCTGGTCCTGTCTTGCGAGGTGGCAAGCCGCTCCGGAGCGATAGCCTGGCGCTCGTCATCGAGCAGGACCGGATCTTCCAGACCTGCTGGAAAAACCGCCCCTTCTTCCAGCCCGACTACGAAGGTTACAGGTCTTCCGGCAAAGGAAGGCGCACCAAGCGAAGACACGTGTATGGCCCCTGGCGACGGCCTGGCGGCGGCCACCACCACCGACTCAACCTGGGTGCGGATCAGCGCGAGATGAAAACTCATCGGGCGGCGCAATTCGCGCAGCGGAGCGAGGGATTGTATGGCAAGCACCACGGCGGCCTTTGCTTCCGCGTCTTGCGGCCCGCTTACCGAGGCCGCATCGTTCAGTACGGACTCCAAGCCGTCCAATAGGCTCCCGAGTTCCACAAGACCACCGGAGGGTTCTGGAAGCGCTTTGAGCACGAAAACAACCCACCGGGCGAGCTCTCGCGCCCGGACTGCGCGCAGCGCATATGAAGCGCGTATGTCGTCATCGAGTTCGAGGTCGGCGGCGCGCTCGTCGCAGGAAGCCGCAAAGGCGGCAAGCGCAATGCTGTAGGACTTCCGTCCCAAGGTTGCTCCACACTGTCGGAGAATGCGAGCAGCAGCGCTACCGGTGAGTTTCACGCCCGAGCCCGGTTCGAGAACACCCGCTTCGAGCAGCCGCGCCAGCCGGACCGCCGGAAAGTTGTTCGCAATCCAATCGCAAAGCCCGAAAGCCGAGCGAACGGGACGGGTGAGGGCTCCCGGGATTCCGCAGTCGATCGTTACCGCCAGGTCGTGCCGCACAGCCTTTTCCCAGAACAGAGCGCCGTACTCGGCAGGTTGCGCGCAAACCACCTCGACGGAACCGAGAGGGAGAGAATTTGCCTGAATTCGCCGGAGCACCTCTTCCACTTCGGCCTCCCGACCAGCGGCACGAAAAAGTGATAACGATCCGTCGCCAACAGGCCTCGGGGCTTCGGCTGGCCGGGCAAGCCAAGCGAGACGGGAGGCATCGGAACTTGCATCCAGAGGTTCGACATGCTCGATTTTGCTGTTCAGGCGACCAAAAGTTGTGGGCAACTTTAGCCCGGGGATTGCTGGGATGTGAGCTAGGATACGGGGGGCGGGCATGCCGTCCAGAAAAGCGCGCTCCAGCGGAGAAGCGCAGGATCCGGCCATCTCCAGCAGCAGGCTTTCTGGTGTTACTGGAAACTTGTTGGGGAGAGCGAGGGCGGTTCTCAGACAAAGGGTCGCATCCGCCAAGTGGTGTTCCTCAAGGTATAGTTCGTATGCCTTCAGCAGAGCACTGAGTTCTTCCACTTTGGCTGGAGACGTGAATTGCTGGACCTGAAGCCCCCCAGTGCCGATACCGGCAAGCCGCAGTTCGCTGATTGTTGACCACAGGGCTTCCGCCACGCCCGGCTGTTCGGCTATTGGCCGGAAGTACGGGGCCAGCGTGGCCGGCAGATCGAGCAGAAGCTCGAGTATCAGCGCCGGACCGACCGCCGGATCCATCAGCGCTCTTTTCTGCCGGGCCAGCGCTGGCCCCGCAATTCGTGTGGCCAGGTCGAAGGTGGTAGTGAGTCGCAGGTTTCCCCAAGCGATGCCTTCTGAGATCAGTCGCTCGGCAATGTTGTGCCCGACCACCAGCGAAGGCGCCACAACCCACTTCGCACGTGCCGGTTCGGTTTGAACCAGGCTCATCAACTGTTGCAGCAAGGGTTCCATGAAAGCAGTCACCACTTAGGGTATCGGAGTTCTCTATCGGTTTCTCGCATAACCTTAGATACCATTCCGCGCTGGCCTTGAGAACCCGAGGACGACAGGTGTGGTTTGCGGTCCGAAGCCAACTGACCGGCCGTCTGCCGGGACTGCCCTTCCACAGGCTTCGCCCCGCACGATCCGAAGGGCATCCAGAATCTCGTTCGCCTGGACCGGAGTCCCGCGCCGAAACGAGCGCTGCCCGGCGAGGACATATGCCTCTCGGATCTGAGCAAAGGACATGTGTTCGGCACGGGTTGCTGCGAGTGCTAGCTGCGAGTCGTCTAGTGCCCCGCTGGTGAGCCGACACAGATATGCGGATCTCAGCTCGATCGACGGGAGGGAGAGTGCGGCCAGCCGATCGAACCGGCCCGGCCGTTTTAGAATGGCCGGATCGAGTGTCCGTGGATCGTTGGCGGTCGCGACTACTACGATGCCACTTTGAACTGCCAGGCCGTCTAGGCACGTCAGGAGGTGCTGCAGGGTGATGGAACTCCGGTTGGCCGTCCCTTCGCCGCCAAAGATGCGGTCTAGGTCTTCGAGAATCACGATCGAAGGTGCCTTGTCTTCGGCTGCCTGAAAGAGATCCGAAAGGGCTTCGTTGGGTAGGCCTTCGTTGGAAAAGTCGATGGAGAACGCGGAGACCAACGGGTGGCAGGCCATGATTCGGACTACGGTAGTCTTCCCGTTGCCCGGAGGCCCGTAGAGAAGATAGCCCCGGCGGTAAGGCAGGCGGTGATCTACGAACCATGCTTCGCTCTCCCAGAACGTTTCGAAATCATCGCGCACAAGCTCTCTGAGCGGCGGATCCAGCAACACCGAATCCCAGTCGTACGAGTTCTCCGGCATTTGGATGTCCCGGCCGCCGATCACCGAGATTCGGCGAGGTGGTTCGACGCGGCGCAGGAGGTTTAGGCTGTCCGCCGCCTCGCTCCGGTTGACGATGACCCACTGCCGCCAACTCAGAGCGCCTTTCTCGAGGTAGGAGACATAGGGTATTTCCAAGGTGACGATGGCGTGGCTCGACTCGTTCAACCACAGCGCAATCGGCGTTTCCTTCCAGTGTGGATCCCAAGCAAGGCGGCGTTCGGTAACGGGCGTCTGACGGTTCCGCGAGGCGTGCAATTCCATCCGTGGGCTGACACCCGGTGGAAGCCCCCATCGGCGCACGAGCTTGCGCATCGTGCCGGCAGCCCCCAGGCATTGGCGGTCAAGTTCGACTCCGGCCATCAGTTCGTCCGCCACCAAATGGCTGAACGGAAACTCGAACTCCAACGTGAGGGTCTCTGCGCGCGGACACCCCACCACCGATTCGATCCATGGTCGGTAGGGCTCGATAAACGCCTCCATTGCTGCGACGGGGGAGGCGAACCCCATTTCTAGAAAGCGGTGCATGCGTTCTTCAGAAATAGGGTAACGGGCAGTTGTGCGATCTAACACCACAGTCGTGGAAGGCCTGCATATACTCGAAGGTGATGGTGGCTCCGAAATCCAAGCGGCGGGACCGGCAGGTCGTCAGGATCATGGGTATTCTCGGTACTCTGCTGGAAGGCGGTCGAGTTTCCGTCCAGGACTTGGCCGCCCGGTACGGGACACGTCGGGAGACGATCTACCGGGACATCCGCGCCTTGGAGGACGCCGGCTATCCGATCACGGGCGATGATCGCGGGCGGCTCAGCCACCCGCACCTCTTGCCGGAAGCTCGACGGCACAGCCCGCAGTTGCGGCTCACGGACGCTGAGATCGCGGCATTGTTGTGGGCGGGGAAGCAGGCCAGACCGAATTCTCCGTTCCGCGAGGCGCTGGACTCGGCTGGCACCAAGCTGCACGCCATGGCCCCATCAAAGGAAGGATCCCTCGCGAGCGGAGTCGAAGCTGCCTTGGCCGATTGGGAATCCACTGGGACGAACTGTGCACCTCCTCAAGAGATTGTTCTCAAGCTGGTCGAAGCCATCGTCACGCACAAAGCCTGCGAGGTGGTATATCAATCCCCTTCAGGCTCCGCAGCCAAGAGGTACGGTTATCATCCCTACCGACTGCTTCCAGTCGCGGGCAGCCTGTACTGCATCGGCAAGGTTCCACCGCACGAAGGCATGACCACTCTCGCTGTGAACCGCATCCGCGCGCTGAGCCTGCTTGATGTCGGCTTTGAAGTGGACCCTGCATTCGACTTCGAGCGCTACCGCCGTGAGTGCTTTGGGGTCATCTGGGAAAAGCCGATGGACATCACAATCCGCTTCAGCGCTTCACAAGCCCCTTACATCCGCGAGCGGATCTGGCATCCGACCCAGAAGATCCGCGAACTGCCGGGCGGTAGGCTGGATCTGAGCTTCCGCGCGGGAGGGACATTCGAGATCGTTCGTTGGGTATTGGGATGGGGAGAGGCAGCCGAGGTAGTGGGCCCGGAGACTCTCCGCAGGACGGTCGCCGATGCCCTCGGCCGGGCTGTCAAGGTTTACTAGGAGAGTGCGGGTGTCCAGCCCTTGACGGGTAGCACGGGACCTGCTCGATGAGTAGTCGGCTACTTTGAGGCAAACGACTTTAACCGATCGAGGAATTGTGGTTCGTATGGGTCCTCGATAGAACGAACTTTCAGAGGCCAGACCGCCGAACCTTGTCACTAGAGGGCAGTGCAGTCCCAGCCAGGAACTGGAGCATGGTCAAGTCTCTCCGGCGGAGCGGCCAACGCATTGCTGACAAGCCCACCGCGTCACGGATGTCTTTGGGAGCCGACCGCCCTTTTCCACACCTTGGTACATACAGAACGCGATCTCGTGTAGCGATTGCAGACCCACCCAGAGCCCGAAACACCCCCCTCGATCTGTCGAGCGTGCGTTAGTCTTGTAAACATGACCCGGGTCGCAATGTATGTTGACGGCTGGAATTTTTACTGGGCACTTGTGGATGCGGGCATCAAGCCGTATGGCTGGTGCGACTTTCCACTTCTCGCCAAACAGCAAACCCTCGTGCCCGATGCTGAGGTCGTGGTCAAGTACTTCACCTCGGCCGACAAGCCTCACGAAGAGAAGATCGCTGATCGTCAGAAACCGATCTGGTGGCGAGCACTGCGGCTGATCGGATGTCATATCGTCGAAGGGGAATTCCGCTCTACGCGAGAAGAAGTTGAGGACCAGATCAGGTTTGGCAACAAGACTTGGCGTGAGAAACAGACGGATATCGCCCTTGCGTCTCACATGGTTAGTGACTGCAGTCGGATAGAGCCCGGCGCGCAACCTGGAGAGTTTCGGTGGATGGCCGGGTATGATCGGGCAGTTCTGCTCACACAGGATACGGACTTCATTCCGATGGTGAGAATAGTTTCCGGAGAGCCGTTCAACCGGCCGGTACTGGTTCTGCTTCCTCCTTCTGGGGCGGTTGCCCAGGAGAACGCCTACCGCGCGTGGGACCAAGGTGCCAAGGGTACGAGGGTTGTCATAAAGCAGCTTCAGCTCCCAGATCTGGCTCGCGCCCTGCTGCCAAGAATCGTTGAAGGGCCCGGCGGCCAGAAGGTTGTCTGTCATCAATCATGGATGTCGCGCGAAAGGCATGAAAGCTTGCGAGCAATGACACCAAAACCGAAACCCACACCGAGTCAGGGGTTCGCCCGTAGCAAGAAGGCTCCACCTGGAGCGGGAAGAGATCGATCATAGGCTTCGGAGTTAGTCACCCTGCAACTGTGAGGATTTCCATCGAGTTCGGCAGGCGCAGCCAGATGGTCTAATCATAGGTTAAACAATAAGGGCTATATGGAATACATCGCAGGCGAGTTAGTGACATCACCGGGCAGGTGACTCGGGACATCTACCTACAATTGCCGACCTACGGGTCTTGATTCGTTCCTGGAGTTCTTCAAGGCCCGCATGGCTCTGATAACGGCAGCGTTGAAAGCGTAGTAGGGAATCGTGCTGATGGCATTACCACGTCGGGTCTTGAGCACCTATCCGGTGATTCGCGCAGCGAAGTGTTTCTGCCGGCCGCGATATCGGCACAGGGCGAATGCGCTGCCGCGCGGTATGATTCGCCCAGAAGCCAATTGAGATGACCAGTTCCGATAAGCTACCAAATCGAGCCGGCTAGTTGTGAAAGTTCTCCTTGGAGTGCGGGTTCAGCGCATCATTCTTGCCGTTCTTCCGTGTCCAAGCTGCCATTTTCGCTGCTCTGACTCGTTCGATATGGCCCTTTGTTTCCGAAGCCCTTTGGCCAAGAGACTTGGGCGTGGCGTTTTCTCTCTTGTGTTCGCCCACGATCCCTCCAATTCTTGCCGCATTCGGGTCGGAACAGCTCAACCAGTCGAGAGCCTGAGTAAGGACCTCCGCCGGAGCTTTTTCGGCCGGTTCTTTCCCTCGGCCGCGACGTTTTCCTGCCGGCAGCCAATAGCTTCCGTAGAAGTCCGATCCCACCACCATCAGCCGCTTGTCGCCTAGGAATCTCCCCGCGCTGTGGGCAGCGGCGACTATTCGGTCAGCTTTGGAAAAGCAGTCGCAAATCATGGCCGCGTCTGCTTTGGCATCCGCGTACACACCGCCCCAGCCAAGGTGGAGGAAGAGGCGCAAGGGGCCGCGCACGAGATAGTACTGAATCGCATAAGAATTCACGCCGTGTCCAGAATGAGAGAGCAGGGCGTAATCTCCGAGCCGATCATCCTCGACCTCCTGTACATAGTGGTCAAGGTTGTAGGGTGACATGTCGATCTGCCGTGTGGCAAAAAGCCAAGGGCCCAGTTCCTTCAACTGCGGCGCGAGTTCCTCTGGAATTGTAGGGAACGTCAGCCCTGCATCTCCGAAGAGCTGTCGTGCTTTTTCGATAGCGGGATTCAGCACGGTCGAATTCTCCGGCTACGCCCAGACCCGATAAACGCACGGTTTCTTAAAGCCCTGAACCTTGGACACGGCCTTGCGTAACTCACAGCACTCTCTAAAGTCTCGAAAGCGAAAGTCCATCCCAGCATGTGAATCCTCTATTCCTCTTGGGCGATCCTTCAGTCCCGTTACAAGCCAGTTTTCGTCCCATGCTCGCCGAATGAAACTGATGAAATGCCGGGTGCCCTGGACAGCCAAACAGTTGGTCCATTCCTCCTCAACGCACGCCCTTTTGCCTTGCCATGAATAAATAGGCCTCCACAGGTCTATGGAGGATGTGAGAGCCTTCAGCGTTCGCCTCCGGTCCCTTGGCAGGGATACCCATTCTCCGGGATCAGTGCAACGGTGTAGCTTCAGGACTGCCAACAGCACTGGGACCGCTATTTTGTGCGCCAAGTAAGCGTGCGTGGCAGCTGATATCAGGGGGGCCACGTCTTCAATTTCTTCGACAGAATAATGGCCAGAGCGGTGGCCGCGAACGTGGCTCATAAGCTCGGACAAGAAATAAAACTGTCCGCTTGAATGTTGAACTGTCCACTCGACGGTCCGTTCTTCGACAATTTCCTCTACCGTCTCTGAATTAGGTTCAGGGCCCATACAAAAGGAGATTAGCCCTCGGAGCGATGAGCCGTCGTAGCAGCCACGACTGTAAGCCATCCTCCTAGCCCAACGGCCCCCGTGTTGCCGTTGAAAATCGCGCCAAGTAAGCGACCAGACGGGATCGAAAACGCCGCGGTCAAAAAACTCGTAGCTATGACGCATGCCCATCGGCTGTTTCTTGCGATGCCCTGTAGCGCTTCGGCCAACGTAGAGTATACCGCCGCGCCCTGGCAACAGGCTGCATGGACGTCGCTGGCGACAGCGTGACGTGGCGAAGATGAAGCTGTCCTCGCCAGCGTTGCGTACGCCCGACTATAAATCGAGGCCCCTCATGGTCCCCTTTCTTCTCCAGCCCGGTAATTCGATACTTCAGGTATGGACTCGCCGACGGATAGCTCCCGGATGCCCGGCAAACCAGCCGCTGACCGCCGCATCAACCTCTACATAGACGGCTACAACTTCTACGTTCCTCTGAGCACGATGAACGAGGAGCATTACGAACTGTGCTGGTGTGATTTCCTCGCTTTGGGTAAAGCTCTCACGAATCGGCTGGCAGCGGAGCGCCCACGCGACTTTGGCGGTTGCACTCTCGGCGCGGTCAAGTATTTTACGGCGACCATTCCGGAGAACATGCCGCGGGACCTGGGTGGCATCGATCGGAAATATCACTGGCTTGATGCCTTACACCATCATACGCGGGGCCGAGTCGAGATCATTCATGGCACGTTCCGTCCGCGCAAGCGTCGGTTCTACATCGAGCGTGCCGAACTGGACGGCCTTGCGCGCTGCGGCATCCCGATCGACTGGGATCGTCTCACCGCCGGCCCGGTCACATTCCATCCCCAACTGAGAATTCACGAAGAGAAGCAGACTGACGTGATGTTGGGTTGTTCGCTCGTCACCGACGCTGCCCTTGGTCGTGCCGGAAGCTCTGCGAACTCTATGATCCAGAAGGCGCCGCAACATCGCTCGAACACCCGGCCAAGTCCTTCCGCCTGCCACGCCGCCGTCGTCGTCAGCGCCGATATCGATTTCTTGCCGGCGGCGGAAACGGCAGCCACCGTCTTTGGCTGTCCCGTCGCCGTCGCGTTTACCTTCCCGCACACGGGATACAGATTGACCGACTTTGTGCCCGGGCCGCCTCACCACGTCTTCACGCTCGAAGTGGCGGAGAACGAACTTCGCCTCGCTATGCTGCCACGCCAACTTGTTCTGCCAGATGGCCGTAAGATCGAGTTGCAGAAGATAAAGAACTCGCACTTCGGTCACCCGAGGCCCACGGGCAGCTGACGGAAAGATCTCCTGGAGACGTGAACTCGATCATAAATGGGTAACCACGGTCGACTCTTTCCTGCAATGATCTCGGGAGGAAACTCCGAGATTGTTGCCGTGCGATTCGAAGGGGAAATGGATGCCGCAGTCAAATTGCGGCTGGAAATTCTCTGACTGTTTCGCCCCTGCACGTCCGCCGCCCCATCAGGGCCGCGCAGGGAGTGGATCGCAACCGATTAGGTGGCGGGACTGTATCGGAAGCGGAAATTCCGAGAATTCTCGCCTCAGGCGTTGGTCCGCGAATCCGAATCCGTTGACAACAAGCCATTCACGGATATCTGTGCCCGATAGGGTGCGAGACGAGAGTAGGCGGCATGGGCCACGAATCCAGGAAATGAACCCCGTGCAACGATCACCGGCCTCCTCCAGGTTTCGGCTCCGGTCCGGAGGAAAAGTCGTCGTTCTCTTGGGGAATAGAACGGGTCGGGCATCCGCCGAGGCGACGCGATCCGGGCTCCCCTCCCTAGCCGACATGCCAGTTCTTGCCTACCTGAGCGAAATTCCGAGAATTGTTGCCTCGCTAAGCTCCGGGCAAAGCAAACGACAACGCTGTTTGGCTGCCAAGCAATCGAAAGGGCGGTGGGGGCGTAGGGTTGAACGGCGGCAGGTGGTTTGACGTATCGGGAAATTCGATTTAGAGAGACCAGTCGTGCAACAGAGAATTCCGAGATTGTTTGCCCCGGCGAGCTTGTGTGCGGCTGGTGGAAGTGGTCTGCCCCGCCTCCCACCCGACGCGCCTATTGCGAACGCTGGGATGAAAGTCGCGAGCCAACCGGCAAATCTATCCCAGTTGCTTGGGACCACAAAAGCCAGCCAGGTGACCGTGGCAAAACCGTGACAAAACCTCTGGTGTTGAGCCGTCTTGGGTTGCCTTTGAGCGAAAAGCAGATTCCCCAAGTTGTTGAAAACCTTGAAAGTGGAGGTAAACCGAAAGAAGCTTTGGAGACGGCCTAACTGCGCCCAAGGCAGGTGCGCTACCAGGCTGCGCTACGCCCCGACATTCTATGTATCTAATTCTAAACCACTTTTTGGAGCTGTGCAATGGGCCTCCAGGGTACCGTGCCAAAACCGTGTCAAAACGCGATCGAGGATCACGAACCGTGTCAAAACTCGAACGCCGCAATATCAATCAGTTACGGCCGCTGGGGTGAGGGTGCGGAACTGGCAAGAGCGGGGCTCGGTAGGGCAACAAAAGTGAGACGTCGATTGGACCCCCTGCAATCTCATGATTCCATTGCTCATCCAGCCACCGACGCGCACCTGCTTTTGCGGCGGCGCTCAAATCCAGCGGCTCGGGCACAGTGGAAGTTGACCAAGGTCAAGATTCCTTCGTGAGCGGCGGGGCTGAAACCAACGGAGACCTACATAAGGATGGGGCGGCCCATTCGTGAACGGTCTAATACTATGCAGGTTGCCACCTGCAGACAAAATCCTCAACCCGGGTCGTGCCCAAACGCGACTGCCGTCTGCTTGAGGTCGTACCGACAATCGTTCTGGTGGCCTGGAAATTCTGAATCCCAACGCCCGACCCTCGGGGCGGCTGAGGCGATTCCGCTCGCAACCGAGGTGTCTGCCGACACGGATTTCCGCTGGTGCATTTTTGCCCGCGGAGATCTGTCAATTCGTCGGTTGAAGAACTTGTTCCCGGCCATTTCCTGCGCTATCTTCGATTCATCCAAAAAACGGTAAAGGATATTCAAGGGGAAATTTGCACGAACTGGCGGTGCAACGTGATTCGCCCGGGGGGACTCCAACAGAACTCTGCCGAAGATCGATGATCGCGCGCACGGCGAGCTGGATACATCGTCGTCGAGGATCTACGATAGTCTTGGCATGCCGTTCAAACAATGGGTGGGCTCCATTAGATCACTTTTGACTGGCTCATCGCCACGCAAAAACCGAGCCGATGCACTTCAGCAGTCCCTTTTCTGGTTTTGCGGTCACTACACATGGACTCGCTCGAGAGCCGTCCTGATTGATACCCCCGACCTGTTGTCAGAAGAGGCCTGCGACATGGCCCGCGCCTTCATTGCCGTGTCGAATCCTTTCATGGCTTCCGTGACCAGGCAACATTTGGAGATACTTCAACGGTGTCGAAGTTCCGAGGTTGACATTGTGTTCGACGAACTTGTTAAGTTCTTTGGCCCAATTAAGTTAAGACAGAATACTCAGGCATCAGCAGAAGAACTATTCGAGTTGTGTCGAAGATATGCCCTCGATGATTCTGCTAATCTGCTAGCGGATTTTCCGGATCTTGTAAGTCGAGAAGCGGATGATACGCTTGCAGCGGTTGTCAACAGCGATGACGGTATCGTCGAACCTGAACTGTTATCTGCTTTCGATGTCGTTCGTAAGAAGCTGGCTAGATTTCGCATGCGATACTCGCTGGCCATTGCGGATGGACTGTATCAGCGCAATGACTGGGCGAACGCTTACACCGCCTACATCAGCGCCGAGGATGCTCTGAGTAGCTCGGTCGAGGCGCATGCAATTAAAGCCCTGGATGCCGACCGACGTCGGGGCGCCGTACGTCTGCGCAGAATCGATCGGAACTGGTTTGAGCGCCGAGAGTTCTGTCGCACTATACTCGGCGAAGAGGCCCAGGTATATGCCCCGGGACCATCCGGCTATGCTCCGCCCTCGGACGAAATGATATTCAACCTGCGGACCTATGATGCCGCCGTACTTCACGGCGACCGAGCGTTTGAAGCTGACGACTGGGCTACTGCTGCCGAGAGTTACTCTCAGGCCATCAGACATAAGCAACTGGCAGCACAGTCGCCGGACAGTGCTGCTTTCCGAGATGCACTTCGCGGGCAGCGCAACCATGTTTACCGACACCACTGCTTTGCGCTAACCAAGCTCGGAAGGGTCGAGGAGGCTGTTGAGGCTCTAGAGGACGGCAAAACGCAATTGCTGGCCGAACTTCTTCTTCGACAGACTGAATCTGACGATGACAGTTGGCTACGTGTACAAGGTGCCGCCGATCACCTTGCGGACAAAGAGGCGGCGATGCTGAATCCGATACTCCGTGACCGCGTATCTCCCGAAGGAGTCAAACGCTGGGCTGCGTTGCGGACTCTGCTAGAAAGCGGTGGCGAAGCAACTGCTGCGGATCGCGCGGAACTCGCGCGCGTCGAGGAGGGCATTGCCGAATTGGCGAGAAATCCTGAAGCCTTTGAGCAGCTTGTATTACCCGATCCCAACAAACTGTCCCTGAACCTAAACCCGACCTCCAACAAAGACATAGCAGATCGCATGTCAGCATTACGTAAAGCGATGAAGCGAGTCTTTGATAAATACGCAAGCGCATTTCCACGTCCGCCTCTAGAAGACGAACCAGACGAAATAGCGGTAGTGCGCAGGGAGTTTCTCGAGGCGTTACAACAGGTTGAAAGCGAGAATCCATCGATCGCAACAACATTAAGAGCTGCTCTGGCTATCCACAAGCCAGACAGCGAGCCGGAAAGAGCAACAACTGGGGAAATTGATGATTCGTTCGATTGGCGGGAGTACTCGAAGCAATATAGCTTGAATGGTCACACCATCCTGCCGCAACTAACGGAGCATCCCGTTCTTCTCCTCAATTGCACGCGGAAGGGAACGAACTGCCTGCTAGTGTCAATCTCAGATGACGGGTCGATATCCATTGCATCTCTCGTTCTTCCCTTTGATACCAACCAGCAAAACGAGATCCTGGGGCGGCGCGAACAGTCCGGTTACAGCATCTCTCGCTCACTAGACCGCCAACTAAGCGCAGACCCCGAGACAAACGAACCGCGCTCGTTAGCTAGTGTGAAATCTATCTGCAACAACCTTGGTGACCGCCTTATGCGGGACGTAGTCTCTTGGGTTCTTGAATGCAACCACAAAGGGTGCGTTCTCATCCCTACCGGGCAGCTGGCACTACTGCCGCTGCATGCTGCATACTGGACGATCGACGAGGTGACTGAGCGTACATTGGATCTTCTTGAGGTGACGTGGGCACCGTCCATTAGGTTGTTCGCACAAGCAAGGCTGAGTGCGTCGAAGGTCAAAGGATGCGATTTAATCGCCATTCACGATGTTCGTCCCACTGCGTTGCCACCACTGCCGTTCGCCGCCGCTGAAGTAGAGATCATTTCGAAGAGATTTCTTCTGCCTTGGGGACAAATGTGGATGGCGGCGCGGGTGATGAGTGAAAAGAATGCCTCTAGGGTTGCAGTGGAAGGTTGCCTTGGGAACGAGAACATCATCCATTTCGCGTGTCATGCTATGTCGGATGAAACAGCCCCGCACAGGGGCGGAATCATATTATCAGGGGACGAGCCGCTAACATCGGCCGATTTTATTCGAAAATATTGCCCCTCCAGGCTTGCAGTCCTGAGCGGCTGTCAGACAGCTATAGCTGGATCGATGCAATCTGACGAGACCGTGTCTCCACCAGCAGCTCTTCTAGCAGCTGGTTATGCCGGAGCGGTCGGCTCTCTTTGGAAAGTCAGTGATGTGAGCACAGCCATTTTAATGATCAAGTTCTATGAGGAATGGTTCGATTTCGGGCAACCGCCACCAGCAGCGCTAAGGCGTGCCCAAACGTGGATATCTGGCGCCCGTCGGAGCGAGTTGGCCGCATATTTCTCTCCCGATAAGCTGCCATGGTATGCGGAGCGGTTGCCTGCCCCAGCTCGCGACGACATGCAGAAAGCTTGGGCACAAATACTAGCTAACGTCTCGGAGGGGAAGCAGGACGATTTGCCCTTCGCCAATCCGTTTTACTGGGCAGCTTTCTGCGCCTACGGAGTATAATCGGTGCTCTTTTTGACCGTGCGCGCGATCTGGCTAATTCCTGGTATGCGGTTTGGTTGTTTATGGGCCAGTTTGGTCGGCCAGTTTGGTTCTCTTTTGATCAGTTCATGGCTTGGCGGAAGTGAAGTCAAGCTAAATCCAAGAATTCTCCCGAGACGCGGCGGGGACTCTACTGCCCGTTTGCACATTCACAATCCTTAGTGAGAGAACGCGATGCAATAGATCGCTGATTGCGATGGATTCGGAGGCCCCTATACCAGATTCCCATCGGCTCGGTACATGTCCGATGCTTGCTGCACTCCTCCGACATCATTTCGCTGATTCTAACCCCTCGACAGACCGACAGGTTTTTCTGGTAAAGGCAATACCGTGTTAGCGGCTTATTGCGAAAAAGTGTCCTGGTCCTCCCGTTTCATTCGCAGTGGTATATTATGAATCTCATTCCGGGACAATAGAAGAATGTCATGGACGGCTTCACGCGCAGTCTGGCGGTTCTCGTAGCAATTGACAATTATGAAAACGGAGTGCCCGTGCTTCGGACACCGGTTTCGGATGCCGAAGAATTGGCGAACGTGCTGCGTCGGGATCAAGGCTTCGAGGCAGAGGTGTGGCGGGACCAGCAGGCAACCCTCGAAGGGCTGCGCCGGCTTCTAGCAGACCTTCCCAAACGTGTTAGCAACAATGACCGAGTGATTTTTTACTTCGCTGGACATGGGATCGCCGTCGAAAGCGCAGATGGCCCCGAAGGCTATTTGCTGCCTCAAGATGCCGAACGGAACTCGATAGACAAATTCCTCCCAATGCTAGAGCTGCAAGCTTCGTTGGAGGCGCTGCCGTGCCGACATATGCTCATCGTACTGGACTGCTGCTTCGCTGGAGCGTTTCGCTGGGCGAGCTACCGCCAGCTAGGTCTTTCCCCCCAGAAGCTCCATCGCGAGCGCTACCAGTGGTTCATCCAAGATAGGGCTTGGCAGGCAATTGCCTCTGCTGCACACGACCAGAAGGCGCTCGATGTCGCTGGCGAACAGCCGTTGGGCAAGCGCGATACCGCCCAGGAGCATTCGCCATTCGCCAGCGCACTCATGCGCGGCCTCCAGGGTGCAGCTGATTGGGCCGCTCCCGGTGGCACCGGCGATGGCGTAATCACTGCGACGGAGCTTTATCTTTACCTTGAGCACGAACTGCTCCCGAAGAGCGGTGACGGCCCTCGGCAAACTCCGATCTTCTGGCCGCTGAAGAAGCATGACAAGGGCGAGTTCGTATTCCTGGTGCCGGGACACAAACTCGCTTTGCCGGATGCGCCGCCGCTAAACACCGACGCTAATCCGTGGCGTGCACTAGATGTCTACGAAACTCGTCATAAGGACTTATTTTATGGGCGAACGGAGGCTAGCAAGGCGCTACTTGCACAAGTGCTTGGGCTAGACGATCCCAAGTATTCCGACGTTGATGCGTCGAAACGTTTTGTCGTCGTCACCGGGCCCTCCGGCATCGGGAAGTCGAGCTTGGTCCGGGCTGGGCTTCTGCCCCGGCTCCGGGAAGTCCTCGGGCCAGGTTTTCTTCCAATCGTCACGCGCCCTAGCCGACCCGGACCTGACATCTTTGGCAGTCTTGCGGACGAACTAAGAAAACACAGTTTACAGGACCAGCTAACGCCCACGGCCCATGTTCTCCGTACTGATCCTGGCGCACTTTCGCGCTGGTGCAGATCGCAAGAGGGACATCCGGAAATCCTAATTGTAGTCGATCAAGCCGAAGAACTATATACGCATCCTGATGATCCAGAACAGACCGCCGCTGACTTCCTGCAGCTTATTCAACAGTTTATCTATGACGGCAACACAAAGGCGAGAGTGATCTTCACGGTGCGGTCCGAGTTCGAACCCCAGTTCTCTGCGTCGGCGCTCCGAGCCGTATGGCCGGGCGCGCGGTATCTCGTTCCAGCCATGACTCAAGACGAGCTGAGGCGGGTGATCGAAGGGCCGGCGGCAGTGCAGGTTCTGAGGTTCGAGCCCGCTGAGCTCGTTGACACGCTGGTGAACGAGGTCGTCAGCATGCCTGGGGGATTGCCGATTTTATCGTTCGCGTTGAGCCAGATGTATCTCAACTATCTAGCCCGGCGTGCAACCGATCGGGTGATCGCGCCAATTGACTATGCTTCGCTTCAAGGGGGAGAGGCTCGTGACGCAGGCGATTCCGCCGCTCTTAAAGGGGGTATTACAACGGCTTTGCGTGTACGGGCCGACAACGTGCTTGGGTCACTTGATGAGGTTTCCCGCATCACCGCGCGGCGTATCCTTGAACGACTGGTCTCAGTAGAATCCGGTCAATTCGCTAGGCGTCGCGTTCCTCGTAAGGAGCTCTCTGCAGAAGAGATCGCGGAGGCCAAGCGCACGAAGGCGGTGCTTGAACTCTTCGATGATGCACGGCTAATCGTGACTGACAACGTGGCTGGCGAGCCCTATCTGGAGCTGGCTCACGATGCGTTGATTGTCGGCTGGCCGCGTCTACTTAGCTGGGTTCGACTGGACGCTCCGCGAATCTCGGCTCTTCGTCGTTTGACGATAGATACCACCCAGTGGGAGCATGCAAGCCGCCAAGTCAAGGGTCTACTCTGGTCCGATGCAGCCCGAAGTGTCATTGCGCAAGATCTGCTATCGGCCGAGTATCCGGGTGTCAATTCGGTTGAAAGGGAATTCGCGCAAGCGAGCATACGGCGCTCGAAAAGGAATCGCCAACTTCGCACAACTGTGCTCGTAGGTTTGTTATCCCTCTCAATGATCGCCGCTTCAATCGCTATCTTGTACGGCGTCGGCGTGCGGCAAGCCGAAATAGACCACCTGCTTTCAACTGCAAGGGCCTTTCAAAGTAGCGGGGATCCCGCCAGGGCCTACGCGTTTTCTTTGGCGGCGTTAGAGGAATCGCGCGGTTTTAGGCTGCTGTGGGGCGATCGCAGTACCACCGCAGAGGGCCTGCTAAACGCACTCATCAACAGTGGCGTACCTCAAGTCTATCCGCTTTTTCAAACAACCTTCAGTGTTTCGCTTACTGACAAGGGTACCTTCATCGCAGCAATCGGAAAGACGGATGTGGACCCGGTTAATCAAAATAGACTCATGATTGGCGCACCGAACCACCCGGATAACACAATCGCTAAGGGTCAATTCATGACGGGCGTTTTTCGCCCGGCTTACGAGGAGTACTATTCTGCATCTTTCGTCGACAGACATGTCATGATCGAGGCTATAGACCCACAGTCCGGCAGGTCTATCAACCAGTTTTCTATTCCTGAGTTCGAATCCGCAACACGCCAGCGACCTGGCGAAAGGCCAACCCTAATGCTAAAGGCTACGTTGGTTGATGAACTTGCATTCTCTGCGGACGGAAACACTTTGCTTGTCGCCGGCTGGGCAGCTCCAGATCCAGACGGTTTGCTTGCATCACCTTGGCGTGCATACATTAACGTGGAAAATGGCATGATGAAGCAGTATGCCTTATCCGATGAGAAGATCGATCTACCGTATGCGGCCCATACACAGCACATCGCAAGCAGCGAGGATGGCTCGCGCGTGGTTTCATCTGGGATTAGTTCGATTTACCTGGACGATCTTCCCCATTCAACGCGAGTAATTGTGGGCTCACACTCCCACGGTGCTTTGTTCGACGTCGCGATCAGTCCGTCCGGAAAGCGGATTCTGTCCGGAGGTGCCTCCAGTGCTCTAACTTTATTTTCGGAAATGCCGGACGGCTCGTGGACATCCTCTGGGCTCTCCCTTCCGGGAGATGCAGATGTCGAACTGCTACGGTTCGCCTCCGAGGACTTGATTGTTGCCAGCCGCTCGGACTACACCATCAACGTTGCGCGTATTCAATTTAACCAGCAGCCTACTAATAACATAAATCCAGGCATTTTGCGAGCTGGAGATAAAGGACAAGAAGAGGTTAGCCAGCAGCCCGTGCTTGCAAACACAGTCACCCTAAGGGGACACTCCGGCAAAATTCATACACTTCTTGTCGACCGCACGCACGCCCGGATTTTCTCCGGCGGCGAAGATCGAGAGATCAGGGTTTGGGGCTTGGAGACCGGCGAACGGCGCATACTGAGGGGAAGTGAGCGCGCTATCGAGGGCCTTGTCCTCAGCCGCTCAGCGGATTGGTTGCTGTCGTGGGATCTCGGAGGCGCGATCCTAGCGTGGCACCTCCCCGAAGGCGTTTCAGCGGCCTATAGTAAACGGTTTCCACGGAAAGATTTCGAAGATCGCATAGAAACAGATAGCTACCTTGGCGCAGGCGATGGCGGATCATTGACAGCCTTCGTAAATCGAAAGGACAGCCACTTGATCGAGGGGCTCGGAATTGCTGCTGAAGGGCGACTTGTAGTCGTGGGTTACTATGGCGGACCAATTCTCGTCTGGAATTCCGTTTCGAATAAGGCCCAAACAATTGACACGCGCGAGGGAGCATTCCACCTAACAAAAGACGGCAAGTACCTCATCGTGACCGATACTGTTATGGACAAGAGCACCTGGAACGCAACCGAGGTCGGCCAGGTTCTGAAAGCAAGTGAGGGATTCACTCGAATTTACACTACGTCGATTCCTGCGGTCCTGGACGGCGATCAATGGGTAACCGTCCAAAAGGGCAGACCTGTCTTACACCCGCTCGCGAATACCGCTGTGCCGAAAAGCCAAAATGTTGAAACTTATGTTGATACCGATGAAGTACGGCGCTTCAGCCCAAACGGTAGGTGGTTCGTGTCACTCGACAAGCGGCGGTACTGTTTCTGGCAAAGTCCTTTTCTGAATACGGGTACCTGCGGCCGTACACCGTCCCCATGGTTTTTTGGGAAGAGTGACATCGTCTTTGAACCAAACAGGGACCAAGTTTTGACACTCGCATCTGGGAAGAATGGCAACCGACTAATCGAGATCAATCTAGCTCAGGAGCAGGTTACTGTTTTGGACTCTGGTGAGCTGGCGTCCACGTTTAAGCTATCAGAGGATGGATCCTATATAGCTGCCGCTGGCCGATTCGGCGAACTATACTTCGGCAATGCAGAATCGTACCATCTGCGCGAAGTTGGTCGCCACTCGCGCCAGGTTTTATCTATGGCCTTTAGCGACGACGGGCGGTGGATTGCCACCGGGGGGCTTGACCGCGTTGTTAAGGTCTGGTCAACATCTACTTTCGACAGTGTTCAGTACGAGTTTCTCAACCCCATCCAGGCCATTGTATTCGATAAAAGTATGGATAGGTGGCTAGTGGCCAGCGGAGGCTCGGTATTCTCGGTCCACCTCCTGGAAAGTACGTCGTGGAATCCGACTGGCCGGTTCGGGGGTGTTTCCAACCTCCGCGTCGATCAAAAGGATAGGTCTTTGACCGTGACGCGAGCGGTCGAGTTGGCGTCATTACAGTAGGAACTACAAATGGCGAACCTGGGACGCGTACTCGCTATAGTCGGCGGCATAACGATTGTAGGTATGATGACCTACTTGTACATCGGTACTCCTTCCCGTAAATCACCTGAACGATTCAAGCTCGTTCCAGATCTGCCGCGAAATGAGATCTCCGTGTCCAGCACGCCGAACTCCGAAAAGGACCAGGCCGCACAAAAACAGATTCGTATTGCTATTCGGCAGCGCCTGCTCGATGCTTATGGCACTCTCGCCTATGCCGATAGCGGCAAGTGGCACCTTGCTACCTGGGCTCAACTTCAATGGGTTCGAGATAGCCTTGATGGGGCCGGTCTCGAAAATATTCAGGGAGGGAGGAACGTTGATCCTAGTCTGCGGGACTTTAGCTTTGTGCGTTTGCTGAATGAACTTGTCAGAACCGCTCCGCCGGATCAAAAACAAGCGGCAACGGATGCGCGTACGGAGGGCATCGCTATCATCGATGAGCTAGCAGCAATGACTCCTATCACGAAGGATCCAAGCGCGACGCTCAAGCACGTCGTTTTGGAAATACAGTCATCGCCGGGGCTGCATCTTCTCGCCACGGACTTTCCGCGCTTCAAGGAAATTCCTCTACCTAAGGACGATTATTAAGCAGCGCGAGCAAACAGGATCGCTTTTAAGTCGCACCTCTTGCGAACTTATCGCTGAACTGGCGGCCGATCCGGCGCCCTGACCGTGCAGACGTCGGCACTCCCCACTTCGCCCTATCAACTTAACAAAGCGATCGTCGAGGGCGTTGGGCGGCACAGAAATGCTTCTAGCCTTCGTCGCCGAGTGGTGGCGGTAGGTGTACTCGTCCGGGCCAAGGGACCGGACTCCAATCCCCTTGGCAGATAAATGCTCCCCAATACAGGGGGTGAGACCAACGCTGCCGAACTTCCCGGCGCGCTTCCTGCAATGATTCGCAGCGCCCCTTGCCTTGATGTAGGTGGTGGTAATAGGCGGCAAGCAACTCGGCGGTCTGTAGGTCTGGCACCTTCCACAAACTCATGACGAGGGTCCGTGCTCCCGCGAGTGAAATGGCGCGGCGCAATCCGAAGACGCCCTCTCCGGAGCTGATGGCGCCAAGGCCGGTGTCACAGGCCGAGAGCACGACCAACTCGGTGAGCGCCAAATCCAGGGCAGCAGCATCTTCAGCGGTCAGCAATCCGTCCTCGGCCTCGGCGGGAGGCACAAAGCCGCGTGCCTTCCAGTTGGCGCCGGCAAGCGCGAGGCCGGAACGGAGCATCGGATTCTCGCGCGGTTCCGATCGGCCGCGGTGGTCCGGAGGATTCCTCTCCTGGTCGCGAAGGAAAAAGCCATGCGTTGCAATGTGCAGCACCAATGGAGCAGTCGCCTGCTTAAGGCGCCTCTTAAGAACGCGATCGCGGGTGAGGGGCTCCACCCCTAGCGCGCGCGCTACGGCTACGGCTTCAGAGGCTGTTCCCGGCAGCCGTGAAAACATCAGGGCGAATTCTCTGGACCGGCGTCCCTCGGGCTGCTCGGCAGGGGGACTCGTTGACCCGAGATCAAAGTCGGGATCGGCGAGCACCAGCGGAGGTTGGGCGGTCCCGGTCGTCGCGGGCCGCAGCAGATCGCGGGCCACGCTCACGTAGCTGAACTCGTAGTCGTCCACCAGGTAGCCATCCGAGTCTCGCGGAAGCACCTCGAAAGCCAGTTGATTTAGATTGCTGTCCGGCGCCAGGATCACCCGTCGGCATCCGCCAAATTCCGGAATCAGCGGATCGAAGAGGGCGCTGCGCAATTCGCGACCCGCGGGCTCGTGCGGTACAGCCGCAACATCGGGTTTCGCAGAGAGAGCACGCACAGCGGACTCGCCTGTGAGGAGCTTGCGGTAACGGTTGAGGGCGGCATCGATGGGCTCCGCGTCACCGAGATCCACAAATCGCGGCGCCGAGTCGGAGCTTCGCAGTACGAACGCAAAGTAGCGATCCGCGGACCATCGGCGCTCACCGCGCGCAGGCTTCGCCCGGAAATTGAGCACCGGCGCACGGAGGAATTCGACCAATGCGCCACCCTCGGGCAAAGCTCGCGCGATTTCGGAGGCCTTTGCCCGCCCCAGCCGTCGCTCGAATTCCAGCTGCGGGAAAAGGTGCGCCACCTCCACGCTGACGGCATCGTAGCGTTGCTCCAGCGCGGAGAGCAATTCCGGCGGCGGAGCGTCGGCCGAGCTCTGCATCGTCAGGCGGGCCAGCTGCAGACCGAGTTCCTTCCATTCCTTCACGGTCGCGCAGGCATCCTCGGAAAGTCCTTCCACCGGTAACGAGCGCTGCAGCGCGCCGGCCTCGGCGACGATGCCTTTGCGTCGCAGGACCATTTCGAAAACGTGTTCCGCGCCGTCCGGGAGGTCAGGATCCTGCACCAGCAGCGACAGAAATCCGTACAGCTCGCCGCGCCAGTGCTCCGCAAACGCCAGCCGTTGCCGTTCGGAGGTCAGCGTGAACGCCTGTCTCAGGATGCGATCGTCCCGGTCGGCGCTATCGAGCATCAGCCGCATGGCGTCCCCGGTCTGCCCCAGAGCGGCGAGAATCATCGCGAAGTTGTCCTGCGATTTTAGGCCGACCACTGAATGGCCCACTGCCGAGCCCGTTTTCGGCGCTGCCTCGTGATACAAGGCGGCAGCACGAATGTAGTCGCCGCGAACGTAGAAAATCCAGCCCAATGCACGCAGAGTCTGGAACCAGATCTGGTTGTCGGTTTCGCCGGCGTCTTTGAGAGTGTGCCAGGCGCGCAGGTAGAGGGGTTCGGCGAGCGCGTACCACGGCTCGCCCGGCATCTCTTGCAAGGCAGCGAGCGCGCCCATCAATTCGTAGAGATTGCCGAAGTTGACCAGAAGAGTGGCCAGGCTCACGGCAGCCTCGCCCGGCTGGCCCTCGCGGGATGCCAAGGCCTGCTTAAATAGCTCCTCGGCCCGCTTGTAATTACCGGACTTGTGCTCCAGCAGCGCCAGGTTCGAGAGCACCACGCCGCGCTGACGCTCCCACTCCGCTCCGCCGGCCCCGGCAAGTGTGTCCAGCGCCTGCTGGTAGTATCTTCGGGCTGCGTCGTAATCTTCCACCATCTCGCGCAGCGATGCCAAGCCGTTGAGCGCTAGGGCGGGATCTCCGTCAGCACCGGCGTGCTCTTGGATCTCCAGCGCTTCCTGGAGTTGGGCGTCGGCGCTGGCATAATCCCCTTCGCGCAGACGCAGCATCGCGAGCTCGCACAGAGCGTGAGCAAACTTGATCCGGCGACTGTCGCCGAGCGAACGGTAAATGTCTACGGCGCGCATAAGGAGCGGTTCCGCTTCGCGGTATCGTCCCAGGATGCGATACATGAGACCGAGATTGCCGCGGTGTTCCGCGATGAGATCCGCTGAGTTGCCGGTCTCGTCGTCGTGGCTTACCAGGTCCCGGCAAACCTCGGCAGCCTCCGAGTAACGGCCGCAATCGAAAAGCAAGCGGCTCAGCCCCTTGAGGACTTCTTGGACTATCGGGTGCCGTTGATCTATGCTGTCGCGCAGCCCGAGCGCTTCCCGATAACCGCTCTCGGCGCGCTCCATATTCCCGCTCTCCTTATACGCGGACGCGAGGTTGTTAAGTACCGTGGCCAACTCCGCAGGGTTGACTACCTCCGCGTTGCGCAAGATGGCGAGTGCCTGCTCAAAGTGATCGATGGCGCGCCCGATGTCTGGACGCTGCCTATACAGCATGCCCAGATTGCTCAGTGTGGCGGCCATGACCGGATGCTTCTTACCGTACACTTCCGCCACGACGTCCAGGTCCTCGCGATAAAGCCTTTCTGCCTCCGCCCAATCCCCGCGGTCTCGCAGCATGCGCGCCAGAGCGTTCAGAATGGCAGCCAGCTCCGGGGTCTTGCCGCCCGGGCGCAAGTTCCGAAGCGCTTTCTGAAGATATTCCTCCGCGCGCGCCACGTCACCCTGCCGGAGTGCGTGCTCGGCCACCTGCTGCGAAATGCCCGCAAAATACTGGCTGCACTTAGTTGTGTGCTCGTGCTTCGGTGGGTTGATTTCGCGAAAAATGGTGAGCGCTTCGCCAATACGTTCCAAACCATCGTCCGGTTTGCCGCCCTCGGCCTGCACCACGCCGAGGGCGAGACAGGTCTGCGCGTATTTCTCGCTTCTCCTGCCGCTGGTGCGTGCGTACTGCTGCAACGCGTCCAGCAATGCGCGCTCGCTGGGCCGCTCGGGGTCGCCACGCGATAGATGCTGGAGCTCGTACGCCGCCAGCATCGATTCCAGGCACTCTGCGTCCAAGCGGTGCGCCTTCTCCAGCAGGGTCGCGCCTGCCCGAACGTCGCCGTTGTTCACCTCCCGTACGCCCGCATAGTACAGCGCCTGGCATCGCTGGGTCGGATTCGCCGCATGCTCGATCACCTTGCGCGACTTCGAGCGGCCGAGCGTGAGCGAGATCAGTTCGCGGTGCCACGGATCCCCTGCGATCTCCAGAATTCGGTCGCCCGCATTCCTCGCGATCGCGTTCTCACCCAGCCGGATTAGACTGATCAGGAGGAACTGAGCCAGACTTAGCGACCAGCCCTCGCTCTCCCCGAGCGCGTTGGCGCTGACCACGCAGTTGCGGTAGTCGTGATTGATGAACTGGTCGAAGCAGTCCTCAGGAGTGATATCGTGCTCGCTCATCGCCGCGTCTCATTGTAGAACGCGTCAGCGTCCTCGATCCCGCGAGCTATACTGAAGCCGAGATGTACCTCCGACGAACAGCGCGCGAACTGCTGATACGCGCCGAAATGGAATCGGAGCGGCGGGTCATTCTAACGATCGAGTACGACTCGCGCGAAGAGAGGAATGCCGTCAATATCGACGATCGTCGCCTCTCCGGCGATGAGGTGATCGGCCTCATCAGCCTGCGTAGTATCGGTATCCAAAGCAGCACTTCTACGTCACGCTCGCTCGACCCAGCGAAGGAACTCGGAGCGGAGTTATTCCAACAGGTGTTTGCCGGGAGTGCCCGCGAACTGTACGTGCAGGCGATGCGTGCCTCCAATGCCGAGAATGCCAGCATCGCTGTTCGCGTGGAAGAGGAAGACAATGTGCCGCCCGCGATCCCCTGGGAACTGCTCTACGATCCCATCCGCGAGAACTTCGTGGGCTTGTCGCTAAGATCGCCGCTGATCCGGGCTGTTCCGATGGGCCAGAAGCCGCCGCTCACCGAACCGCTTCAGATACTGGTGGCTGCAGCCGATGTCACCGGCCTGGTAGAGCCCGAAGGCGACTTCAAGGTCTTCCGCGATCTTCGGGAACAACACCCCGAAGATTTTGGGGCGATTGAGATACTGGAGCGCACTACTCTTCCCGCTCTGGTCCGGCGGTTGAAGGAAAAGCAGTACCACATCGTTCACTTCACCGGCACCGGGCCGCGCACGCCCAAGCAGCCGATGATTTCGGTCTTCACCAGCGAAACCGGGATGGAGAGCCAGCCCGTGGGCGCGGATATCCTGCTGCCGATGCTGCAAAAGCAGGACAATCTCCGGGTGCTGTTTCTGAGCGCGGATTACTCCGATCAATTGGCGCGCTCGCTTTCGCGCACGATTCCGGTCTGTGTTGGACTGCGAGAACTGGTTTCGGCGCAGAGCGCGGCCATTTTCGCGCGCACGCTGTATGAGTCATTGATCGGGTCGGTCTCCATGGGATCCGCCCTCACCCTGGCGCGGCAGGAACTGGATTCGCGAAACCCCGGCGTACGCGATTGGTGTCTGTTCCGTGCCTACGGCGAAGACCGTCCGCTGCTTCCTGCCGCAGACGCGCGCCCGTCCAATCCCGAAGTCAAGATGTTCGTTTCGCATCCCGCCCCCAGCCGCCAGCACCTGCGCGTACAACGCGAGATCGCGCTGCACCGCACGAATCTCGATGCGCTCGAGTCGATGCGACCGTCATCCATCGCGCTGGATAAGGCCGAGTTGGACGACCAGATCACCTCGCTGCGCAAAACCATCGCCAAGCTCGTGGAATCCTTGCCGCCCGATGAACAATAATGCGCAAACCGAGGAGAATTGGTGACGCTCTCGGCCTTCAAACAACTCGCGGCCCTGGCTGAGGCGATGGAAGAACGCATCGCGCTCAGCCGCGAATTGAATCGCCTCATCGACGCGCTGAAGTTCTTCCTGCCGACATTGAAAGGCGAGAGCGATTTGGCCGCCGGGCTGGCCGAACGGCTGGACCGCTCGCGCCAGATCTTCGAGGGTGTCAAGCAGACGGATGCTGAAGATAAGGTCGATGCCCTCCTCACCGAACTCGGCGAAACGCTTGGCGACGTCGATTGGGACATCGCCCGCGACTTCATCAAACGCCTGCAGTCGGAAGTGGACAAGCAGACTCACGAACTGGACGAGTGGAAAAGCAAGCTCGGCGAATGGCAGATCTCACTGAAAGCGCTCACTGCCGCCTTGGATCGCGCGCTGGAGGAAGGCGTCCACCTGCGCATCGAGGAAGATCTGCGCAACCAGTTGGACACCCGCGTCGAGGCCATCCGCTCTTCACTCGCGGACCGGAATTATACGCAGGCCCGCAACCTTGTCGAAGAGACAGGAAAGATGGTCGCCGAAGCTTTTCCGAGCCGTGACTGGAATGAGATCGGCAGGAGCCTGGAGACCAAGATTGAAGCGGCGCGTGGCATTGCATCGCAGGCCGACCTGCTTCTGCTGAAGAGCGAAAGCGGCGACTGGATCGATTACACGGTGTTGCTCCGCACCGCGAGCCGTCCTGGATCCCACGGCGTCAATATCCAGGGCTCAAGCAAGGTCTTCAAGCGCGACCGCGAGAATTTTAGCGGCAAGGCGGAGATCATCACCAAGGCCGTGAACGAGGGCCGGGCCCGCGCTCTTGGCCCGAATCCGAATGGCGCGCAAATCCCCACCCTTGACGCCGAAAAGCTCATTCGCGACACCGGAAAGCTCCTGTACCGGCTGGTGGTTCCAGACGAGATGCAGGGCTACCTCTCGGGCAGCCACTGCTCGCTCACGGTCACCAGCAACGACCTGGAGCTACCCTGGGAGTTGATGTACGATGGCCGCGGATTTCTTTGCATGCAGCGGCCGGTCGGCCGGATGCCGATGGGTTACCGGTTCCCGCGCGGACTCGATCGTCCCATCGCCCGTCCCGTGCGCAAACGAATGCTCTTCATCGCGGACCCCAACGGAAATCTCGAGGGGGCGCGTAAGGAAATTGAGACCATTCAAGAAGCGCTGAAAAAGGATCAGCGAGGCGCCACCCTCGAAGTTCGGGTGCTCGAAGGCAAGGACGTCACCACCGAAAACGTCAACGACCAACTCCTGAGCGGCGAGCTGGATATCATCCATTATTGCGGACATGCCAACTTCGAAGAGCAGCAACCCGAGATGAGCGCGCTGCTGCTGCACCAGGGAGATCTGTGCAACGCGCAGAAAATCCGGCGCATTCTGGAGGGCCACCCGCTCGTCTTCCTGAATGCCTGCCGCTCCGGAGCGGCCGCCAATGAACAGCCTGAGACCGATACGGACTACGTGCTGCGCGGCCCTGCCGAAGGACTGGCTTCGGCCTTCATCTATGGAGGGGCGCTCGGATGCGTCGGTGCCTTGTGGCCGGTCTATGACGAACCCGCCGCGCACTTCGCCATTGAGTTCTATCGAGGCGTCCTGCGCGGCGAGATGATCGGCGAGGCACTGTGGAAAGCCCGGATCGAATCGTGGAAAACGTACCCCAATTCCATCACGTGGGCCTCCTTTGTGCTCTATGGCGACCCGATCTTCAGCCTGCTTTCGTAAGATCGGGCCGCGTCATTCCTTAGGCGCAAACTGAGTCCGCGATTTTTTCGAGGAAGCGGATGGCATCCGCAATCTGCTTTCCTTTGGGCAGTTTCTCGATCCAAGGCAGCACGTCGTTGAGAAGCGGCTTGATGGATTTGTAGATCTGGCAGAGCTCATCTTTGCTCGGCAGTTCCAGACCCCGCGTGGCAACCGCAGTCGAAATCTGGTCCAGTTTACCTTGTATTTCCTGTTCGTTGGGCGTTGTATCGGGCATGATCAGTTCTCCTTTGGACGGGTTTGGGGTGCGCCGGCCGGCGCTCCGATGCCGAGTACCTGCCAGAGCATCGAAACGCCCGCCGGATTGGAAAAATACGTCAGATGATCGCAGGCCACTTCGTGAATCACCGGCGCCGGCTGGCGATTTGCAGCCACTTTGGAACCACTCTTCACGCTGACCGCGATATCGTTGGGCTCCTGCAGGAACGCCACGGACAACACGCGGTGTAGCAGATCGCTGATCGAGATCGATTCGATCAGTCGCTGATACCACGGATCGCCGGGCGGTGGCGGTGGCGTATGGATATCGGCCGTGTTGCCCACCAGCAGTATGTAGGGTAGCTTCGGATCGCCGGTCTGCGACAGAGCGTTCACTATCATAGACCCGGGGGCCAGTTCGGGCAGCGCCTTATTCAGCTTTCGCGCCTGATGGAGTACTAAGCCGAGCGCTTTGGCGGGCAGCCATGCGGCGGCGAGGTTGTTCAGAGCCAACGATGTTAACGCCGCAACGAAGCCTTCCACCGTCGGCCACGGCGACCCATCGTGCGGTGTGCCCAATGCGACCAGCGACTGCACCACGTCATTTCCGCCCAACTGCTCGATGAACCATCGCGAGATCAACCCGCCCATCGAGTGCGCCACAATCCGAACGGTCTTGCCATGATTCGCTACCAGGCCGACGTCCGCGAGACGGTCTTTGAGTAGCTGGGCATTTTCCTCGATTGTGGTGTTGATGTTCTCGTAATCGAACGTGAGCACCAGGTCCTTCGGGTTGCCGGCCAGCACTCCTGCGGCCATCGCGCGCGTATCGCCAATGATGCCATGGATGCACACCAGGACGTGGTCCGCGGCCGCCACCGCTTTTTTCATCGCCTGTGGGTCGGCTTCGTATGCCACTCGTCCGGCCTCATTCCTGGTGGCCACCGCCAGGATCGGGTAGGCGTAGTGAAAGCCCAGCGGCTTCGCTACAAGCTTTTGGAAGAGAATGCGGATCGATCCGGTGAGCGACCGCTCCAGGTATTGCACCGGGTTGGGCAGCCGATGCAACTCGGCCACCAGTTTTCCGTTCTCGGACACGGCATGTCCGAGTGGCAAGAAAAACTGGCCATCGAAGGCGAACGGCAGGATTTCGGCATCCTCTTCGAAAGGAATATCTATGCGTACACGCAATGGATTTTCCGGCGTGACCGCGGTGTGGTTGATGGGCTGCGAATCCAACGGCGCCAGTTCCAGCACGCTTAGTCCCGGATCGCTGCCGCGCGCATTGCTGAAAGTGAGTGGCTGAGGCGCGTCGGGCGCCGTGTCGTCACGGAAGATTGCGGGCATGATGAGATTGCCCAGATCGCGCTCCACCTGCGGCATCGTAGTGAGGCGCGCCTGGGCTTGCAGCGAGGGGTGCGGGCCAATCACCACACCGTTGCCCAGGTCGGCGGGCGCGGCGGCCGAAATCGAACTGGCGTCGCGCGGGCGGATCGTCGTGATGGAGATGGTCGCGGTCGTGAAGTCGTCCAGCGATTGGGTCGCGCCGCCGGGAGCGCCGCCCAGGCTACGCGTCTGCACGCGCGACATCAGACGGTTCAAGGTGCCGCTCACATCTACCGGCATCAGTCCACGTGTGGCCGGCACTGGGCCCTCCTGCTCCTGCTGCTCCAGCAGATGCGCGTCAAAAGGACCGGTGGCAACCAGGAGCTTGACGATGTCGCGGCTCTGCGTCACGCCTAGCGCAAGCAGCGGCTCCGGGATGTTGGCATATACGGGTTCGCCGCCCAGCGCCCATAGATCTTCGCTCGGATTCAATCTGCGTGTGCCTTCGGGCAGCAGATCGGTGGAGATACCAAACATCTCGCTCAGCACCATCAAAGCGAAGTACAAGGGACGCGTGCCCAGATTCTGCACGCGGATCCAAAACGTCGGGTAATCTAGCTTTCCCTCGGCGCCCGGTTTGTAATGTAGTTCCAGGTCGGCGCCGGTCAATTCCTCCATCGTCCCTTTGTTCTTGATCAGCGACAGCTTGTAATCCTTCTCGGAAATTTGCGACAGGTTGTTCTTCAAGTTGGCCAGCGAAGTCCAGCGTGCGATGTTCTCCAGCGAGGACACCACGTTCTTCGCGTTCCCCGCCTGCATCGAAAGTTGCGCCACCAGGGGACGGTCGTTGCCGGGCCGCGCGATGATGAACTGTCCGTTGCGTGCGATCGCGCGAAAGGTCGCGTTGGACTCAGCTTCAGCCACATAGAGCGATCCGGCGATCGCCTCGCGGATCATCTGCTTTCCGGCATCGTCGCCTTCCAGCAGGACGGGCATTCGCGGCAAAGGCAGGGCCGTCACCACCGCTTTGTACACCGATTGCTTCTCCAGCTTGGAAGCATCGGCGAGTGCGATCGCGCTCGAAGTGGACGCCACGCTGGCGATCGTCGCCGTGGTCAGCGACTTCGAAAGGTCGCGCAGATCGTCGGCCGCAGCGGTCAGCGGAAAAAGCGCGAGACTGACGGTCTCCCCGTTATTAGGCTTGGGAATCCCATGCAGCGATCCCCCGTCGATGCTCCATGCGCCGGCGCGGCAACTGGCCGTGAAGAATTCTCCGCGAGGTTTGGGTTGCCCGAGCAGGAATACCTTCGAAAGATCGCTCGAATCCGTTGCCTCCAGTTGAGGATTCTGTGCGATCACGTTGGCGCTAATCAGCGAAGAGACCCGCTTGTAGATTTCTTCGTAAGTAAGCGGCCCGTTCGCCGACGTCAATGTGTCCAGTAGGAAGTAAGTGAGCGCACCATGACGGACTCCTTGAGGCGAATACTCTTTCGCCGTCTGATCGTCGCGGCACGCCGCCAGCAGCACGTGGCGCGTCTGCTTCACTGTTTGCCAACCGCTGGGCGGGCGATCCAGCCCTCGCGTACCCGTTGTCGCGCCTCCGGCGGATCCTCCGGCCGCGATTTCCGCAGCGCTTTGCTGCACGGCGGGCAGGTAGGCCGTCAGCGGCCGCAGGCGAGTATCCGGCGGCGCGCGGCGCTCGGCACCGTCCTTGAACAGGTCGCGCGTGCCCGATCCCGAATGGCAGCAATCCAGCACCACCGCCAGATGGACGCCCTTCGAGCTCACCTGTTGAAGCAGCACGGCCAGCTCTTTATCGGCCAGGTCCCACCCGCCCGGCGTCCGGCTGTCGTAGCATACTAGCGTCTCATTTTTGTGGTCCGGCTCAATGGTCCAGAACTCCGGCGGTGCCTGCTCCTGCGATCCGTGGCCAGCATAGTAGAACAGGGCCGTATCTCCGGCCTGTGCCTGTCCCAGATGTTGCTGAAACGTTCCGATCACGTTTTGCCTGGCGGCAGCCGCGTCCGTCAATATCTTGATCCGCGCCGGGTCCTGCCCCGGAACGAATCGCTCGCGCAAATACTCCTCCACTGCCTTAATGTCGTTGACACATCCGTAGAGGCGAATTGCAGGATCGGGGTAGTTGTCGATGCCCACCAGCAGCGCGTAAAAATTGTTCATAAGTTGCCACCAATTCGTCGCGTGTGGCTATTCTAGCTGCGAACCCAAATGCGCCGCAAGCTATCCTACCAGCATCTAGAATTGCTATGGCTCCTGAATCGCTTTTCGTAAAGGCCACCACCGGCGGATTTACATCAGGCTGCGCGCCGTTCCCCGTGATTGGTGTGAACTGCTATTTTCTCGCCTACTGCTCTGAAAGCAGTCGTCAGGCCATGATGGATACGGTGCGGGCGATGGGCGCCAATACTCTGGGCTGCTGGGCTTTTACCGCTCCCCGGGGGCGGTCGCGTTCCAGTATCTCTCCGGTGGCGCCATTACGGCCTTGAGCGTCTTGACGCGTTGATCGCCGCGGCCGGGGACAACGGGTTGCGTGTCATCCTTCCCCTGGTGAACTACTGGGACGACTTGGGCGGGATGCGTCTTTATTTGAAATGGCTCTGCATCGCCGGCGACGTCGAGGAATTCTATCGGGGGGCTCCCGCCGCCCGCGTGGCCTACCGCAATTGGGTGCAGAGCGTGCTTACACGCCGCCACTCGCGCACGAACCGTTACTATTTCGAGGAGCCCGCCATCCTCGCTTGGGAACTCGCCAACGAGCCGCGATGTGAGATCCCCGGCGGCCGCGAATTGCTCCTCGACTGGGTCGGCGAGATGTGCCGCTTCGTCAAGACCCTGGACAGCAACCACCTGCTGGCGGTCGGCGACGAAGGCTACCTCGTCCGCGCGGGAGCGCCTGATCACCTCCACGACGGCCGCCACGGAGTGGATACCGAAGCCTTGCTCAACTTCGGCGAGATTGATTTTGGCGGCATTCACTCTTATACCGAAAGCACCGTCCAGCCGTCGGAGTTCCTCGAATCGATTCCGCCCCTGCAGTCCGACCTTCTTCTTCCCGCGCGGCGGCTCCATCCGTACAGTCAGCCCGAAAGCGCTGCGCGACCCCGGCAAGGGGCGCGCGTCCTTCACTTCCTGGGACAGCCTCGGCGATCGTTTCCTGCCGCTGACCTCTCTACTGCAGGCGTCCAACGACGTTGGCCTCTTCAAGACCAGCAGCGATTTCGGCAGCCTCACCAGCGCGGTGTACGACGCCGTGGAGCAAGCCGAGGCCGTGCTGGCCAAGACCGCGCTGCTCAATCTCTTCTATAAGCTCAGCGATCTCAAAGATCCGATTCACCCCGAACGGTCCTGGTTCTCCTATATCCGGACTCTGCTCCAAATCGGCCGCGCACGCCTCATCGCCCTTGCCGACCCGGCGCTGCTCGTCTCCGTGAAGGAAGTTCTCAAGAATCCGTCGCTTTAGCAGTACCACCGCGCCGAAGATGCCGCAGGACGGAACAACCTGCCCGCGGAGTTTCAGGGCGCGGCCCGGATGTTCAGCATCAAAGCCAGCGTGGTAGAAGCCAGCCTGCAAGTGACCGTCACCGAGATCCCCGCCGCCGGATTCGTTGTCCTGGATGCGGACATCGATGAGCACGGCGTGATTCTGCTGCATTTCTTCGATTGGATTGGACACACCTTCACCGGCGACACTCACCCTTACGACATCCACGAGTTCCTAACTGGCCAGGCCACGATGGGAAAGAGGCTGGACCTGGGCTACACGCTGGTGGAGGCCGTCAGTCACCGGTTGGCCGGCTTCGCATTGCGCGGGGCGCCGGTTCCAGATGGCAGGTTGGAACAGGTTCGCCGGTACTCCCGGCTGGCGCCGAGATATTCCTGCCACTCCGCAAGACTCAGGTTACGGCGGACGAAATCGCAGACGTTGTCGGCAAGGAACGCTGTGCTTACGGGCCACAGATAGACGTTCCCTTCATCATCGCCAGCGGCCAGCCGATCGCTATTCGCGGTGAAGGCCAGCGACCAGACGGCCTTCACGGCGTGTAAAGCGATCGGACGATTTCCAAGTCTGGCGAGATCCCAAAGTTGCACCGTACCATCTTCGCTGCCAACGGCCAGCAGCTTGCCCGACGGGTCGAATTGCAGCGCCAGGATTTGCGACGCTGACCCCTGCACGTGCCGGCACTCCTGGCGCGTCACGTCGCAGATGTATAGACTCCCGTCCGTGGCACCGGCTGCCACCTGGTTGCCGTACGCCGCCAGCGAGACCAACTTCCCACCGTTGGCGATGCCGACTTTCGCGGTGCTTGCGTCCTTCCACTTGGGCGGACTCCATCTCTCGATACTGCCGGCGGCCATCAACTGCATCAGCGTCGAAGGGGTCCCGGCGAAGCTCAATTGCAGACCGGAGCCGAGCAGAGCCGGGGCTGTGTCCAGGTGCTTGAGATCCCAAACTTCGGTCGGAGTCCCCTGATGAGCGGCGGCCACCCATGCGCCGTCACTGGCAACACTGGATACGTGGCCCGGAAAGGTCCACACGGGTTTGTCCGGATGAGCGAGATCCCAGATTTCGAGTTTCTTACCCGTGCCGGCGATCAGCAGACTTGTTCCGGCGGGACGGGCCAGTGCGAACACCCAATCCGTCGCTTCGAGCACTTCTGGGGCGGCGCCTGTCCGATCGAGTTTCCAAATCCGTATCTTGTGATCGCTGCAGCCGGCGTAAAGCCTGGATTGATCTACCACGACGGCATTGGCCACGGTGGCGCCAGTAGCCCGCTGCCAGGTCTCGGCGGGCGACGGCTGCAATCTCCAGAGCCTCGCTGTCTGATCGTCGCCGCCCGATACAAACGACTCCCCCGCGTGGTCGAACGCCAGCGCTGCGATGCCCGTAGTGCCGTTGGAAAGCGTCTCCATCAATGCAGGGAAGTCCTTGGTCGGCCAAATCCGAACTCGTTGATCGTTACTCCCTGAAGCCAACCACTTGCCATCCTCGCTGAAAGCGAGCGCATATATACCACCGATGTGCAAGTCGGAAACCCGCGCCTTCGGGTCCCGGGTCGTAATGTCCCACAGCCGCACGGTGCGGTCTTCGCCCCCGGCGGCCAGCCACTTCCCGTTCGGACTGAACGCCAGTGTGTACACCCATCTCGTACTGCGGCCGCGCAGCTCTCTCGGCGTGCCGGGGTGGTTCGTCGGATATATGCGAACGAAGCCATCTTCGCCGGCAAGCGCGAGCAGATCGCCATGGAAACTGAGGGCAAGCTCAGATACTTGTGCGCCGCCGCCCCGCAGCGCCAACGATGGCGCGTTGGGCCGCTGAAGATCGCGCATCTCGATCTTCCCGTCCGAGGTCGCAATCGCGAGCCATCGTCCGTCGCTACTAATTTGCATCGCGGACAATTCGACCGGCAGTTTCGGAAGAGGAAGAAACTCCGGATTCCGCATCTCCCCGCGCAACACGCCGATACTGTACGCCAGCGAATCCGCCGTGTCTTCGCGATGTACCCACGCCGCCACGGGCCCGGATTCTCCCCAGGCGCCCGCCGGAGCCTTCGTTTTATCGGCGTTGGGATCCGCGTATACCCTGCGCGGGCTCGCCTGCTGTTTTGCGCGATCCCAGCGGTACACGGTGCCGTCTTCCGCTACCGCCAGCACTTCGCTTCCGTCCGGACTGTATGCCAGTACTTTGGCGCGAAAATCGCCGAAAGCCGTCTCGGCGGAAAGATATGGTGCGGAGAGCACCGTTCTCAAGCTCTGATCGACCTGGGCCAGCCCCGCCCCACCCTCACGCTGGTTGATCAGGTAGGCCTGTCTCGCCAGCAAGGCAGCCAGCTCATCTCTCCGGCCCGACATTTGAATCGCTGGCGCCAGGCCCGCCAGTCTCTGCGCCAGGCCGACCGATTCGAGACTCGCCTGGATCCGCTGCTGCCGATCGTTGTACAGTTTGGCGGCCCCCGCCAGCAGAGCCAACGCACAAACGCCCGCAATCGCATAGTTGCGAGTCCGGACCCGTCGCGCCTCGCTTCTCCTGACGAACTCCCGCTCTGCCCGGTTCAGCCTGTACGGCTGCGCGACCATCTCGCGAGCTTGCCGTAGCCGCGCATCGCGATCCCACAACTGCCGGGCGCTTTTTCCGTCCCAATCGTTCGCCGCCTGCGTGACACGCCGCTGCAGGATTGCCCGGTCGGATTGGTCCCGGATCCACGACTGTAGTCTCGGCCATCCGTGGATCAGCTCTTCGTGCGCCGGCTCGACACACGGTTCGCCGTTCGGCATCTGTCCAGCCACCAGCAGCCGTGCCGTGACCAGTTGCTGCACGGCCGCGGTGACGGCCTGATTTTCGTCGAGCGATTCAAATTGAAGCTCGCTCACCGGCACGCGGCGGCGAGCCCACGCACCGGCGTCGAACGTAAGCATGCGCAAGAGCAGACTTTCGATGGCAGCCTGATTGCCCGCGCCGTATTCCTCTTCCGCGCGCCGGCTCAGCGATCCGGCAACGCCGCCAAGAGCATCATAGTCCGCCTTCGTGATCGCACGATCCCCGCGCGCCGCGCGCAAATGCATAAGGTAGAGCTCGCTGAGCGCGAAGGAAAGCAGCGGTAAACCGCCTGGAGCGTCCGCGACCTCATCGATCATTTGTTCCACGAGGGCCGGAGGCTCGAAGTACAATACCGCGTCCTCGGCCGGCCGCTCAATGGCCTGGCGCATCTCGGCGCGCGTCATCGGCGGCAGCAGGAAGCGCGCCTCGCCCCATACCGGCGCCAGCACCGATGTCCGAATGACCGGCTCGAAACCACTTCGGACCGTTGCCACGATCCGCATCCCTGAGTCGCGCGCGAGTTTGGCCAGCCGCTCCATGAAAGCGTCGCGCTCCGTCCTCTCGCGGCATTGCGTCATTACTTCTTCCAACTGGTCGACGATCAGCAACGCCACTCCGTCTGTGCCGCGCTGGGCGAGCGCTGCGTCCAGGACCTTTAATGGTGATGCCCCGGGCCGAATGACTGGAAGAATCGTCCATTCTTTTTCCCGCAACCGCCAGGTGATTCCAGCACGCACTAGGCTCGACTTGCCCGAACCCGACGGTCCCACGATCACCGTGAATCCGTTCCTTTCGATGCGCGGCATCAGTTGCGAGATCGCCGCCTCGCGGCCGTAGAACGAACCACTATGAGCTGTCTCGTATGCTTCCAGTCCGCGCCACGGGTTCGATGCGGCCGATAACGACGGCGCCTCGGGCAGCTCCAGCGCGCGGCCCGGCACGACGAATAGATATTCTCCCTTGCCGTGTTTGCGCATGGGCCAGAATCCCGGAGTCTGGCGCACACCATAGAGCGGCAGTTGCGTTTCCAGATGGTCACGGAGATAGAGATACAGTTCCGTGGCGGTGATCAGCCCGTCGCCACCGGCGGGCGCCAGATCGGCTGCGCCGGCCAGTCCATCGAACAGGGCCGCGGCAAACGGCGAGTGGCCGTTGCCGCCGCCGCGTTTCCCCAGAAGGTCGAATGCGCGCTCGTCCTGAGCGGTGGATGCGATCACCTGCCACGCGGGAGAGTCTACGTAACGCTGATATCGCTGCCGGTAAACACGGGCGGGCGCGGCCGTTAGCGCACGTACGCTCGACCAGCGCAGGGCCCCGGCAAAACAGCAATCCAGTATCGCCAGCAGATGCCGGCAGGGCAGCGCCAGCAGCTTGGAATGCAATTCCTGCATGGCGAGAAAGCTCGTCGTCCTGTCGCGAACCGCGTCTTGGGGAAGCACGTAGCCTACGGGTCCGTCGTCGCCATCAATGGCGATTCCATGCCCGGCGAAATAGAACAGCACACGGTCGTTCGCACCGAGATTCACCGGCAGATAGCGATCCAGTAGATCGGTCACCGCCTTCAGCGTTCCCTCTTCGTCCAGCCGCAGCACAACTTCATATCCATGCTCACGTTCGAGGATCTCTGCCAGCTGCCGGGCATCGTCCGCCGCGTTCTCAAGCTCGGGTATCCCGCCGGAGTAATGATTGATTCCGATTACAATCGCGATGGAGCGCTCGAATGCCATCGACGCTCCTACAGCGCCACGATCGAGCGAGCGCGGCACGCTTCCCAATCGCCTTCGCAGATGAACGCGGCCCATGCGGAGGTCGGCGCTCCTGCGTTCCGGCGACTCTGCTTCGCCTTCCGCAATGCAGCGGACTTGGGCATTCCAGCCGCAATGCAGGAGTAGAATTCCGTCATGAGTTCAGCTGTCTCCAGGTCTGGTACCTGCCACAGACTCATCACCACTGTCCTGGCCCCCGCCGCGAAAAATGCGCGCCTCAATCCGAACACTCCCTCGCCGCGCACCAGCTCTCCGGTTGCCGTATTGCACGCCGAAAGCACCACCAACTCGGTATCGAGCAGGTCGAGCGTAGCCACATCTTCCGCGGTTAGAATTCCGTCCTCGGCTTCCGCCGGCCGCGCGCGCCCGGCCAGGAACGCGTTCGCTCCCGCCAGTGCCAGCCCGGAGGAATACATCGCAGACAGCGTATCCGGTTCTTTCTCGCGATCGTCCGCTCCTACGAAGAAGCCGTGCGTCGCCAGATGCAGCGCCGCCGGCGCTCGAAGCTGACGTATTCTCGCCTCCAGCGCCGCGCTGCCGCGATAAACCACCGCCGTGCGCAGGATCGCCGATACCCGATCCGCTTCCATGCGCGTGCCTGGCAGCGGTCCGAATCGACTCTCCCCGGCGGCGAATCCGCGGACGATCCCTACTCGCAGTTCCTTAGCTTTCGGACCTCCGTCGACGGCCTCAGCGGGAAGCGCCAAATCGAAATCCGGGTCGGCGACGATTACCGGGGTGCTCAGTTCGCGTTGTTCCGCCGCCCGGAAACGCAGCGCGTCGCGCCCAGTCCCAAGATAGGACACCTCGCATCGATCCAACAGCAGTTCCCCGTTCTCCAGCGGCAGAATCTCGAACGGCACGAGGCAGAGTTTTCCGTCCGCCGCCAACAGCAATTGCCCGGCATCGCCGAACATCGGCATTAGCGGCGTCAGCAGCCGGGCCGACAGAGTGCGGGCCGCGCCGCTGGCGGAAGCAATCTCCGCCGGCGCCGGACCTAATGCGCGCGTCTCGCCGGCGGTCTTCCTCACCAGTTCCTGGATCGGCCTCGCCAACGCACCGGCCTCGCCCAGATCGACCGAGCGCAGGGAGTCCGGCGCACCGGCGTGCAGGACGAAGGCCACGTAGCGTTGCGGAAAATGCTCCAGGTCGCCCTTCGCATGGACCCACGGGAAATTGTACGGGTAATACTCCAGAAACTCCACCAGCACGGATCCGGCAGGCAGTGCCGAGGCCACCGATTCCACAGTCGCTCCAGCCATCACCTGCTCGAGTTGCATCTCGGGAATCGATCGCGCCAACTCGCGCTCCATCTCCTCCCTCGCGGTGAGCGCCTCTTCGTCCGGCTCGCTGCCGGGTTCTTCGAGCGCTCGTCGCGCCAGGTCACTGTTGAGCGCGTCGAGTTCTGCTAGTTGCTTACGCAACTTCGGGTACCGGCCGCCCAGCACCGCGCCGCGCATGCCGGCGAGCGCGGTGAGGCTCAGCCCCTTCCGTTTCAGCACCCATTCGAACGCCTCGCGCGTGGTGGCCTGCTCCGGCGCCACGCTTTGGATGGAGAGCAGCAGATCCACCTGCCGCACCTGCTCGCGAATCGCGTTCAGCCGCGCCGCTTCCGACGCGATGCCACTCACGCGGGCCAACCAACGGTCGCTTGCTGCCATGACTTCACGAAGCGCGTCACATGCTTCCCGAAATTTCGACAGCGCCGCCAGCGTGAGTGTCAGCCGCAGCAGCCCATCGATCACGCTCGGATGGTGCGGACCAAACTCCACCTTGCGGATTTCCACGGCTCTCCGATACAGTGATTCGGCTTCGCCGTATCGTCCTGTAAACCGGTACAGCGTTCCCAGGTTGGAGAGGGTCAACGCATAGTGCGGATTCCACTCGCCCTCCTTCTCCTTTTGCGAAGTCAGGGTTCTTTGAAAACACTCCTCGGCTTCGGCATACTCGCCCAGTTCCATGTGATAGTTGGCCAGATGCTGCAGGTGCTCGTCGTCCTTGAAGTCAGCCTTGCGATAGTGCGCGACGATTCGCGCAACATCTTCCTTGAGCTCCTGCCGTCCTATCCGGTGCCGCACCACCAGGAGGGTTTCCTCTACCTGCAGGGCCTGTTCGCTGTCCGGCCCCCACGTCCCGCGCACCAGATCCAGGGCCGCCAGCAGCAGCTTTTCGGCCGCGACGTGATCGGCCGCATGCGAAAGAACGATTGCTCGCCGCATCATCTCGTTGACGGTTTCTTCGATCGACTTTGCACCGCGGGAAGTCATCTCCCGGATTACCTCGGCCAATCCGGAGGCTTCCTGCACCAATCCGTTGTCCAAATAGAAACGCTCGAGCTCGTTCATTGGATCGCCGGCGGATTCGGGTTCGACGGTGCGCGCCAACTCCACCGCGGTCTCCAACAGGAACTGTGTGCGCGCTGGGTCGCCTACCGATTCGTAGAAACGCGCCCTCGCGTCGATCAGCCGCAGCGCGCGCTGAATCGGCGTCTCTCCTTCCACAGGCAGCGGGAACCGTATACGCATCGAGCGCTCGTAGTCCGCAGGCCTGTTCCGCATCTCCGCCGTTGCCTCACCGAAATCGTCACCCGGAGCCGGCGCCCGATGGTTGCAGATGTCCAGGTACAGGTGCGCGACATTGTGTAGCAGCGTTTCGCGCTCCTGGATCTTCGCGCCACCAAGTCTCGAGACCGCTTCCAGGATGATCGGCTTGGCCTCATCGAAGCGCTTTGCCTTACGCAGCGCCTCGGCCTCATTGCTCATAGCGAAGGCGATCCACGGATGCTTCTCCGGGAACATCACCTGAAACATTTCCACGCGCTGGCGGTACGCCCGCGCCGCGTCATCGTACCGGCCCTGCTCTTCGGCGGCCAGACCCAACTTCTCCACTTCCCCCGAGTAGTCGCGCAGCGGGTCGAACATGTTGCCCATCGTCGTGTTTATCAAACCGAGCAGTGGCAAGGTCGGCGTGCGGTCGAGAATCTCCCGGTGGATCCGCCGGGCCTCCCGAAAATCGCCACTAGCGTACTTCTGCTTTGCCGCGGCCACCAGTGCGTCCATCTCCGGGTCTGGCTCAGAGGCTTCGCTCCTGGGCCCCCGAATCGCCGCCACGCGTTTCAGGATCTCTTCGGCCTCGCCGTGCTTACCATTGTGCCGGCACGCCAGCGCGAGATTTTCCAGCATGTGCGCATAGTCCGCGCTTTTCGGTCCGGCATGTTTCTCCACAATCGCCGCCATCTCGCGAAGGTAGGGTTCAGCCTTGCCCGGTTCGCCCGCCTCCTCGAACGCCGCGACGAGGTCCTGCAAATTCTCGATGTAGCGCACGTCCCCTGCACCGTACAGGCGGCGCTTGATTTCGATCGCACGCTCCATAAGAGGTAGCGATTTTTTCGCGCGTTTCGTCCGAAAGTAGATTATGGCCAGATTATTGAAAACGGCGGCCAACCGTTCCGGATTGTCCTGGAGCGCAGCCTCTGCGTACTGCGCAGCGTCAGTCAGCGCCCGTTCGGCGCCAACCAGGTCCTTCGCATCGAAGCGTGCCGACCCGGCCAGGAATGCGCTAAGTACATGCTCGGCACTCTCGTGCGGCAATCCCTGGAGGCTCAGTTGATATGCCTCCTCGGCGATCGGACGGCCACGTTCGGCCGAGTCACTGAATAGGAGGCGCTCCGCCTCCTGGATAAGCTTTCTTACTCGGCGTTTCAAGAGAAGTTCGCGCATCTCGCGATAGTACACCGATCAAGTTCGTACTGCACAGCGTACGAGTTGAAGCACGCGGGTTATGGAAGGAGAGTTGTTGAGTTGCCCTCTATCGACCCGCTACAGCGGTACCCCATAACCAAGGCGATCGATCAGCGCCAACACCAGCTTGCGGCAAGCGATTCAGATGGGGTATTCTTATCGCGTTTCATAATCCGTCAGATATTGATTGGACGGCAAGCGGCTTGCAGATGCAGTATAACGTCGACGAAGCTTTTGCTGATGTCTTTCCCTGCCGCGAAACCGTCGGAGAAACCTCATGACCAAATGTGGAATCGCGCGGGTGGACGATCTGATTGCTAATTCGCCAGGCGCCCAGGCGATCACCGACGATTCAGACCCGGATGCAGTTTCGGTTTTGCGCGATCTGCTGATTTGCTCCGGAGTGCGCTTTAAACGGGTCCGGCCAGGATCAACAGCCGACGTTCGCCCGGATGATTCCGGCACTTGCCCGATTTCAAAAAAAGAGCTCCTTCCGTTCGATAAGCAACATCCGGCCGTTGGTGCGCTCACGTTTCAGCGTCTAATCGTGCCTAGGCCCTTCGCCGAACGCGTGATGGGATGGGCGTGCGTGACGCTTCTTCTCGACTTTCGTTTTACGACCCAGCTTAAGATTCTCGCCCTGACCAGAGCTTGGGAAACCGATGGCTCGTTTTCGATGCTCAATCTCAACACCGACGGAGCTGGGCTTTCCTTCGGCATCATTCAAAGGGCGCAATCGCGGCGGCGGCTTTGGAGACCCTTGGATGCATTGAAGACCCGGAACCAAGAAGCCCGAACTATTTGGAGGTAAGGAATGGCAAAGGGTAAACCCGGAGCCGATAGCTCAGTGATCGTAACCGCGCAGGTTGCCGGAACGGGTCTCATTGACTTAGCAAAGGCCCTTTACGGTGAAACACCAGTCTTTTGGGGGCGCTACTTCACTAGCACCTCAACTGGCGGGACGGTCGAGTATCGCCATTTGAAGGAAAACCAAGCACTCCGCAACAACAACATTCGGGTGCTGCCCATCGCCAGGCAGACCAAGCGGGTCGCTGGCACGGTGGCCGATGGAAGCGCGGATGCCCAAAACAACTCGGACGATTTGATCACAACCTTCGGCACGGATTACCTGGCGACGTTATCCAACGAGTTCTATATGTTTCTTGACGTCGAAGGCAGCCCTAGCCTTTCGAAGGATTATTACACGGGATGGGCGCAAACGCTCGCCGCCCATAGCGCCAGCGCAAGTGGGGGGAAAGTGACAATTCTTCCTTGCGTTTATGCGACTCAGGGGGATAATGCCACGTGGTCCGCTGTTTCGGCCGCCATGGGCGGCGGTGCCACTTGCAAGGGAGGCTGGATCGCACGATATCCGCGTTCTGGATGCCAGCCTCTTCCGGAGTGGAGCGACACTTTGGTCACGCCGTCGGTCGGCATCTCTTGCCCCATTCTGATCTGGCAATACGCGGACGATTGTCACGGCGGCGGCGGTTTCGATTGCTCGGAAACAAACCCCTCGGTTGATTTGCAGGACTTGCTCAATCATCTGATCCTGCCGCCGGATATGACGGGTGTGACAACTTAATGAGATTGAGACTAGTTCTCACGATCACGCTTCTCTTTGAATCGGGCATATTGGAGTCTACCGAGATCCGGCACCGGATTAACTTAAAACCGGGCCGCGAGGAGACAATCGTTCGAGGGGGCATTCCAACACCCGAGGACACGGCGGTATACGTGCTGCGATTCCACACGGGACAGCATCTCTCGATTCGCCTGGATCCCGGGCCGTCACTGCGTGCTTACGCCTTGGTGAAGCCGCCCGTCGGCGAGCAAATCGGGCCGGGGGCCAAGCTCGAGTTCGACGCCAATCAGTCGGGGGACTTCCAGATTCGCATTATCCCGCTGGAGCAGACTTCCGGGACGTTTCGACTGCACTTGAGAACGCGATAAATATCGCCGGACGTCTGTAAACACGACCAAAATGTCACTGAAGTACCAGTCTCCGGCAAGTTCCAGCCCACGCTCCCGCCCCACGGCGCCGACGAACACTACGAAAGTCCCACGAGATCACTAATGAGCTCCGATCTTGATCATGATCGCAATTTTATGGAAGAATCCGACCGAAGCCTTCGAGGTGAGCTGAGTATTATCATCGGGATTTGTCAGATCCACTGCGCTGTCCCCAGCCCCGAAAAGATTGTCGATCGTATCGATCGCGGGAGCACCTTTTTGGATCTTATTTAGTCCGGCAATCAGAGTCGTGAAATTGAGTAGCTTCTTAAGATTATTCGCATCACTCTGGGACAGCACTCCATCGCCGACCATGATGTCTAGGCATTCCTCGATCAAGATTCCCAGGGCAGCGGAAGTGGCGTCGGCAAGTTCTTCGACGACGATTTCAAATTGTCCCGCAGCGCCCGCAACGAGGCAAATGATCCCGGTTGTACCGGCCGCGAGGGCGATTTCTGCAGGGTGGTCCTGGACAGCCTTACTCACAGCCCGCTTGAGTATGTCTACTGTCAGATTCTGATTAAAATGATCGATGGCGTCACCGCCGGTTTGCGCGGGGGTGAAGTCGATTGGATTCGCCAGTATTCCTGTAACATCATCGTGGAAGACTGCGAGCGACGCTCCTGATGTGGCGATCGTGATGAGAGAGGCGAACGAATCGGTATCCGTGCTGATCAGCACGCCGAAAAAACCCGGACCGCTGACCGCGCCAAGATTTACGTTCTGACTGGCTGTAAGATCCTGTTGGGCGCTTGTCTGAGAAATATCTGTAGTGATTAGCGCCATACCTGCACTATTAACGACCACAACGAGGTTGTCACCGATATTGATGACATCCGGAAAAGTGACGCCGAGTGCCATAGTCCTCCAGAATGCGTTGGATTCTGCCGGAGTGTACCATAAGAATCCCTGCACACCGGGCACCACAAGTACGTCGTAGCCTTCTTTCCGTGGGGACACCCCAGTTCACAACTAGGCCATCCCTGCGTTGTCTCCTGCGGAGGTTGCATTTCCCAAAAACGCAGGGTAGGATGTGCTAAATCATTCTCGGCAAAGGTGAAGGATAGCCCAAATGCGACAAACCGATGACAAGGCCAGGATGGGTTTCCTGTTAAGGCATCGCAAAAGCTCGAGCAGGAGTGGGCTGAGGTCGATCCGCTACTGCTCTCGTCTTCCGCTTGACCCGTTTCAGGCTCCGAACACGCTATAGCTATCGGGGATACCGCTTCGAAGGGAACCGCATGCCGCAAAAGCTTTTGACGATTTACCGCGCCTCCGGCCCGCCCGTGACGGCTTCTACCGTCCCCGGTGGCTTTGTTTTTGACCAGCCCGTCAAGAACCAGGTCCTCAAAGCGGTTTTCCGGGTGGATTTTTACGATCGCCCCGCGGATGGCAGTGACGGCAAGGCTCTAGTAGTCGTGCCGTGCGATCCCGGGTCCAGCCTCGTAACGCTTCATTCCGATTCCGCGATCGACTTCAACCTGGTTCTCATTTTTGTGCTCGGACCTCCCAATAAGGCCGTTATCGTGGGCAACCTCCGGGCAACGAGCGACAGCCAGCCCCAGCCATTTTTCCAGGCCCCGCTGACTATCGATGGCACACAGGCCTTACCCAACGCTTTACCCGGCACTCCCTCTTCTTACCTCGACAGTGTCAACGCCCTGACTACCTCCCCAGGAGTTACCTCGCCCGCCAGCGTCGCTCCGCTACCCGGGGGTGCGAATGGCTGGCAGAACTTCGCTTTCGGAAATCGGATCACTCATCTCACTGACAATCGGGATCTGGGAACCGGAACCCCGCTGCCGATCCTGACCATGTCGCGGAATATTCCCGTTCAGACTCCGCAGACAAACACCACCGGCTTTCGCCGCCTGCCCGGGCCGTTTTCCATCCTCGTCGATCTACCCACCAATGCGCAGCCGAAGGACCTTGTTGCGCAGGCGCGTCTCGATCTCACTGCCAACTCCGCCTTTGCGCAGGGAACCGGCCAGGCCACCACATGGACGGTTGAGATCGCCAACTTCAACCTCGGAACAATCGCCGATTTCTGGGAGCACTTCGTCTTCGAACGCTACGTCGGCGCTCTCCAGACGGTCGAAGGAGCTGAGCCGGTTTCGCTCCTGCCGCGGTTTCTGCCCCTCGCCACGGGTCAGCCGCCCACGGCCGCCGATCGCAACTGGACTCTCAGTCTGCCTGCCACATCACAGCCGTCGCAGGCGATCGTTGTGCCCGCTGGTCCGGGGTTCCTCACTCTCACCGGATCTTCCAACGCAACCGTCGATCTCAGTTTTGACGCGTTCAAAGCCTGGGACGGCAGCGCCATGCAGCTCACGTCGCAACTTGCCGCTTCCGTCGTCACATTCGACAAGCCCTACATGGCATTCCGGACGACCGGCGGCACATCGCCCGCGCCCAGCCGCGTCCGCATCGGCTCGCTCGATCTCACGCCGAGTAGCGTACCGCAGCTCGGCGTCTGCGCCGTCGGCTTCCAGAATATTCCCGGACTGCCCGACTTCTGGATTCCCCGCATCCTGAATCTCACCGGGACTCTGCCGCTGGCCGATGTCCAGCCCGGCGGGCAGGATGAACCGGCCGATCCGGTTGCCACTGAGACCATCGAGGCCATCGCGGCGAGCAGCTTGTCTGACGGGGATTCGAAACTCTTTCGCCATTCGTTTGTTCGCGGCCCGGCCTTGGTCCTTCCCGTCCCGCCGCAGTCGCCGTCCACGGCCCAGTTCACGTTGCAGTGGATCGAACAATGCGCTTCCGGAACCAATCAGAATCTCACTCTGACCATAAGCGCCACCGCCCCGGGCGGCAACCCGACCGACGTCGTGCTCATCGACCCTCAGCCCTTCACCATGGCGCGCGTGCAGTTGCCGAGCCTTGCTTCAACCGCCTCGGCAATCACCAATCAGGTCGCGGTGTTTTCCAACAGTTTCCCCGAGGGTGCGGGTTGGCGCATCGCCGCGGGTGCCGGAAGCTTCCAGATGTTGCTCCCTCCCCAGGGAATCGGCGAGGAAATGATCAAGGGGCAGCCTCCGGTGCCTCTTCCGCCCCTCGATCCGCCCCGCCCGATGCAGTTTCGCCTTACGCCCGGCGCCGTGGCGAACCTTCAGACCACCACCCAACTCCAGCGCTTCGCCGAGCCCGGATGGAATCTGCGCCGCGTGCTGGGATACCCCGGCGAGCGCGCGCCCGGCGCGGTCGTTCAGAATCTCAGCTTCGAAATGCTCTACGCGATGACGTGCAGCGTTTCGGCCCCCGGACTTCTGCTCGCCGAAATGTTTTCCCGCCTGGGCGCATTTAACGGCCTGCTGATAGACAGCGCCACCGGCCAGCTCACGCTAAGCTCGAACAGCGGCTATAACCAGGACCAGATCTCGCATTTCCTCCAACTCAACCAAGCCTGGGCGCAGACTCACGGCCAGTTGCAGAGCCGCCTTGGCGTTCTCGAACTGGGCGATAGCGACACCGACCACGACCTGCTGCTCACCTCCGGCGTGAAATACGCGCTGCGCAACTCGGCGCATCTTCTCTATCCCGCGGGACAGCAACCGCCGGGATCGAGCGCACCCAAGGCGCCGCAGGACGGCAGCGGTCTGGCCGGCGGCGTTGCCTGGCCCTTCGATTCCTCGAATATCTACGAAGACCTCTGGGCCAATCCCAACTCGACCGATGGTCTGTTGGCAAGTCCGAAATTTACCGCGCTTGGCGGTTCAGGGAAACAGCGCGCCAGCTTCAGCAACGGCAACATCATCATCGATTCGGAATCCTCTCTCGGCGCCCTGGTTTCGGTAACCGTGACCCTGCGCGGTTTTATCGGAAATCTCCGCCATCACGCGAAACACATCGTCGTATACACCCGCAGCGTGCGTGCATCGCGCCAGTTTTTCGGTGAACAACCGCCGCTGGAAGGCCGCCCCATTCTCCGGAAAACCAGCGAATACGTCGAGATCACCCAAAAGGACCGCGCCTATCCCGAAAATGGAGACGCCACCCCGGTAACCGGTCCGCTGCTCGGCGCCGAGTTCAAAAGCATTCGCATCAACGTGGATAGCGCATGGGGTTCCGACCACGGGCCAGGATGGAAAGTGCCGCTGTGGAAACGCAACGCCACGCCGGCCGATGTGTACCCCAGGCCCCACATCGTGCTCGAACTGGCGATCGATCCGGCCAAAGGCGCCGGCTCGCGCAAATGCGAAATTCAGGATCCCGACAAGCTCTACTTCTACACCGATCCCAAACAGCCTTCTCAGAACACCGACGATTGGCCGTTGGTGGAATTCATCGACTTCTCGAACGGCCCACCCAAGCGCACGCTCGATGGTTCGGCCGCTCGCGATCTGGCACGCGAACCCGGCTTCGGCCAGTTCACCTACACCGTCGACCTCGATGCGCCCGAAATCAACGTGGTGGCACAGCGCACAAAGGCCGCCATGTCGTCCGGCCTGACCAACGTCATGTTCATGCGCGCCCAGCCGCAGCCGGCAGACAGCCCACAGGCGGCGGTCTCCCGCGTTCGCGATCATGTCCACAACGTTCTCGATGAACTCGAACGCGCCGCCGGAACTACTTCCGGCGCGAAACCCGGGACCACCGTACCGCCGAAACAAGCGCTGGCGGCGGCACTGACCGGCCTGAGTAACAGCACAAATTCAGCGGTTCAGCAATTTAGCCAGGACCTCGCTCTGGCGAAGACTCTTACTCCCGACGTTCTTTGCGACCGGCTGTCCGCCGCCGCCGGAAATCTGCTTGATCGCGCTTCGCTGGCCCTGACTCCGCAATGGAATTCTCTGACGGCTTCGCTCACCAGCGACTTCCAGTCGGTGTCCAAGCCACCCGCCGCTTTCCCCGAAGTTCTGAAACAACAACTGCTCACGAAGCTCGACACCGTCTATACCGGGCTGGTTACGTCGATGTCGCCTCTTCTGACCGATCTCGGCGCCGTCTCCGCCGCCGCAGCGTCACTGGCGAATTTCCCCGCTTCCCTCAAAGCCGATCTGCAGACGCTCCAGGGCGACATCACCGACGCCGCCCTCGCGATCAACGGATTTCGCGATCGCTGCACCTTCTTTGTCCAGCGCTTCCAGACCGATGCCAACGTCGCTCTGAGCGATATCAGCCAGTCGGTTCAGATCCTCGATCTTGTCGCCGGTACTAACCTGAGTTCCACCATCGCGGGACAGATCGCTGCCGTAAACAGCGCGGTCGATACCTTCGCCGCAGCCATCACGGCGGAACTCGCCAGCATCTCTAAGGCGATCTCCGATACGACCCAGAACGCCGCCGGCATAAACGGGGCGATTCAAAGCGTCATCGACGCCCTTCCCGGCATATTTAAGCCACTCACAGACGCCGTCACCGCCGTGCAGCAGGCGCTGGGCATAGCCGCCGCCGATGTCAGATCGGTTCTCTCGAAGTTAGCTGGTATCCGGGATAGCCTCCGCGCCACCATCACCGCGGTGGCCGATAAGGCCGATATCTCCGTTTATCTCGCCGCGATCCAGAAGGCTATTGGTTCCATCCCCACGCTCGATCAACTCTTATCCCCGGCAAAAGCCGCGCTGCAGCAGCAGGCCAGAAGCGTGTGCCGCAAAGTGCTCGGGTCCGTTCGGCAGTCCATTACGGAGTTGGGGACGGATCTGCTCACAACCCAGTTGAACAAGGCGATTTCCGACCTTCAGGACAACGCGACTCTCCAGCAGGCCATCGATGCCATGGAGACCTTCAGAGATGGGGTAGCCGATAAGCTCGACAACTTCATACAACAGGCGCGAACCCTGATTGACCCCGACGGCCTCGCCAGCGCCGTCAGTCCCGGGCTCGCGCTGCTCCGCGCCTTCGGCGATCCGCCCGCCGTCCCCAACCTCGGCTTTGGTCTTGGTGGGATCGACTACGCTCCGGCCATCGGCTATTTCTTCAATTCCCCCGCCGCTGTCCAAGTCAGCCAGAACCTCCAGGCCGCGGCGGCCGAAGCTTCCCAGGTCGTGGACGGGCTGAGCCAACTCGGCCTCAACCTGCCCACTTCCGCCCTGCTCGATCGCCTGATTCCCGGCGATCTGACCAAACTGAATATCTCCGATCTTCTGCCGAACATCGCCGGCCTCAATCTCGCAACCCTCTTCAGCGCCATTGGCGTCCCCGATTCGGCCGCCAATGATATCCACGTCTCGCACAAGCTCGATCCGCAGACGCTGCGAGCTTCGCTTGATATCTCGCTCGACTTCACGCTGGCGGATTCAGCCACCCTCTTTTCGATCGGACCAGCCACCGTCACCATCGATACCTGCAATTTTGAGGCAACCGTACACATCGAAGGCGGCGTCGGCCAGGCCGCGAGCCGCACCTCTCAAGGCTCGATCACCGGCGATTGGCATGTCACCATCGGCGGCCTCACCATCGTCACTTTCGTCACCACCACCCTGAGTTTCGATGCCGGCGGCCACCTTCAGTTTTCCATCTCCCCTGAGCGCGTGCGTCTCGACGGCGCGCTTTCTTTCCTGGCAAGCTTTCTGCAGAGCGCGTTCGGCGGCAAAGGTTTCAGCATCAATCTCCTGCCCACAGGCGTTCAGTGCATTCTCGATCTGCCCTTTCCCGATTGCTCGTTCGGCGCCTTCGGCATAACCAATCTCCGCCTCGGCGCGCTGTTCGGTCTCAATGTATCGAACGGTCTCAACATCCAGGTGGGCGCCAACCTGGGCCGCAAAACCGCGCCCTTCACCCTGACCATATTCGTTCTCGGCGGCGCCGGATGGTTTGAAGCCGGACTCACCTATCACACTCAGGACGGGACGCTCACCGCGGATGTGTCGATCGGCATCATGGCCTCGGCCAGCATCTCCATCTCGCTCGGGCCGATCAGCGGCGGCGTCTACATCTACTTCGGCATCACCACCGAATTCCATTCCGGAGGGACCAACGCCGGTCTCACGGTCGGCATACTTCTGCTCGTCGAAGGCAGGGTTTCGCTGCTCGGCTTCATCGATGTGGACATCATGCTGCTGCTCGAAGCCGAATACACCAGCGGCGGCGGTCTCGTCGGACGCGGCCAGATCACCCTCAGCATCAAGATCTGTTGGTGCTTCACGCTGAATGTAAGCGCCAGCGTCGAATATACGTTCGGCAATTCAACCAGTTCTCCGCCGGCGGGTTCAGCCCGTGCCGTGCCCGCGGCCAGCGCCGCACATCTGCCGGCGGCCGCGGCGCTCGCGATCACGCCGCCGCCTCCGCCGACCCCAACAAATTTTGCGCAGGCGGCCGTCAACCGAATCAACTTCCTCACTTAAGGGAAAACGATGCCCGACACAATTGCCATCATCTGCACTCTTGACGAGATCGTTCCCCATTCGCTGGGCGATCCCCACAATCGCCACTTCACGTTTAATATCTCCGTTTCGCTGACCAATGATTCGGCCGGCAGTCCCCCCGTCCCCGACGTCTTTCAGCCATGGAAATGGAAAAATGTCGGTCTCCGCATTCTTCCTTCTAAGGGCGCGAGCGGTACCAAGCCGGACGGCACGTCGTTTCTCGATACAACCGACACTGCGCTACCCCACGGGACCACCCCGCCTGTTGTGACCGCCGTTTCCACGGCGCTGTCATCTCGCTTCACGAACGCAAACCCGCCGGGAGGTCAACTCTACTTCCGTTGGGCCGACCAACCCGGCATCGTCGGCCCCCCCAATCCTCCGGACGAAAACTGGTCGAGAGTCCTGGCGCACGCATCCACATGGCCGGCGCCCGTTCCGACGGCTCTGAATCTTTCATTTCACGTCATCATCCCGCTCACCGCGCTCACTCCGGATATCACGCGGCTCTTCATCGCTCCCGAATTCACCGCCGCCGGCGTCACGTACGCCATGAACGGCGTTCCCACTCCGGGACCTGTCCTCAACCCTTCGGGAATTGTCCTTTGCAACTGGGCCTACACGCTCACCGGCGGCCCCGCGCCACAACCCGGCGATCCGGTCTACGCCGCGTTCCAGCCGGAATTTCCGCTGCAAGCGCTGCCCTCGCCTGCTACGGTACAGAATCCCGGTCCCTTTTTCGACTTCAATACCTACTGGATCGCCGTCAAAGATCCCGCGAACCCATCGCCCGAAGCCGTAGCCTCGGAAGACTGGCGCTCTTCGCTCGAATCCAATGCGGCCGATGCTTTCGATCTGGTGCAGCGCATTCTGACTGTACTGCGGGCGAATCCCTCTCTTCTGAACGATCCGTCCGCGTTCCAAACGGTCTTTAACGGAATCGTGTCCGCCCTTCGCGACAACGCCGATTTCGGTCTGCGCTGCGCCCCCGATGGACAGAACGCGGTGCGCTTTGTACTCAACCGGCCGAACGTCCGCAATGCGGCCACCGCCGCCGGCATATCGGACGATGCGCTCAGCGCCGGTATCGACGCTGTCGTTGTAGCGCTGCAAGGCGCCCCCATTCCCAAACCTGACTGGGCCACATACTGGCACAACCTGTTGCTCGCAACCGCCGGGGCGAATACTTCTCAGCCACTCAGTTCCCCCACCGCTCTGCTCAACGCCTGCGATACCCTTCAAAGCGCTGTCGCCTATCCCTCCACGCTCGCCACGCTTATTTTCACCCAGTGGAACGACGTTCTCACCGCCAGCTCCACCGCATCGACTTTCTTCCCGAACCCGGCTCTGACCGCCGCCGCATCCACATTCTGGTCCAACATCGCGTCAACGGTCGAGACCGAACTGCAAACTCTGGCCACATCCCGCACGCTCCGCACGCGCCTGCTCAAGGCCAACCTTGGCGGGGACGACTCCGGTGTTGCCGTCTGGAAATCTCTTACCAACACTAAAGGCATCTCCGGCTATACGCAAGA
>Ga0335071_10000165_pt1 | contig 78217 bp, 76 predicted proteins | sample Lox_Sample_15_FD_206724 | JGI IMG/M metagenome (GOLD analysis project Ga0335071, IMG submission 206724) | Soil microbial communities from Loxahatchee National Wildlife Refuge, Florida, United States - Lox_Sample_1.5 | ecosystem: Environmental > Terrestrial > Soil > Wetlands | place: USA... | reverse complement strand
ACCAGAGCTGTCCAAACGCGATCGTGCACATCGCAAAGTAGACGCCGCGACGGCGCACGATCAAGAGACCGAACAGCGTGCCGGCCAATCCGCCGAGTAGTGTTCCGTTGAGAATGGCGAGCGGTGTACTGTGCGCGAGATAACGGAGCGTCAGGCCGGCGCCGTAGGCTCCAAGTCCGAAATAGGCGGCGTGCCCGAAGCTCAGCACGCCGGTGAAACCCAGCAGCAGGTTCAGCCCCATCGCTGCCAGTCCGAACACCAGCACGCGCCCCGCAAGGGCCGTATAGCCCCCGAGCAAGGGCAGCCAGTAGGGCACCGCGATCAGGATGGCCCAGATGACGACCAGCACAGCCCATCGGGGGACGGCGATCTGCCGCCCGTCCGGCTTCGCGGTGACCTGCATATTGTCGGCGATATCGGTGGTCACGACATCATACCCTCTTCGCCCATCAGGCCGCGTGGGCGGACAAGGAGCACGAGCATCATGATGGCATAGATCACCGCCTCGCTTGCCGCGGGATAGACCACAGTGGTGAGCGCCGCTGCCAGACCGATCAGGAGGCCGCCGAACAATGTACCCATCAGACTTCCAACGCCGCCCACGATGATCGCGATGAAACTCGGCATCAGGAGATCGTCGCCCATGTTCGGATTGAGGCCGATCTGCCCCGCGGCAAGCACCCCGCTCAAGCCCGCCAGCATGCAGCCGACTGCGAAATTGAACGTCCTAAGCGCGCTGATATTGACCCCGAGCGAGGCTACCGTTTCAAGGTCGAGTGTGCCGGCACGAATGCGTACGCCGACCGGCGAGTAGCGCAGGAACCCAAACAGCCCCACGACCGCGACGACCACGACCGCGACCATGAAAACGCGATACCAGGTGATGAAGAACAGGTTGGAGCTAATCGGCTGCGACAGAAAGTCCGGGAGCCCCAGCGGCAGGCCGTTTGGCCCCCAGACATAACGCGCGACGTCCTGCAAGACGAAGGCAAATCCGAACGTCAGCAGCAAACTATAGACGGGGTCGCGGTCATAGACACGGCGGATCATCAATCGCTCGACGATCAGTCCGATCAATGCCGTTATCAGCGGCGACACCAACAGCGCGCCCCAGTATCCGAGCGCCGGCTGCAAGGTGAAGGCGAGATAGCCGCCCAGCGCCAGGAAGTTGCCATGGGCGAAATTGATCACATTGCTGAGATTGAGGATGAGCGACAAGCCAAGCGCCATCAGCACGTAGAATGCGCCGATGATCAGTCCATTGGTGACGTTGAAGAGGATCAGCTCGGTCATCTGGCCGCTCGTCCTTGATCAGCCTTCGCGCCCAGCGCGAAGTTAGGCCGGCTCGACCATCTTGCACCCGGTGTCCTCCACCGAGCCTGCGGCCTGTTCGCCAGGCACGAGTGTCGAGACGGCGAACACGTCATCCGGTTCGGATTTCGGCGGATGTACGTCGCCGACGAAGATATTCGGCATCAGCTCGTGGTCTCCGGCGCGATATCGCACCTTTCCGGGCTGCAAGGCGACCTCGGGCGGGAGTTCGAGATCCTCCAACGCTCTGGCCATTTTCGGTCCGTCCAGCGATTTGGCCTTCTCCGCGGCGAGGCGAGCGGAGTGCATCGAGACGTAGCCGAACCAGTCGCGTGCCGATGGTGTCTTCTTCGTCGCGGCGCGGTAATCGCTCACAAACTTGACGGTCTCAGGCACTTTTGGCTGCTGCCACCACCATTCCATGGTCCACCAGCCGGTCTGCGCGTCCGGAGGGCACGCCTTTATGCTCTCGAGCTCGAAAAGGGCGCCGCCGAGCGCCATGTCCTTCTGCATGCCGAACTGCGTGAATTGCTTCATGCAATTGATCTGCGTCAGCCCGCCCATGTTGTTGAGCAGCACGTCGGGCTTGTAGGCCTTCGCCTTGATGAGCGTGGCGGAGAAATCGGTGGCGTTGATCGGCAGCATATCGCCCTCGTAGCTGCCGCCGGCCTTCGTCAACGCCTTGACGAAAGCCTCCTGAAGGGTGTGGCCGTAGGCATAATCCGGGGTGATGAAGAACCATTTCTTGCCGAACTTGCTCACGAGCTCCGGCGTAACCGCATTGGCGTCCATGGTCGTGGTGTTGCAGACGCGGAAGACGTTCCACTTGCAGTTCTTGCCGGTGATCGGATCCGTATGCCCGCCCGGCACGATGTGAAAAATCTTCTTCTCGTTCGTGACCTGCGACATCGCGTAGGCGATGCCGGAGTTGACGTCGCCCAGGATCACGTCGACCTTGTCGCGGTCGATCAGCTTTCGCGTTTTCTGCACGCCGGTTCCGACATCATTGGCCGAATCCTCGACGAGAAGCTGAACTGGCCGACCCAGAATGCCGCCCTTCTTGTTGATTTCGGCCTCCGCATATTTTGCGCCGTCGACCTCGCTCTGTGCCAGCGCCGAGAGAACACCGGTGAGGGGATCGACCATTCCGATCTTGACCGGCTCCTCGGCCAGCGACCTGTTGATGAAGGGCGCGCCGATCACCTGGCTGGCGCCGGCGACAAGGCCGGCCTTGATAAGCGTGCGACGACTTAGCGAAATCACACCCGTTGCCATTTCGACCTCCCGGTTTGCCGCCATCGGTGAACCGCATAACTCCCATGACGAACCAAAGGCGTTTGCGACTTTCGGATGAATGTCCAGCAACGGACAGAACTACCTCCATTCGATCTAGAGGCTGCAGCGTAGTCGATGCGCGAAGGCCGCTTCTGTGCAAGCTGATGTTCTTGCGTCGAAAAGGTGTAAGCACTCAAAGCGGGCAAGAACTGGTTTCGGCGCTCCGCGCGTTCGGCAACGCGGAGTTTGCCGCAAGAGCAATCGCAAAGAATTGAACAGTTTGCCGCGCGTGGTTGCCCTTCCCCAGGGGTCTCGATAGCGAGCTGAGGTTGCTGATCCTGCCGGGTTGCGGATCGCCGGAATGGGCGCATGGATCAGCGATCTGGCGTTACGCCTTCAGCTCCAGTTTGTGGATCGGCCCGGGAAGTGGTCCGCTCGTGTGAGACGGTCCAGGACACGGAGCCAGATCGGGTTGGCTGTTTGAACAGGCGCGCCCGCCACCCGGCCGATCAACCGCATCGACACAGATCGCGCCAGCGCAGGCTGCCGCGCCCCACTATTCCTTCTCACTTGACCGCGCGATTCTGTCGAAGATTTAATTCTGCCGCAACGCAGGCGCCCGGAATCGCCGACTGCGAGCCGGAGCGCAATTCCGATTTCGGCTTCTTGTCTCTGCCCCTTCAGCTGCAAGCCTTTTTCGCAGCCAACGCGCCCACTCATCACGGCCGGCCATCCTCGGTGTTCACAACGTCGCGCGCTGGTCCTTCGAATGCATGCGCAGCGACGATCGTCTGACCAAGGAACCTTCTTGGAACGCGCGCGTTCAGGCGCGCAAGGGGGCTTAAGCTTCACCAATTTCCAGGGAGGAAAGAGATGAGTATCCTTCGCCCCGTCGTCGCGTTAGCGGCGATCGGTTTACTTGCGGCTGCCGGCACGGCTGCCGCGCAGAACAAGTCGGGCAAGTATGACCCCGGCGCCACCGAGACCTCGATCAAGATCGGGAATATCATGCCCTACAGCGGCCCTACTTCCGCGTATGGCGTCATCGGGACTGCGGAGGCCGCCTACTTCCGCAAGATCAATGACGAGGGCGGCATCAACGGACGCAGGATCAACTTCGTCAGCTACGATGATTCATACAGTCCGCCCAAGACCGTGGAGCAGGCGCGAAAGTTGGTCGAGGACGACGAGGTGCTGCTGATCTTCAATTCGCTGGGCACGCCGACAAACACGGCGATCCAGAAATACATGAACGAAGAAAAGGTGCCGCAGCTCTTCGTCGCGACCGGTGCAACCAAGTGGAACGATCCGAAGGCATTTCCGTGGACGATGGGCTGGCAACCCAGCTACCAGACCGAAGCCAAAATCTATGCAAACTACATCCTGCAGAACAAGCCCGACGCCAAGATCGCAGTCCTCTACCAGAACGACGACTACGGCAAGGACTATCTCAAGGGGCTGGAGGACGGGCTCGGCACCAAGGCCAACCTCATCATCGCAAAACAGGCTTACGACGTTTCCGAACCGACCATCGACTCCGAAATCGTCAACTTGCAGGCCTCGGGCGCGAATGTCTTCGTGGACATCGCAACGCCGAAATTCGCAGCCCAATCGATCACGAAAGCCGACGAGATCGGCTGGCACCCGTTGTTTATCCTCAACAACGTCAGTTCCTCGGTCGGAAGCGTGATCGAACCGGCGGGCTTCAAGGAAGCGCAGGGCATCATCTCGGCGGCCTACCTCAAGGATCCGACCGATCCGCAATGGAAGAATGATCCCGAGATGAAGGCGTGGACCGCCTTCATGGACAAATACCTTCCGAGTGCCGACAAGAGTGACGCCAATAACGTCTATGCCTACGCGGTCGCGCGCACGATGGTGCAGGTGCTGAAACAGTGCGGCAACGATCTCACCCGCGCGAACGTCATGAAGCAGGCAGCCAATCTCAGGGACTATGACCCCGGGATGCTACTGCCCGGGATCGACATCAACACCAGCCCGACGAACTTCGCGCCGATCCAGCAGTTGCAGCTCATGCGCTTCAAAGGCCAGACCTGGGACCTGTTCGGCAAGGTGCTGAGCGGCAAAACCGGGAGCTGACGACCAGACCCCGTTCGGCGATCGATCCCGATCGTCGCGGCCAGCTGCGGCGATCGGGCGTTGTACGGGTGGTCTTCTCCTTGTAACGCAATTCTCCACCCGCGAGACTTTCATGCGGACGGCGACGATCGGCTGAGCTGCGGCGATGCCCGTGTCCATTCACCGCCACGAATGTCCAAAATTTAATTCCCCGGACAGGACACATTCCTGTCAGCCGCCGATTTCTGAAGGGGGTGAAGCCAAGAGTTCGGGAGACTTCATCATGACGGACGCGAATAACTCGACACGATCGCATCAGAAGCTCTCGTCGGCGCGACGCCTGACGTTGCTGGGCTCGGTTGCCCTCATTGGCGCTGCGGTCGCCCTCGGCCCATCGGCATATCGCGGGTTCAGCGGCCTGGTTTGGCCGGCCGCCGTGCACGCCTCCGAAGGTCAGCAAGGTCCACACGGCTTTGCCGACCTGGTTGCCAAGGTAAAACCCGCGGTCATCTCGGTTCGCGTCAAGATCGATGAAGAGTCCGACTCGAACCAGAACGGCGAGCAGATATTGCCGCCATCCATGCAGGGGTCACCGCTCGAAAAGTTCTTTCGCCAGTTTGGCAATTTGCCGCCCGGCGTTCAGGAGCACCAGATCATCACCGGTCTTGGTTCGGGCTTCTTCATTTCGCCGGACGGCTACGCCGTCACCAACAACCACGTCGTCGATCACGCCAAATCCGTCCAGGTGACGACCACCGACGGCAAGAAATACACGGCCAAGGTGATTGGCACCGACCCGAAAACCGACCTCGCGCTGATCAAGGTTGATGGCAGGAATGATTTCGACTGTGTCAATTTCGAGAATAGCGAGCCGCGGATCGGCGATTGGGTGGTTGCGGTCGGCAACCCCTTCGGGCTCGGCGGCACCGTGACGGCGGGCATCGTATCCGCGCAGGGCCGCGATATCGGCTCCGGCGCCTACAACTACCTCCAGATCGACGCCCCGATCAACAAAGGAAACTCCGGCGGCCCGACGTTCGACATGAAGGGCAATGTGGTCGGCGTCAATACGGCCATCTATTCACCCTCGGGCGGATCGGTCGGAATTGGCTTTGACGTCCCTGCGGACACGGCCCAGTCGGTGATCGTCCAGCTCAAGGACAAGGGCGTGGTGACGCGTGGATGGCTCGGCGTGCAGATACAGCCGATCACGTCCGCCATCGCGGGGAGTCTCGGCTTAAAGAGCACAGACGGCGCGTTGGTGGACGAGGCCCAGGCAAATACCCCGGCCGCCAAGGCGGGTATGCAGCCCGGCGATGCAATTACCGCCGTAGACGGCAAACCCATAAAGGGTCCGCGGGAGTTGGCGCGTCGGATCGCGGCTTTGCCTCCCAGCAGTTCCGTCAAGGTGGACTTGATTCGCAACGGCGAGACCAAGACCCTGACCGTCGCACTGGGCACGATGCCGAACCAGAAACAGGCCAGCGCTCGCGATGAGCAGCACAAGCAGACCCGCAACATCCCCCAGTTCGGCCTCGCGGTGGCTCCCGCCAAAGAGGTGGCCGATTCGAGCGAAACGGGCGTCGTCGTGACAGGCGTCGATCCAGGAGGCACAGCCGCCGATCACGCCTTGCAGACCGGCGATGTGATCCTCGACGTCGGCGGCAAGGCGGTTAGCAACGCAGACGATATCCGCAAGGCGCTTTCGGAAGCGAAAGCCGACGGCAGGCACGACGTACTCATGAAGGTGAGGACGTCGCAGGTGACCAAGTTCGTTGCGATGCCGATCGGCTGAGGAGAGCGAAATGCTGCTCCGAGCAGCTCGTGTATCCAGGACTGCGGGGCACCAAGTCGCTCCGGAGGGCGGGTGTCCGGCCCGCCCCTGCCGCCGCGTCGGACCCAGCTGTCTCGCGGAATCTTCATTGCGTAATGGGCAAGTTGCTGACGATGAGCACCTTGGCTCTGATTCCGCGGATTATCGGAACACGCGCTCCGCCTCTTTCTCACTCTGGTCCCCGGGGGTTCGACTGTGACTGGTAACATAGTTTATCTCGCCACCATCTGGATCCTTCCAGTCATCATTGCGATTACCTTTCACGAGGCCGCGCACGGCTTCGTCGCGCACCTCCTTGGCGACGACACCGCGTGGTGGCTCGGGCGCGTGAGCTTCAACCCGCTCAAGCATGTCGATCCGATTGGCACGGTGCTCCTGCCTGGCATGCTGCTGTTGTTGCACGCACCGTTCCTGTTCGGCTACGCCAAGCCCGTGCCTGTCAACTTCCGGGCACTGCGCCGGCCGCGGCGAGATATGGTGCTGGTTGCGGCGGCGGGCCCGGCGATGAACGTTTTGCTCGCCGTGCTCGCGGCGCTCGCCTTCCATGTCACGAACTATCTGCCATCGCCTGCCTCGGAATGGCTGGCAGATAACCTGAACAATGCATTGATAATCAACGTGGTGCTGGCCATATTCAATTTGTTTCCGCTCCCGCCACTCGATGGTGGGCGCATCCTCGTCGGAATACTTCCGCGCAGGCTGGCAATGCCGGTCGCACGGCTCGAGCCATACGGCTTGGTGATCCTCACCGGGTTATTCATTTTCATGCCGTTGCTCGGAGCCGAACTCGGGCTCGACCTCAACGCAGCATCGCACGTCCTGGCCTCTTCCGCGGATGCTGCGATCAGCGAAATACTTCGGGTGACCGGCAACGCCTAGGGGCATTTGTTCGCCCCACCGCTGTCCGCTTTCGCGCCCAGCAGCCCGATCAATGAAGACGACCGCTAAAGCTGTCTGATCGAGGAAAACTCGAAATCGGAATCCGACGGATTCTCGCCAACCCGGATCAGCGTGTCGCTGGCAAAACGATGCGGCGGGACCGGAAGGTTGTAGGGCGCGGGAACGCCGTGAAACACGCGCCCGGCCAGATCATATTTGGAACCATGGCAGGGACAGAAGTAACCGCCGGGCCAATCGGCTGCCGGCGACGTCGGATCCGGCTGCGGTTCGAAGAGCGGAATGCATCCGAGATGTGTGCAGATGCCGATGACGACCCCGAATTCGGGCTTGATCGAGCGATGCCAGTTCTCGACGTAAGGCGGCTGCTGCAGTTCGGACGATTGGGGATCGGCCAACAGCGCCAGCAGTGCCGGATCCTTGAGCTTCTGCAACGCGTCCGGCGCACGGTGTGTGACGAACACAGGTCTGCCGCGCCACCGAACCACGACCTGTTGGCCCGGCGCGACCTTGCCGACGTCGAGTTCGACCGGACCGCCGGCGGCCAGCGTCGCAGCGTCCGGATTCATCTGGCTGACAAAAGGCACGATCGATGCGACGACCCCGATCGCGCCGAAGGCAGCGGTTGCGACGTATAGGAAATCACGGCGCGTCGTCTTGTCGGTCGGTGGGGCGACTTCGTCGGATGCCAGATTGGGCTCGATTGAAACTGATTCGGTCATGCCGGATTCCTCGTGGCGGACAGACCTCAGACGGCGTAACCGTTGTCCTGCACCGGACCTGGTGATGCCCCGAAGATTGCGTCTACGGATAACGTCCGGGCCGCCTTCGAGATCGATAGTCGCGCCCAAGTGATCGAAGGCAAGCAACAACACCGCGAACCTTTCCTCGATTTCATGATCGGTCGCGTGGAATTAAGTTGATTTTGTCGATCGTCCGGCCAACAGTTCTCAACGCAAGACTGGCATCCGGCTTCCAATTGCCAGCGATGGCAGCACCGCCGGGTTGGACGCGCGGGCACCAAAGGCCAGGATGACGTGTGGCCGAGAGGGCTGACGGAAAGCTGGAGTGCCATGCCACAATTCGATCGCGAACTTGTTGCGCTCATGCGGACTGCACTGGACGACGTCATGACGAGGGTCCCTCCGGAGATTTCCGGCATCGCGACCAAAGCCGTTCTCGCCGAATGCATTCTCAAAGCCGCTGCGCAAGGACACACCAGTTACAACGAACTCTTGTCTGCCGCTACTGACCACATCCAAACCATCATGACGATGTTCTCATGAGCATCTCGGACCGCCCTTCCCGGCCGCGGAGATCGTCTATCGGACTTTCCGCAGATCTGCAGTGGGACTCGGAGCTTGCGGCGACAGCTGGATATACGACTTAAGGAGCATCCAACCGAGCCTGCCTGCAATTTCGTGCGGCGATGTGGGTCCGCCGAAAGTCGTCACCGCTCACCAAAACGTTAGGCGCGCGCTTTGGGCAGAAGTGTAGGTTGTCGGCTCCTGCCTTTTCGTCCCCCTCTGTCGAGGGCCGTCAGCATGAAGCGTCGGTGTAGCGGAGAAAGGCCATTCTTAGCGTTTTGATCGATCGCACAAGGACGTTTTGGCGTGCGGGTTTTACCCCGGCTTCGCCGATGGCCTTTCTGTTCTCCGGCGCCTGCGTTGCGATCGCCACCGTAGTGCGCCTCGCCTTCGGTCATATCGGCCTCGAAAGCACGGCGTTCGCGCCGTACTACGCTGCGACCCTCATCGTTGCTCTACTCTGTGGTTGGAGCGCGGCGGCGGCGTGCGCGACTGCAGGAGCCCTTTGCGGCTTTGCACTTTTTTTGTTTCCCGAGATCGGCCCCCCCGGCACTGAGGTCTCGGCGGTCATCAGTTTATCTCTCTATGGCATTTCCTGCGCCATCATCATTATTGCCGCAGAAAGCCATCGCAGCTTGGTCACAGCGTTGCGCGCCCAGGAATTGCATCGGAAGATGTTGTCTGACGAGCTGGCGCATCGCATCAAAAACACATTCGCGACTGTCCAAGTCGTCATACGGCAGTCGATAACGGACAATCCGGCCCTCCGCGACAAGGTCTGCGGTCGGATTGTGGCGTTGGCGGTCACCAATGATCGGCTGATCCGATCCGAACGACCTGGTTCCTTTCGAACCCTGATCAGGACGGAATTGGAGCACTTCGGATCAAAGGTTACCATGTCCGGGCCAGACTTCCTCTGCGACGCCGGCACAACCGTGCTCCTTTCTCTCCTATTTCACGAACTCGCAACAAATGCGGCCAAGTACGGAGCGCTCGCATCGCCCAACGGAAGGCTCGAGATCCACTGGTCGATCAGTAGTGGCGAACTCCGTCTCGACTGGCACGAGAATGGCGTCGACAGCATGCCAACATTGCGGGGAAAGGGATTCGGCAGCAGACTGCTGCAATCCGCGGCCTCGCGCTTGAACGGCCGGATCGAACAACGGTTTGAGCCGGATGGCTTGAAATGCACGCTTCGACTTCACATTCGAGAGGCAGGGCCGACCGCACCGCTCTCTGTAAGTGCAGCAGTTTGAACCATCTCCACGCTGCGCGGCAACCGCGGCCGAGCGGAGCCACAGCGGCGCGGATCGCGATTGCCTACGTCGTTCGTATGTGCAACGAGCGCAGCAGGGTGATCATCGGGCGGAGAATTGTGAGATCGGCGACCAAAGCCAGAAGCATCGCAAGCGTTGCCACCTCCCCGAACAATCGCAGCGACGGCAGGTTGGAAAACACGGTAACCACGAGCCCGCAACCGAGTACGACCGATGTGATTATGAGAGCGGGTCCCATCAGCACAGTCGCGCGACGCACGGCGATATCGACCCCTTCGCCGGCGGCATCTTCGAGCCTCAACCTGTTCAGAAAGTGCACGGTAGCGCTCATTCCCAATCCGAACGAAACAGTAAGAGCTACGACGCTTGCGAACTGCAGGCCGTCGCCGAGCGCCCAAAGCAGCGCTCCCGCTGCCACGATCGGGAAGATCGCGGGCAGGAAGCTGGCAACCATCACCCTCCACGATCGAAAAGCCAGCCCTATGAAGCCCGAAACGAATGCCACTTCGACAGTCAGGCCCCGATTGAGCTTTTCGATCATGCTCGCACTGTTGCGGGCGGCGATCGCAGACAAGCTCGTGACTGAAATCCTGAAGCCTGGATTCTGCGCGCGTATCGGGTCCAGCGCTTTATCCAGCGAGCGGACGATCGGGCGTATCTTGCTGGCGTCGAGATCCGGAACACGACCCGCGACAATCACAGCGCGCTGGTCAGCGGAGATGAAGCGCCTCACGAGATAGCGCGGCAGGATATCCACGTACTGCTTGAGCGTGGCGACATCGGTGTTTCCTCCCTTTTCCGCGAGCCAGCGCCGCAGAGTGTCGAGCGACCAGACATTGCCGATCCCCGGCCGGGTCTCCATCACATGATGGACGTCCGCGATTACCCGCAACGACTGGGGCCCGTAAAGCGACGCGTCTGACGGAAACTCGATCATCACGTTGATCGGATTTGCACCGGTCAGTTCCGCATCCAGCTTGCCACTCGCGGCAACCGCCCGACCCCGATCCGGGACCTGGTCCGCCAGGCGATAGCGCGGCTGTAGCTGGGCATAGACCGTGCTGAGGCCAGCGACAACCAAGAGACCAATTGCGCTGTAAACGGCGGGCCGGCGAACCATCCGGCTGGCGACCCAGTTGCAGAATGTGCGGAGAAACTCTATTCCCCGATCGGAGTGCCCGAAACCGGCAACGAGTCTCTCTTCATGGCTGACCAGCAGGAGCCCGAAAAGCGGAACGAGTGTCAGCACAGTCACCAGCGCGATCGCCGTGGAAATCAGGCCTGCAGCACCGAAGCTGCGTATGAGATCGGACTGCGAAAACAGCAAGGCGGCGAAGGAGAGCGCCGCGGTACCATGGGTCAAGACACATGCCGGGCCCACGATCAGAATGGCGTCGCGAAACGCACTCCTGCGGTCGGCACCGGCGATCAACCGGTCGCGGGCCGCAAAGGTAAGCTGCATGCTATCGGAAAAGCTGATCACCATGATCAACGGCGTCATCACATTCAGAAACAGGTTTAGACGAAAGTTGAGCCAGCCCAGGGTCCCGAGCCCCAGCAGGATTGCCATGAGCGGCGGGCCGGCAGCGACGATCATGAATGAGATGCGACGAAAGAATGCGACCGCGATCAGGCATCCAGCCGCAAAGCCGAAGGCGTTGTAGATCACACGATCGCGATCGAGCGCGTTGCGGATTTCCAGCTGCATGATCGGCACGCCCGTCAGGCTAACCTGCAGGCTCGTGCCGGCGAGGTCGTCACGAGCCGTCTGGTGAATTTGGCTGACGATATGGCTCAGTTTCGTGCTCTGCGCCGCGTCCGGATCGAGCGCAAGCACAATGAGCGTCAGGTCGCCATCGTTCGAGAGCAGCTTGCCCCTCAGAATCCCGTTTGACCTGATACGCTGGACGAGCTGCCGGTAGGCTGGCCCCTGCGGGAGCTTGTCTGGAATCAGGGGGCCCGGCAGGTTTCCTTCAACCGGCGGCTCGCGGGCCGAGAACAACGAGATGATGCCTCTCGTTCCATCGATGAGCTGCAAATCTGTGACCAGGCTGCGCAGCTTGTCAAGCGATGCGCGCTCCAACAATGTCTTGCCGTTGACCACGATCAGGACATCGAATTCGCTTGACGGGAACCTGCGCGTTTCCTGCTGGTATAACTTGAACTGAGCCGTATCCGAGCGAAACAGCTGGCTCAGCGAATCGTCGATCTTGATACGGGTCACTCCGATCGCGGAAAAGACAGCCAGAGCAAGGGCGAGCAATCCGACCATCCTGGGGAAGTGCAGCGATATGAGTCCGAGCCGCTCGAGGCCGAGGGCCAGATCGTTACGCCGACGTCGCAGCACTCTCCAGAAACGTCGCGAGCTACCATGCGCCATCTGCACTCTGCCGCAGATCTCAAAATTCGCTAAACAACTGGCGCCGAACCCGGTCGTTCCGCCATCGGGGACTTCATCATCATCGATGACGGTGTTGGCCGCGGTCCGAACACGGCGGATAATCGCAATCCGATAAGCCGAACGAAAGCTGGCATCGGCGTTGCTCCGGCAATCGTGGACACGCCCCCGCCCGATCCACGAAGCCTCTTGGCCGGGGCGTTGATCATTCCCGCAAGCACCGCAAACCGTGCGGAGAGGCGACATCTGCGACGATATACCGTTGTCTGCGCAGGGAACATTCTCGGTCCCACGGATTCAATTGGTACGGGGGGCAATCGAACTTGGAAGACTTCGATGAAAACTCACCTCATTGCCACCATCGCCTCTGTCGTCCTTGCAACAACTGCCGGAGTGGCCTCGGCTGCCGAGCACTCCTCCAATATGTCCAAATCCTCACAGCCGTCAGCGATGCATTCAATGGCCAAACAAGGCCTCTCGCTGACACGTGGACAGCAACAGCTGGCCTTGAAGGATCTCGGGCGGACCGGCACGACGGAGAAACAGCCGGCAAACTTCACGCCGACAGTTGGCGCGACAACGCCGAATGATCTCACACTCAGTCCCGTGCCAGCCAATCTCGGACGTCAGGTGAGTACATTGAAACCCTATGACTACGCATTGCTCAAGCATGAGCTCCTGATCGTTGATCCGACGGACAAGAAGGTCGTCGATGTGATCAATCGCCACGCATAGAGCAATCGCGACTAACGGATTAGGAAGAAACGGCGGCAGGCCCGTCTAAAGGCGGGCTGCCGCGCCGTGGCGGCTCTCGGCGAGCGTGACAGCGCCAATCTCGGAAGCCTTCATGAATGCAAACTCATCGAGGCCGTTGCTGCGCGAATGTATGCTCTGTTGGAAGCGCGATAACGAACGGGTCTTTGATTGAAAGACGTTTCTGAGTCAAATCTGGGACACACCGGCAGGATGATGCGGCCTATCTTGGAGCTGATCAAAGACGAAGCACATGCGCTTTATGGCTGGGCGATCGTGATCGCCCTGACGTTACTCGGCTTCCGGTTCAGCGAGGGAACACTCTACCATCAGCTATTGATTGGAGTTCTGATATCGTCGGTAACCCTGTTTGTCGCGATGGCTTTGCTTGAACTTGTTTGGCGTGTGATCGTCAGCCGGCAATCGAAGCAGAACGGCTTTGCCCACCGTTCGAACATCGATAATAAGGTCTGACCAGCCGTTCGCGCCGGCAACTCCTCGAACGTTCGCGCATTTGCGACCGCAATCCTCCAGGCCTTCCCGCGCCTTAACAATCTTTAATCCACTCTTCGCGGTGACCGCCTTCCGCCGATGGGAACGTTCCTGCAAATCTACCGTTGATTGCGGTCAAGACGAGGCCAGCACAAGTCGCAGCCCAAATTCGGCGAGCCGGCCGGCGCAGAGTTGCGGTCACCAAGCGATCCAACCTGCGTCACGTCGGCCTCGGCGTAGCTGACCCGGTCTTCTGCAGAGTTGCGCGCAGCGATCGGATGCCGCCGGCGACCTCGGTGAGAAGTCGTTGGCTTTGCCTTGATCCCGTCGCGATGGCTGAAGTGATCAATAATGGCAAGGCAGCCGCTACGCTTAGAATGGCGCCGGTCCAAGGCGCCTGGAGGCGGGAACACCATTCCCGCAGGCCAAGGACCCTTCTCACGACCATGGGTCCTGTATCCGCTTTTTGCTTTGTTGATCGGCGCCGTCCTCCTCGAAATCCCCGCCTATCTTCAGAAATGGCTGTGGATGCGGCAGCTCGGCTATCTCGAAATCTTCTGGAAACTTCTGTCGGTGCAATGGGGAATGTTTCTCCTGGGCTTCGTATTCGCCTTTCTGTTCTTCTGGTCCAATGTTCGACAGGCCACCCGCAGTTGTTTTCCCTCGCACGACGGACCCGGAGACCAGGAGTTTGGCGGTCCCTGGCAGACGACAACCCAACGCCCGCGTGACGTGCCGCGCGCGTGGCTCGGGTCTGCCGAGATCGGCCTGAGCGCATTCGTCGCCTGGGCCTTTGCGCTAGCCTTCAGCTCGAGCTGGGATACTTACCTGCGTTTTCGCTACGGCGGCGACTACGGATTGCGCGACCCCCTGTTTGGACGTGATGTCGGCTTCTACCTCTTCCACCTGCCCTTTTATGAACTGGAGCAGCATTTTCTGGCCTACCTGACCTTCGTCACGCTCGCTGCAGCCGTTGGGATCTATGTCGTCGGCTCGTCGTTTCGGACGATCGGCGGCGGCCTTCCATCGCGCACGATTCGAAGCGCAATCAGGCACACGTCGGCTCTCCTCTTTGTTCTGGTCGCGCTCGCTGGTTGGCAGTTCTATCTTGACCGCTACAATTTGGTATTTTCGACGCTCGGCATCGTCTACGGAGCAGGTTATGCCGCCGACCACGTCACCCGGGTCGCACTTCAGTTCATGCTCGGCGTCTCGATCGCATCCTGCTTGCTGCTCTTGTTGAGTCTCTTCCGACCGCAGATGCAGGCTGTCGTGCTGGGCGCCGGCGCGTATATCGGGTTGTATGCGCTGACCATGCTGCTGGCGCCGCTTCTGTTTCAGAACTATTACGTTCGACCCAACGAACTGGCGCTGGAGGCTCCCTACCTCCAGAGATATATTGCGTCGACCCGGACGGCCTATGGGCTCGATAAGGTCAAGGAAACATCTTATCCGGCCCTTGCGAATCTGACGCCAGCTGCAATCGCCAGAAATCAGGATACGATCGACAACATTCGACTATGGGATGATCGCCCGCTGCTCCAGACCTATCGGCAAACGCAGGCGATCCGCCTTTATTACGACTTCTACAACGTCGATACCGATCGCTATCGCCTCGCGGATGGCTACCATCAGGTGATGCTCGCGACCCGGGAGCTGTCGCGGGAGCTACCCTCAGCGGCTCAAACCTGGGTCAACGAACGGCTGCAATTTACCCACGGCTACGGCGCCGTGATGAATTTGGTCTCGAAAACCGCGGGAGATGGTGTCCCCAGCTACGTCCTCGACAACATCCCTCCACGATCGCGGTACGGATTGCAGATCACGCGACCCGAGATCTATTATGGCAAATCAATGCGGGGCTATCGAATTGTCGACACTGGCGTGAAGGAATTCGATTATCCGAGGGGCAACGACAATATTTACACCAGCTACTCGGGCACCGGAGGCATACCTCTCGACAGTTTCTGGAAAAAGATGCTGTTCGCCTGGACCCAGGGCGACGTCAACATTCTCCTGACATCTTATCTGGACCCCGAGAGTCGTATTCAGATCTGGCGCCGCGTCCGCGAACGGGTTGCTCGGATCGCCCCCTTCCTGCGTTTTGACGATGACCCGTATCCTGTCGTCAGCAACGGCAAGCTGTACTGGATCGAGGACGCCTACACCGTTTCCGACTATTTCCCGTACTCAAATCCATCGCGCACGGACCTCGGGCAACATGGGCGCGTAACACCGACCGGCTTCAGGATCAGTCCGAGAGGCGGGATGATCACGCCGCCGAGGACCGGGGCGGAGGCCGACACCGAGCTCAACGGTAGTCTGAATTACGTCCGAAACTCGGTGAAGGCCGTGATCGACATGTACGACGGGACGGTTCGATTCTACGTGATGGATCCCTCCGATCCGGTCCTGGCCGTGTACCGCCGCGCATTTCCAGGCGCGTTCGCCGAACTTTCGCAGATACCGCAGGATCTGAAGGTCCATTTGCGTTATCCGCAAGACCTGTTTGCCATCCAGGCCGATCAATACCGGCTCTTTCACATGACCGACCCCCAGGTCTTCTACAATCAGGAAGACCTCTGGCAGTCTCCGAGTGAGCGCTATGAGGGTCAGACGCGATTCATGCGGCCGTACTACGTCCTCATGAAACTGCCTGACAGCACCAGGCTCGAATACCTGCTCATGACTCCATTTACGCCACCGGGCCGCGACAACATGATCGCTTGGATGGCGGCAAAGTGCGACTTTCCGGACTATGGGAAGATCGTGGTCTTCATGCTGCCGAAGGAGAAGCTCATCTACGGTCCGACCCAGGTCGAAGCCATGATCGACCAGAACACCGATATTTCCCGACAATTGAGCTTGTGGGACCAACGCGGCTCGCACGTCATCAGGGGAAAGCAGATCGTTACTCCGATCGAGAACTCCTTTCTCTACGTGGTGCCGCTCTACCTGACGGCCACGGGCGTTCCGTTTCCGCAGCTCAAGCGCGTCATTGTCGCGGCCGACGGCAAAGTGGCTATGGCGGCGACGCTCGACACCGCTCTTGCCGATCTCTTCAGGCCACAGCAGGTGGCAACGGGGCCACCGGTGACGACTGGCCAAGCGGGAAGCGGGCAAGCACAATCGGAGCTCGATCAGGCGAGGAGAGACTTCGACCAGGTGAAGAAGGCATTGCAGCAGGGCAATTGGGGTGACTTCGGCAACGCCATGGGGGCGCTGGATCACCAACTGTCGTTGGCGCCCGATTGAGGACCTCGCCTCAAACCGTTTGCGCGGCCGCGCGCCTGTTTCGGCGTAGATCTGGGTCAGTTCGGCGTTGCAATTCAGCGCACGGCCCGCAATTGCGAGCATGGCGACAGCCGCGAGCTTGGCGTCATGTCGTCACCAGTTTATCGGTCTCGCTACGCTCCTGCTTGTGGGGGAGCGTCCAGCTCAATGCGCAGGCGACCAGTGCGAAAAGCGAGAACATCGCCAAGACGTAGTGCGCCGCCGCCACAAGCTGAGCTGGCGATGCATGCAGGGTGCTAAGGCTCCCGCTGGTACGCAGCCGCCAGGAGAACACCGCCGCCGAGGCTGCGACACCTATGCTGGTGCCGAACGACCGCGTCACGTTCAGGAGTCCGCCCGCCTGCCCGATCTCCGCTTCGGGCGAGCTCGCCATGACGGCGCTGTTGTTCGGGGACGTGAAAAGGCCTTCACCAAAGCCGAATAGCGCCAGCGCCGCTACCACCGAAGGCATGTCCGGAGTGCTGGCGTTCATTTCGACGTCGAGCCATAAGCAGGCGCAGAGCGCAAGCACCATCCCGGTGACGGTGAGCGGCCGCGAACCGAGCCGATCGTAGAGCACTCCGCTCAGTGGCGACATCATTCCGAGCGCCGCGGGAATCACCATCAGCTGCAGACCGACGACCAGAGGCCCTTCACCAAAGGCACGTTCGAAGACGAAAGGCAGCAGAAAGAACATCCCGAACAGCACGGCATAGGACAGCAGCCCGGCGAGATTGCCCGCCCAGAAGGCATGCCGGCGGAACAGTGCGAAATCGAGCAGCGGCGCGCGCCGCCGACCCTCCCACCGGAACAACAGCGGCAGCAGGACCAATGGCACCAAGATGCAGAAGATGAACGCTGGCGATTCGACGCCCCACAGGTGTCCCTGATTGATCGCCAGCACGAGAGCGCAAAGCGCCGGTGCGAGCAACGCCACGCCGCCCCAGTCGAACTCCCCATCGCCACGCCGGCCTCTCATTCGTGGTAGCACGAGCCAACCCATCGCCGCGCCCAACAACCCGATTGGTACGTTGATCCAGAACACCCAGCGCCAGCTTAATGCATGAATCAGCAGGCCGCCGATGGCTGGCCCGGCGCTCAAACCCGCGGCCTGCGCCGAAGCCTGCAAACCGATTCCGCGGCCGCGGCGTTGTTTACCGACAGCGGTAAGGACGATGGCAATGCTGTTGGTCTGCAGCAGCGCCGCGCCGACCGCCTGGAGTGCGCGAGCGCCGACGAGAAATGGAAGACCAGGCGCTGTACCGCACAAGCCGGACCCGAGGATGAATACCAGGAAACCCGCAGTGTAGAGCAGCTTCCGGCCGTACAAATCGGCGAGCCGTCCGAACACAGGCAGAAAGACCGCGAGAGCCAGCGAATAGATCAGGGCGACCCAACTAATGGCGCTCAGATCTCGATGGAAATCGCGCTCGAGCACGGGCAGCACGAGCTGCGCGATGCTGGCGTCGAGTTGCCCCATAAAGGCGCCGATACAGACCGTACCGACGACTAACCACCTATAGTAGGATCGGCTTGCCACGAGGATGACCTACCTGGAACGTCCTTTGATTGCGGCGACGGGGCCGCAGCCCAAATGCCGGCGAACGCATCGCCGCGGCGGGTCCCCACGGAATACGAATCTCCATCGGCGCTGCTGCCCCGCTCCAGACGTAACAGCACCGGCGCACGGCGGGTTCCACAATTGCCTGATCTTGACCTGCGCGACACGGACGCGAGGGAGGATCCGCCGGCGAACTCAGCCTTTCCGTCCCAGATCAAAACAGCGGTCCGCTAGCGAACTACAGTGAGCAACCTTGTCCACCGTATCGACCACGGCCAATTCCAGATCTCCCAAGGCGACTGTCGGGGCGCTATGGAGAAGAAGATGACCTGAGCACGTCCGATCAGATCTTCAAATGGCACGTATCCGACGTCGGGAAAGCGACTATCTTCGGAATTCTCACGATTGTCCCCCAACATGAAGAGGTGGCCGGTCGGGACGATGTAAACCTGCGTAAAGTCCGGAAATGCAGCAAACGTTCTGCACGCGAGCGTGTCGTAAGAGACGCCATTTGGCAGTGTCTCGCGCCATTGTGGCACGCGCACCAGAGGCTCTTTCGCCTTCGACGGTCCACATGGATCGCGGCCCACAAAGTCATCGACCCGCTGCCGCTCCACCTGGTGGCCATTGAGGTAGAGGGCACCGCCGATCATCTGGATGCGATCGCCCGGAAGTCCGATGACACGTTTGATGAAGTCAACCGAGCCCTGCCGAAACACGACAATGTCGCCGTGCCGCGGCGCGGCTGCGAAAGCCCGATCGCTGAACAGGGGGAACGAGATTGGAAGCGAATATTGGCCGTAGCCGTAGCTGAATTTCGACACGAAAAGATAGTCGCCGATACGCAGCGTCGGCTCCATCGATCCGGACGGAATATTGAATGGCTGAAACAGGAATGTCCGGATGATGATCGCAATGAGAAGGGCCTCGATGATCCCTTTGACGGTCTCGGAGGCGCGATGCTTGGGCTGTATCCGGCTCGCTGTCGTCATCGCTCCGATCCGTGGGCTCGCTGCCATTCGCTCGGATCGGCAGGTGAACGCCAATCTGCAAGGCAGGGGCGACTGCACAGGTTGAGTTGCGATTGGGCCCCGGGGGCAAGCAGCCCGAGGCGCGATGGGAGATTGAGGCAAGTAGCAAACCGGCAGTCCTGCATAGTAAATGATAAACGACTACATCCGTTCCTTCGGCATCGGTTTTCAACGTTTGCCGATGAGGCAATGAGGTCCATCATTGCTGGCGCTTGCGGCGCTCTTGGCTTTCATCGACGATGCTATCCACCAATGATCGAGTGTTCTCGATCGGCTGGCAGACTGAGAAAGGGCCGGCCTTGTTTCCATGCATCTGAGACCCCACCTGCTTGCGGAGATACGCCGGCCCGATCGAGTCTGCGCCAAACCGCGAAGGAGTTCGCGATGGGCACCGAAAGTCTATGGCACTGGATCATCGTGATTGTGGTCGTCCTCCTGCTGTTCGGTAGAGGCCGGGTATCCGAGCTCATGGGCGACGTTACGCGCGGCGTCAAAGGATTCAAAAAGGCGATGTCGGATGAAGGGGACGTGAGGACCGGCCCTCCCAACTCCGAGCCCACCGGAAGAGATGCCGACGCCAAGGCGCGTACGAGCGGACGGCTTGACGCTCCCAACGATTAGGCGCCGCGACATCGGCGCAAACCCTCTCCGCTTCGAGCAGCTATTCGGTGTGTTCCGGTGTGGTTTGACTGACCGATTGCGTGGCCTGGGGGATGCGAACCGCCTGCCATGCTGCCTTGGGGTCAGGCGGCAGCTTGTCCATGTGCTTCAAGAACAGCTGGAGGCGGAGCTCTATGCCGTCCTGGCCCGCCGCCTGCCGAATACCACGATTGTCTCGATCGGCCATCGTTCGGCAGTGGTTCGGCTTCACCGTCGTCATCTGGCAATGCAGCCGGCGGACGATGTCTTCGTGCTTCGGGATGCCACGGAGGTCGCGTCCGCAAGCTGATCGCCAGCGCGCGGCGCCAGCCCTGCTCATCGCAATGCGCCGACGGAACGAATCGCCGCGTGTAAATTGTTCGGCATGTGCGCCAGCTCGACCAGCATCGTGGTCACATGTCGACACGGGCGGTCCGAAACGACGCCGATCAAAGAAGCTTCGGGCATCCGAAACGGACAAGATCGACACCCGAGAGGCGCGGCACACAGATCTGGCCGACTAAAGTCGGATAGCGATTGATTACATGGATTAATGATCACCCTGGCCGATCTCGCTAAACACAATCTGCTGGTGCTCAGGCCTAGGTCCCCATGCAAGCCTCCTCCCAGCGCGGCCCCGGCTCCCCGCCGGGGCCGCTAATGCATCCAACAACAAACGTCCAAACAAGACGCTCCGCGATGTCTGCGTGGGTCTACGTCAGCCACCCCGTAGTCAAGCGCTGCCGTGGCGTGCTGCATCGGTCTGGCCTGGATTGCACATCGGTGTCGGCGGCTCTGTCGGCGCGAGCCAAATCTGGCGCCACCATATGATCAAGGTGGGCGCGCGTGAGGAAGCCGAACACGCCGACCGCGGTCGGGCTCATCAACACGCCGATCATCGCGACCAGGACCAAATGCAAGAGGCCCGGCGCCAAACTCCAAGGCTCGGTCAGCCACGCCGCGGATACGAGCTTCCCGGCTACCAGTGCGGCGCCCATGCTGATGACAGGCCAGAACGCGCTGGCAAAGATTGCGGGCCATTGCCACGATGAATGCAGCGACCCTGAGCGGTGTCATGGCGCGCCCTGTGACGGGACGCCCGGGCGTGACCGTGACACTGACGGCATCCGTAACGGCCGACGCCTATTTCCTCACCGACAAGCCAGTTGTGGGAAATCGGGCAAAAAGCCCAATCGAATCAGACGGCGGTCTGAAAGCTAGTGGGCACGATAGGGATCGAACCTGTGACCCCTACCATGTCAAGGTAGTCCGGAACACAAATTCTTTCGTGAAATCAAACCGAAAAGGCAAGTAGAGGTGCAAACTGGACTGGAACGAGGCGCCATTTGCTGTTGACGGATCCGGCTCCTCGTTCGGTCCGCAAGTTATCATCTCTCCGGCAGGATCAGTTGATGGATCGATAGCGGGCCGGTCGCGTTCGACGCGTGGCAGCCGGTGCAATCTGTCGGCTTCATCCAGCCACTACATCTTGTAGCCGATCTTTCGTAGTAGGTCTTTCCGCCACGCAATGTCGGCGTCGGTTTCGATGCCCAACGGCGAGGCGCCATCTACCACACCGAGCACACCGCGGCCCAGCTCCGTCTGCGCAACGATAACTTCTGTCGGGTTGGCTGTTGCGCAATAAATACGGCAGACTTCCGGCACCGCGCGCACCGCGGCCAGAACGTTGACGGGAAAGAACCCGTCGCCCAGGAAGATCAGGAAGGTGTGGCCGGCGCCGATCGCCAATGCGTTGTCGCGTGCGAGCGCGAGGGCGGCTTCGTCATTACCTGACCAGCGCACCAGCCGCTTGCCGGAGGCCTCGCAGAAGGCCAGCCCGAAGCGGATGCCCGGAACCACGCCCACCAGCGCCTCATGGAGATCTTCAACGGTCTTGATGAAATGCGAGTGGCCGAAGATGAAGTTGGCGGCGTCCGGCTTGACGATGGGCACCACGGTGAGTTCCATGGCTGTACTCCTGCGGGGTAAGCTAGCATCGATGGTAGGCTGTCGGAAGGTGGTTGCAAGCCGCCACAGGCGCTGCGGCGGTCGAGGCCAGCGCGAGACACGTCCCAAAGCCGACGTGTCCGCGGCCGTCGCCTCACTTAGCTGTGTGTTGTTGGCGTCGATCTGGGCCACGCGCGTCATGGCCCACGAGATGCTTGCTTCGGCGCGCGAGAAGCAGGAGAGGCCCGGTGCGCAAAACGTCGAGTTTCTGAAGAGCGAAATCAGAACATCCCGCTGCCGACAATTCCGTGCACGTGATCATCTCGAATTGACTGATCAACCTTTCGGTCGACAAGAATCGGGTCCTACGCGAAGCATTTCGCGTGCTGACGCCTGGCGCCCGTCTCGTGGTCTCCGACGGAGTGATACCGATACAGCCAACCCAAGCATGTCGCCCCGCAACTGCTCAAGAACCTGCCTGCGTGAGAAACTGTCGCTTGATGAGCCTCGCGGAAGGCTCTAGTGGGACATCAGGAGGCAAACCGCGGACTCATCGATGAGACCTCTCGTCATGCCTCCAAACATCCATTCGCCGAGTCGGCTGCGGCCGTAAGCTCCGGTGACGATCAGGTCGGCCCCGTCCTCTTTTGCCAAGCGAATGAGCTGATGCGCATCTGACTCCGCCATGTGGACACGAACGTCGGTCCGGCATTTTGCGCCGTGAATCTGCAGATATTCGGCAACGTCGCGGACGCGCCGTCTAGCGAGGTCCTGTTGATCCGATGTGCAGATCTCAACGATCGCGACTTCGGAAGCCCGGCTCAGGAACGGCAGGGCATCATGCACCGCAAGGCGCGCCTCTCTGGTATCCTTCCAGCCCACCATGATGCGGTCGGCCCGCAGTTCGTGGACGAACTCCGGCACCAGGATGACAGGTCGTCCCATGCGCAGCACCGCTTCAGCTGGATCGACCAAATGATAGGGGTCGATTCTGACCTGCTTGCTCTTGATCACGACGAAATCGGCCGACCTCGCTTCATTGGCGAGGAAAACGGTTGGTTTCTCGACCTGCCACCGCCACTCCACCTTGTCCTTCGGAAGTCCGGCGATCTGCCGAAACCACTCTTCCTTTTCGGCCAAAGCGGATTTCATACGCTTCAGATCCTCGGGCGTCGTGTCCGCAATGATGACGCCCTCGGCAACGAAGTTGGGTTCGACCGCAAACGCGGAGAGGCCAATCAGCGAAGCGTCGAACTTATCCGCGATCGATCGCGCCACCCGCACCTGCTCCTCCGCCTGCTGCGTCGGATCAACGTAAACCATGACTCTGGCAATGCTCATGACTTGCCTCCTCGGCACTAGATAATTTTCTCCGATATGCCGAACGGTTGATTGACGCAAATCAACGCGGCGGCACGCCATCGCCGCAAAGCCAAACCGGGGTGAGCCTACGCCGCCGCAGGAGGGTCACGGCGCCCCAAGCGAGTTGAACGCCCCTCGCGCGATAACCTGATCGGAGGTTAGCGCTGCGTAGTCTCGCCTGGATCTGCCGTCAGCCGCTCGCGCAGAGCGACCACGACGAGCGCAATGCCGCCTACGATCATATTCGCGGCGAACAACAGTCCTGGAGCCCAGAGTGCGTTTTCCGGCAGCCCCATGAAGATCACTGCGGCAAGCACAAGATCAATGGCGCCGCTTGCTCGGATCCAGCGGCGATAACCGGCAAGCTTCGTGTTACGCTCAAGCGGATAGGTCAGCTTCGCGACCCCAATCAAGGCGAAGCAGATGATGAGAATGACCGTAAGCGAGATGACCCCCGCCCACGGTCTGATCAGCACGGCGAGACCGGCGATTGCAGCAAAGATACCGGCGGACAGGACGAAGCGATATCCCGGCGCCCGATAGATTCGGGAATAGAGAACCAGCGCTGCGATCCCGCCTGAAAGAAGGGTCCAGCCGATACTAGATGCAAGCCCTAGGCCGACAAACGATGGAATGAAGAGCGCGAGCGTGCCGAACAGCACAAGGCCAATCCCTTCGATGAGGAGGAGGCGCCAGTGCTCTCGTGCGGCCCGCTCCGCCCCTTCGATCAGTCGTTCCGCGTTGCTCTGATAATCCTTCCGCATTTGCACCTGCGCTCTGTGGAAGTCAGAATGCTTGATCGAGCCCGCTCTAAGCTTGAGATGGATCAAGGTCTTCCCGGGTCACTGAGTGGAAGGCGAGACGCGCGCGTCTCACCCAACATTCCAGCATTCGATATCACGCCCCGGTTCCCTACCGTGCGCTTGGGCCATGGCATACTAAACCGCTGCATAGGTCGGCAGCCATCCGGCAGGGCGCGCCAGATCCAGCCGGTCTGGACGCAGCGACGCGCGGCCTGACAATTGGAAGATTTCCCCCCGATAAGCCCAAACGCGAAGATCCGTCCAGATCGGCGTCCCGTCGATCTGCAGCTGGGGTTTCGCCACCCATCGCTGCGCGACGTAGTGCTCATCATGGGCGAGGAGCCGACGCAGGCGCGCACGTCCGATGGCGGCGCTCGCCAGCAGCCCGCGTCCCGCGAATCCATGCAGCGGCTTGAACGCGAAATCCTGCTTTCGCTCGGCCAGCGCGTCGAGATTATCGCTGCGGATGAGATGCGTCTCCGGCACACACTCGCTTAGGATTCGACGTTCCGCCGGCTCAATGCCGAGGTCCTTGTCCCAATCCTGCAATGAGAGCCACTCCAAGAGCCGCTTGTCGCTGCGCGTCGCATAGGTGAAAGGATTCGGCGCAACGTAGACGGAACCGGCATGATAGGCGCTGCGTAAGGCCGAAAAACAATCTTCCTGCCAGAAGAAATCGGTCGAGCGATTGATGATGAATCCCACCGCCTCGTTCCGATAAAGCAGGCGCCGGCCGTCCCAGCGAAGCTCGGCGGGGCACCCGAGCTCGGCTCGCCAGCCCCGCTTGCGTACCAGCTCAACGAGAAGCTCGAGCTCGCGTCGAAACTTGCCTTGCTGCAAGGAGTCGGCATCATCAAGGACGAAACATAGCTTTGTCGGATTCTCGCCGAAGAAGGCCTTGGCCTCCCGCCCCATAAAGCCGGCGATGTGCTGCTCGAACGCAGGCAGGCGCGCAGGCGCCGCAATCTGCTGCTCGCACCCCAGCCCTGCAGCCTCGTGGTACAACGCATTGATGATGGCGGCGAACAGGAAGCCCGATCCGTTATCGTTGAACTCGATGAGCTGGCAGCCGCCCTCGGGCGGAAGATGAAAATCCCACGCGCTGAAGAAGCAGACCTCCGGTCTTCTCAGCTGCGCAATGGCAGGTGCCTCGCGCAAGGCTGCGGCCTGCCAGGCGACGCGACCGGTGACGCGGTCGAAGGTGCGAATGAAGTCGGCAATCTCGGCGAGGAGGGAGGCGGGGATAACCTGATGCTGCGGGACGACCGAAAATTCGTCCGGCACGTGCGGCATTCCGGCAGCCTGAAGCGCGATGTAAAAGGCATCGGCGCGGCTGGGATCGAGTGTCAACCTACCCTCTCGACCAAGGTGATTACCAAGCCCGCTCGGCTGTCCAGGATCCGGCGCAGCGCTGCTCTCCGGACCAGCCAATCCAGGTCCCTCGACCTCGAACGCCCGTTAGCTTACCGGACCCAGATGCTCGCCTTTCCTGCATGGTAACGGATGCACGAACCGCTCCCGAACCCGTGACGGTGCCCCTGAATGTCGTCACGTTAGGCGAGGTTATCACGCCATTTTCTATGTTGACCAAATAGTTGTACGTTGGGCTACAATCTCCGCTTTGCGTGATAAAAGTGATGTTCCACGAGCCGTCATACGACGAGCGAGCGTCAGCGCCGGTAGCAAGCAGCAGGCTGGCGCAGCCAAATAGCATCACGAGCAAGTGTCTACCCATGACAAGCCCTCCATTGGCATCCATCCAGTGGTCGTTTGTGAAATAATAAGGATGGTCGCGGCACCGGCCGATTGATTCACATCAAACCCTCAAGGCTGAGCGCGCTAGCCTCGCTGGCGGATTTTTATCAATCGCCGCAGGAAGCCTCCGGTGCCGCCGATCTTCAACCGCTAACAAGCGGGAGGAAGCATGCTGAGAGCCGGGTGCGGCGGACGGGTTTCACTGGCACTCACGCCAAAGCGGTCCCTCCCGGTCTGTGCCCATACCAAACAATAATCCTGATGATCTATCCATAAGGTGATTCAGAGCGGCGTGTTCCCTTAGGCCAATCATCCGATCGGGAACGGCGGCAAAACTCGTCACATTGCACGCATGACGTGTGTCAAAAACGACGCCGTGTTCACCAGCCCAGACCCCGTCAGGCTCAAGTACGGTCCACCGTTGACGATGATTTCCGCGGTCTTCTGTGTCATCCCCGATCGCGGAAGCCACGTCCGCACGTGCTGTAGCCGCGATCACGCTGACGGCTGCGCATGCGCTCAAGGACGCATCCGCGGGCGCACGCCCTTCGAGGGATCGGCTGAAGCCACTGATCACGAGCTGCTGTTGATCGGCTAGTTTGTTGACGCAAGTCAACGCTCCTCGCAATGGCCCTGTCAATTTTTCATGACTTCGGTTGCCGACCGGAGCAGGGCTCTAATGAAAACGGTGAGGAGGAACTCCCATGTCGATCGTCGGTCGTACCGCCGCGCTGAGCGTGTTGCTTGGTGCCTTGACGCTTCCAAGCATTTGTCAAGCTGGCGGTACCGTTGAGGTGCTGCACTGGTGGACATCTGGCGGCGAAGCCAAGGCGATCGCCACCCTTAAGAGCGCCTTCGAAGCTCAGGGCGGCAAATGGATCGATTCTCCAGTCGCTGGCGGGGGTGGCGATGCCGCGATGACCGCCCTGCGAGCGCGCGTTGTTGCTGGCAATCCACCGAGTGCGGTCCAACTCAAGGGACCGAACATCCAGGAATGGGCGCGACAGGGCGTGCTGACTGATATCGACGCCGTCGCCCGGGCAGAAAAGTGGGATCAATTGCTGCCACCAGTGCTTGCGTCGATCATGAAGTTCGATGGCAAATACGTCGCCGCTCCCGTCAACATTCATCGGGTCAACTGGATCTGGGCCAACCCAGCGGTGCTTGCCAAGGCCGGCGTTTCGCCGCCGACAACCTGGGACGAGTTCAATGCGGCGGCGGACAAGCTCAAGGCGGCGGGGATCACGCCGCTGGCGCATGGCGGCCAGCCATGGCAGGACGCGACCTTGTTCGAGACGGTCGTGCTCGGGCTGGGTGGCGCCGATTTCTATCGCCAAGCACTGGTCGAACTCGACGAGAAGGCAATCGACAGTGGCACCATGGTCAAGGTGTTCGACCAGATGCGCAAGCTGCGTTCCTATGTCAGCCCCGATTTTTCCGGTCGCGACTGGAACCTCGCTACGGCCACTATCATGAACGGCCAGGCCGGTTTCCAGCTGATGGGCGACTGGGCGAAAGGCGAGTTCGTGGCCGCCGGAAAGGTGGCTGGGAAGGATTTCTTGTGCATTCCAGCTCCGGGCCTACCGGGCTTCATCCTGAATTCGGACAGCATCGCCATGTTCAAGGTGAAGGGTGACGACAGACTGGAGGGCCAGAAGGTGCTTGCCAGCCTGATCATGTCGGAGGGATTCCAAGAGACTTTTAGCCTCAATAAGGGATCGATCCCCGCACGGCTCGGTGTGCCGCGCGACAAATTCGATTCCTGCGCGCTGAAATCGATGGACGATCTGGCCGCGGACACCATGGCGAATACCCTTGTTCCAAGCATGGCGCATGAAATGGCAGTTTCGCGTTCCGTGCGCGGCGAGATTCTGGACGTCGTGACCAACCACTTCAATTCGGACATGAGCTCGCAGGAGGCCGTCAGGCGTTTGAACGAGGCGATCAAGCGCGCGAAGTCATGAGACGAACGGCGCTGCCCTCGGCAGCGCCTCGTCCGTCGAGCGGCACCACCGCCATGCCCCACTCAGCGCCCCGCCGATTCCTGCGACGCGTCGACACCTGGCTGCCGCGCCTGGTCATAAGTCCATCGGGCGCGGCCGTGTTCGTATTCGTTTATCTGTTCATCATCTGGACGATCTACATCTCCTTCACCCGGTCCAGCGTCCTGCCCGACTACACTTTCGCCGGGCTCGTGCAGTACGCGCGGCTGTGGGCGACGCCGCGCTGGTACGTGGCGATCGCCAACCTGTTCATCTTCACCACCCTGTTCATGGCCGGCTGCACCGTTATCGGCATCATCCTGGCGATCCTGCTCGACCAGCGCATCCGCATCGAAGGTGCGATCCGCACCATCTATCTCTACCCCATGGCACTCTCGTTCATTGTCACCGGCACCGCCTGGAAATGGATCCTCAACCCTGGTCTCGGGCTCGAAAAGCTGGTGCAGTCGCTCGGCTTTACGAGCTTTCGCTTCGACTGGCTGGTCAATCCGAACATGGCAATCTACACCGTCGTGATTGCCGGCATCTGGCAATCCTCCGGCTATGCCATGGCGCTGTTTCTCGCCGGCCTGCGTTCGATCGACGACGACGTCTTCAAGGCCGCCGCGGTCGACGGTGCCGGTGCATTTCGCCTCTATGCCCAACTCGTGCTGCCGATGTTGAGGCCCGTCTTCCTGTCAGTATTCGTCGTGCTGAGCCATCTCGCGATCAAGAGCTTCGATCTCGTCATTGCATTGACCAACGGCGGGCCAGGCTATGCGACCGATATGCCGGCGACCTTCATGTATTCCTTCGCATTCCAGCGCAGCGAGCTCGGGACTGCGGCGGCGAGCGCAACCATGATGCTGGCGACCGTTGTGGCGATCATGGTGCCCTATCTGTGGTCCGAACTGCGGGCGGGCCGCCAATGATCGGCTCGCGCGCGCCCGGCATCGTTCGCCCGACCGGTCTCCGGACCACGATGCTGCGCGGCATCCTGTTCGTGATCCTCGGCCTGTTCGTGCTGTATTACTTGCTGCCACTGCTGGTCATGATTGCGACGTCATTGAAGTCGCTTGCGGAGATCCGTACCGGCTCGCTGATCAGCCTGCCGCGCGCCGTCACCTTCGAGGCCTGGCCGAAAGCCTGGGACTCCGCCTGTGTCGGGGTACGCTGCGCCGGTCTCAAGCCCTATCTTTGGAATTCGCTCCTGATGGTCGTTCCGGCGGTCTTGCTCTCCACCATGCTCGGCGCCGTCAACGGCTATACCTTGGCGAAGTGGCGGTTTCCCGGCTCGGAGACGTTGTTCGGGCTGATCCTGTTCGGCGCCTTCATCCCCTTCCAGGTCGTCCTGCTGCCGATGGCGCGCACGCTCGGCATCTTCAATCTCGCCGGCACCATTCCCGGACTGGTGCTGGTCCACGTGATCTACGGGATCCCGTTCACGACGCTGTTCTTCCGCAACTTCTTCGTCACCGTCTCGGATGGTATCATGAACGCCGCCAAAATCGACGGCGCCGGCTTCTTCCGTATCTTCTTCCAGGTCGTGCTCCCACTCGCGCCATCGACCATCGTGGTGACAGTGATCTGGCAGTTCACCCAGATCTGGAACGACTATCTGTTCGGGGTGGCCTTCACGGCCGGCGACAGCAATCCGGTCACGGTCGCGCTGAACAATCTGGTTGCGACCTCGACAGGCGTCAAGGAATACAACGTCGACATGGCGGCGGCCATCATCGCTGCCCTGCCCACCCTCGTGGTCTATGTCATCGCCGGAAATTATTTTTTGCGCGGGCTCTCCGCCGGTGCCGTGAAAGGTTGACCGTGGCTTCCGTACGTCTCGACAGGGTCTACAAGCAATTCGGCGCAACTGCGGTGCTCGACGGCATCGACCTCGAAATCGCCGATGGCGAGTTCGTCGTGTTGGTTGGGCCCTCAGGCTGCGGCAAGTCGACCCTGCTCAACATCGTGGCCGGGCTCGAGACATTGTCGGGAGGCCACGTCCGGATCGGCGACCGCATCGTCGATGACGTGCCGCCGAAGGATCGGAACATCGCCATGGTGTTCCAGTCCTATTCGCTCTATCCGACCAAGACCGTCCGCGACAACATCCTGTTCGGGATGGTGACGCGGCGGATCCCAGAGCGAGAGCAGGAGCAGGCTCTGGCTCGCGTGACCGAACTGCTGCACATCGAGCGGCTGCTGCAGCGCAAACCCGGACAGCTGTCTGGTGGACAGCGCCAGCGCGTCGCCATGGGACGAGCGTTGGTACGCGAGCCGGACGTATTCCTCTTCGACGAGCCCCTGTCCAATCTCGACGCCAAGCTGCGTGTGGAGATGCGCACCGAGGTCAAGAAGTTGCACGCCCGCCTCGGGCAGACCATCATCTATGTCACGCACGACCAGGTGGAGGCGATGACGTTGGCCTCACGCATTGCCGTCATGGACAATGGGCGCATCCGGCAGTTCGCCGCGCCGGAAACTGTCTATGAGCAGCCGGCGGACCTATTCGTGGCAGGCTTCATGGGCTCGCCGGCGATGAATCTGGTGCCGGCTCGGGTCGTTCAGGATGACGGGATCTGGCTCGAAGTGGAAGACACACGCGGCAATGTGCGACTTGCCGTTCCGGCGGGATCGGCAGCCTCGATTGGCGCTCATGTCGGGCGCCACCTGAAACTGGGACTCCGGCCGGAAATCATCACCCGTCGGGGTACCCAGAAGCGCAGCGAGTTCCTCTGCACCTTCCAACGTCCCGTCGACGTCGTCGAACCGACCGGACCCGATACCATGATCGTGTTTGATCTTGGCGGTGTAGAGATGATCGCGCGCGTCCATCCCGAGGACAGGGCTCCTATCGGCAGCGTCTACTCTTTCGAGGTCAATATGGACAAGGCGAAGCTGTTCGATCCCGACTCCGGCAAGCGCATCTGATAATCCAGTAGCACCACTTCGTCTCGGGGGCGCGGCATTTTGTTTCCAGATCCGCGGTCCGCCCGATCGGGCGCAACAAGAGGTGGCGCACACGATCTTCATAGCTCCACCTCACTGCTCCGGCGCGAACATAGGCAGTATCGGTCAGGATGACTGCATCTGGCTCGTCAAGGACACTTCCTGCGAAGCAAAGTTGCAAGAAGACTCCACTCTGGCGCTGCCGATCGACCCATGGCGAGAACTCCCAAAAGGCCGCTTTTGTAGAAACCGCGCGTGATGCTGAATAGGACTTCACGCACGAACCGGCGTCCCCTTCAAGAACGAGGATCAACCTGAAAAAGACCAAGCACACGTGATACAAAAGCGCCGCAGAACGCGCGAAGCGACGCGTTCACAACCGGGATGTCCAACGGCCTATTTCGTTCGCTCGAATGTCACGATGCTGCGGGTCATTCCCTTGTCGGTCCAATTCGGCATGACGCGCGATGGCGAGAAAGCCTGCAGTTGGTCCGCCTCGACCCTGAACGATCGTGCCTGCTCGGTGCCAACCCACCCGGGATTCCATGCGGCGTCGACGTTGGTGATCCACCTGTCGCCTTCGATGCGGTACATTCCAGTGTAGGCAACAAGTGTATTCAGGAACTCGGCGCGCTCCAGGTCGGTTTTCGCTGGCTTTCGCCCATCGCCCGTCAGCATGAGGAAGACCCGGCCGTCCGACGAGAAATTTGCGTAGCCGGATGGCCGCTCGCCCATGACCGCTCCCTTTTCGCCCGTTGCTTGCACCTCAATTTGATATGAGACCAACTTCCAAAGGCCGACCACTTTTCTGCTTTCGGCAGCGAAACCAGGTCGATCGCTCAGGCAGAGCGCGATGACGAATCCCAGGCGCACCACGCCGGCTGCAGAGCAACCCCGGGTGCTCGAGCATGACTTGCGTCGTCGCCAACTTCCCTCGCGCCGACGTTGCGCCATCAAGGACATACGCGCGACGGCGCGGCATTGACGTGAGTCAAGCGTGCTCCCGCGGCATCGCGACAATCACGCTCCGTCCGCATCCGCGTCCACGCCGCCCAGAACCCGCGCCCGGACGGCCGGCCAGAAGTTTGACGGGGATCAAGCTCTCCCCTGCAAGATCGAAATACCAAGAGCCATCGGTAAAGGAGACCAAAGGAGGCTCGCATGAAAGCACGCGATGTGATGGTTTCCCCTGTTATCACAGTGGGTGAAGACGAAACCGTTCGCGACCTGGCCAAGCTCCTGATTACCAAGCGGATTAGCGCGGTTCCAGTTGTCGATCGCGCTGGAAAGCTCGTCGGCATCGTCACGGAGGCTGATCTTATGCGCCGCACCGAGACGGGGACCGAACGCCCGTATTCCTGGTGGATGCATTTCTTCCTAGGCGATCAGCAAATTGCGGCCGCTTACGTCAAGTCGCACGCGACGAAGGTGAAAGACATCATGACCCGCAACGTCAAGACCGCCGCGCCCGATGCACCTTTGTATGAAATCGCCGACCTGTTCGAAGAAAACCAGATCAAGCGGGTGCCTGTCGTAACCGCGAACGGAGATCTCGTTGGGCTCGTTAGCCGTGCGAACATCATCCAGGCTATGGCAAGCGCTCGCCCGAAGCTCGAAATGAGCCTCCCCGACGCCATGATCCGCGAGAAACTGACGGGAGAGCTGAAAAAGCAGAAATGGGCTCACGTTCACAGGATCAATGCGACCGTCACGAACGGTGTTGTCGATCTCTGGGGCGTTGTCGAGTCCGACGCAGAGCGGCAGGCGATTCGGATCGTTGCGGAAGCCATTCCCGGGGTGGCTGCCGTCAACGACCATCTGATGCGCGAGCCGGCTTTCGTCTATTGACGAACGTCTTCGATCGACCGCGATTGGCCGCGCTGACGCTCCTCTGAGTAGTGCGGCCTGCCGCAAGCGGCTTTCTGAATTGATGCGAAATGAACGGTGTTCCGACATCAATTCGCGACCGCATCAGCGGCCCGATAGCATCGGGCGGGCCGGCCTCACTCGACTGCCAAACGGCGTTCCAACGGATCGCCAAGAGCTGTGCCCGACTCATCCAGCGCAATCGCAAGTCGGCCATCGCAGCCGATCCGGAAGCGATTCACACTATGAGAATAGAACTGACCCGCCTCCGTGCCGCAGCTCTCTTCTTCGCTCCGATGACCAACGGGATTGCCGGGTCGCCGATCGGCAAGGAACTTCGCTGGTTGAACGCAGCACTCGGCGAGGCGAGGGATCACGATGTCAATATGAGCTATGCGAGACGCAAGCGCTACCGTTCGTGGGCAAGGAAGTCCCGGAGCGCCTTCTTGCTATCCCAGAGCACGAGCCATCGCCGCCTTGCAAGAAAGCTCAATTCGGCTCGGTACCATCGCCTGATTGTGGAGCTCGATCATTGGATCACGAAAGGTTCTTGGCTGTCGGACGCCCAACCGCTTCGGTCAGAGCGCGTCGATGGATACAGTCTGGCGCTATTACGTGAGTGGAGGAGGAAGATCTCGCGAACTGGCCAGCGCCTACGAGGCTTGAGCCGCAAGCGACTGCACCGGTTGCGAATTAAATGCAAACGCTATCGATATATCGTGGCTGCTCTGCAAGCCCTTAAGGTTCCCGTCGCGCGGCAAGAAGCGAGGTTCTGTGAGATTGCCAGACAGGTGCATGGTGCCCTGGGTGACCTACGCGATCTCAAACGGCTGCGGAAGGCCGGACATGGCCGTCCGCCTGGATACCGCAAACGCAAGCAGAATTTGCTTCGAGAGGCCGAAAGGCCGTTCCAGCGCAGGGCAAGCGAGAAACGGACATGATTGCGACGGACGCTGACAGGACTTCAGCCATTTCGGCGCAATCGCCCGCGCTCTGAAAGTTTTGCTTTTGCGAAGGCTCTTCAGTCGAAGCGGTACAACCCGCCACCGCCTGATCTGTCGGCATGCCAGTGCCCCCTGCTTGATCAAAATCAAACGTCCAGAACGGCGCTAATTCTATCTTGATCCGACGAAAGCCGTCCTTTTGGGGAGCGATAGATGCCTCACAAACAGGTCCTGTTTCATTCCGCGGCCCGTGAAAAGATCCTGCGCGGTGCCTCACTACTTGCGGACGCCGTGCGCGTGACGCTCGGGCCAAAATCAAAATCGGTATTGATCCAGAAGAGCTGGGGCGCCCCGATCGTATGCAACGATGGCGTCACGATCGCCAAGGAATTCGACCTCAAGGATCCGGAGGAAAATCTCGGCGCGCAGGTGCTGCGTCAGGCCGCGGAGAAAACCGGCGATGTCGTTGGCGACGGAACCAGCACCTCGACCATCCTGGCACACGCGATCCTTGCCGACGGCATCAGAAACGTGGTCGCCGGCGCCAGTGCGATCGACCTGAAACGGGGCCTCGACCGCGCTGCCCGCGCGACAATAGCGGCTCTCCATGCAATGGCGCAACCCGTCAAGACAAAGGCGGAAAGGGCTCAGGTCGCCACCATCTCGGCTCATAATGATCCGTCCATCGGCGCGCTGGTCGCCGATGCGCTTGAGAAGGTCGGGAGCGAGGGGGTGATTTCGGTCGAGGAATCCAAGACCACCGAAACGTCGCTGGATGTGGTCGAAGGAATGAAATTCGACCGCGGCTTCCTGTCGCCCTACTTCGTGACTGATGCCGATCGCATGGAAGCGGTTCTTGAAGATCCGCTCATCCTGTTATGCGACCACAAGATCAACGCTCTGCGCGACCTTGTCCCGCTGCTCGAACAGATTGCAAAATCGAGCCAACCGTTCCTGATCATCGCGGAAGACATCGAAGGCGAGGCGTTGGCCACGCTCATCGTCAATCAGCTTCGCGGCGTGCTGAAAGGCTGCGCCGTCAAGGCACCCGGTTTCGGCGACCGGCGGAAGGCAATGCTGGAGGACATTGCGATCCTTACCCGGGCTCAGGTCATCTCCAATGATCTGGGTCTGAAGCTCGAGAATACCACTCTGCAGCAATTGGGACGTGCCGCCCGCGTCGTTGCGGACAAGGAGAACACGACGCTCATCGGGGGCAAAGGCGAACGCATTCAGATTGACGCACGGCTGCAGCAAATCCGTCACGAAATCGAAAAGACGACCAGCCAGTACGACAAGGAGAAGCTCGAGGAACGCCTCGCCAAGCTGTCGGGCGGCGTTGCTGTCGTCCGCGTCGGGGCGCCGACGGAGGCGGAGATGAAGTCAAAGAAGGAGGCGCTCGACGACGCCATCAGTTCGACCAAGGCAGCGGTCGCCGAGGGTATCGTGCCGGGGGGCGGACTAGCCTTGCTTCGCTGCGTCGAGGCGGTCGGCAAGGAGGAAGCAGCCTGCGACGGCGATGAAAGGACCGGCATCCAGATTCTGAAGCGCGCGCTGGAGGCCCCTGCCCGCCAGATCGCGGAGAACTCGGCAACGGATGGCGGGGTCGTTGTCGCGCGGATGCTGAGCGGGCAAGGAAATTTCGGATTTGACGCCGCGCGCAAGCAATATGTCGATCTTGTCGAAGCCGGTATCGTCGACCCCGCAAAAGTCGTCCGGACAGCGCTCGAAAACGCGGTTTCTGTTGCGAGCATCCTGTTGCTGACGGAGGCGACCATGACAGAAATCCCAGAGCCCAAGCGCGAACGATTGACTGAGCCGGAGATGGCGATGTGAGGAATTGCCCCCTTTTGACGCTCGATGGCCTTGATCTCAATCAAGAAGGCTCTCCCTCGGCGCCATACGGTAAATCATACAACCGGACGGAGAAGTCCAATGAGGAAACGCTCCATTGCAACTTTGATGTGTTCCGCTCTTATCTTCCTCGGCGCGGGTGGGCTCGCGCGTGCGGATTTGATCGGGCGTTATGAATGCAATGTCGTTGGAATAGGAAACCCAGAGCCCATAGGTGATCATGACGGGCACGGTCTGTTGAACTTTCAGTTTTCCTGCGTGGGCATCGATGGGCTCCTGAAAGGGGCCGTGTACTCCGCGACCAGCATCAGTGAATGGGATGGTCCTCAGGGAACGTATTTGTTGGGTGGTGGAGTCCACCGGTCGGCGGAAGGATTCGCAGTCACCAATATGTTGGAAGGCTCCGGATCAGTTGTTATGAAGGATGGCAAGCCCGTCGGCAGAAGCAGCTCTGGTAAAGCGATCTTCAAGTTCGGTTCGGGTACCCTCGCTTCACTGTCAGGAAAGACCGTTAACTGGGCTAGCAAGACAATAGGCCTGAACCGGTTCGAGCTCGAATTCGCTGAGTAGCCACGGCAGGTAGCCGCGCCAGAGTACTGGAAGCCGGACGAATTTGCTGTGCGTCGTGCTTACCGAAAATTGCCCGCTTGGCTCCGGGCTCCTGCTCCATCGCCGTCGCGACCTTTTTGGCGAACCTGTGCTCCTCGATGTGATGCCAGTCGACGGGCCAGCCTCTCGGCCTTGAGGTTTGGAAATTTTTCATCGCCCTCATTCCGGAGAAACAGCGCTTTGCGACCGTCGCCGACAAGTACGAATGCATCGTGGATCTTCAATTTGTTCATCTTTGTCCTCCCAGACTGCTTCTGGCGGCTACTCAAGCGTGGGCTTGCATAGACGCTACAGCTTGAGCGAGGCATTATTCCTCCGCCCGATGCACTTCTCGGTGCGTGACGCCAACGGGAGCCAGGTCCGCTGCGATGTGCTCGAACATTGCATCCTGACGCGGATCAGCCACGTCGGACGCGACGATTTCGCGGACATATGTCTCCGTGGCTTCCCCGTCTTGCCAAGCCGCTACCCGGCCCCGCGCGCAAGCAATGCCACCGCGTTCTCGCACCTTGAATTTCAGTTCCCAGCGATGGGCGAATTCCGCCTCGAATGCATTCTCGCACTCATCGAACGATGTCGTTGTTCTCCTCCCAAATCGACGAACAGGCTAGCGATGGCCGGCCACTGACTATTGATTCAAGTCAACATACCATCTCGGCTGACTGAGAGTATGATTGTCGCTTCATGGAGATGGTCATGATCAAGGACATTCTCGTGCACATTCCGACAGAGCGACCGCCGCAGCCTGTCGTTGATGCCGCGGTCTCGTTGGCCGCCCGGTTCGGGGCCCATCTCGATGCGATAGCGGTCGGGTACATCCCGCCCAGCACCGCGTATGTGGTCGATGGCGGCGCAGCGGTCGCCGTTTCAGCGGTCTTCGAAATGGAGCAGCAACGCGCCGCCCAACGCAGCGCGGCGGCGCTTACGATTTTTGAGACAGAAGCTCGAAATGCGGGCATCTCTCACGCATGCCGCTCGATCGAGGACCTGCCCGGTGAAGCCGCATCAACGCTCGGCGCCGCGGCTCGGCTCTATGACCTGACGGTTGTCCTGCAGCCGAACGCGGCACAGGACACTTACGACAACCGGACCGCGACGGAGCTTCTGTTCCTGGCGGGTGGACCTGTCCTGTTCGTGCCACATATCTTTCGCGGCACGTTCAGGGCCAAACGTATCGGCATCTGCTGGGATGGAAGCCGCCTTGCCGCCCGTGCTTTCAAGGACGCAAGACCGCTTCTTTCCCAGGCAGAAGCGCTGGTCACGATTTCAATCAATGAGGCGCAGGTTGTTCCCACAGAAGCCTCAGCGCGAAAATTGGCGGAGCACATGGCCCGCGCGGGACTTACGACAACGCTCCTCGAGTTGACAGCAGAGCATTCCGAGATTGAGCCTTCCATACTGTCCCTGGCCGCCGACGAAAGTCTCGACATGCTGGTGATGGGCGCATACGGGCATTCTCGCCTGCAGGAAGGGATTCTCGGGGGTGTCACCCGCGAAATGCTGAAGACGATGACGATACCGACCCTGATGTCGCATTGAGATTGAGAGCAGCATGCGTGCTCACCAGATCATGACAAGAGACGTGACTACGGTGATCCCGGGAACGTCGATCCGGGATACCGCAAATCTGATGCTCCACTGCAATCTGAGTGGTTTGCCAGTGTTGGACGAGAGCAGCGCTCTCGTCGGTATCGTTTCGCAGGCGGATTTCATTCGCCGCTTCGAAACCGGGACGCAACGCAAGCATCCGCGCTTCTTCGATACCATTACAGGCGATCGCCTGGTGTCGCCGGAAGATCTGAAAGCTGATGCTCGTTTGTAACAGGTCGGGTTCGAACTGGCTCCGACGTACTCTCTCTAGGAGAACGCATCATGAGCATAACAGGTGTCACAACGCTGGATCATACCATTCAGGAGACCAATGTCTGGCTCAAGGCGATCGAAGAAGAGCTGGAGCTGGATAATCGTCAACAGGCCTACAATGCGCTGCGAGCCGTTCTGCACGCCCTGCGCGACCGCGTACCGCCCGAGGTGGCGATCAAGTTCGGCGCCCAGCTGCCGATCCTCCTGCGCGGGATCTACTATGAGAACTGGCACGCGGCGGGAACGCCGACCAGGGAGCGGCATGCCAGCGACTTTGCGGATCATGTCGCAACGGAGCTGCCCCAGCAGTTTCCCATCGAACCGCTAACCGTCATTCGCGGTGTATTCGAGATCGTTTGGGAGAAGCTCGATCCCGGCGAATTTGAGAAGCTGATGCACCATCTGCCCGTGCAGATCCGCGAATTGAGATCGTAAATCCGGCTGACGCCCGAGGAGGAAGGTGATCGCGGCAACGTCGTCGATATTTCGCTGTTCGACGAGCGTTCACTGACGGGAAGCCTTAGACCAGTCGCTAGTCGCGAGACCAACGGCGATGCCGTTACACCGGCGAACGGAACACGCAGCCAGCCAAAAGCAAATGCACCTCAATATACAGGTGCCAGCACTTCCTTGCGCTGCAAGCTCTCATTTTTTGACCGCGAGAGTGTAAAGATAGCTCATGATCGCGTACACGTCCTCGTCGGAAAATTCGATTTGCGGCATTTCCCTGTGCTTGGAAACCATGCCCTCCGACAGCTCCGCCTGCAACTCGCGCGGATTAAACCGGGCGTAGATGTCGCGCATCGGCGGCGCATTCTTGAGCGGGCTTTCGCCGACGACTTCGGTGGCGTGGCAGCGCCCGCATTTTTCCTGAAGGATGATCCTGCCTCGTTCCGCAGCCTTGCTGAGGTTCGCGGCATCCACATTCGTTGGCAAACACAGGAGCAATCCGACGCTGAGGCCCAGAGCCCGAACTATGAAACGCGCTGACATGGGTCTAGCTCCCGTCAAGTGGTCGGCACCAGTCTGGCTTCACTGATCTGCATACCGCCGCCCGTTGCACGTCATCCAGCTGAGCGAGAAGCTATAACCATGTCCTTTGGTGACATTCTCACAAGGCGCAACAGCCGCTCACCGACAGGACTGAAATCGAAAGCGAGCGCGTTCAATAGCAGACCCGTACGTAGTGCACATGCCGCCTGTGCCACACAGCCCGGACGTAGCAGCCGCCGTATCCATACGATCCCCAAAACGGACCAGGCCCCCAATACGGAGCCGGCGGGTCGTAATAGACTGGCCCCGGATAGCCGTAATAAGGATAGGGTCCCCAATAGCCGCCGCCAATGGCCGCACCGAACAGTGCGCCAGCGGCCAAGCCGCCGACGATTCCCGCGGCAATGCGCCCGTTACGGGCCTCGACGCCCGTGGGTACGAGCAGCGTAATCGCCACAGCCGCCGCGACTACGACCGTACCGATCCTCTTCACGATACTCATTTTACGCCTCCTTGTTCGAAAACAAGGATACGCAACACGGCGTGCGCAACGTTGCGAAGGATCAAACAACCCGCTATCGCCTCAGCATTTTCTTAAGCCGCGACAAGGGTTGGGTGTTGATCACGTCTGCGGCTTCGAGCCAGCCTCGGCGAGCCTGATCGACGCCGAAGCGCACGTTGGCAAATCCAACCGTCGAATGCGCGTCCGTCGAGATCGCAAGCTTGACGCCCGCGGACTTGGCGGCATGAGCATGGATCTCGTTAAGATCGAGCCGATCCGGGTCAGCATTGAGCTCGAGATGACAGCCTCGTTCGCGTGCCGCCGAAATGATGGCTTCCATGTCGATCTCGTAGGGCTCGCGTTCCCCGATCAACCGTCCGGTCGGGTGACCGATGATCGAGACATAGCGATTGTCCATCGCTCTGATGATGCGCTCGGTTTGAGCCTTGCGCGAAAGATCGAATTTGAAATGGACGGAGGCAACGACCAGATCGAGCCGGGACAGGATCTTGTCGGGCAGATCGAGGCGGCCGTCGGCCAGAATATCGACTTCGGCTCCCCTCAGTACCGTAAAGCCTCCAGGCCTGTCGTTCAGCCGATCGATCTCGTCGATCTGGCGTGATAGACGTCCGGCATCAAGACCGTGAGCGACAGTGACGTGCTGGCTATGGTCGGTCAGAGCCATATAGGCATAGCCTCTAGCCTTGGCGGCTGCCGCCATCTCGGCGATTGCGGCGGTGCCGTCGGTCCATTTGGAATGGACGTGCAGGTCGCCTCGAATATCGGCCAACGTAATCAGTTTCGGCAGCTTTTTGGCGCTCGCCAGCGCGATCTCGCCGCGATCCTCGCGCATCTCGGGCGGGATCAGGGCCAGTCCAAGCTTGCCGTAAATCTCCGCCTCGGTTGCTCCGGCGATGCGCCGTTTTCCGGCGAACAGGCCATATTCGTTCAGCTTCCAGCCGTGGTCGTTGGCGAGTCCGCGCAAGGAGATGTTGTGCGCCTTGGATCCCGTGAAATACATCAGCGCGGCGCCGTAGCTCGCCTCAGGGACAACGCGGAGGTCGACGTGCAGCCCGGAGCGCAGCACGACCGTGGTCCGCGTATCGCCATGAGCAAGCACACTGGCGACATTGTCATATCGAGAGAGTCTCTCTCCCGCGGCGCGGCCGTCATGCGCCACCATCAGGATATCAAGATCGCCGACAGTGTCGCGCCTGCGGCGGTAGCTTCCGGCTACGACCACCTGTCCGTCGCTCCCGTCTGGCCTCAAATGGCTGAGAAGTGCTTCCGCTTCCGCTTCGGCCTCGAATAATCTGAAGCGCCTCTCGGCACGAGGCTTGGCCAACGCCACAGCGAGCTTTTCCTCGCTCTTGGCACCAAAGCCTCGGAGCTCTCTCAGCCGACCCGACCTCACCGCGCGCCTGAGGTCCTCGAGTGAACGCACCCCCAGCTTGTCGTAGAGCAGTTTGACGCGTTTTGGACCCAAGCCCGGCAGCGCAGCGATTTCGCCGAGGTCGCCGGGCAGCTCACGCTTGAGCTTGTCCAGCACATCGAAATGATGGGTCGCGACGATGTTTTCGATCTTTCCTGCCAGATCCCTGCCGATACCCGGCAACTCGGAAAGATCCTCGCCCGCCTTCAAGAGATTGGTGATGCTCTTCGGCAGGCGTTCAATGACCCGCGCAGCATTACGATAAGCCCGCGAACGAAACGGATTGTCGCCCTTGATCTCGAGAAGTTCGGCGGTCTGGTCGAACATCTCTGCGATTTCGGCATTCTGAACCGGCATCGATGCACCTCCGTCAAGTAACAAATTAGAGCCGGATCGAGGCAAGCTGCTTGATGCAGATCAGAGCTAAAGACGTGGTGTCGTGCCTATCCGATCGGCGACGATCGCCAGTTGTTCCAGGTTGGTTGAAATCTGCACCGGATAGGGCGCAACCGGTTTGCAGGTTCTCAGCTCTGACGGCAATTGACCCAACTGCCGGCGCGCATGAGCCCGGATCTCCTGAAGTGAGGATTGAGAGGCGATACGTCGGCCACGGAGCATGACAGCCTGGATCAGCGTCTCCCCTTCCTGCTTGTCCTCCTCTGTGGAAAGGACGTCTGCCAGCATCCGGCCATTCCGGTCATAACGACGCCAAACCTGCTTACGGCCGGGCCAGGTGGCTTTTCCCGTCGAACGCTTGCGACGCGGCAAACCCGCATACTCCTGCAGCTTGTAGGCACAATCGAGTGCCGGCGCATCGGATGACGTGGTGAGGCTCGTGCCGATACCGATACCGTCGATCGGCGCGCTTTCCCGCGCAAAGGCAATCAGGCTCTCCTCCTCGATCCCGCCACTGACGAAGATTCCGGTATCCTTGAGCCCGCCGGCATCCAGAATGGCGCGCACGCTCCCGGCAAGCGCAGACAAATCTCCGCTGTCAATCCGCACCGCGCTGATGGTAATGCCCAGTTCCTTCAGCCGCGGCGCCAGCGTGACGACCTTCCTTGCTGCCGCTTCGGTGTCGTAGGTGTCGATCAGCAGGATGAGATTGTTTGGCCTCGCGCGCGCAAATGCTTCAAAAGCGGCGGCTTCATCGTCAAAGGACTGAACAAAAGAATGCGCCATGGTGCCATAGGTCGGAATGCCGAATGCCTTCTCGGCCTGAAGGGTTGCCGTACCGGAAAACCCCGCGACATAGCTGGCGCGAGCGGCCAGCAGTCCGGCCTCGGCGCCATGGGCGCGGCGCAAACCGAAATCGACCAGGAGCTTGTCCGGCGCGAGGATCACGTAGCGCGCGGCCTTGGAGGCGATCAACGTCTGAAAATGCAGGATGTTGATGAGGCGCGTCTCGATAAGCTGCGCCTCAGGTAGCGGAGCTGTAACCCGAAGGATAGGTTCGTTGCCAAAGAACACGGTGCCTTCCGACATCGCGTGGACCTCGCCGGTGAAGCGGAAGCTGGCAAGATAATCGATCAGTCTCGCACTGAATTTCCCCGTCCGCTCGAGCCAACGAAGGTCACTGTCCGAGAACCGCAGAGTTTCCAGAAATTCGAGCGCCTGTTCCAGTCCTGCCGCCATCAGGAAGCTGCGCTGCGGTGGCAGCTTTCGCACGAAGAACTCAAATACGGCAGTGTCCGTCTGGCCGGAGTCCAAGTAGGCCTGGATCATGGTCAGTTGATACAGGTCCGTGAGTAGCGCGCTAGGCAACGGGTCCATCAGTTTCCTCGGCGCTCTTTCCGGTCAAAAGCGGAATCTTTGCTGGTTATCTTCTCCTGCGCGGCACCATTTGATCCTGGTCAAGAGACGAAGGCTGACGGCGCGGCAGGATGGCTCGAAACCGGCCGCACGATCCCGGTCAAGGGCGCCGCCCCTTGAAGACCAAGGTGATAGCCATGCCCTATCGCGCAAACACCGATCTTCCGCCTGCTGTTCGTGCTCATCTCCCGTCACACGCGCAGGACATTTATCGCGAAGCGTTCAACCACTCCTTTGCCTCCCATGCGGAAGACGAGCGGCAGGAGGAGATCGCTCACCGCACGGCTTGGGCAGCGGTGAAGCGATCCTACGTGAAGGTAGGCGACCACTGGGAGCCTCTGCACCACAGCCATTAGACGTCAGCCCTTAGGAGGCGTGCGCGGGTCTGTTCGATGGAAACCGCCTCAAAGTGGCGATCACCTCGTCATCGCTGACCTGGTGGAAATCGCTATAGAAATAACCGATTGCGCCAAAATCCTGAGGCGTATCCAGGCAGACGATCGCATTGACTTCGGGATGCAATTTCTCGATGGCGTCGGCCGGCGCCACGGGAACGGCAAGCACGAGTTCGCTCGGTTCCCGCTTCCGAACAGCCTTGATGGCAGCAAGCGTGGTTGCGCCAGTAGCAATGCCATCATCGATGATGATCGCGACCCGCCCCTTGACTTCGGCGCGCGCCCGATCGCCGAGATAGCGCTTGCGGCGTCGTTCGATCTCAGCACGTTCGTTACTGCAGACGGCCTCAAATTCCTCTGAAGTGACGCCGGAGAGCTCAATGATGTCCTCGTTGCGTACAGTGGTCATTCCCTCACCGTCCGCGATGGCGCCCATTGCGAGCTCCGGCTGCCCCGGCAGCCCAATTTTGCGGACCAGCAGCAAGTCGAGCGGCGCATCGAGGGCTTCCGCGACTTCCGCCGCAACCGGCACGCCACCGCGCGGCAGCGCAAGAATGACTGGATGGCGTCGCTTGTATTCGACCAGCGCCTCGGCGAGTTGCCGGCCGGCATCGGTTCGGTTCTGAAACAGCATGGCAGACCTCACGGAGCACAAAAGCAGAATATGAACCGAACGGGCCGCCGTTATTGATCCGAATCAAGCTGCCGGCTGGCTCGATTGGCGATAGGCATGATATGCTCGATCAGCAGAATGAACCCTGGGGCCAGGACGCTGAAAATAACAGCGGGACCGCTCTTGCTCGAAAGGTGGCATTTCTCAGCCGGCCGGACAGTTACGTCCCGACGCCCGACGCTGTGATCACGCGCGAGACCCACATGTCCTGGGTCTTCATGGCTGGCGAACGCGTCTACAAGCTCAAGAAGCCGGTTCGCTTCCCCTATCTTGATTTTTCCACTCTTGAGCGCCGCGCCGAAGCTTGTTACGCTGAGGTCTCGCTGAACCGGAGGCTGGCACCCGACATCTATCTCGGCGTAGCCCCGTTGACGGCAGTGCCTGGCGGCTACGCCATTGCCGGAGGCGGACGCATCATTGACTGGCTGGTCGTAATGTGTCGGCTCGACGAAAACCAAACGCTCGAAGTGGCGCTGCGCGATCGCAAGATCTCCCAACCCCAGATCGATGGCTTGGCCTGTGTATTAACTCGGTTCTATTCCCATGCGTCCCGGATCATGATCAGTCCGGAGGGCTACATGGCGAGCCTGCATAAGGCGGTTCTTGCGGATCGGCGAGGTTTGCTCGACCCGGCATTCAACCTGCCTCGCGGCACCATCGAGCGCATTGCCAATGTCCAATGCCGTTTCCTGCGGCAGCGCGCCGAAATGTTCGCCGAGCGGGTCTATCGCCGCTTCGTCCTTGACGGGCACGGTGATTTGCGTCCGGAACATATCTGGCTGAGCAAGCCCTTTCCCATCATCGACTGCCTGGAGTTCAACGCCCAGTTGCGGGCGTCGGATGCACTGGACGAGATCGCTTTCCTGCACCTGGAATGCGCGCGGCTGGGCGCGCGGTGGGTTGGCGAACGGCTTCGGCGGCATCTGGCAGTACAGCTCGATGATGATCCGTCGAGCGGCCTGTTCCTGTTCTATCGGATCGGCCGCGCCATGCTGCGCGCGCGGTTATCCATCGCCCATCTCGCCGACCGCGATCCACGGACACCGGAAAAATGGCCACCTCAGGCGCGGACCTATCTCGCACTTGCAAAGGCTGACGCTGCGCAGCTCAAGCGGCAGCTCAGAAACGCATTCTGAATTTCGTCAATTACTCTTGGTAAGGAAGCAGGTCGGTGAGCGACTCGTCTTGATGCAGCCGACGAACGGTCTCTGCGAGCAGGGGCGCCGCCGAGATAATCTCGAGTTTATCGCGAACCGGACCGGGCGGAAGCCTGAACGGCGGCACGCTGTCCGTCGCGATGATACGCTCGATCGCAGGATCGGCGAGCGTCGTTTCGGCACCCTTCATGAACAGGCCGTGGGCGACGCAGGCAATCACCTCTTCAGCGCCATGGGCGCGGGCAGCCTTGGCCGCCCGCACCAAGGTTCCTCCGCTGCTGATGAGGTCATCGACGATCACACAGAGCGAGTTCGCAACGTCGCCGGCGAACAAATCGCCCGAGACCACCCCGGAGCTGCGATGTTTTTCGACAAATCCCTTGCCAATCGGACGTCCAAGCGCCTTTGCAAGAACCTCCCGAAGCAGGTCCGCCCGCTTGCCGCCTCCGAGATCCGGCGAAACCACGGAGATCGAACGGTCCGCTGCGATCTCCTTGATCCTGGCGATCAAGAGCGGTGCCGTGCTCAGCGCGACCGATGGGCAACGGAACGCGTTCTCGAACGCAGCCTCGTTGTGAACTTCGAGGGTAACCACCGCGTCAACGCCGATCGCCTCGAACATGGTCGCAAGATAACGGATAGTGACGGGGTCGTTTGCCTTGGTGCGACGATCTTTTCGCGCATAGCACAGATAGGGTGTGATCGCTGTCACCCGCGCGGCACCGGCATCCTTCAATGCACCGGTTAAGAACAGCAACCGGCACAGCTTGTCGTTCGGGCTCTCGTCAGGTCCGCCATGCAGGCTGTGCATAACGTAGACGTCGCAGCCGGCGACGGCCTCCAGCGGCCGCACCTTGTGTTCGCCATCCTCGAAACTGCGCTCCTCGACAGCGGCGAGGCCGCATCCAAGCGCATGCGCGATTTTTTCGCCGAGTACCTCCGTGCCATGAAGAGAAAACAAGCGCAGGCGATCACCAGTCATTCGGTTACCTCCACTAAAACCCGCTCGCTCGCCGCTTAGGCTCAGCCGCCGATCTAGGCCCGCAGCCCGTGTTTCCCAAGCATTTTAACGGTACTCGCCTGCGGCCCCTTCTCGCCGATCTCCTCGACATAGCTGACGCGCGCGCCAGGCAGGATGTTTGATCCGCCATCGACGACGCTATTGCGATTGAAATAGACTTCGTGACCGTCTGCGGCTTCCAGAAAGCCGAACTCACCACTTGGATCGATACGCGCAACGGTTCCGATCGGCTGAGGCTCATGGGTCTTGACATCGCCGCGCATAAGTCGCGCCTGGTCTTGGAGTTGTCGGCGCGCCCGTTTGAATGCGTTGTCAAGGGCAAAGGTCAGGTCGGCGTACCGTTCATCCAGCTTCGGGGTACGTCCAACGTGGATCTCCCGACCGTCGGGCAGCGCCAACCGGATGCTCACCTGATATTGACCGCCGGTTTGGCGATGGTCGCCCGGACCTTTGACCGTGATGCGGGCCGCAGTGATCCGACCAAACCGGTCCTCAAGCTCCGCGACATGCTGCTCAACGGCAGCCCGGAGTTCGGCAGAGACCTGGATCCCTTCAAATTCGATTTGAGCTGGTGTTTGCATTTCCGGCTCCTCTCCCGTGTCAAGCTTATTGGACCATGGGAGCGAGGGTCCGCTTTGAGCGAGATCAACTTGCTTGGCCCGCAACTGACCCAGATGGCCCAAGAGCAGCATCAGCGAGTTCGCACAGCGCAAAAGCCCAATCGGGATGCTCGCTGGGATCGGCCGGTCCAGGCCTGCCTGTCGCGGCCCCGAGGCCGCCACGGAGGAACGAATGCAAACTGATCCCCCTCTGCCGGCGACCGTGCGCGCCGCCGAACCGGCTCCGCCCAGTTCGGAGGACGGACTGCCGGAAGGTGCCATACCCGCCGCGCTTGCCCCTGCCCGGCTATATCGTCCTACAGATCCTTCTGTCCTCACATTCCAGACCACTGCGGAACTGACGCCAATCGACGCATCCGCAGGACAGCAGCGGGCGCTCGGGGCCATCAAGTTCGGCACCCGGATGCACAAATCGGGCTTCAATCTGTTTGTCGTCGGCTCGGCCGGCAGCCGCATGCAGGATGTCGTCCAGTCCATCTTGAAGAGCTCACGATGGGATCGGCCGGAACCGACTGATTGGGTCTACGTCAACAATTTCGAAGACGCGCGCCGACCGATTGCCATTCAACTCCCGCCGGGGCGAGCCCCGGAACTCCGCGATACCATGCAAGAGGTGACCGATGACCTCGAGATTGCCTTGCCCGCGCTCTTCGAGAGCGAGGACTATCAGGCCCGTCACGCCGCGATCGACCAGACCTTTCAGGCCAAGCAAGGTGAAGCTTTTGCCAAACTAGGGGAAAAGGCTGCATCGGCAAACATGGGTCTGTTGCGGACCCCGATGGGATTCATGATCGCTCCGGTTCGCGACGGAAAGGTCGTTCCGCCCGACGAGTTCAGCGCTTGGCCAGACGCCGATCGCCAGGCCGCGCAGCAGATCATCGATAACCTGCAGCAAGAGCTCGAACAGATCGTCCGGCACATTCCTTCCTGGGAAAAGGAGCACCGCGAGGAAATCCAGAAGCTCGATCAGCAGACCGCCTTGGTCGCGATCGATCAAAGCATCAACCAGGCCAAAGGCCGATTTTCCGACACTCCCCGGATCGCAACATACCTCGACAACGTCCGTACCGACCTGAGCGAGAACGTCGAACTCTTTGTTGCAAGGCCCAAGGGTGAGTTGGGAGCGATCGTAGGCGCCGCGCTCGGCAATGCCATCGACCGCTATCATGTCAACGTCCTCGTCAGCCAAAGCCCGAAGGACGAAGCTGTACCGATCGTTCAGGAGTTTCACCCGACTCTGGCCAACCTGATCGGGTCTATCGAACACGTGTCACAGAACGGATTCCTGGTCACCAATTTTCTGCTGATCAAGGCCGGCGCCCTGCACCGCGCCAATGGCGGCTTCCTGCTCCTCGACGCCAGGCACCTGCTGAGCGAACCTTTCAGCTGGCCTGCCCTGAAGCGAATGCTGCGCCAACGAGAGATCCGGATCGAGGACGTCACGCGTTTCGTCGGCCTGACCAGCAGCGTTTCGCTCGAACCCGATGCCATTCCGCTCGACCTCAAGGTCATTATCTTTGGCGACCGGCTGCTGTATTACCTGCTTTCAGCCTACGATCCCGAGATTAGCGAGTTCTTCAAGATTCTGGCCGACTTCGAGGACGACCTCGAGCGAACGCCGGAGAGCGAGGCAACGCTTGCTCGATTGACCGCTTCCCTGCTCGCCCAGGAGCAACTCAAGCCCGTGGATCGCGATGGCGTGGGGCTGGTGCTGGAGCATGCGGCGCGCCTGGCAGACGATTCCGGGAAACTCACCCTGTTGACGGATCGTCTAAAGGACCTTCTCGCTGAAGCCGATTTCTGGGCCAATGAGGCGAAACACCAGATCATAACGCGCGCGGATGTCGAGCGTGCGCTCGACGAGAACGTCCGTAGGATGTCACGCATTCGCGACCGGGCGCGGGACGCGATCTTGCGTGACATCGCCTTGATCGACACGGTCGGCAAGACAACCGGCCAGGTCAATGGCCTCAGCGTTCTCGAGTTGAGCGGCTTCCGCTTCGGCCAGCCGACCCGCATCACATGCCGCGTACGCCCCGGCAGCGGCAAGGTCGTCGACATTGAACGGGAAGTCGAGCTTGGCGGGCCGATTCATTCCAAGGGCGTGCTGATCCTGTCCGGCTTTCTCGCCGGTCGGTACGCTCTCGACACCCCCATGTCCTTGTTCGCAAGTCTCGTCTTCGAGCAGTCCTATGCCGGAGTCGAAGGTGACAGCGCCTCCTCGGCGGAGCTGTATGCGCTGATGTCGGCACTTGCCGACCTCCCGCTGCGGCAGGATCTCGCCGTCACAGGCTCGGTCAACCAGCGCGGCGACGTTCAGGCCATCGGCGGCGTCAACGAGAAGATCGAGGGTTTCTTCGACATCTGCAAGGCGCGCGGGCTAACAGGCTCGCAAGGCGTACTCATCCCGAGATCCAATGTTCAACATATGATGTTGCGGCGGGACGTCATCGACGCCTGCGCGGACGGCCAATTCAGCATCTATCCGGTCGGCAGCGCCGATGAAGGGATCGCACTGCTGACCGGTCGCGCCGCGGGGCAGCGCGGCACAGACGGAACCTACCCTGCCGACTGCGTCAACGGCCTGATCGAGCTCCGGCTGCGTTCTTTTGCACGCGCACAGGAGCAGGCACGACGAGCACTCTCAAATGAGCAAAACGAAACCTGACTTCAGGCGGATGTTGCTGCGGCTGCCGCCGAACCGCCAGGACTACACGGCGATCGGCATCATCGCGGAGCTCGCGAGCTCGCTGGGTATCGGCCTCGTCGGTACCTATGTCGAGGATTCGCGCGTGCGCGGACTCGCCGACCTGCCAAATGCACGTGAGTTTCGAGGCGGGAGTTGGCGGCCGTTCAGCACTGCGCAGTTTGCGCAGGAAATGGCAACCGCCGCACGCGAGGCAGAGCGTCTGTTTATGGAAAATGCCGGACCGCATAAACTAGCGCTTTCGTTCAGCGTCACGAGAGCGTCAGCGGACGATCTGCGCGAAGCCAACCCTGACGACATTGTGGTCGTTATCGAACCGAACAGTGCCGTTGAGCGCGTGACTCACCAATTCAATGAGCTTGTGGAAGCGGCATTTCGCTCAACATCCTCGATCTTGTTGGTCCCGGGGCATGCCAAGCGCCTCTTGGGGCCGATCATCGTCCTCGCGAGCGCCCCATCCGATCCGGGCATCACGCCGGCGCTTGCGATGGCAGCATCGACCGGAGAGCGGCTGATACTCATTCCACTCGAAGCGCCGGTCGGCGCTCTTTCACCAGTTCTCGAACGTGCGAAGAGGGCCGGTATCGCTTTCTCGTTGGCGGAGGCCGTCTTTCAGGATGGCAAGATATTGCTGCCGGCTCATGTCAGAGGTCGCCTCTTGATCATGAGTCGCGCGCGATCCGCTCAGCAGCCGCGCTTGTCAGGAACCCCAATTCTGCTGACCTCCCCGGACGCGGTCCGGGTGGATGAGCCCAATTGAGGTCAGGCAGCCTAGCCCTCCTCCCGACCTACCCTTAGGGCACCGACCGGAATCTTCAGTCAACGCTCGCTTATCTTGGTGCCGGGTCCGAAAGACTGGCGGAACTGGGTCCTGAATATCAGCGACGATCTTGGCGAGGAACTCCCGGCCCTGCCCTTCGCATCCATTGTCGGCAAGCCGCACTAAGAGGGCATCATGTCGGTCAAGTGCCTGCGACCCCCTATCGGCCCGAACTCCATTCCATGCGCGGACCGGGCCCCGAATGGCGTGCCAAGCACCAACTTGACCCGCCCTGCTTGAGTTAGATCAGTGTAACGCTGTCCGATCGCGGTAGGCTTGTGGTGGAAACAGGCGGGGTCATCGCATGACGACCATCATAGTGGCGACCGACGGATCGGGCGGTGCGAGCCGCGCGGTGAGGGTGGCGGCGGAGCTCGCCAACGCGCTGGCATGCAAACTCCTGATTGTAACCGTCGCCGATCGGCTAGTCGGAGAAGAGATCCGGCAGCTGCCGCACGGCGGAGCCAGCGTCGGAGATGTGCTGGAGGCCCTGACTGGTCAGACGCTGAGGGATGCAGAAGGACACGCATGCAAGCTCGGTGTGTCCCAGATCGAACTCAAGACCTGCTGGGGCGATGCCGCTCGATCTCTGATCGACCTCGCCACCAAGAGTTCGGCCAAGATGATTGTTGTCGGGCGGCGCGGTCGTGGACAACTTACCGGCTTGTTGCTCGGCAGCGTCTCCCAGAAGCTTGTCAGCCTAGCTCCCTGCACCGTTGTCGTCGTGCCTTAGAAGATCAGGGCCCACAACGGCCGTTCCACAATGCGGCATGAGCCACCACGCAAGCGAATATTCATCGGACTGAAAGTCAATTTGGAGATTGCCAATGAACTGGCAGCCCTGGCCGCCGTGTTGAAGGCCATTTCGACCGCATGTGACCTTGGCGCGAATTCGGGCAAGCGGCGGGAACATTTCCCGGACGCACCCCATCGACAAGAATCTGGACTTTGAACAGGCGGCGCAGACGGTCGAACTATTCCAGTCCCCACCACCCAGCGCGACCGGGTATCAGATCCTCGCCTCGGTCCAACTCGGGGGATCGGATGCCACTGGCGGCGACTGAGACGCCGTCAGGCGGATGCGATCACAACCGATTGATCTCGAATTCCTCGCAGGAATAGCTGAGTTTCGACAGTCCTTCTTCCAGGAAGTCGCCGACGAGTGGCGTGCCGATCAGGTATTCGGCCGTGCGATCGTTGTGAGCGCGGGCGGCCTCCTCCCGCACAGCCGACCAGTCTCGGGCCGCGTAATCGTCGCGTCCCAGCCACATCAGGGCGACCAGATCGATCTGCTCATCCTCTGACAGCGCATTGATGAGGGACGTCAGTTCCTCGAGGACAGGATCATCCGCGTGCTCCTCGAGCACGCTTATCTCCATGTCGTCGGCAGGGTTCGATCCCGGATCCGGCTCCGTCAATTCGTCCTTCGCATCGAATTCCCGGGCCTTGATGATAATGAAGCAGACCTTTTCAGGAGAAATGGCAAGCGTCACCTCACCTGTATCTACCCCTCTTGTTTCACCTTGCATGGCGTAGTCCTCCCGGGCCGAGCGCTACTGAAGCGATCCGCAAATCCTCCGCGACACCGAATGAACTCAATGATGACAACGGCATTGACTCAGATCAACATCCATCAATGATCTCTTCTGCTTAATTAAAAAGTATGCAGAGGCAAGATCTGCATTGAAGCGTTTACCGGCGTGGATTTGCCAACGCGACGAGCCCTTCTGCCAATGATGCATGGCGGCGGGACCCGCGACCGTTTCGGCCGGCACACCCCGGAGGAGACCCCGGTTTCGCCCGGGCGGCGGTCCCGGTTCCTCATCTGCCGATAGTATTGCCACACTGCAGTTTATGCGGGAGGCCGAGCATGGCAAGAGATCAAAGCGCTGACAATACCAGCGACCTCGCCTCGACCAGCGACATCACAGCCGTTCTTGGCCCGCTCGACGAGAGCGACGTTCTGGAAATTGCTGCACTCCACCCAACCATCGTCGATCTGGAAAAGGCGGCCACATGGCTTTCCGGTGACCGGGACATCTTTGGTGCGGGCGAGCCGCTGAGGGGCGCAGTTGCTGAGATCGTAGCGATTTTGACATCCGACGAAGACGACGGCGCGGCGCGCGCAATCTGAGGTCTCGGGCGTGACACTGACTTTTGCCGAATACGTTTGCGTTCGTCGCGAACGGGGGTCTCGTGTTGGCCTTGTCCTGACCACGTATCGATTTAAGGAGGATCAATCCACGATCGCGTGACGGGCATTTACTGCAAGTCGTCCAGAGAGAGAGGATTTGGATTTAGTGCAACTTGTCCAAAGAAAGAGGAGAATGATCATGGCAAACGAGACCAAATTGGCCGTCACGAAAAAGCCCGCCGAGCCGGCGCTTGCTGGGGACGTCTGGCGTCCGTTCGAGGCGCTCAGGAAGGAAATCGACCGTGTGTTTGAAGACTTCGGCGACGGCTTCTGGCGGCAGCCGTTCCGCTCGCTCGCGGCTCTCGAGCGTGCGTGGCCGAGCAAGCTTGCAACCACGCCGGCGGTCGATGTCAGCGAAACCGACAAGGCCTACGAGATCACGGCCGAACTGCCCGGATTGGATGAGAAGAACATCGAGGTGAACGTCGCCAACGGCGGGCTCACCATCAAGGGCGAGAAGAAGGACGAAAAAGAGGAGAAGAAGCAGGACTATTACGTCTCAGAGCGCCGCTACGGCTCATTCGAGCGCTATTTCACTTTGCCCGACAGCGTCGACGCCGCCAGGATCGAGGCAACCTTCAAGAACGGCGTTCTCAAGGTAACATTGCCGAAGACCGCTGAAGCGCAGAAACCCGCCAAGAAGATCGAGGTCAAGGCGGCCTGATCGGCGAACCGGAACGCAATCGCGGGGCTACGTCAAATAGCTCCGCGACCGGCATATAGGCTCGATGGAGGAGACAGTGACGACGTGAACATCGAGGGAACCGCTTTCGGCGAAATTACGATTGACGGAAAGACCTACGGCCATGACGTCGTCATTCGGCTTTCCGGCGAGATTATCAAGCGGAAGAAGAAACTGTCGAAAAAGCTCTATGGTACCTCGCACGTGCTTTCGAAAGACGAGGCGAAATTTCTGTTCGAGAAAGGATGCGAGCAGATCATTATCGGCTCCGGTCAGATGGGCAATGTGCACCTGTCGCCGGAAGCCGAGGTCTATTTCCAAAAGCATGGCTGCAGCGTGTTGCTGGAGCCAACGGAGGACGCCATCGCGACCTTCAATCGATCGCGCGCGAGAAAGGTCGGGCTCTTCCACGTGACCTGCTGAACGCGTCCCAACGCGAACGTTCCGCCCGCCCGGTCACCCGATCGGAACCGCAACGAAGCTTGTCGTCTCGCCCCGCATGATGCGAACAAGGATCGCGTGCTTCGAATGCATGCGGGCATCGTTGACCATTTTGCCCAGCTCAGCCGGCGTATTCACATCGCGTCCGCCGATGCCGAGAATGATGTCTCCAACCTGAAGACCGCTGTCGGCGGCGTCCCCGTCCGGACTGATGTCAGTGATGACGACACCCTTTTCGCCGGCGCCGGGCACCGACCGCGCCGGGGCGAGCGTCAATCCCAGCGCCGATCTCTCGCTTGGCTCCGCCTTTTCTACCTTGGCTTCTGCCTCACGCGGTAGCTCCGCGAGCGTCACCGCGATCACCTTCTGCTCGCCGTTCCGAAAGATGCCCAACTTGACAGACGTGCCGGGAGCGATCCCTGCGATCGTTCTGGCGAGATCGCGCGGGTCTTTCACCTCGCGGTCGTTGACGGACAGGATCACGTCACCGACCCCAAGTCCGCCCTTTACCGCCGGGCTGTTTAATTCGATCTGCGCGACGAGGGCACCTTGGGCCTTCCTGATGCCCAGGGCGTCGGCGAGCGTAGGGGTAATCGACTGCATCTGCACCCCGATCCATCCGCGCGTGACATGGCCCTTGTCCTTGAGCTGCTGGACCACAAGCTTGACGGTCTCGGATGGAATGTCGAACGCGACACCGACCGAGCCGCCGGATGGAGAGTAGATCGCTGCATTGACTCCGACGACCTCGCCCCTGACGTTGAAGGTTGGCCCGCCCGAGTTGCCCTTGTTGACCGGCGCGTCGATCTGAATGAAATCGTTGTAGGGTCCTTCGCCGATGTCGCGTCCACGTGCCGAAACGATTCCGGCAGTGACCGTGCCGCCCAGCCCGAACGGATTGCCGATCGGAAGCACCCAATCTCCGATCCGCGGCTCGGCGGTCGCCAAACGCACGTAGGGCAGGTCGTTTTGCGTGCTGATCTTGACGAGGGCCAGATCCGTCTGCGGGTCCGTTCCGATCAGTTTGGCCTGATAAACCTTGCCATCATCGGTCGTGATCTCGATCGCGCTGCCGCTCGCAACGACGTGGTTGTTGGTCACGATATGACCATCGCCGGAGATGAAGAAGCCGGATCCCAGCGTGAAACCGAGCCTTGGCGCCTGGCTGTCCGGAATCGGTATGCCGAACTGTCGAAAGAAGCGGTCGAATGGCGAACCTGGCGTGAAGGGAAGCTCCTGCTCCGTGTCGTTCGCTGAGCCCCGTCTCTCGTTTTTCACACGGACACCCACCACTGCAGGCCGGACTCGCTCGATGATTTCGGCAAAACCCGCGGGTGCGGCAGTTCCGACGGCATCGACCTCGGCCGCACGCGCGGCGGCGCCAATTGGCCATTCCGCTCCGTCTGATCCGGACCCCGCCACGCTGACAGCGACGATTATCGCGCCCAGCAGAGTGCGGCTCGTTTGCCATACAACGCGGCCGGATGAGCCTCTGCGAGCGCCGAGATGACCTGTCATGACCTCGCTCCTACGGCAGAAATCGGCCGGCGTCGGCAAGCTTCCTCGGCAGATACTCGCTGATCACATAGTTGAGACCCCACTTGGCCAGTGCCTGCTGCTCGGCGCGGACGCCCATGTCGAGCAATTGCCTGATCGCCGCAATCCATTCGGGGTGCGCCATGATGAACGGATCGTTCTGCAGCGCGTCCTGTGCGCGCTTGCCCACGCAGGAAAACTCGTCGACGAGGAACCGCAACAGTGTGGTGCACGCCGTGTTGCTCAGCATCTGAATGAGCCGGCCGAGTTCGATACCGTAAGGATGCGGCTTGATCTCCTTCGGCCGCGCGGGAAGCTCGCTCGTGCTGCGCGCGAAATGGATCTCCTGACCTTGCGGATCCTGGTAGGTGATCGCAAGGTGCGGATTGGCGATCGCCGTCTGTTTCAGATAGGACTCGATCGAGTGCGGCCCCTTCTGGTAGTGCCCCTCCAGTTCGATCTCGACCCGCGTCCCGTGCGGGCGGTCCCATTCGAGCTGCTTCTTCTTGTGGATGTCAGGCTGGTTGTTGGCGGTATCAATCGACACATACATTTCCGAGGCAAGTTCTTCGCCCTTCACGCGGCTGATGATGTGCAGCGGCTTGCCGACGGTGAGCTGGCCGTACATTCCCGCAGCCGAGATTCCCATTCCCTGCTGGCCGCGTGACTGGCTGAGTTTATGGAACTTCGAGCCGTAGAGCAGCTTGCCGAAGATGCGGGCGATCTGGCTTTCCACGATCCCCGGGCCGTTGTCCTCTACGACGACCCGTGACTTGCCCGAGTGATCGCTCACCTGCACGCGGAGCTCGGGCCGGATCCCGGCTTCTTCGCAGGCGTCGAGTGCATTGTCGACCGCTTCCCTGACCGCGGTTACCAGGGCCTTGCCCGGCGTGTCGAAGCCGAGCAAATGGCGATTTTTTAGGAAGAATTCGGAGACCGAGATTTCGCGTTGCCGGCGCGCCATCTCGAATGCAGTCGCGGGTGCGGATAGCGTATCAGACGCCATGGACGAAACGTATGTCTGCGAGGAGGGATATCCTCCTTGTACTTCGACAAGTCTTTATCTGGCTGTTCTCGGCGCCCTTTGACTTCGATCAACGAACCGTTCCCGCTCGGGTTCAGCCTTCATGGGCCAAAAAGCTAAGCGATCGGCGATCCGAAGCTAGGGACCTGATGGCGTGCTAAGCGACCGATGCTCTGTCCCCGTCATCCCGTCGCGCTGGCACGGCAACCAGCCGACCTTCGGAAGCAAGCCTGATCCTTGTCCCAAAGGGCCTCGATTCGCGATCCAGTGTCTGCGTGATCCATTCAATGTCACTTTGCGACGAAATGGTCAGGCGGAGCTTCTGGATCTGCAACGGAGCGAGTGAGAGCGCACACAGGCTTCCGCTCTTTGGATCCAGGTCGGCAAAGTACATCAACGCCAGATCGTCGCGGTAGTGCGCGTAGCCGCGGATGCCTTCGTAGTCGTTGAGGAAATCGCCGCAGCCATAAAGAATGAGCCGATCGCGATAGATCTCGATCGGTCTCGGATGATGCGAGGAATGCCCATGAACGATCGATATACCTGCCTTGTCGATGAGGGCTTTGGCAAAAGCCGTCTGCTCGTGCGGGATGTGGTAGCCCCAATTCGAACCCCAATGAATTGACGCGACAACCAGATCGCCCGGCTGACGCCAGGCTGCGATTTGATCGGCCACCTCCAACGCGCTCGCCTCGGATATGTCAGTCAGCAGATTGACACCAGCGCTCTCGCCCGTCGCGGCCCACTCAGAGGGTATGCCGCTTGACGTCGATCCGAACGAGAAGATGAGAAGCCGCGCCTGGTCGAGTTCGATGACTGCGGGTGCGCTGGCCTCTCGAAGGTTGCGCCCGGCGCCCGCCGTCTTGATGTTCAGTTTTTGCAGGGTCGCCAAGGTCTCGTCCAGGCCGGCGTACCCCCAGTCGAGTACGTGGTTGTTGGCCAGGACACAGCAGTCGGTTCCAGCTGCAATGAGGCAGTCCGCGTTCTCCGGGCTCATGCGGTAATTGATGCCCTTGTGAGCCCAGTCGTTGCTGCGGGTGATGGCCGTTTCGAGGTTGATGATCCGTGCATTCGGCCGCCTGCGCTCGAACTCCTCAAGTGCAGCGCCCCAGATGTAGGCCGGACCGTTGCGCCGCGGAATAGGTCCGCTCGCCTGCTCGGCAAGGACTACATAATCCTCGGCCGACCGCATGTAATCCTCGTAAATCTCGGGGCTGCAGGGATGCGCCAGGACCCGATCAACGCCACGTCCGCACATGACATCCCCGCACAGGAACAGTCGCACCCTCGGCAATGCGTCGGTCATGGCCAGCTACGTTGGTTGCAATGTGGATGCGACCGGCAGCTGTTGACCAGACCAGGGTGGAAAAGCTGCCGCATGAGCTGGTTCCTGCAGCGTTCTGCGCATGGTCATAAAGGTTTCATGAAGGGCTTTGCCAGTTGCCAGTACCGCATCTACGCATGGCCGAATTGATATTGCTCAATATCGGGTGAAACGTCCGATTTAACTAGGCTTCATGGGTGATCTTGCACCGGGCAGTCTCGAGCTTCGTCGCCACGATCTTGTTGCGCTCGTGAAGGACCTCGTCCGCGAGCTTCATCCTCAGCGCGGCCGGTTCCTCGAGGTCGAACCTTCGAGCCGCATCGAGCGAGACCTCGGGATTGATAGCCTCGCGCGCACTGAATTGATCCTGCGCATCGAGCGGACTTTCCATGTTCGCCTTCCGGCGCAGGCGGTCGGCGAGGCGGAAACAGTCGAGGATCTGGTCCGCGCGCTCGGACAGGCAGGCCCGACGCTGGACCGCGCGACGTCAGCCGGGCGCCCGGTTTCCGCGCTTCCGGCCGTACCGGCCGCAAGCGAGGCGCACACCCTGGTCGAGGTGCTGGACTGGCACGCCGCGCGCCATGCCGATCGGCTGCATCTGACGGTGCTGCAGGACGAGGCGACGACGCTTGGGACGCTCACCTATGGCGAACTTGCCACGAAGGCACGGCAGGTGGCTCGGGGCCTGATCGCGCGAGACATTTCGGCAGGGGACCGGATCGGATTGATGCTCCCCACCAGTATCGATTTCTTCGTGGCCTTCTACGGCATTCTCTACGCTGGCGCGATACCGGTCCCGATCTATCCTCCGATGCGCCTGTCGCAGCTCGAGGACCATTTACGACGCCAGACCGGGATCTTGCGCAATGCCGGCGCCCAGATGCTGATCACCATGCCGGAAGGACGGCGATTGGCCGACCTGCTTCGTAGTCTGGTGGAGAGCCTGCGCAGCGTCGCCAGTGTCGCCGATATCGCAGCATCGGCGTCGGTGTCGGCGCTACCCCATCTGAAGGATGCGAATGCAACGGCCCTGATCCAGTACACGTCCGGCAGCACCGGTGACCCGAAAGGCGTGGTGCTCAGCCATGCGAAGCTGCTCGCGAACGTCAGGGCGATGGGCACAGTGATGGAAGCCGGTTCGGTGGATGTCTTTGTCAGCTGGCTGCCACTCTACCACGACATGGGGCTGATCGGCGCCTGGCTCGGCTGCATGCATTATGCGGCGCGGCTCTACGTGATGTCGCCGCTCAGCTTCCTGATCCGCCCACAGAGCTGGCTCTGGGCAATGCATCGCTATCGCGCAACGTTTTCGGCATCCCCCAATTTCGGCTTCGAACTCTGCCTTGCCAAGATCAGCGATGATGATCTCAATGGACTTGACCTGAGCTCGCTGCGCATGGTCGCCAACGGCGCCGAACCGGTCAGCGTTCAGACCCTGCGCCAGTTTACCGAGCGGTTCGGCCATTACGGCTTTCCCACAAGGGCAATGGCGCCGGTCTATGGCCTGGCTGAAAATTCCGTCGGCCTCGCCTTTCCACCGCTGGGCCGCGGGCCTGTCATCGATCGCATCGATCGCGACCAGCTCAGTATCCATGGCATCGCGGACCCGGCAAGGGCGGAAGTTACAGCGGTCCTGGAGATTCCGGCGTGCGGCCAGCCGCTTCCCGGCCATGAAATCCGCGTGGTTGACGAGACCAGCCGCGAGCTTGGCGAACGGCGGGAAGGACGGATCGAGTTTCGCGGCCCGTCAGCGACAAGCGGCTATTTCCGCAACGAGACGAAGACCCGCGAACTGTTCCATGGGGACTGGCTCGACACAGGCGACCGTGGCTACATGGCTGAGGGCGACGTCTTCGTGACCGGACGCGTCAAGGACATCATCATACGGGCCGGCCGGCATCTCTATCCCCAAGAGATCGAGCAAGCGGTTGCGAATGTACCAGGCGTCCACAAAGGCGGCGTCGCGGTGTTCGGCGTGCCCGATCGCGTCTCCGGGACGGAGCGGGTCGTCGTGCTGGTCGAAACCCGCGAGACCGATCAGGCTGCGCGCGCCGCCCTGCAGGCCCAGGCGCAGGACCTTGTGACGGATGTTGCGGGCACGCCACCCGACGAAATCGTGCTGGCGCCGCCTCGGACTGTGCCGAAGACATCGAGCGGAAAGATTCGCCGCAGCGCGGCCAGGGAGCTATACCAGCGCGGAGATATCGGTAAGCGCCAGCGAACACTGAGTTTGCAGCTGTTGCGTCTTGCCGTTGCCGCCACGGCGACAGAGGCCGGTCGCCTCGGCCGGCTGCTCGACGAGAATATCTACGCGGCATGGTGGTGGATCGTGCTCGGCTGCGCCTTCGTGGTGGGATGTCTTGCCGTGCTCATGCTTCCGACGCTGAGATCGCGCTGGTCGGCGCTCAGGCAGATCGGTCGCATTGCGCTGGCGGGGATGGGCGTGCCACTCGCGATCCGCGGGCTTGAGAAAGTCCCTGCGCAAGGCGCAGTGCTCGTATTCAATCACTCCAGCTATATGGATGTCTTTGCCTTGGCCGCGACACTCCCCGGGGAGCCAGCCATCGTTGCCAAGCGTGAATTGGCGGGGCAGCTCGTCGCAGGACCAATCCTGCGCCGGCTCGATATTCCCTTCGTCGAACGTTACGACGTCTCGGGCAGCCTGACGGATGCCGCGCGACTGGGGGCGCTGGCCCGGGACGGTCGGCTTCTCGTCTTTTTTCCGGAAGGAACGTTCACGCGCAGGGCCGGGCTGTCAGGTTTCTACCTCGGCGCCTTCAAGACCGCGGCAGAAGCCAATCTTCCCGTTCTGCCGGGCATCATCGCCGGCACACGGACGATGTTGCGCAGCGACCAGTGGTTTCCGCGCTATAGCGCAGTCGGCATCGAGATCGGTGATCCGATCCAGCCCTCCGGAACCGACTTTCAATCCATCATTCGGCTGCGCGACCAGGTGCGGCAATGGATGCTCACGCGCTGCGGCGAGCCGGATCTGGAAGAGCTCGTCAAGCCCGAGCCAATATCCCCCGCAGCCTGAGGGAGAGAGCCATGAAGCTCGTTTCCAGTGCATTTGCCGACGGAGCGACCATTCCGCGACGCTTCACCTGCGACGGCGAAAACCTCTCCCCTCCTCTAAAGTGGTCGGGTGCGCCGGCGGGAACGCGGAGCTTCGTGTTGCTCTGCGATGATCCCGACGCGCCCGCCGGCACTTGGCACCACTGGGCGGCCTACGACATTCCGCCCACCACGTCGGAGCTTTCCGCGGACGTCTCGAATGCGACCATCAAGGAAGCGGTCAACGATTTCCACCAGACCGGTTATGGCGGTCCCTGCCCTCCACATGGCCACGGGCCGCACCGTTATCATTTTCGACTGCTCGCGCTGTCCAACGACCATGTCAGGGCCAAGGCCAACGCTTCCTGTCGCGACATCGAGCGCGAGGCACGCAAATTAGCGCTCGCGGAAGCGATTCTTGTCGGCCGCTACGAGAGAGAGCGCTAGCAAACCGCGGGCACAGGCTGCTCAAAAAGCGGCGACACGACCCATTTCGTCGCTCTACGATCGTTGCGATCAGATAGCCCCGCGCCTTCCAACCGAAGCGTCCCGGCTGCGGTTGCGCTCGCAAGCCCACCGCCGACCGGGACGAAGTCGGCATGCCTCGGTCGGGATCGAACGAAGCCATCATCCATTTTCACGATCCGTGCCGCGGGGCGACGCTAGCCTCCGCCTTGTTGTCAGTCGAGGGCGTGCCACTCTTGCCGAGAGTCTCGCATGCAAAACTCCAGGCACCGATCAAAACTCCGGGATTAGTGCTTGCGGCCTGCAAGGACAGTCTTGCCCCTTGCGGCAGCGTTCCGCTCGGTGATTCGATTCGTGTTTGGAACGCCATGCGCCTTTGTCCGCTCAATGAGCTTGTGCCGGCCCTCTTTGGCGTCAAACACGGTCACATGAAGGTGCGGATATCGATTCTTGATTTTCAGCGCAGCCTGCTCAGCGTCCTCGAACGTGTCATGCCCAGATTTCAATTGGCGGTCGACCGCAACATGGAACGGCTCAGTGGAAGGCGGCTTGCTCGGTTTTCGGACGGGAGCTGGCACGTCATTGGCGATCAACATTCTTACGTCGTTCGAGCGCTTCGTCGGCTTCATCCTCGATGGTGTCTTATTCCTCAAGGAGAAGCTCGTTTTCTTCGAGCGTGCCGTCTTCCCTGAGGAACTCGCTCTCTTTGAGGAACTCGTTTGCTTGCGCCTGATCATCGGTCGAATCTCCGCAGACATTCCCAGGTTGGCGCTCAGCATCTCGGGTGCGCGAACAGCCGTTAAGGAGATTCGGTGAACCGCGCACGCCGGGCATCAGCAAGAAGCTCGCGAAATGCACTCCCACTGATATGAACGAGGCTTGCATGATCGCCGCCCTCGAAATAGATCTCCGGCTCGCTCGCCAAGCTGTCATCGACAATGACCTTCAGCCCATATGCGGCTCCAAGCGCGGGCACCGCGCCCGGCTCACAATCGTGAAAGAGCTCTTCAATCTGTTCTTCGCTTGCCATATCAACGTCAGCGCCAAGCTGCTCACGGAGCTGGCTGAACTGGATGTGGCTGGCGGCCGGCAAGACTGCAACTGCGAAGCCATTGCCTCCCTTGAGCACCACCGCCTTCGCAAGGCGATTGAGCGATATGTGGCTTTTCCTGGCGCTCTCCGAAGCCGTCGCGGTATGCGGATGCCCCACCACATCATACTTGACGCCGCGCTCCGCAAGGTACTGTGCGAGCGTGATTGCAATGCCCATGATCCGTCTCCTGTTCAATGAACCAAATCCCGACCCGTGCGGTCGCTAGGGCGTAGAGAAGATCAGTTGAACGAGCTGTGTCAGTGCGGCCGCGCCGAGCAACGCTATGGTGGCGTCGAGCGCGACGTCCCAAACTGTTTCGTTGTCTTTCAGGACAATCCATTTTTGTATCATCCCGCGCATGGCAGCACCTGCTTCATATCGTTCCTCAAGAAACAACATAATGCAGGCGATAAAGAATTGATCCTGCTCAAAGTGTTGAACGGACACCCTGCCATCATGCGCACCTCGCGAAAACAAAAGAATGGGGCCGCGGTTGAAGGTGGCTTGAAAATGAAGGAGCGCGGGTCAGACCAGCCCTTTGACGCGGCTGCGATCAGACGCGAGTTCCCGAGTCTCGCGGATCCTCGGCTGCATTATCTCGACAATGCCGCGACCGCGCAGATGCCGGAGGTGGTGCTCGGTGCGATGCGCCGGTTCGAGCTCGAGGCACGCGCCAACGTCCACGAAGGTGTTCATCGGCTCGGGCGCGCCGCTACTGCGGCATATGAGGAGGCGCGCAAACGAGCTGCCCGCTTTCTCGACGCCTATTCCGTCGATGAAATCGTCTTCACTTATGGCACGACGTCCGCAATCAACCTGCTTGCCTTTTCCTTCGGTGAGCGGCTCAAACCGGGCGACGAGATTCTGCTGTCCGTTCTCGAGCACCACAGCAACCTCGTGCCCTGGCAACAGCTCGCGGCACGGCGTGACGTCGTATTGCGGTTCCTTCCGGCGACCGGCGAGGGACGTCTCGACCTCGACGCATTGGACCGCGAGCTGACCAGCCGATGTCGCCTGATCGCGCTCACCCATTGCTCGAACGTGACCGGCGCCATGACAGACGTCGCGATGATCGCAGGCGCGGCGCGTACGGTCGGCGCAAAGGTGATGCTCGATGGAGCCCAGCGCGCGCCGCATGGGCCGCTCGATATGCGCCGTCTCGGGATCGATTTCTATGCGTTTTCCGGACACAAGACGTACGGACCGACCGGAATCGGCATTCTCTGGGGTCGGCGTGAACTGCTTGCCGCCATGCCCCCGTTCATGACCGGGGGCCAAATGATCGACCGGGTCACCCTGACGGACAGCAGTTTTCGGCCGCCACCGCGGCGTTTCGAGGCAGGAACCCCGCCGATCGCCGCCGCGGTGGGCCTTGGCGCTGCCCTCGATTTCATGCAAGGGCTCGATTGGCGAGCCATCCAGGACCACGAGTTGCGACTGACACGGCGTTTGCTCGACGGCTTGGCGGCGATCAGGGGGCTGCGCGTTCTCGGCCCGATTGACACACATGATCGCGGCGGAGTCGTCTCGTTCACTGTAGAGGGCTTTTCGGCCGAGGAGATCTGCATTCACCTTGACAGCCACGGGGTGGCCTTGCGCGGCGGCTATCATTGCGCACAGCCGCTGTTCCGCGCCTTGGATGTTGACGGTGCCGCCCGCGCCAGCGTCGCGCCCTACACCGTGGATGCCGACGTCGATGCACTGCTCACGGGGCTCGACGATCTGATCCACCATGCCGAATCGCGATCAACCGGACCGTAGGGAAGCCCGCCCTCGCCCGTTGTGAAGCGCATGCCAGCATGATGACTGGCCGGTCACACTTGGCCGAACGGTAGAATGGCGCAAGAAAGCCGGCGGCCGGCTTTGATACGCTACGCGTGTGCATAGGTTCTAAATGCGATCAGAGGCCGGATGCCGAAAGGTTCCGTTCTGCCGCAACGCAGGAAAGCCGGGCATTGCCCGCGCTGCCGATCGCCTTTGAAGATCTTCAAGCTTGCCGGCCGCACGGCCTATTGCAGCCCACGGTGCCAAACCGGCTGACAGCCGGGCTCACCGTTGACGCAAATCAACAAGCGTCCGCGCGCTCGGGCCAAGTTGAAGCTGTTACAGCGGCGCGTCAGGCGCGTTCGCAATGAACCGGAGCCCAACCATGACCACCATGGACGCTGCGAGCTCCCGCGGCGGGGATGAGACTCAGACCGCGCAGCGGCAATGGGAGCGAATCCCCAAGCGCCCCGAAGACTGTGTCGGCGCAAACCTGATCGATTATGATCAAGCCAGACGCACGTTCTCATGGGCCGATGCGCGAGGCTTGCTCGACGGGCTTCCCGGTGGCGGTCTCAACATCGCCTATGAGGCGGTCGACCGCCATGCAAAGGCAGGCCGCGGCGACAAGCTTGCGCTGCGGTGGATCGGCCGCGACGACCGCATCCGCGATTTCACCTATGCCGCGCTTGGCGCGCAGATGAACCGCTTCGCCGACACACTGGTACGGCACGGAATAAAGAAGGGCGACCGGGTCTTCTCGCTGCTCGGGCGGGTGCCGGAACTCTACATCGCGGCCCTCGGCACGCTGAAGAATGGCAGCGTGTTTTCACCCTTGTTCTCGGCGTTCGGACCCGAGCCCATCAAGGCGCGCATGACGATCGGCGAAGCCAAGGCGCTCATCACCAGCGAAGCCTTCTATCGCCGCAAGATCGAGCCCTGGCGTAAGGAACTCGCCAGCCTGGAAAAAGTCTTCCTGACCGAATGCTCGGCCACTCTGCCGCCCGACACGATCGATCTTGCCGCAGCGCTTGCACGGGCCTCTGAGGCCTTCGAGACGGTAGCGACCCTCCCCGAGGACATGGCTCTCTTGCACTTCACCAGCGGAACGACCGGCAAGCCGAAGGGAGCGGTGCATGTGCACGAAGCGGTCGTCGCCCACAATGTGACGGGCAGGCTCGTGCTTGACTTCCATCCCGACGATATCTTCTGGTGCACCGCCGATCCCGGATGGGTGACCGGGACTTCCTACGGAATCATTTCGCCCTTGACCAATGGCGTGACCATGATCGTTGACCAGGCCGAGTTCGACGCCGAGCGCTGGTATCGCATTCTGCAGGATCAGAAGATCACCGTCTGGTACACTGCGCCAACGGCCATTCGCATGCTGATGAAGACCGGCGCCGAATTTGCCAAAAAGTTCGACCTGCAAAAACTGCGCCTGATGGCGAGCGTCGGGGAGCCGCTCAATCCGGAGGCCGTGGTGTGGGGCCTTGAGGCATTCGGCAAGCCGTTTCACGACAATTGGTGGCAGACCGAGACCGGCGGCATCATGATTACGAATTTTCTGGCGATGGACGTGAAGCCGGGGTCGATGGGCCGGCCGCTGCCCGGCATCGAGGCCGGCGTCGTCGAGCGACTGGAAGGCGGCGGGCTGCGCGAGATCACCAGGCCGATGGCCATGGGCGAACTCGCTTTGCGTCCGGGCTGGCCGTCGATGATGCGCAGCTATCTGAACGAGGAGGCGCGCTACAAGAAGTGCTTTGTGGGCGACTGGTATCTCACCGGCGACCTCGCGATGCGTGACAGCGAAGGTTATTACTGGTTCGTCGGCCGTGCCGACGACGTCATCAAGAGCTCCGGCCATCTGATCGGCCCATTCGAGGTGGAGAGCGCGCTGATGGAGCACAAGGCCGTCGCGGAGGCCGGTGTGATCGGCATTCCGGAGCCGACCGCCGGCGAGGTGGTCAAGGCCTATGTGGCACTCAACCCGGGCTTTGCGCCGAGCGATGGGCTGCGCAAGGAGTTGCTCGGCCATGCCCGGCAGCGGCTTGGACCGGCAGTCGCGCCAAAGGACATTGCGTTCCGCCAGAACCTGCCGAAGACTCGCAGCGGCAAGATCATGCGCCGCCTGCTCAAGGCCCGCGCACTCGGCCTGCCCGAAGGCGACATCTCCACTCTCGAAAGCGAGGAACGATGACGATTGCAGCCACAAAGCCGCATTTGTCGCGCGAGCACATGCTGGATCTGCTCAGGCACATGATCCGCATCCGCCGCTTCGAGGAAAAATGTGCCGAGTTGTACACGCAGGAGAAGATCCGCGGCTTCATGCATCTCTACGACGGCGAGGAAGCGGTCGCGGTCGGCGTCATCGCTGCGCTCGAGAAACGCGACCGGATCGTGGCGACTTATCGCGAGCACGGGCAGGCCCTGGTGCGCGGCGTGCCGACGACCACGGTGATGGCCGAGATGTACGGCAAGCAGGAAGGCTGCAGCCGTGGACGCGGTGGCTCGATGCATCTGTTCAATGCTGCAACGAATTTCTATGGCGGCAACGCGATCGTCGGCGGCGGCCTGCCGCTGGCGATCGGCCTTGCGCTCGCCTCCCATATGCAGGGCGATGATCTCGTCACGGCATGCTTCTTCGGAGACGGCGCGGTGGCCGAAGGCGAATTCCACGAAAGCCTGAATCTGGCGGAGCTTTGGCGGTTGCCGGTGCTGTTCGTGTGCGAAAACAATCTCTATGCCATGGGAACTGCGCTGGCCCTTTCCGAATCCGAAACCGACATTCAGCGCAAGGCCGCCTGCTACCGGGTGACTTCGGAAGCCGTCGACGGCATGGATGTGGTCGCGGTAGAGGCGGCGGCGCGCCGCGCGGTCCAGGCGGTGCGCGAAACCCGCAATCCGTATTTCCTGGAATGCCGCACCTATCGTCTGCGCGCCCATTCGATGTTCGATCCCCAGCTCTACCGCGACAAGGCCGAAGTCGAATCCTGGCGTCCGCGCGAGCCGATCGTGCGCTTCCAGGGCTGGCTCGAGGCCAATCATATGGTCCACCCGGACGAGGTGTCGCGCATGACGGCAGAGATCGATGCCGAGATCGCGGAAGCGGTCGCCTTCGCCGAGGCGGGAACATGGGAGCCTGTCGAGCAGCTCACCCGCTTCGTTTACGCGGACAGCGCGGTGCCGACTGGCCAGTGAGGTTTCATGCAGCAGGAGACGACCAGGACCGACGCAATCGAGATGACCTATCGCGAGGCGGTGCGTGCAGCGCTTCGCGACGCGCTCCGCCGCGACAAACGCGTCTTTCTGATGGGCGAGGACGTCGGCCGCTATGGCGGCTGCTATGCGGTGAGCCACGGACTGCTTGCGGAGTTTGGGCCGGAACGGGTCCGCGATACGCCGCTCTCCGAATCGGGCTTCACCGGCGCGGGCATCGGTGCGGCAATGGCCGGCATGCGGCCGATTGTCGAGCTGATGACGGTGAATTTCAGCCTGCTCGCGCTCGACCAGATCCTCAACAATGCGGCGACCGTGCGCCACATGTCGGGCAATCAGTTCGGCGTGCCGCTGGTGATCCGCATGGCCACCGGTGCCGGCCGCCAGCTGGCAGCGCAACATTCCCACAGCCTTGAAGGCTGGTACGCGCACATTCCCGGCATCAAGGTGCTCGCGCCGGCAACCTTGGAAGACGCCCGCGGCATGCTGTGGACCGCCCTGCAGGAACCCGATCCGGTGCTGATCTTCGAGAACGTCATGCTCTACAACATGTCGGGCAAGCTCCCGTCCGGTGCCGGTGCCGTCAATATCGACAAGGCTGCCGTGCGCCGCCAGGGCCGCGATATTTCGCTCATCACCTATGGCGGGTCGCTCTGGAAGACGCTCGAGGCGGCGACCACGCTCGCAGCCAATGGCATCGATGCCGAGGTGATCGATCTGCGCAGCCTACGGCCGCTCGACGACGCCACCATCATGACTTCGGTAGCCAAGACCCGGCGCGCCGTCATCGTCGACGAAGGCTGGCGGTCCGGCAGCCTGGCGGCAGAGATCGGCATGCGCATTGTCGAACAGGCCTTCTGGTCGCTTGACGCGCCGATCGGCCGGGTGTGCAGCGAGGAAGTGCCGATCCCCTACCCTCGCCACCTCGAAAACGCGGCACTGCCCCAGACGCCGAAGATCGTGGCCGCCGCGAAGACGGCCCTGGGCCGGACGTGAGGCAGGCCGTGGTTGAATTCCTCATGCCCTCTCTCGGCGCCGATATGGAAGCCGGTACGCTGGTGGAATGGCTGGTGAAGCCGGGAGACCGGGTCAAGCGCGGCAATATCGTTGCGGTGGTCGAGACACAAAAGGGTGCGATCGAGATCGAGACCTTCCAGGCCGGCCAGATCGAAAACTTGCTGGTCGACGTCAACAGCAAGGTACCGGTCGGAACGCCCCTTGCATTGATCCGGACCGAAGGCGAAGAAGGAGCCGCCGTCGCAGCGCCTGCGCCGCCGGTGCCAACGCCGGTACCTGTGCCAACCGCGCCTCCCACGATCGCTGCGCTGTCCCGACCGCCTGCGCCACCACAAAAGCCGATCGGCGCGGCAATGCCGCCACCGCTTGCTCCTGCTGTCGTGAGACGGCTTCCGGCTTCGCCTGCCGCACGGCGGCTCGCCGCAGAACGCGGCATCGATCTCTCCATCATCACCGGCAGCGGGCCGGGCGGAGCAATCGTTTACGTCGACGTGGAGCGCCAGTTCGGCGCAGCCCCGCCGCCAGCTGAAAAGAGGCGCGCAGGCTGGCTTGATCTCGCGGCGATGCGGACAGCCATTGCGGCCGCAATGGCCCGGTCGAAGCGAGACATCCCGCACTACTATCTTGAACATCAGATCGACGTCACACCATGCGAAAACTGGCTGGCCGAAAAAAACGCGGCGCTTCCGCCAGACAGCCGCCTGCTGATCGGCGCACTTGCGCTGAAGGCGGTCGCACTGGCGATTCATCGCTTCCCTGCCTTCAACGGCTTCTACCTCGACAACAAATTCGAGCCGTCAAAGGCGGTCAATGTCGGGGTTGCCATTGCGATCCGCGGCGGCGGCTTGGCGGCGCCGGCTCTGCACGACGCAGACCAAATGTCCCTCCACGACTTGATGAGCGGCATGCGCGACCTCGTGCAACGAACGCGCTCGGGGCGGATTCGCAGTTCGGAAATGTCAGATCCGACGATCACGGTGTCCAGCCTCGGCGAGCGCGGAGTCGAAGCTCTCTATGGTATCATCTATCCACCCCAGGTCGCGATCGTCGGCTTTGGTAAGGTCGTCACGCGTCCCTGGATCGTCGACGGCGCCATCGGCCCCCGTTCCGTGGTGACCATGACGCTGGCGGGCGATCATCGTGTGACCGATGGACACGCGGGCGCGTTGTTTCTGGCCGAGATCGGCAAATTTTTGCAGGAGCCTGAAAAGCTATGACCGAGATCGAGATTCGCAAAGCCATGCAGGATGAGCTCGGCGAAATCGTCAAGCAGGAGCTCAACAACATCGCGCCGGAAGTCGATCTGGCAACCGTTGATCCGGCAGCCGATTTGCGCGAGGCGGTCGATATCGACTCGATGGACTTCCTGAACCTCGTGACCGCCCTGCATCACCGGACGGGCATCGATATTCCGGAGACCGACTATCCCAAACTCGTCACTGTCTCCGGGATAGTCGCCTATCTCGGAGCCAAACTGCAATCGGCCAAGGCCTGAATTAGTTGCACCTGGGGGAAATGACGAGTTCTGCAAGCCCTGCGGCCTTGAAACACGGCACGGCAGCTTCCATTGCCGGCCGCTGTAGTCAGGACGCAACAGGCGGTGCACGCAAGATCAGGTCCACAACGCGATTGCAGCGCGATCATCGACCGTATCAATTGCGATGACTGCATCGACCGGCATCGATCTCGAAATAGTTTCACGTCATTCCTCGAAGCTCGGCCCTTTATCCTCCCCTTTGTCGACTTGTTCCACCGGCTCCGTGTCGTCGATCGGATGTTCCGCTTCGACATCGGCGGATTCCATGTCGATTAGACCCGCTGGCTCATCCGAACCTTCGTCGTAGGAATAGTGCCGTCTGTCTTTTCGCTTCGGACCACCAGTCATAGAGACACACATGGCGGCCGTAACTCAACCAGTTGCGAGATAACGTTCGAACCAGCGAGCAGCATGGTCAATAACGGCCTCCAGCGCACCCGGTTCGGGAAACAGATGGCTGGCACCCGGAATGATTTCCAAAGCCTTCAAACCCGGTAGCCGCGCCAACGCTTCCTCGTTGAGTTCGATGACGCCGACATCGGCCCCTCCCACAATAAGAAGGGTCGGAGCACGAACTTTATCGAGGGCGTCACCGGCAAGATCCGGACGGCCGCCCCGCGAAACGACAGCGCCCACACGGTGGGGGAGTTTCGCTGCGGCGACGAGTGCAGCCGCAGCTCCTGTGCTGGCGCCAAACAATCCAAGGGGAAGCCTTGCGAGAGACGGCTGTGCATTTAGCCAGCTAACAACGCCAACAAGCCGGTCCGCCAGCAGCGAGATATCGAAGACGTTGGCCCGATCATTCTCTTCATCGTCGCTGAGAAGATCGAATAAAAGCGTCGCCATACCCCGGTCGTTCAATGCGTCGGCGACGGCCCGGTTCCGCGGACTTAACCGACTTGAACCACTTCCATGTACGAAGGCGGCAATTGCATAGGCATCTCTCGGGACATGCAAGATTCCCGCAAGACCAATCGGCGGGATACGGATGTCGCGAGTTTCGTTTCTTGCCCGTGCCATCGATACAACGGCTTTTCAAGACCAAATATTGTCCTCTCGATGGGTTTCGTTTCTTGACGCAGATCAATGAGTGTCCGGTTCCCCGGGCGCGACTCTACGATCAATTTAGTCATGGGGAGCGCGGAAAATGGCCATCTTGAAGCGAGATTTGTATCGTCAGGTGCAGGGACCCGAGATCACCCACGCAGATCGCAGTACACTCGTCTTCGATACTGACAGCAAACGTTTGTACGTCGAGCGCGAAGTCGTGCATTTGGAGGCCAACGCTCGGGGCACGTGCAGCCACGAGGTAGCGACGATGGATATTGCCGATTATCTAAAACAGGCCGGTCAAACTGCCGGGCATCGCGAGCTATGGCGACTGCTCAGAGCACTGTTCGAGGAGAGCCGCGCCGGGTCGGAATTTGCAGACGAGACGTGGTCCGCAGGGAATTGAAAATCACCTTGGCCCAAGGATTCTCGTGGTCGCTTATCCCTGCGAACCTGTCCGACCGTTAGGACACACGCACTAAGCGTGACTCGGGCGACTAAGACGCGAGAGCGAATAATGGCTGGCTTGGCGGGCGAACGACAAGAACCGGGACACCGCTGTGCGTCAGTACCTTGCTGGTTTCGCTCCCGAGCACGATGGCCGAGATCCCGCGCCGGCCATGCGAAGCCATGACAATCAGATCGCATGACTTCTCTGCTGCGGTTTGGATAATCGCCAGATAAGGATGGTCGTGCTCGACATGTACTGTCTCGCAGCTTACGCCAGCCGCTAGCGCGACCTCCTGCGCCGCATCTAGATATTTCTTGGCAAGGGCGGCTACGTGCTTCGCGTACTGCTCCGGTGTATCGGTGACCATGACGGGCTCGATGGCAAAGGTGTGAAAGGGAGCGGATACGGTCAACACCGTAATCTTGGCGCCGACGGACTTGGCCAAAGCGATACCGTATTCGACCGCAGCCTGTGACAGTGCGGAGCCGTCGGTGGGAAGCAAGATGTGCCTATGCATACTGCATTCTCCAATCAAGCGCCCTCTGATGCGCCGTAGAGCAGGGATCCGAACAACGCAAGTTGACTTGCGCACTGACCATCATGATCTGAATCAATCGCGAGATCGCTCGGGTGCTCCCGGATATGGCGGCAGCAGTTCGGGGCGCGATCGAGAGCAGATGCGCGAGCCGTAGCCGTTCCAAACAGTTTAATCCATGTCATGCGGCGCGATGGAATTTGGGAGTCAACTCGATATCTTCCATCACCTTCCGCACCAGCGACTGCAGCTCTTGAGCGATCGAAATCATCTCAACGTGATTGACCGTTCCGATGGTGCACACTGGATCCACGACAGAAACTTCGACGCAGCTGTCGCTATGCTCCTGAACGACGAACTCACAAAGCAGCGCCGATCCTATCGCATCACCGGCCTTGATGGCTCGGTGCAGCAACGGGAGGTTACAGGCGCTCAGAACAAGATAGGGACGCAAATCGACGGAGAGACGCCTTTTTAGGACATCTTGCATGTCGATTTCGGCGAAGATCGTGAAGTTTTCGCGCTTGAGAGCCTCTTTCGCCGCGGTAACCGCGTCTGCGAAGCTCATGCTGACATACGCTGAGATAAGGTGCATTTTTGCCTCCTTCACGAACACTTTGACCTACCGCTTTCGCTCGACGATCATCGCCCGGCGATCTTCCGGGGAAAGAACTACCTAATTTGATGCGTTAAGAGACTGCGCCTCAGCGTCATCGATGAGTTTGGGCGATCGTGATAGACGGACCGCGCTGCCGGTGCTGTGCCTGCCGTTCGAAGCGTTCGCCGGTCGGCTGGGTGCCGCGAGAAGCTGTCGGTAAATGCCGACATAGCCCCGCGTCATTCGTTCGGTGGTGAAGCGACGCTCAAACGCCGCACGAATCTCGGCACGATCCAGCGCACGGATTTGTCGAGCCGCCGTCACTGCTCCTTCGATCGTATCGACGACGAAACCTGAGACATTATCCTCAACAACCTCTGGAACCGACCCGCGGCGATACGCAATGACCGGCGTTCCACACGCCATCGCCTCGATCATGACCAGCCCGAATGGCTCAGGCCAGTCGATTGGAAATAGCAGGGCGACCGCCCCGCCAAGAAAATCCGCTTTATCACGCTCGCCAATCTCGCCGATGAACTCAACGCCAGGATTGTCCGCGACCATCGGGCGGATCTTGGTTTCCCAATAGGCGCGGTCCGCACGGTCGATCTTTGCGGCCATTTTGAGCGGCATTCGGCTCCTTGCGGCGATTTCGATTGCCAGATCGGGACGTTTCTCGGGTGAGATCCGGCCGAGAAACGCAAGATAGCCGTCAGGGCTCGGACAAAACGGCAGCAGGTCCCGAGGCAGGCCATGGTAGACCGTACCGAGCCAGTTTGCGTTGGCTAAGTATCTGCGCTGATTGTTCGAGATCGAAGCGAGGGGGAGATCCCGAAAGACCGCATAGAAAGGTGCAAGGTCAGGCAGATCCAATCGGCCGTGGAGCGTCGTCAAAGTCCGATCCGCGATATCCCGAATTAACGGAGCGTGAAGCAGGTCGATATGGAAGTGCAGCAGATCGAATTGGTCGACCCTGCGGCGGACCTCGTCCAGCATGATCAAATGGTAAGGCAACGCATCGCGCACCGCGGGATTGAAGCGCAACGCCATGTCACAGCAGCGGACGAGCCTTGCCGAAGTCTGGGAGTCGCCGCTGGCAAACAATGTAACGTCGTGCCCCTGGCGCACGAGCTCTTCAGTCAGAAACGAAACGACGCGCTCCGTACCGCCATAAAGCCTGGGTGGCACGCGTTCATGAAGAGGCGCGATCTGAGCGATACGCATCGGCAACGCTCCTGAACGAGTTGACGATGATTAGTGCCGGCTGAAACAGCCGGCTTTGATGTGGCTCAAGTTCGTGCTGCCGCCTCTACGATGTTGATCGAGATCAATATTCTGATGCCATGAAAGGCGTCAGCTGTATTTCGCCGCTGGAGAACGCTGGTCAGATGAGGGTCTCTGATCGCCTGATCGATGCGAGAGATTTCTTGCCTTCACCGACCGCAGATCCAGGCTGGCTGTCGGTTGAAGATGGCATTGATCCGGCGCGAGAGCGCGAGATCGAGTCGCTTTTCGCCATAGGCAACGGATATCTCGGCATGAGAGCTTCGGTTGCCGAGGGCACACGATTTTCGCATCCTTCGAGCTTTCTTGCCGGGCTCTTTGTCGCCGACCGAGATATGGGGCCGCGGCTCGCGGTGCTGCCTGATTGGACGCACATCGAAGTAGAGGTCGAGCAAGAGCGATTGTCGCTCGAGATAGGTCGCGCACTTAAACACAGACGACAGCTTGACCTCCGCCAGGGTATTCTATGGCGGGAATGGCGCCAGCAAGACCCAAGCGGCCGCATCACTCGTTTGACATCTTTCCAGCTGGCTTCGCTCTCTGACCGGCACGTCCTCCTCCAGTCGATAGCAATTACGGCTGAGAACTACACCGGGAGCCTCCGGCTCACGGGCCGGGCCTGTCCTTCCGATTTGGCGGGCATCGACGTCGAACAGGTCGTCGCCGAGTCTGGCGTGCTGCTCGTGCGTGTAGCCGGCGGAGAGATCGGTATCGCCACAGCATCGGAGGTGCAGAGCGTCCCTGAGTCGGTCCCACCCCGTCGTGAAACCGGGCCAGAGGGCCATGAGGAGCGCTGGTCATGGCAAGTAGCGCTCGGCCAAACCGTACGGCTGAACCGGATCTTCACCGTCTTCACCTCACGCGATGTTGCGCGCGCCGCGCCGGGAGCGCGGGATCACCTTGCCTCGATAGGCGCGCACGGCTTTCGAGTGGCTACGGCGGCACATATCGAGGCATGGCGTCGGCGATGGGAAGAAGCCGAAGTCCGGGTCGTCGGCGACGACATGGCCCAGCGCGCGCTTCGCTTCGCGACCTATCACCTGATTGCGGCAGCCAATTCCGCTGACGAGCATGTTTCGATCGGTGCGCGTGGCCTGACTGGAGAGGCGTACCGGGGACACGTGTTCTGGGACACTGAAGTCTACATGCTGCCGTTTTATGTTCTCACCGACCCTCCGACGGCCCGGACGCTCCTTTTGTATCGGTACCACACACTGGAGGCCGCCCGGCGAAAAGCTAAGGATCATGGTTATGAGGGAGCACTCTATGCGTGGGAATCGGCCGACACCGGTGACGAGACAACCCCGCGGCGCGCCGTCCTGCCCGATGGCAGGGTCATCCCGATCCGTACAGGAGAACGAGAGCATCACATCAGCGCCGACATTGCGTACGCCATCTGGCAGTACTGGCGGGCGTCCGGTGACGATACCTTCATGCTCGAAGCCGGCGCCGAAATCCTTGTGGAGACGGCACGCTTCTGGGCGACCCGGTCGCAAGTCGAAACCGATGGCCGCGCCCACATTCGGCAAGTGATTGGCCCAGATGAGTATCACGAACTGGTCGACGACAACGCGTTTACCAACGCGATGGCGATATTCAATCTCGAAACCGCCGCCGATACCATGGAGATCCTGCAACGCAAGCAAGTTGCCGATTGGCAGCCGCTATGCACACGCCTGCACCTGGCCGCAGAGGAGCCCGCGAGGTGGCGTACGGTCGCGGGAGCGCTGGTAACAGGCTTCGATTCCGCAACCAAGCTCTTCGAGCAATTTGCAGGCTACTACCGGCTCGCGGAGATCGATGTGGTTGCGCAGAGGGGCTGCGCTACACCGATTGATACATGCCTTGGACCAGAACGGATCCGCCGCTCGAAGGCGATCAAGCAGGCGGACGTGGTGGCACTGAGCGCGCTGCTGTGGGAAAAATGGCCGGCCGCGGTGCATGAGGCGAACTTCCGCTACTATGAGCCTCGGACCGCGCATGGCAGCTCCCTAAGTCCCGCCGTCCATGCCCTCGTCGCCGCCCGGCTCGGTGATCGAGCCATGGCACAGGCGTATTTTCGCCAGGCCGCAGAGGTTGATTTGGCGAACAACATGGGCAACGCGGCTGGCGGCGTGCATATGGGCGCACTGGGGGCCCTTTGGCAGGCAGCGGTGTTCGGCGTTGCGGGCCTACGCATGCGCGAGAACGGTGTTGTCCTCGACCCGCATCTGCTTCCAGGCTGGGCCGAAATGGCATTCCCACTGCAATGGCGAGGTTGCCTGCTGCGTGTGCACCTGCAAGCTGATCCGAGGCGGATCGAAGTCGCCGTCGAGCGGGGCATTGAATTGACTGTCGCCGTAATCGACGGACCCGATTGCCGTATCTGCGCCGGCCAACGCTTTGTGTTGCAGGGCGACGGATCGGGGTGGGCGAATTGGAAAGAGGTCGGACAATGACATCCGTGAAAACCGTGCTGGTTCCCCTCGACGGCTCTGTCCATGCGACGGCGGCGATACCGGTGGCTCGAGGCTTTGGTGAATTGCTGCACATCCCGATCGCGCTTCTTCATGTCAGTGATGACGCCCTGACACCTCCCGCACTCGTCGATCGCATGAAACTCTCGGACGAAGAATTGCCTGGCCTCATACTCGAACACCGGCCGGGTGCGACCGCCGCGGCAATCGTCAAGGTGGCCGGAGAACGCCACGCTGCCATGATCGTGATGTGCCCTCAGATTCGGACAGATCTCCGGTGGCGTGCGCTTGGCAGCGTCGCAGCAGCCGTTCTCCGCGCAGCGCCCTGCCCCGTGGTCCTCGTCCCTCCGGCGCGGGGGCGCAAACGATGGGCGTTGCACCGCCTGCTCGTCCCCCATGACGGTACCCCGACGAGTGCCGCGACGATAGGTCCGGCAACGGACCTCGCATTAAAGGCCGCGGCGAAGCTCGTCGTGCTGCACGTTGCGACGCCGCGCACTGACACGCCAACCGAGCCTGGGACATTGACCTCCCCGCGCTATCTCGATCAGCCGCAGCATGAGTGGCCGGCTTGGGCGCAGGAATTTCTCGCGCGACTGTGCGCGGTCGGCGGTGCAACGGACCGGACCGAAATGCATCTCGCAGTCGCTCAAGGAGAGGCCGGCGCAGCCATCGTCAACTTCGCGCGACAGAGCGACCTCATCATTTTGGGCTGGCGCGGCGCGCTGGAACCAGGCCGTGCCCGGACAATGCAACGCGTCATCTGCGACACCACTTGTCCTACAATGGTACTCCGCGTGGATCGCGACATGATCGGTAGAGCTGACCATGGTCATCATTGACGTCGAGCGCATCGATGCGGTCATCTTCGACCTGGATGGCGTGATCACACAGACGGCTTCGACCCATGCCCGGGCGTGGAAACAACTGTTTGACCAGTTTCTAGCTCGGCGAGCCACCGAGACAGACCGGCTATTCATTCCCTTTGACCTCGAGAATGATTATCGTCGCTATGTCGACGGCAAACCGCGCATTGCGGGCGTTACGAGCTTTCTCGCGGCGCGAGGCATCACCGTCCCCACAGGCGCGCCGGGGGACCAAGTAGAACTGGAAACCGCTCACGGGCTCGCCGGTCGCAAAGATCACTATTTTGCCAAGCTCCTGGCACACGAAGGGATCAACGTGTCTCCCTCCGCCGAACCCCTTCTCCACGAAGCCCGCAAGCGCGGACTGCGCACCGCCGTCGCATCATCGAGCCACCATTGCGCGGAAATTCTGCACACCGCTGGCCTGACAGCGCTGTTCGATGCCCGAGTCGACGGCATCGATCTCGATCGACTGGGGCTTGCCGGCAAGCCGGCTCCGGACATGTTTCTGGAGGCTGCACGCCGTCTCAACGCATTTCCTGCACGCATAGCAGTCTTCGAGGATGCGACGGCGGGCGTCGAAGCAGCTCGCGCCGGCGGTTTCGGCCTTGTCGTTGGCGTCGGCCCCGCAGCCCGCGCGCCCGGGCTGCTTAACCATGGCGCAGACAAGGTCGTGGCCGATCTTGGTGAAGTCGAGTTCGAAGGACAGCGCGGCTTGCCCTAGGGGGACTCCTTAGGGGGACTCTCAACAGATCCTTCGATACGCAACAGGATCCCGGTGCCGGCCAATGCGCCGAAGTCAAACAGCAATCCGTACTCGATGTCGCTTTAGCCAGTATCAGCGCGCGCGACGCGTCCACTTCGGGAATTGACGACCTTTGACTTTGATCAACGAAGGTTCAGTTCACTCGATCAACAGTTCTCGCGTGATTGGATCGGGAGGCCTCTATGACGACGCGCCGACAAGCCAATATCGCACTGTTATCTGCTGCCGCGGCGGCCGTAACCCGAACTGGGACAGCCTCGGAAGCTCGAATCATGCAATTGCCACCGGCACGAACGGCAGGCGGCAAGCCGCTGTTCGAGACACTGAGGCTGCGGCATTCGACGCGCGAATATTCCGACAAGCCGCTCGAGGCTCAGGTGTTGTCTGATCTGTTGTGGTCTGCGTACGGGATCAATCGACCGACGGGGGACCGTACCGCGCCATATTGGCGGCATGTTATGGTGATCGACGTCTTTGCGGTGATGGCGAGCGGAACATGGCTCTATGACCCAAAGGCTCATGCGCTCGTCCTGCACCTGCAGGACGATCTTCGTGCCAAGACCGGGCTGCAGGCTTTCGTCGGCGACGCACCGCTGAATCTGGTTTATGTCGCGCACGGTGAACGCATGCAGGACATCTCGGCTGAAGACCGACGCCTATATGCGTCG
>Ga0335071_10000164_pt1 | contig 78615 bp, 60 predicted proteins | sample Lox_Sample_15_FD_206724 | JGI IMG/M metagenome (GOLD analysis project Ga0335071, IMG submission 206724) | Soil microbial communities from Loxahatchee National Wildlife Refuge, Florida, United States - Lox_Sample_1.5 | ecosystem: Environmental > Terrestrial > Soil > Wetlands | place: USA... | reverse complement strand
GGAAAACAGGAGTCCCCCGATGACGCAGAGTGCCACGGCGAGCCAGTTGCTAAAAATGATGTGAACGAAGCCGAAAGCCAAAGCGCTGGCAAGGATCATGGTCCAGCCGGACCCGAACAGCGCCTGGTAGCGATGGAAAAAGAAGGCACGGTAGAGGATTTCCTGCGGGTAGACCGAGAGCAGAGGGTAAAGAACCATCACTACGGCCCATAGCAAGGGGCGTTGTTTGATGAACGAAAACAGCAGATCGGGAGCAAAAATGCGCACGGCTAGGCCAAGAAAGACCACACAAATGGCGTCCCGGAGCAGCAGTTGGGGGAGAAACGGGCGGTAATTTCCCCAAGCCAAGAGGATCGAAGAGTTGAAAGAAGAGTCGTGACGAAGGATCAAGAAGATGGCGATGCCTGTGGCCAGGAGGTAAGGGATCGGATAGTTGGGCAGGATGCGGTATTTGATCAATAGCGGAAGCACCAGGAACAGGGCCACGCATTCGAGTGCCAGGACAAAGAGTCGCATCGAGAATGCAATGGACTGTATCAGGAAGCGGAAGATTTATCGACGGAGGAGGGGGAGGGGGTGAAGGAGGCAGGGGCGGAGGTTTGGCGGAGGACCGTGCGAAGGCTGGTAACGGCCGCCTGCGCCCGATGGACCTGCTGGCGGATGGACGAGGCATGGGAGCGATCGCCATCGGAGAGCGAGGGGACATCGGTGAGCAGTTCTGAATAGCCAAGAATGGCGGTCAGCGGATTGCTGATTTCGTGGGCGGCACCGGAAGCCAGTCGCCCAAGCGCAATCAGCTTTTCGGTGTGGACGACCTTCTGCTGAACGGCGTTGAGGTTGGAGATGGAATCGCGAGTGAGGCGGAGCAAACGCACTAGTTCGCTGGCAAGAAGGCCGAGTTTTAGATAGACCAAAATGCCGAACAGGAAGGTAGCCTCAAAAATGAACTTGAGGCGGAACGAAGCAACCACCGTGGGAACCTGTTTTTCGTAAAGCCCGAGGAGCGCCAGCAAGGGAAGAGAGAGGACGCCCAACATGGCGAGGCGCGCGGTCCAGACACTTTGAATGAGTTCGCGATTCGGAGTCACGTCTTCCGACGGCCGGAGAGACGAGCCGATTCCGGCGACGTAGGTGAACATATAGACCGCCAGGAAGAATGGAGTGTCGTAGAGGCTCCCGGCGTAGTACCAGCCGCGGTCGATAGCGACGCTCAACAGCAGATTGCCGGCCGCGATGAGCGCAAAGGAAGCCGCCAGGAGAAGATAGAAGCGGCGCCACACAGCAGTTTTGCGAAAAGCGAGGATTATGAGCGCAACGAAAATGACGGAATGCTGAATCAACGCGAGGAGATAGTAGGACGGGTTGTAGTGAGAAAAATCCTTCAGGACCACCTGCCAGGGCAGGCTGAAGTACCCATAGAGAAACAGCCACCAGCAGGACAGCAGGACGAAGTCGAGGCTGCGCGTGCGGAGATCCCGGCCAGCGGTGGAAGAATGAGGACGCAGCGCCAGGGCCGAAAGGAAGAACACGTTGGCCAGGATGAAGAGAGAGTCACCAGGAATCGGCGTGGGAGCGGAAGTGAGGCGGCGCCAGTCGTAGTAATACCAATAGAACTGCGAGAGCATGAGGCAGGCTAAGCCGGCGGCGAAAACCCGCCAGAACACGGCGAGCACACCTTCACTCTGGCGAAAGTTCTCCCGAGCAGCGAGAATCGCGAGAATTAGGAGCACGATCGGAATCGTGTCACCGAAGAGAGTGAGGTCGAAGGACGGCTGGGCGACGCCAGCGACGACCAGATGGATGGCGAAGACGGCGGTCGCCACCGCGAGATAGAGCCTCTGGCGGGGAAGCATGTTCATCGAACACCTTCCACTATCAACTCCGGATCCTGAGAAATCTCGGACGGCGGCCGCACCGCAACGGGTAAGAGGATCGAAAAAGCAGCGCCACCGTCGGGGTGATTCCGGCAGGAAATTTCGCCTTCGTGCTGCTGGATGATGCCGTAGCAGGTGCTGAGTCCCATGCCAGTTCCCTTCCCGACCGACTTGGTGGTGTAGAAGGGCTCGAAGACGCGGCTGGGCTCGCGAATTCCGGGGCCGGAATCCTTGAATTCGACGAGGACGTGGGCGTTGGACTGTTGGATGGTGATGTCCAGAGTGCCACCGCCAACTTCCGAGAGCGCGTCGGTCGCATTGGAAATCAGTTGAAGAAAAACGTGGAGCAACTGGCTGGAATCTCCCTGGACCGGGGGACACTCGCCGACCTGAGTCACGTCCACCGCAATGTTGGACAGTTTGGACACCCGGCTGAGCGTGAGGGCGCTTTCGAGAAGGTGTTTGATTTCCAGGGGGGCGAGGCACAACGGAGTTTCCTGCGCGAAATGAAGCATGTTTTGACAGAGTGCGTCGGTACGTTGGGCGTACTGTCCGATCTTGCCCGCCAGGTTCTGAATCCGGGCTTCCGCATCTGCGCGAGAAGCAAGACGGGAAGAGGAATCGAGGATGGAAATCATGCAACCTTTGATTTGATTGGCGACTTGAGCCACCAATTCGCCGAGGGAGGTTAACTTCTCACTCTGCGCCAGGTGAGACTTGAAACGATTGATGCTGCGGTAGGTGGTGGACAGGCTGGCGACGGACTGGATCAGGCCTGCAGTCAGCAGGTCCTGTTTGATGGAGATCAGGAGAATCAGAACGAAAATCGCAACCAGCGTGACCACGATGCGGAAGGAGCGCAGGCCGACGGTGGTGGAGTGCTCCAGGGACCAGATGCCGACGATCGGCGTGGATAGCGCGACCAGCATGGCGAGATGCGAAGCGGCAAAGGAATGACGGCCGCGAACCTCGTCATCCGCGGACGAATGCGTTGCGTTGGACTGCAGTTGCGGGTCTCTGCCAGCCAGCGCGACGCAGACCAGGGCTAGTTCACCCATGATCAGAGGAACATCGTACAGACTGCCGGTGTAATAGCGGCCGAGATCGATGGCGACGTTGCTGAGATTGGAGGCCAGGCCGTAGCAGGCCGCGCCGCCGAAATAGAGAAGATGAACGAAGCGCCAGCGGCCTTGCGCCCTCAACAGAGCGATCGCGGCGCAGATCGCCAGAAGCTGGTTGCCGATGGCGTCCGCGACGTTGAAATAGAAGTTGTAAAGGTCGGTTGCTCCGGGCACCAGGCGGTAGGCGTACACGCAAAATGCAAACAGGTAGAACGAATAGACCATCAAAATGCCGACGTCGAGGAAGCCGAAGGTGCGGACGCCGGAGTTTTCTTCGCGATCCGGCGCAATCAGCGCAGCGGCGCAGAGCGGAACAATTTTCAGGAAAAGCAGGATATCCACCAGGGGAACATCCGGCACGCTGCGCGCAAACCAGACTTCCTGCACGGACCAAATCACGTTGCTGATGGTCCACGCCACCATGCCGGCAAAGAATACGAACCAAAAAATCCGTAGGCGAGCGTAGGTCTTGCGAATGTTCTGTAAGGCCAGGACGGAGGCGAGAATAGTGAGGAGAGTTTGCAAGCCGTCGCCAAAGGCGGTGAGGGCGAGGCCCGGGGGAACGTACCGCGCCGCGAAGACGGAAAGGAGGGTAACGGCAACGCTGGCCACGATGCCGACACGAAGAATCGGCGTTGCGGGCGAGTGCCGCCAGGATCCCACCGATCCGAAGTAATTCTTGTCTAGCATCTCCACACGCCCGACCAGAAAGAGATGTTGAAGAGGAGCGAGTCACACCCAAAGCGCGACCGGAGACGAAGGGCGGAAGCTCCGTTCCGCGGCTCAGCGCTTCCCTTATTCTGAGGGGATTTCCGCAAGGAAACAGGGGATTTCTAGGGGGAAAGCATCGATTGTTACACAGGACTTTCGTACTAGTGGCGGCTTGGACACAGCAGGCCGGGGCTCAAAAAGGGGCATGTGCGTGGCGCACTTGCAAATTGCCGGGGGATTGCATCATCGTGGCAGAATCGGGGTAGGCTGACTCCCCCACTTCAACAGGTCACCAAACCACCGAACGAGGCTTGTATGGCGAATCGAACACCAGTGGAAGAGTACGCGGCAAAGCTGACTACGCCCGAGAAGGCAGTCGCAGGGATTGCCGATGGAAGCACCTTGTGCCTGGCGCTGGCGGCGGGCATGCCAGGTGGGCTGGCAAGAGCGGTCGCCGACCGTATCCTGGCGGGAAACCTGAAGGACCTGAACCTCTATTACCAGCATTCCATGAAATACAGTGAAGAGACACTGATCCGGCCGGAAGTGCTCTCGAAAGTGGACGCGCGTGTGTTTTTCATGGGCGATCCGGACCGCAAGATGGTAGCCAAGGGAATTTCCGAAAACCGGAAATACCTCAGTTATGTGCCGATCAACTTCTCCAACATTCCGCGAGTGCTGACCGAACACATTCACGTGAACACATTCGTGGTGACCGTGTCGCCGATGGACAAGTCGGGGCACTTCAGCCTGGGAACAAATAACGACTATGCGTCGGTGGTGTTGCGACACTGCGATCGGGTCATTGTGGAAGTGAACAAGAACATGCCGCGGGTGTTTGGCGACTCGCTGGTGCACGTCTCCGAAGTGGATGCGATCGTGGAAAATCACATTCCGCTGGTGAACATACCGTACAAGGAGCCGGACGGGCTGTCGATCAAGATCGCGCAGTGCATCGCGGAGCAAATCAAGGATGAAGCGACGCTGCAACTGGGAATCGGCAACCTGCCGAATGCCGTGGCGATGCAGCTGACGGACCGCAAGAACCTGGGCATCCATTCGGAATTGTTCAGCCACGCGTTTGTGCAATTGATCAAATGTGGGGCGGTCACGGGAAAGAAGAAAACGCTGCACCCGCGAAAGCATGTGTTTACGTTCGCCATCGGTGACCGCGAGGTCTATGACTTCATCAACGACAATCCGTCGATGGAGAGCTACCCGTCGTCATACGTGAACGACATTCACGTGATCGCGCAGCACGACAACATGATCAGCGTGAACACGGCGATTGAGATCGACCTGTACGGCCAGGTGAACGCGGAGTTCATCAACGGGCACCAGTACAGCGGGTCCGGCGGGCAATTCGATTTTGTGAAGGGCGCGTCCTTCTCCAAAGGAGGGAAATCGTTCATCGGGCTGAAATCCGCCGCAAAGGACGACACCATCTCCTGCATCGTGCCGCGGGTGCAGATGGCCACAGACACCCGCATGGACGTGGAATATATCGTGACGGAATACGGCTGCGTAAGTTTACGAGGCAAGTCGACGCGGGAACGCGCGCTGGCGCTGATTGGTATTGCGCATCCCAACTTCCGGGACAAATTGAAGCGACACGCGAAATCAATAAACCTGATCTGACGACACTCAAGAAGTTCACCACTAAGCCCAGGGTAACTCTCCGTTAAATAAGTGTAACTATTAACCCCTCGCAACGCACCTCACACGCTTGACAGCGGATGGCAGACGGGGCTAAAAGATGTAGCCGCGCCGCAGTTCCCATCGACGCTCAGGGGGGAAGTGCATGGAAGCTACCCGCAGGGACTTCTTTAAGGTCGTGACGGTAGGCGGCGCTGCCGCCGCTGTTTTTGGGTTCGATCTTCAGCCTGCCTACGCGCAACTCCGCGCGCTAAAGATTGCCAGAGCGAACGAGACGCGCTCCACCTGTCCGTACTGCTCGGTGAGCTGCGGCGTGATCATTTACACAATCGGTGACCGCGCCAAGAACGTCACGCCCCAGGTGGTTCACGTAGAAGGCGATCCGGATCACCCGATCAATCGCGGCACGTTGTGCCCGAAGGGGTCGGCGCTCGAACAGGACATCCTCAATGATCGGCGCATTCTGAAGCCGCAGGTGCGCCGTCCGGGGGGCACCGATTGGGAGGACATTTCCTGGGAACAGGCGATCAACGAGATCGCGGCCAGGGTCAAGAAGACGCGCGACGACACTTTCATTGAGACGGATAAAGACGGCCACAGAGTGAACCGGTGCGAATCGATTGCCTTCACCGGCGGCTGCACAGACACGAACGAGTTTAATTACCTGGTTGTAAAGTCGATGCGCGCCCTGGGGGTCGTGCATCTGGAAAATCAGGCCAGGGTTTGACACGGCCCCACGGTCTCAAGTTTGGGACCAACCTTCGGGCGCGGGGCGATGACGAACGGCTGGGTCGACATCAAGAACACCGACATGATGCTGATCATGGGCGGGAACCCGGCAGAGAACCACCCTTGTGGGTTCAAGTGGGCGATTGAAGCAAAGCGCAACCGCAACGCCAAGATGATTGTGGTCGATCCGCGGTTCACGCGCACGGCTTCGGTCTCCGATCTATTCTGCCAACTGCGCGTCGGTGGAGACATTGCCTTCCTGGGCGGCGTAATCAATTACGCGATTCAGAACAACCGCTATCCCAAGGAATACCTGCTGAACTACACAAACGCCGCGTTCATCCTGGACGAGAACTTCCAGTTGCCCGAGTCGGAAGGGGTCTTCTCCGGGTTCGATGCAAAGACGGCGTCGTACGACAAGTCGAGCTGGAACTACGCAGGTGGCGATGCGTCGGGCAAGGCTATGGCCTCGGCAAAAGCTGCTCCAGGAACGACCGCAGCGCTGCCGGAGAAGGTCGCCTACGACCTGACCCTCGAGAACCCGCGGTGCGTGTTCCAGTTGCTCAAGAAACACTACAGCCGGTACACCCCGGAGGTCGTCGAAACGATCACCGGCGTTCCGAAAGATCAGTTTTTGAAGGCCGCTGACCTGTTCACTTCCATCCGTAAAGATGGCGACACGAAGAAGGTGGGCACGATCATCTACGCGGTGGGCTGGACTCAGCACACGTCGGGAACGCAAACGATCCGGACGGCAGCGATGCTGCAGCTTCTGCTGGGCAACGTGGGCCGCGCGGGTGGCGGCGTGAATGCGCTGCGCGGGCATTCCAATATTCAGGGCGCCACAGATATGGCGGGGATTTTCGAAATCCTGCCGGGATATCTGAAAGTGCCTAATCCGGCGGACGGTTCGCTGGATGGCTGGATGAAACGCGTTACGCCAAAGGCTGCGAAGCCGGGCCCCTGGGAGTCCTTTAATTACTGGGGAAATACGCCAAAGTTCGCGGTGAGCTACCTGAAAGCGATGTACGGCGACGCGGCCACCAAACAAAACGACTTTGCCTACGACTATCTGCCTAAGGTGGATCGCAACTACTCCTGGACCTACATCTGGGACGACATGTACAACGGCAACGTGAAGGGCCTGTTCGCGTTCGGCATGAACGGGGTAATGATTGGCCCGGATTCCAACAAGAACATCGACGCGCTGAAGAAAGCGGATTGGCTGGTGGTCGGCGAGATTTACCCGGACGAGACCAGTGAGTTCTGGAGAGCGCCGGGAATCACTACGGACCAAATGAAGCAGATCCAGACCACCGTCTACCGGCTGCCCTGCGCGGGCTTTGCCGAAAAGGACGGCACGTTCACGAATTCGGCGCGCTGGCTGCAGTGGAAGAACGCGGCGCTGCCCGTGCCATCGGGCTGCCGGCTCGATCAAGCCATCGTCGCGCAGCTTTTCCTGAAGGTGCGCGAACTGTACAAAAAAGAAGGCGGAAAATTCCCGGATCCGATCTTGAAGTTGACCTGGAGCTACACGGATCCGACGAATCCGTCTCTGGCCGAAGTGCTGAAGGAAATCAACGGGAAGACCTTTGTGGATGCCGAGGATCCCGCGACAAAGGTTCAGCTTAAAGCTGGCCAGCAGTTGCCGGGCTTCGCGTGGCTGAAAGACGACGGAACCACCGCGAGCGGAAACTGGATTTATTGCGGCGCGTACACCGAAGCGGGCAATCTGACCGCGCGGCGCGATCCGAGCGATCCTTCTGGGATGGGTGTGCACCAGAATTGGGCATGGTCGTGGCCGGCGAACCGGCGCGTGCTGTATAACCGCGCCTCTTGCGATCTGGAAGGCAAGCCGTGGGATGCCTCCCGTCGCCAGATCTGGTGGAACAACGATTTGCAGAAGTGGGTCGGTAATGATGTGCCGGACTTCAAGGTCGATTCAAAACCGTCCGACCACATGGGGCCCTTCATCATGAACCCGGAGGGGATCGGAAGGATTTTTGCTCCTCTGGGGGCTTTTGCGGACGGTCCGTTCCCCGAGCATTACGAACCCACCGAAAGTCCGATCGAGAATCCGCTGCATCCGGCGCACTCGAAAAACCCTGTGGTGAAGCGCTTCAAGACGCCAGACGACAAATACGCCACGCCGCAGGACGGCTACGACATCATTTGCACCACCTATCGCCTGACCGAGCATTACCACTACTGGACGAAGAATAATCCGATGAACGTGCAACTGGTTCCGGAGCCGTTCGTGGAGATTCCCGAAGAGTTGGCGCAAGAAAGGGGGATTCGCGGCGGAGATGTGGTGAAGGTGTCCAGCATCCGCGGCACGTACATTGCGAAAGCGATGGTGACTAAGCGCATCAAACACATGACGATTGCCGGAAAGAAAACCTACCAGATCGGCATTCCCATTCACTGGGGATTCCGGGGCATCGCCGAAGATGAAGACAGGACACACCGGACGCTGACGAATCAGCTTTCCCCCACGGTTGTCGATCCCAACGCCTACACACCGGAATTCAAGGGATTCCTGGTGAAGGTGGAGAAAGCGTAGAGGAGCCAAGCGATGAGCCAAGCGACACTACGCGTTCAGAAAATCAGCGGGCACGCGGGGAGCGTCCCGGGGGAAGACACGCAGCGGCAGGAACTGGTCTGCAAGCTGATCGATACCACCACGTGCATCGGCTGCAAGGCGTGTGAAGTGGCGTGCGTGGAGTGGAACGACATGCCGTTTTCGCACACGGTATTCGACAACACGTACCAAACCATGCCGGAAACGCGTTGGAATTACTGGAACCTGATCCTCTTCAACGAGCACGAGCGCGAAGACGGTTCAGTGCAGTGGCTGATGCGCAAGCACCAGTGCATGCACTGCGCGGAACCAGGTTGCCTGGAGGCCTGCCCGTCGGACGGCGCGATCGTTCAATACACCAACGGCGTTGTGGACTTCCAGCAGGACCACTGCATCGGCTGCGGCTACTGCATCACCGGCTGCCCGTTCAATATTCCGAAGCTGAACAAGGTGACCAAGCGCGTGTACAAGTGCACGCTGTGCACCGATCGCGTGAGCGAGGGGCTAGAGCCCGCATGCATCAAGTCTTGCCCGACGGGGTGCCTGCACTTCGGCACGAAGGACGATATGAAGGATCTGGCGGAACTGCGCGCCCAACAGTTGCGCGATCACTACGGCTTCGCGAATGCCGGAGTGTACGACCCTCCGGGCGTGGGCGGCACCGGCGTGATCTATGTGTTGCATGACGCGACGAAGCCGGAACTGTACGGCGGCTTGCCGAGCAACCCAAGCATTCCGCTCAGCGTGAAGCTGTGGAAGCACCCGCTGAAGTGGCTCGGGAACCTGGCGGTGGTCGGGGGGTTGATCGGATTGTTTGTGCACTACCTGCGCTTCGGACCGAAGGCGCGTGAAGAGGAAGACATCCAAGCCGCCGGAGGGCAGTCATGACGCATCCGGAACAACTTGCGCCGCACCATCACATATTGCGGTACACGCTGCGTGAGCGGTTGACGCACTGGGTGGCCGCGGCCAGCTATATCTATTTGGCGGCCACAGGCGCGGCCTTCTGGTCGCCGTGGCTCTTCTGGGTGGCCGTCGTCCTGGGCGGGCCGCAAATCTCGCGGATGCTGCACCCGTGGGCGGGACTGATCTTTTGCGGCTCCGTGTTTTACATGTTCAGCATGTGGGCCAGGCAGATGCGGTTTACGCAAGTGGACCGCGAGTGGTGGGGCTCGTTGCACTACTACATCACCAATCAGGATGACAAAATGCCGCCGGCGGGAAGGTACAACGCCGGGCAAAAGCTACTGTTCTGGACGTTCTTCTGGGCTGGAATCGTGCTGCTGCTGACCGGACTGGTGCTGTGGTTCACCGATTCGTTGCCGTGGAGTTTGCGGTGGCTGCGCTACGTGTCGGTGCTTCTGCACCCCATCGCGGCGCTGCTCACCCTCGGGAACTTCATGATTCACATTTACATGGGCGTGTTTGCAGAGCGCGGCGCGTTCGGGTCGGTCATCCGTGGTGACGTTTCCATGGCGTTCGCGAAGCGCTACCATCCCGGATGGTACGAGGAGATTGTGGGATCCTCCGAACCGCCGAAATGAGTTTTCTCTCCACCGGAGCTGTCAACTACAAGTCAAGAATCGCCCGCGCGGAAACGTTGGCGTCGAGGTACGCGTTCGCCAAAGAATTACTCGATTTCTATCGCGCTGTGGCGCGTTTTCAGGGCGAGTTTTACGGCGAACTTCCGAATCTCTGGGGGAAACATCCGCGCACATCGGCTGGCGAAGGCTTACGCGCAGAACTGAACCTGCCGATCCTGGTCGAGCCCTTCCGGCAATTTCTGTCGTTGGTCGAGGCACATGGAACGCGTCCGCTATCGGCGGAGGCGCATCTGCTGGCGCAGAGCTCGGAGTCGGCATGGGCGCCGCTGTTGGAAGCATTCTGGAAGAGCGGGATGATTGACGCGGCTGAACAGGCAGCCGGGGACCCGCTCGCGGAATTCGTGGCGCGCGCGTTCTTGCTGCCCTACGCCGAGTTCCTGGTAAGCGGCCTGCTGCCGCCAGTGACGCCGATGGTGACTTGCCGCTGCCCCTGCTGTAATTCTCTGCCCTTGCTGGGGGTGTTGCGCCCGGAAGGCGACGGCGGGAAACGATACCTGCTGTGCTCGTTTTGCTCGCAGGAATGGGAGTTTCGCCGAATCTTCTGCGCGCACTGCGGCGAGGCTACGGAAGAGAAACTGCCGGTTTACGTGGCGGAGCAATTTCCGCACATTCGGGTGGAATGCTGCGATACGTGCAAGCGTTTCCTGCGAACGATCGACCTGACCAGAGATGGCAACGCCGTGCCGCTGATCGACGACCTGGCGGCCATCCCGCTCAGTTTGTGGGCAGACGAAAACGGCTACAAGAGGATTCAGGCGAATTTGTTCGGCACGTAAGTCCGGTCCCGCGGCGAGACCGCGCCTGCGACCAATCAGGCTTTGTTGCTCAATTTCTTCCACGCCATATCGAGCAGTTCCTGTACAGTGGGCGGCTCCCAAGCTCCGAAGTGATTTGCGGGCATCGGGATGGCGATGGCGGATTGCCCCGGCCTTTTGGCGGGACGCGGGCCGTGGTAGTCGTCATTGGTGCCGTACATGATTCGCGCGAGGCTCAAGTTGCTCATGAATTGCTCCTCGCTTCCGTCGGGAAGCGTCACACTGCATTTGTTCATTCTGCGCTTGCGGTTGACTGTGGGAAGCAAAACAACGGCGCACGCATCCAGAGAATAACTGGCCGCTAGTGCAGGTTTGTTAGAATGCAGACGCATAGGAGGGCGGTGAGAAATGGCGGAGCAGAACTACGCGAATCATGTGAAGTGGGTGCCGACGTTCCACTTTTTTGTGGCGCCGGTCATGCTGCTGAATGTTGTGAACTCGGTTGTGCGGCTGGCGCGCCGCGGAATTTCCTGGGAAGGAATCGTGTCGCTCCTGGTCGCGCTGGCTCTGTTCACCTTTATTTTCAACGCCAGATTGTTTGCGCTCCGCGTACAGGACCGCGTGATCCGGATGGAGGAGCGGCAACGAATGAGGCAGTTATTGTCGGGCGATTTGCAGGGGAAGATTGAGGAGTTCACTCCCGGGCAACTGGTCGCGTTGCGATTCGCCAGCGATGGCGAACTCCCGGAACTGGCGCGAAAAGTGCTAAACGAAAAGATCAAAGACTCGAAAGCCATCAAGCGGATGATCAAGAACTGGCGCCCGGATTATCTGCGCGCGTAATACCAAGATAGGCGAACAACGTTCGCTTCAGCGGCTAAACGCCGGACGCCTGTGGATCCATCGCTCGGAGTAACAACCCTCGCTACGAGACTGCAGCTTTGACTCTGGCGGCATTGTTGGAGAATTCCTCGATTTCGGCAACTTCCCGCTGGCTCAGACGGAAATCACCGGCATGCATCACGCCCTCGGCCTGCTTCGGGCTGCGCACGCCAACAATCGCACCGGTGACGGAGGGTTGCCGCAGCACCCAGGCAATGGCGACTTCACCGGCGCCGCGGCCATAGCGCGCACCAATGGATTTGAGTCGCTCGACCAGTTCAAGGTTTTTGGACAGCTTAGGTTCGCGAAATTCCGGATTGCGGCGGCGAAAATCGTCGGTCGGTAAGGTGGCAGCTCGTTCGCGGGTCATGCCGCCGGAGAGCAGGCCGGAAAACATCGGCGAATACGCGAGCACGCCGATGTTGTTCCGCCGGCAATGCGGAAGAATCTCCTCCTCGCTCTTTGGCCGAAGAATGGAATAGGGCGCTTGCAGTGAAGTCACAGGAGCGATGCGCGCGATGCGCTGAAGCTGCGCGACATTGAAATTCGAAACCCCGATCCAGCGGACTTTCCCCTCCTTCTGGAGTTCAGCGAGAGTCTGCCATGCTTCTTCAATGCCGAGACCGCCGTCATAAGGCGGCCAATGGATCTGGTAGAGATCGATGGTGTCGATCTGCAGGCGGCGCAGGCTATCTTCACATTCCTTGCGAATGGATGCGAAAGAGTGATTGCGCCTCACCCGGCCCGATTCCTCCCAAATCAACGCGCACTTTGTGAAGATGTACGGACGCGGGCCAGACCATTCTCTTAAAGCTTGTGCGACAACGTCTTCAGAGTGGCCCAAACCGTAGACGGCCGCGGTGTCAATCCAATTGATGCCCAGTTCCAGCGCTCTGTGAATTGCCGCAATAGACTCACGGTCGTCCTGGGGGCCCCACGAGAACTCCCAGTTGCCGCCACCGGCGGCCCAGGCGCCGAACCCGATACGCGTGATGTAGAGATCGGAATTGCCGAGCTTGTAGCTTGCCATTAGGACTCCTGGGCAGGCAGTCAGCAGGGCGGAAATAGGTGGGCACTTATGGGATGAGCGATGACGCCGAGAGGTTGCAGAGAATTCGGTCTCTGCTATTGAGCGAGAAAAGCGGCGTCAAGAGAAACCGTTTCGCCATCGGGATTAGTGAGCACGAGTTGCTGCAAACCTTGCGGAGTGGAGGGCGTGGCGAAAGTCAGCGTGTTCATGTCCTTCCACGTAGCGTTGACTGTTTTTCCGCCAAGAGCGACCCGCGTGCCGTTCACGAACCCGCTGCCGTTCAGCGTGACCACGACCCCGCCAGCAGCGGAGCCGGCGGAGGGAGAGAGCGTGCCAATGCCGAGAGGTACGCTGGCAAGTTGAATGATCGTGACTCCCGATGTGGTGAGCGCAAACAGCCGCAGGCCATTTTCGTCTGTAGCAAAGAAGTCGCCATGGAGGCCATCGACATCGGTGTTGAGCATCGCGAAGGGTTCGGGAAGATAAATTCGGAGACGAAGCTGGCCGGTGTGTGCATCTCGAATGTCCACGCCACCGTGAATGCCGGTGGCCGGGGGAGCGGCGGGCGCGGGCCCGTCAAGGAATGGATCGTAGAGCAGCGCGCCGGTGGGATGAAGAGTGACGCCAGGAACCGCGACGCGATTCGGAATGGATTCGAGTTCGGCGCTGGTGGGCATCGCGGTGAAAGTGAGTGTGCTCGAGCGAATCTCCAAGGTGTTATTCGCGCGCACGGCAAGGAGAGAGCCGTCGGCGGAGGTAGCAAGGTCAGTCGCGGTGTCGGCGGAGGCGGAGAGCGAGAAGACGTTGGGAGAAGCGGAGGACCAGGAAGCGACGGGGCCCCCGGGAGACGTGTCGTACGCGAGATAAGCGGTGTCGCCCGCAGCGTCGGCCTGCAGTAGCGGAGCGCCAGTCAGCGAGGTGACTTCAGGCTGAGGCGCGGGCGCAAACGTGGGAGGGCTGGCGAGAAGATTCATCTGCCCGAGGCAATTGTTGCAAGCGCCTTGGCCGTTCCCTTCCCCACTGAGGCCAACGAACACAGTCTGCGCGTTCGTGGCGGTGACGCGGGCGGGACCCGAATTCAAAAATCCAGCCACGCCGCCTACATTGACGGCCGTGCCGTTATAGGGCGAGCCATCCGGCTCGATCAGGTAGACATTCTGCGCGCCAAAGTCGGCAATCAGCAACTGGGAATGATCGGGAGTGAGGGCGAGACCGCGAAGGGCAGCGGAGGGAGGGGGGCCGTTGGGGGGAGGGTTGATGGCAGGCACGAAAACTTGGGCCTTCAGATCGAAGACGTCGACGTGATCCGTGGCGGTGAGGAAAAGCTTCTGGCGGGACGAATCGTAGGCAATGAACTTGTGAAGACCGGCGTTCGGATAGACGTTCGCCGACGAAACATACTGGAAGGCTCTCGAGGCGGTGGCCGATCCGGTGGAGGAGTGGATGATGAGATCGGCTTTACCGGGGGACCCGGGGGGAGTCTTGAAGACAAGACGCTCGAGCGGAAAGGGATAGGTGGCGTCGAGGGCAAGGCCGGAAGCGGATTTTGGGAAGGAATCGGCGCTAATCAGCGCGGCAGCCTGACCGCCGAGAGTGATGGAGAGGTTGCTGGTGGCGGTTCCAAAGCCGTAGCCCAACACAGTAACGGCGTCGCCGCCAGAAGAAATACCCGCATTGGGGAAAACGCGGAGGATGGAGGGGCCGTAGCTGAAGGCGTTGGGAGCTGCTGCCAGCCAGCCATTAGAGAAATACACAGTCAGGCTGACGGGGCCGGCGGAGGCACTTGACGGCGAGGAGACTAGTAATTGCGAGTTTCCGAGCAGGGTAGCGTTTATAGGATTGCCCGAGCCGAAGCGAACCTGGGGATTCGGAGAGAAATTTGCCCCGGTTAGAGTGATCGAAGTGCCGCCTGCGATGGGCCCCTCAGCGGGCTGAGCGATGGGGACGGAAGCAAAAACCGGCGCTGCTTGCGCGAAAGATGCCGGTTTGGAAGCGTCAAGGAACGCAATTCCACGGTTGCCGAGGCCGCAAAGGAACGGTGTGGCACAGTTTTCCTGAATCTGTGTGGGCACGCCTTGCACGGGGATGTCGGCGATTTGGCCTAGCGATTGGAGGTTGCTGGCGGCAAGGGCGGTGACCACATAGGAATTGCCGAAGGACTCGTCCAGGTAGAGCGTTTGGGAGTCTTTCGAAAAGACGAGTCCAGCCGGAGAGTTCGTGGGGTAGGTCGCGAGGATATTGAGCGCAGCATCGAGCAACAGCAACTGGGATGCGGAACCAGAACTAAGAACGACGGAGAAATGGGTGCCATCTCCGCTGGCCGAAGCAAGGAAGACAGGGCCAGAAACGGGGGCCCGCGGGCCAGCGAGGAGATTGCCGTTGGCGTCGAAGAGCGCCAGTTCACCGCTGGCATCGTTGGCGGCAGCAAGGAAGCGCGTGTGGTCGCCGGAGCGAGCCAGGACACCCGCACCATTCTGGAACACGGCGGGTGCGAGCGAAGTGAGACTAGTAAAGCTATTCGAAGAAGGGTCCCAGATCGAGAGGAGAGACTCACTGGCAGCGGATTGGCGCAAGCGCACCGCAAGTTTGCCGCTGGAGAGGGAAAGGGCTTCGCAGGGCCGCTCGAACACGACACCCGGAATGGGAGTGAGCCCGCTGACGGGATAGCGCGTCTTCACCTGGAGCGTGGCTGTGTCTATCGCCAGGATCTGTTGTGTCATTGTGCCAACCCACAGCGTTTTCGCGTCCGGGGACAAGTCGACGCTGGAAGCGCCGGGAGCATCAATGGTGGCGGCGAGCGAGGGATTGGCAGAATTCCAGACTTCGATGCGATTCAGCGCCCGGTTGGCGACGTAGAGCCGCTGGCTGGCCGGGTCAAAGATCAGATGTCGATGAAGCGGCTCACCCGCGGGATGATCGAGCGACGCGACGGAATCGTTGGGAACGAACGTGGTGCGCGGAAGATCGACAGGGACGGTTTGATGCACATCGAGGGTAAAAGCCGAGGAATGCGAGAGCGAACCGCTGGTGCCGTCTGCGGCAACGGAGAATTGGCCGAAGGAGGCATCGGCGGAGGCGCCAAAGAAGACAGAAACGGCCGTGCCGGGAGTGACCGCGAAGGGAGCGGAAGGATTGGTGGTGATTCCCGCAGGTAGGGACGAAAAGGAGACCGAAACGGCAGAGGAAAAGCCGTCCTGGGCGTTCACGCTGATATTGACAGGGGAACTCGTGCCCCCCTGAGAGACGTCAACAGAAGCGGCCGAGACGACAAGGGTGAAATCGGGTTGAGGGGGTGGAGGCTGGATCCCACCTCCGCCTCCACCGCCTCCACCACATGCGACAGCGGTGAACAGAATTCCGGTGAGAACCAGATGGAAGCCGCGGAAGCTTCCGCGCATGAGGGGCTCCTGCGAGAGGAGAAGTCGGTGCGAGCGAGGAATCCGGCGGGCGGATGCCAGATTCGTCCCGGGAAATCGTGGGGACACCTTGACACAAAATAACTATCTACTAGTGAATTGTCAAGATAGGAAATATATGAAATAAGCCGTCCGATCCGCCTGAGAAGGCGGATACGACAGTTGGTGAGGATGAGCTGGGAACGTTATCGGGGTCATTGCGTGGGGAAAATAGAAACGGCGCCCCCGATAAGGCAGGCGCCGTTTCTCAGGTAGTAGGAGAGAAAACGAGTTAGATGGTCTTCGGACCAACGCCGGCCGTAGCCGTGCTGGAAGAAGTCTTCGAGAAGGAACCGCCGCCGGATTCCTTTTCGCCGCTCTTGTCGATTTCGATGGAGCCCTTGAAGTAGGCGCCGTCTTCGATCATGATGCGCGCGGTGGTCAGGTCTCCGTTGACGGAGCCATCCTTCTTAATCTCGATGCGATCCTTGGCGCGGAGATTGCCCTTCACGCTGCCATAGACCACAACTTCGCGGGCGATGATATCAGCGGTGACCTTGGCGGTGGCGCCGACGGTGAGCTTGCGCTCGTCGAGCTGAACCAGGCCTTCCACCGAACCTTCGATGAGGAGATCTTCGTTACCGGAGATTTCCCCTTTAATGTGCAAACTGGGGCCGAGCCGCGCGGTCGAACGATCTGCGGTAGCACCCAACGGACGCATAGCATCGGTACTCATCGGACTATTTCCCTCCCAAGATGTTGCCGCAGGTGTCGAAGGCGGCGGATTGACTGGATAACTTTTCGGCTGTTCCGGCTGCGCGGCTTGCGGCGCATCCGGTTTCTTATTCCCCCACATCGGTCCTCCCAAGGGACAACACACCCCACGCGATTTCCGGCCCGGGGTAAGCAAAAGATAGTCCGGTGGGGAGCGTGCGGCAAACACAATAACGCATCTTCTTGCCTGAAAGTAACTAGACATAAGAACAGGTGGGGACCTTGTACTTCGGGGGCGGGGGAAAGGAGAGCGAAGACGCGGGGAGTAACGCGTGCGACAAGTAGCCACTGAGGACCTGGGTGATTTCCGGAACGCCACCTCCTAGCGCGGGTGGAGAGGCAAGGTGACCACCAGCACAGCAGGACCACTAGCGGGTACGTATGCTGCGCTACGAAGGGTGTCGCTGATATGAAACTGCCGACGTTAGACAAATTCCCGAAGCATGTACTGGCGGCGATGGATGTGCAGCGGACGTTCATCGAGTCACGCGTGATCGTTGCGGCGGAGCGGCTGCAGGTTTTCCGCGCGCTGCAGGGCAAGCATATGACGGCAGACAAGCTGGGACGCGCGCTGGGGATACACAAGAAATATCGCGAAGCGTTTCTGAATTCGCTCGCGGGGCTGGGACTGCTGCACAAAGCCAATGGAGAGTATGGGAATACGTGGCTGGCGGAAAAGTACTTCCTTCGAGAGCGATCGATCTACTGGACCCGGCAGTATTCGAAAGAGTGTGTGCAGGCGTACGAGGCATTAACCGATTTGGAGAACGTGTTGACGATGGGGCGGAGGCCAGCGCCGAGAGGCGGACCCAAGCCGCTGAGCTACACCGCCGCGATGACGAAGGACCGGCGACGCGCGGAAGACTTCACGCAGATGCTGTTCTACTTGCATCAGGAAGATGCGAAAGCATTGGCGAAGCGCCTGGACCTCACAGACCGGCGGGCGTTGCTGGACGTGGGAGGCGGGTCGGGAGTGATGTCCATTGCTCTGGCGAAGAAGAACCAGCGATTGCGAGCGTGTGTGCTGGACCTGGCGAACGTTTGCCGGGCCGCAGCGAAGAACATCCGGCGCGCCGGACTGTCGCGGCGGATTGGCACGATGGCGGGAGACATTCGAAAGCCGTTGCCGAGAGGTTACGACGTCGTGCTGTTTTGCGACATCGGGCCGGTTTCAGAACAACTTCTGAGGAGTGCTTTTGCGAGCCTGCCGGCCGGCGGACTGGTGGTCGCCGTGGACCGCTACCTTTCGGAAGACCGGACAAAGCCGTTGGATCGAGTCGTGGCGCAACTCGTCGGTTCCTCCTTCCCTACTGTGACGGGTTCGGAAATGGTCGAAGCATTGCAGTCGTGCGGGTTCAAGAAAGTGACGGCTCGCAGGGTGTATCGCGACGTGTGGGCCATCCGCGGCGTCAAGCCAGGCCGTGCCGTCGAGTGAGAGACGAAGTCCAGGAATTCTCGCCGGCGCCCGCGAATCAAACTGCGGAACATCAAAGAGGCTCACTGGACTTACTGGCCGGGGCCGGATTGTGTTAGCTTCTCCGCAGTTCGGTTGCTTCTGTTCATTTCTGCTCAATCTTGATCCATCGTGGATGTAACGCTCTTTGGGGAGGGGATATGAATCGGCATCGGCGCGAGCTATTGAAGGGCGGAACGGCGGCATTGTTTGGAAGCGGCTTCTTCTCGCGAATGGATCGCGTGGATGGAATGCAGACATCGGCAACGACGCCCGCGTTGACGGACCTGCTGAAGGCTCGCGCCACGGGCAAGAGCGAGACGCTGCTGGTGGCTCCGCACGCGGGGGAGGAGGGGCCTCCGGAGCCGGCGAAGGTTGACCGGCTGCCGCTCGAGTGGAACAAGCAGGTGGTGGCGCGCTTCAAAGCGAAGCTGGCGGAGAAGGACATTCACGCGTTCGTTCTGCGCGACCAGCTCAACATTATCTATCTGACGGGCTACTGGCACACGAAGACGGAGCGGCCGCAGGCCGTGTTCATGAGCCAGGATGATCCCGACCCCTGGTATCTGTTTCCGGGGCTGGATCGCGATCTGGTGAAAGGCTGGTGGTTTGGCGGCGGATGGCTGTACTTCGACGTGAAGCACGCCGACGGCGGATTCCCCGAAGAAGGCAAGGTGGTGCAGGGGAGGCCGGTGGATTTGTGGGAGTTCCTGCTGCAAGGAATCAAGAAAAAGGGCGTGCAGGGGAAAAAGATTGGGATCGACGGAAAGATGTATGCGGAAGATTTGAAGAAGGCGCAAAAAATCCTGCCGGGAATCAAGTGGGTGGACGTAAGCGAAATGTTGATGGACATGCGCGAGGTGAAGACGCCGGAAGAGCTGGCTCTGACGCGGCGCGCGTATGTGTATTTCGACCGCGCGCATGCCTACGCGCGGGACTACGTACTGACGTTCGGCACCGACGTGACGGATTACGAAGTGGGAATGGCAACGACGCTATGGATCAACAGCTTGCTGTACGCGGACCTGGATCTGGCGGATGGCGCGCCGCACCACGGCGTGGGTGCGGGCGTGGGAATCGCTTGCCGCGTCGGGCCGCTCTGCGCGTATCCGCATCCGAATCAGCCCATCTTCCACAAGATCGATCGGAACATGCCCATGCAGATCGAGGGCGACGCGCGTGTCGGCGGACATGGAGGCGAGAACTACCGGATGTTCATCCTGGCGGACAACGCCGGACAGTTTGACGCGCACATGCAGAAACTATGGGAAGTGAGCCAGCACACCTGCGACATGCAGGTGGAACTGCAGAAGGAAGGCACGCGCTGCTCGGAAATCGCGTATCAGATTCACAAATACCAGGTCGAACAGGGCATGCAGGAGTTCATCTATCATCGGCCTGCGCACGGCGAGGGCTCGGAGGGACATCAACCGCCGTATCTGGCGCTGGGGGACGACACGATTCTGAGAAAGGGGATGACCTTTTCGGAGGAGCCGGGCTTATACGATCCGAAGGCGCGCGTTGGATTCAACTGGAGCGATTGTGTGGTGACGGGAGAGAAGTCCGGGTATCGGATGAGCCGCGTGCCGTATTCGAAGGAGTGGTGTTGGATCAAGATCTGATGCGAAGCATTTGCGGGAGCCGATACTTCAATGATAAAAGCTAAGACAATCTCGCCGATGACATCCGCGACCAGGTTGCCCAAACTCGATACGCACGTCGTCGAACCATCGCAGCGCCTTGCGTCCATCGACGCGCTGCGCGGCTTCGATATGTTCTGGATCATGGGCGGCGGCCCCTTTGTTCGCGAATTCCTGAAGATTTTCGCGAACCCGCTGCCACATTGGCTGGACCGGCAGTTCGATCACGTGGAATGGGAAGGCTTCGTTGGTTGGGATCTGATCATGCCGCTCTTTCTGTTTGTTGTCGGCGTCTCGCTTCCCTTCTCCATTGGCAAGCGCATCGCCATCGGTGAAACGCGCGGCCAGATTTACCGCAAGGTCGCCATTCGCTCCGTCATTCTCTGGATCCTCGGCATGATCGCGCAAGGCAATCTGCTCGCCTTCGATTCACACAACATCCAGTTTTATAGCAACACCCTTCAGGCAATCGCGGCAGGCTATATCATCTCGTCCATCGCGCTCGTGGAACTGAACATTCGCGGCCAAGCCATCCTTGCTCTTGTTCTTCTGATCGTCTACGCGCTGTGCCTGTTCCTGATTCCGGTGCCCGGCATCGGCGCGGGGCATCTCACCCCTGACGGCAACATCGCCATTTATATCGATAAGGCCATTCTCGGGCGCTTCCAGGACGGAACCACGTATAGCTGGATTCTCACCAGCCTCGGCTTCGGCGTGACCGTACTTATGGGCGTCCTCGCAGGCCACCTGCTGCGCTCGGGTCTCAGCGGCATTCGCAAGGCGCAATACTTGGCCGCCGGAGGTGTTGGGTGCCTTGCTGCCGGATGGCTCTTGAGTTTCGTGCTGCCGATCATCAAACACATCTGGACGAGTTCGATGGTTCTTTGGTCCGGCGGTCTATCGCTCTTGCTGCTCGCTCTTTTTTATTGGTTGATCGATGTGAAAGGATATCGGCGCTGGGCGTTTCCCTTCATTGTGATTGGAGTAAATGCCATCGTCGCATACATGGCCGATCTGTTTCCCTGGAAGGAAATCAGTACGATTCTCTTCGGCGGGCTCGCCAGTCATCTCGGGCAGGTGGGCAATGCGCTGGTGGCGTTCGGTGCGTTCTTTGTCCTCTGGTCCTGCCTGTACTACATGTATCGCAACCGCACGTTCATCCGGATTTGATTGCTCCGGCGGAGGGACAAGGCGGGACGAGAATGGATGTGCGTCCGTAATTCAGCGAAACCGCACGAGGCAACTATTCCTCAAAGTTCAGGTTCGTCGGACCCGGATTCTGATGAGGCGAGCCGTTGCCTGTCCACATGTTGGTGACCGGCACATCCATTCCAACTGTCGCGAATTGGACGCTGTTCAGCCACACCGTCCCGCTCTTGCTCACCAAAACGCCATCAACGGCTATACCCCGCGCAAGGCGGCGTGCGCTGCTACGCCGTTGGCTTATCGGGGACAGGCTGGGTGGCCAGGAAGTCGTGGGCGAAGCGTTGGGTGTAGGAGGCAAGAAGCTGCTCGATGCGTTCGCTGGAAGGCGAGCGGAGAACGAAGCCGGCATGGTGAAACTTGTGGAGGCGTTCCGCGATTTCCGGATCGTTGTAGGAAGAAGTGTCGGGTTCCTGCTGACGGGAGAGAGAAATAATGACGCCACCGTAATCTTCGCGGGGCTCCGGGAGCTGGTAAGGCATCTTCCCTGCCGAGATTTCGAGGTGCGCCCATTCGCGCCACAGGTTGATGCCAGTGGCCTGCTCAATGAGATTGGCGATGTACGCTCCGCCGACACGGCCGGCGATTTCGAGGAAATAAAGACGATTGTCGTCGTGCGCTTTCAGGAATTCCGCGTGAGTCACGCCGCGGACGTAGTTCAGACCATGAATCACTTTCTGATTGAGCTCCTTGAGCGTGATGGTTTCGTGCGCGTCGCGCTGGAGAGAGCGCGTGGTGAAAACGCCGCCGAGGTGCGACGTGTCGAGAGGAGGCGTGCCATACGCGTGCGCTTCAGCGAAGACGACGTTGCGTTCGCTCACAACGCTATCGACGTGGAAGACGTTGCCGGGGATGAAGCGCTCTAGAAGATATTCGGACTGCCGATCGCCCAGTTGATCGAGCCAGGGCCAGAGTTCATCGGCGGCACAAATCTTTTTCATGCCGATGCCGGAGGCCTGCGAACGTGGCTTGAGGAGCCACGGCCCGGGAACGTAGCTCATGAACTCGCGCAGGTCGTCGTAGTTGAGGATGTGTATGAATTCGGGGACCAGGATGCCGGCTTCCTGAGCCTGGGCGCGCATGGCGAGCTTGTCTCGAAAATAACGGATGGTGGTGAGACCGACGCCGGGGATGCGGAGATGCTCGCGGATCGCGGCGACGTGCTCCATATCGAATTCGTCGAGCGCCACGACGCGATCAATGTGGCGGGAACGCGCGGCGTAGCTGACAGCGCGGAGAAGATCGCCGACCGGCAACTCCTCGGTCATGTAGAAGGATTCGTCGATCGACTCGAGAGGCCAGGCGGCGTTGCGCAGCTTTTCGGTAGTCAGCAGATAGACGACACAGCCCATGCGCTTGGCGGAGCGCAGGAACTCTTGTCCCTTTTCATAAGAAGAGACACAGAGAATGCCGATGGGCCGGTTGCCATTCATGGATTCGGGGATGCTGCGCGGATTATATATGGGATTAGCGGGCCGGAAAGAGGAATTCGAGAAAGGGACCGACGCGAGCGGCCCACGCAGCTTCGTTGTGCTCGGCACCCTCGACGCGCTGATAAAACAGGTCGCGCCCGAGTTGCCAGCCTTTGCCGAGAAGGATGTCGCGGAAGCGTTCGACGTCATCTACGATGCGTGGGCCTTCACGCGTGCCGATGTCGAGCCAGATGCGCGGGAAGGGATGAACGGGCGCGGATTCCGCAAAACGAAGAATGACGCGTTGGTTCCACCAGACCGAAGGCGAGAGCGCGGCGATCTTGCCAAAAATGCTGGGCTGGCGCAGGCCAAGGTAGAGTGAAACGAGACCGCCGAGAGAAGAGCCGCCGATGCCCGTGTTTTCCGCGCCGCCCAGGACGCGGTAGTTCTTTTTCACCATGGGCTGCACTTCTTCAAGGAGAAACTTGGCGTAGCGATTGGCGCGGCCGCCGCCCAGCTTGGGCGCGCGTGTTGGCGTATATTCGCCGAGGCGCTGTTTGCCGGCGTTGTAGATGCCCACGATGATGAGCGGTTCGACGCGGCCTTCACTGATGAAGTAATCCGCGGTCTGACCGACATGCCAGTCCATGCCCGGGATAAAAGACGTGGCGCCGTCGAAGAGATTCTGGCCGTCGTGAAGATAGAGGACCGGAAAGTGGCGTTGCGGCAAATCGTCGTAGCCAGGCGGAAGGTACACGATGAGGTCGCGCTGGTTGCGCAGAAAGCGCGACGGAAACTGCTCGTGTTTGATGAGGTGCGGGCCGCTCACGGAGCGATAACAACCAGAAGATCTTTGGCTTCGACGTGCTGGCCCGGCGTGACCAGCAACTTGCTGACTTTGCCGGCGATCGGCGCGTAGATATTCGATTGCATCTTCATGGCTTCCAGGGTCAGCAGTTTAGCACCGCGCTCCACCGGATGATGAAGCTGCACGGCGATGCTGCTGACCAATCCGGCAGTGGGCGCGCCAACCTGGCCGGGATCCTCGGGATTAGCCTTGGGATGGGAACGCTCCTGCACGCGCAGAGCGCGATCGCGAACGCTGACTTCGCGCGGCTGGCCGTTGAGTTCGAAGAACAGCGTGCGCGTCCCACCTGGATGCGGCTCGCTGATGGTGAGGAACTTCACGATCATGGTCTTGCCGGACTCGATGTCGATGGTGATTTCCTGCGCAGGTTTCAGTCCGTAGAAGAACGCGTTAGTCGGCAGCACGCTGACATCGGAATACGCCTGACGAAATGCGTTGAATTTCAGGTACACCTCGGGATAGAGCAGATAGCTCAACAGCGCGTCGCGGCGAACCGGATGATTCACTTTTTTCTCGAGCTCGGCCCGCTCCTGTTCGAAATCGACGGGTGCGAGGTTGGCGCTGGGCAGTCCCTTTAACGGCGCGGCGCCGCGAAGAATGATGCGCTGCAGTTTCTTCGGCCAGCCGCCCGGAGGAACACCGAGCGCGCCTGAGAACATTTCAACGACGGAATTAGGCAACGAGAGATCGTGGTGTTCGTCGAGATCGAGCAGGTCGGCGGGCTTAAGCTCGTTGGCCAAAAGGAAGAGCGCCATGTCTCCGACGACCTTACTGGACGGCGTGACCTTCACGATATCGCCAAAAAGCTGGTTCACTTCGGCATACATTTTTTCGACTTCGCGCCACCGATGGCCCAGACCCATGGCGGTGGCCTGCTCGCGCAGGTTGGTGAACTGGCCGCCGGGAATTTCGTGCTCGTACAGGCGCGCGGTGCCGGCCTTCGGCCCCGAATCGAACGGCAAATAGTAAGTCCGAATGGTCTCCCAATAATCCGAACACTCATTGAGTGCGGCGATGTCGAGGCCGGCGTCGCGCGGCGTGTTGCGCAGGGCCTCAACGACGGAGTTGAGATTGGGCTGGCTGGTGCCGCCGCTCATGGAAGCGATGGCGCCGTCGGCTACATCCACGCCGGCATCCGCGGCTTTCAGCAATGCCGAAGCGTTGATGCCGCTGGTGTCGTGTGTGTGAAAGTGAATGGGAATACCGATCTCTTCGCGGAGGGCTTTAACAAGCGTATAAGCTGCGTACGGCTTGCAGAGGCCGGCCATGTCTTTGATGGCGAGGAAATGCGCGCCAAGCTTCTCGAGCCGCTTGGCCATCTTGACGTAATAGCTGAGCGAGTATTTTGGACGGCGTTTATCGAGGATGTCCCCGGTGTAGCAGATGGCAGGTTCACAGATGGCGCCGGTTTCGAGGACCGCATCGATCGAGAAACGCATGTTTTCGATGGAATTCAGCGAATCGAAGATGCGGAAGATGTCGATGCCCTGCGCGTGGGCTTCGCGGACGAATTCGATGATGACGTTGTCGGGATAAGAAGTGTAGCCGACGGCGTTCGCGCCACGGAGAAGCATCTGGAAACAGATATTGGGAATGCGTTCGCGCAACTCACGGAGGCGCTGCCAGGGATCTTCCCGGAGGAAGCGCATCGCGGTGTCAAACGTGGCGCCGCCCCACATTTCTAGGCTGAAGAGATTTGGCAGGCGCTGCGCCACAGCGTCAGCGGTAGCGAGCAGATCGTAGGTGCGCACGCGCGTGGCCATCAGCGACTGGTGCGCGTCGCGGAAAGTCGTATCCGTAAGCAGCAGCCGTTTCTCTTTGCGAGCCCATGCGGCGAATTTTTTCGGACCCAGTTTCTGAAGCAGTTGCCGTGTGCCCGCCGGCGGGGCAGTCCCCGGAACCTTAGGGAGCGGCGCTTTCTCGATCTCTTCGGGGACCTTCTTCCCTTTTACTTCAGCGTTGCCGTTGAGGATGACGTCGCCGATATAAGAGAGCAGCTTGGTGGCGCGATCAGCGCGGCCCGCAAAACGGAAGAGTTCGGGCGATTCGTCGAGGAAAGAAGTTGTCACTTCGCCGGCGCGGAATTTCGGGTGATTGACGACGTTTTCGAGGAACGGAATGTTGGTCTTGACGCCGCGAATGCGGAATTCACGCAGTGAGCGATCCATGCGCTGGCAAGCTTCCGAAAGGTTGATGCCCCAGGCGGTGACCTTAACAAGGAGGGAATCGTAGTAAGCGGCAAGCAGTGCGCCCGAATAGGCCGTGCCGCCGTCGAGACGGATGCCAAAGCCCGCAGGCGAGCGATAGGTGGAAATGCGGCCATAGTCCGGAGCGAAATGCTTTTCGGGATCTTCGGTAGTGACGCGGCACTGCAGCGCGGCGCCGTAGAGCGGCACCTTCTCCTGTATCGGCAGAGACAGCGGCTCTTCGTGGAGTTTGTGCCCCTGCGCAATCAGAATCTGCGCGCGGACGATGTCGAGGCCGGTAACCATTTCGGTGACGGTGTGCTCGACCTGAATGCGCGGATTGACCTCGATGAAGTACCACTTTTCGGAATCGACGTCGTACAGGAACTCGACGGTGCCCGCGTTTCGGTACTTGGCCTGGCGGGTTAACGAAACGGCGGCATCGCAAATCTCGCTGCGCACGCGCGCGGGCAGATTGGTGGCTGGCGCGACCTCGACCACCTTCTGGTGCCGGCGCTGAACGGAACAATCGCGTTCGTAGAGATGAAGCAGATTGCCGTGCTCATCGGCAAGGATCTGCACCTCGATATGCTTCGCGCGCGGGAGGTACTTTTCGAGAAAGACGGAGGCATCGCCGAAGGCAGACTTCGCTTCGCCCTGAGCTTCTTCCAGACGCGCGGCGAGCTGTTCGGGATCGTGGACCACGCGCATGCCGCGGCCACCGCCACCCATAGCCGCTTTGACGATGACCGGGAAGCCGATTTCGACGGCGATTCGCAGCGCCTCCTCGGGCGACGAGACTGGATTCTCCGTTCCCGGCAAAGTGGGAACTCCCGCGGCAGCGGCCAAGCGGCGCGCAGCGGTTTTGTCGCCGAGCAGTTCCAGCAAATCGGGGCTGGGGCCGACGAAGGCGATGCCGGCCTTTGCGCAGGCGCGCGCGAGCGCCGGATTTTCGGAGAGGAAGCCGTAGCCGGGATGGATCGCGTCAACGTCGTGGGCTTTGGCGACCGCGATGATAGCGGGGATATCGAGATACGCTTCGACGGGCCCTTTGCCGAAACCGACCTGATAGGCTTCATCCGCTTTGAAGCGATGCAGCGCGAGGCGATCTTCCTGGGAATAAATGGCAACGGTGCGCAGGCCGAGTTCGGTGGCGGCCCGGAAAATGCGGATCGCGATTTCACTGCGGTTGGCCGCGAGCAGCTTGCGAAACGTGCGCTGTTTCTTCATGCGTCGGTGTTGGTCGACTCCGTTAGGGCAAACCAAAATTCTACATGGATTTGACCCGGAAACCGAAGCCTGGCCCGGAACAGGATTTTAGATGGATTTGAGAGAAAAAACGAATTTAGAGCTGGATACGTGGAGGAAGAGGAACGCGATCAGTCTTCAGCATGCGAAATATCAGTGTTTGAGCAAGGGAGTGGCAAAGCGGATGGGAACGCCGAAGTTGGAGCCGCCAAAGCCGCGGACCACGGCGAAGGTCACGCCGATCACGCCGCCCTGGCGATTGAGAATGGGGCCGCCCGAGCCACCCGAGGTCATCTGCGCATCGTAGACAATCTTGTCGGGGAGCACGTCGCCAACATGGCCCTGCGTTACGAGCGGGCGAATCAGATGGCGGCTGGCGAGTTCGGCCAGCACGAGCTTCGGGTCGCCTCCCGTGGTGCTGACGATCTGCTTGACCGTGTCGTCGCCGGCACGCGCGAGGATCGCATCGAGCCCGGTGGCATATCCGAGACTGATCATGCCTTCGCCGCTGACGGCAGCGTCCTTCCGAACATCGATCTTCAAGATGGGTCGCTTGAGAACAGAAAGGTCGCCGTGCACGAGCGCCAGATCCGCGTCCGGGGAAATCTGCGAGATGCCCACGGGGATTCCATTGTTTTCCCCGGGGAAGTAGGCGGTAATCTCCGCGATGACGGGATCCAGACCCTGTTGCAGGATCGGAGCCAGTTCCTCGTTCTGCCACCACGGCTGCACCACGTGATGGTTGGTGATGATTTTTCCTTCGCCGGCGATAAACCCGGTGCCGAAGAAATCCGCTCGCAGTTCGGGAGCTTTCCCTTCCGTGGTGTAGACGGTCTTGCCGTCGCTGTCTTTGAGCGGTTCGCCATCGGCAGTGATGCCGCCGTAGCGCAGGCGGCGGCCGGAATTCTTTTCGTTGAAGGCCACGGAAACATGAAGCAGGCAGACGCTGGGAGCATAGTCGCGAATGACGGCTTCGGCAGACTCGGCGTTGGTTTCGAGTTTTGAGAGGCGTCCGGTGGTTTCGTCGAGCTGGCGGCGCAGTTCGTTGACGTCACCGCCGGCGGAAGCGAGTTTCTGGCGCAGGGTTTCGGTCTGTTGCTGAAGCTGTTCCTTTTGCTGGAGCACATCGGCGTTGTTGGGGTCTTCGCGGAATTTGCGGGCGGAGACCAGCAGTTGCTCCTGCGTGAGAGCGCTGCGCTCGAGCTGCGAGATCACGGTGTAGGCGCGGGTAGTCTCTTTCTCGGCCTTTCGCGAGAACAGAAAGAAGATTCCAGCGATGACGAGGGAGAGCGCGAATAGCACCCCGACGCCTATCTTCAGGATCCGCTCGAGCGAGAACGCGTCGCGCGTCATCTTTTCCGTGACCGCGAGGGCCTGGAAAGCCGTCTGGGCAACCTGGTAGCTGTCTTCCGCGTTGCGGATCTTGCGATCGAGGTCGCGCAAGGCCCGTTGTTCGCGCAGTTGCGCCCGAACGCGGGCGATCAGTTCCTCGGGCTCCCACGGCGTGCCGAGTGCGTCATCAGCCCCAGCCTGCAGAGCGCGTATGCGCTGTTCGGTCGCGTCACCGGTGAGAACAACCAGGCGCGGAGCCTCCGCCGCGGGTTTTTCCTTGATGCTCGCAATCAGCTGGGCGAATCCACTGTCGATGGGGTCAGCCGCGAGGAGCGCAACGTCAGGATGTGCGTCGGCAATCTGTTGCGCGACGCCATCGAAGCCGGGAGCGTGACGAACGTCGAGCCCGGCTTCCTGCAAGATCTTCTGAAGAAACTCGCGCCGGGCTGGATCGGCATCGAGGATCAGTATGATTTCCGCTACCGTGGCCAAGTTCTCAGGTCTCCGGACAGTCCCTTGTCGCACGCAAGGGAGAAACAGTCTACCAGACAGATGCCGTTTCAGCGGTAAGGGATACGGAAAGTACTGGCGGAGGCAGAAACTCCAGAATGGCGCAGCTGTTCGACCTCGGCCTGCACCTGCGCCCAGGCCTTTGGGTCTCTGCGGGTGGAATAAGGCGCGTCCGGATGACCGTAGAAGTTCAAGAGTTCGGCGCGAAGGTCGGGGCTGATAGCCTCGAATTTGCCGACAGCGAGTTGGTGGAGCAGCCTGGCGTGGGCGTCGTCGTTCAAACGGTATTTGCCTGGGAAGCTCTCATCGCCGACGTCGAAGTTGGTGTTGGGAAGTTTAAGCTGGCCAGCGGCTTCTTCCCGAAGAAGGGCGGTGTATTTCGCAAAAGCGGAATTGAAACTCGCTTCGAAAAGTCTCTCCGCTTCCGGCGTGGGAGTCTTGAATTGCAGAACACGTAGTGGGCCGAACTTAGGCACAAGGAGGTAGAGAAAAGCGAAAACCTTGTCGCTAAACGAGGGCTTGTCGTAGTTTTTTCCCCACTCCTTCTCGTATTGGGCACGCGACAGGTTGTAGATGAATTTGTGGTGCGTGAGGCTCGGCTCAGCAGAACGAATTTCATCCTGTTTCAGGGTCCACGCGACGCGCGTCGCCTTGGGAATGGTCTTGCTGACGGCATGACGGTAGGAACTCAGCGCTTTCTCTTCATCGGGGATGATGGACTTGAGCGGAATGCCGTAGACTTCCTGAAATGCGCGCTCCAGAAGATCGGCCGAGACTTCGAAGCCGATGAAGTCGTGATACTCCTCTGGCGCATAGCGTTGCTGGGCGACCTGCAGAACATCGAAACCGAATTCGGTTTTGATGTGAGCCAGGCGATCATCCTCGTAGGTCACGTTGTTGCCGTATTTCTTCTTGAGGTTGGGATAGAGCAAGGGCACGGCGCGATTGGTGGCCATGGGATGGCCATCATTGTCGCTAACGTAATGCGCAAGAGCACCGAGCGCGAACGCGTATTCGTCCACATTCTCGGGATCGCGGAGCAGAGCGGCGACGAAATCGCCGCTGCGGACGTAGTGAGTCAGATCGCTGAAAAACGGATTGCCATACGGGTAATAGCCAAAGTCCTGGACGATCGAACCACCATAAGCATAGGCTTCGGCGGCGTCGAGCTCATCTTCCGTGGCTTGCGGGAACTTGTGATGGAGCAGCGGCTTGAGATGCGATTCCCAGGCAGCGTCGATTAGCGCTTGATGCGCCAGAACCGCATAAGCACGGGCTTCGTCCGGCATGCAAAAGAGCAGCAGAATGCTGAGAAGAAGAGAAACACCGTGAAGAAGAAGCCGCTTCAGAACCGACCGGCGGTAACAGTTCACGCTTCTATTTTACCGGAAGCCTTGACTCGCTGCCGTACGCGAATTGCTGTAGACCGCCTCAGTATTTCCGGAGAACGCCGATGACCCGCCCCTGAATCTTTACATCGCTGGCCGGAACCATGATGGGAGCCATCTCGGAGTTTGCCGGCTGTAAGCGGATCTTGCCGGCGCCCTCGCGGTAAAAGCGCTTCAGCGTGGCCTCTTCGCCGGCGATCAGCGCGACGACGATGTCACCGGCGTTCGCAACCTGAGTCTGCTCGCAGACGACATAGTCGCCATCCATGATGTGATCCTCAATCATGGAACTGCCCTTGACCTGCAGGACGAAGGAATTCCCGCCGCGGGCAAAATCGCCAAGAGAAATGGTTTCGCGTTCTTCTACCGCTTCGAGCGGACGGCCGGCCGCAATGCGGCCAACCAGCGGAAGTTCCTGAATGCGGCGCTCAATCACCTGTTCCTTCACCGGCTTCGGCAGTTGAACGATTTCGATGGAACGGCTTTGATTGTAGCCGCGGCGAATGAACCCTTTCTTCTCCAAGGTACTGATGTGCTTGTGAACGGTCGCCAGAGAAGTGAGCTTCAGGCCCTTGCCAATTTCTTCGAAACTGGGAGCGTAGCCGTTGCGGGTCTCGAACGCCACGAGGTAATCGAGGACTTCCTTCTGTCGTTTGGTCAGGGCCATGTATGCCTCCGCGTGTAAGCTGGGCGCCCTCGGAAAAGGTCCCGGATAGAGAGCTTGCCTGCGCCTGACAGCTGGCGAGGCCGGGCGAGTTTGATCATAGGCGAAAAGAAAGCGAACGTCAAGCGAAGTTTCGCGCTTTTCCCCTTCGTGGTTCTATGCAAGGCGTACTATTCGGTTTTTGCCGGGCTTCTGTCATCTTCTTTGCCATGGAGAACCCTCGTCCCCGGTCCGCCGGTGTCACGGCGGCGGCTACATTCGCAATTCTCGGCAGCATTTCCGCGTTGGCCGTCTGGGGCTACTTTCTGTTGGCCATCGTGAATGCGCCAGTCGATGAACAAGGCCACCATCTCTACGACATTCAGATCACAGCCTTCTTGATCTTTGTGCTGCTGCCCCCGCTCGTGCTGGCCGCGCTGATCCGTACCGCCATCGGACTCCTTCAACTAAAGCCGTGGGCTCGCATCATCGCCATGATCTTCGCGGTGTCTGCGCTGATGGCGTCGCTCTGGCTGATCGCCTTCCGGCCGTTTGAAACATTCATCATTCCCGAACACTTCGTGCACGACTTGTATTTGTTGCGGCAGCTCTTTGCGATTTCGTTTGTGTTGATGCTGCTCCCGGCGAGCGTATGGTGGCTGATCCTGTTCCGGATGAATGGCGTGAAGGCGCAATTCGGAATCAAGACGGATGAAGAGTCGGCAAAAAGAGTGGCTTCCGGCGCAAAAAACGCAATGGACGCACATAAAGCTGTGATTTAGGTCACGCTACATCCCTACAATTTCGGACGTGCATCACGCTCTGCATTTCCCCTTTCTTCCTGTGTTATTCTCAAGTAGTTGGCTCCTGGCGGTCCGGCTCGCGCTCCCGGTTTGCAGTAGACCGAACTGCCCATATTCCGAGGGGCCGGCCTCCTCCGCTCACCGTTGAGGAGTCGCTGCAGGACGGGGGTCACGTAAGACGATGTCCACGCTCACCGAAATTGCTTCATCGAAAACCAAACGCGAAGTCATTGACCAGGCTGTGATCCGTTTCGCCGGTGATTCCGGCGACGGCATGCAGGTCACTGGCAGCCAATTCACCAACACGGTTGCCCTGTATGGAAACGACGTTGCCACGTTTCCCGACTATCCGGCGGAAATCCGCGCCCCTGCGGGCACGGTGCCGGGTGTCAGCGGTTTCCAATTGAATTTTTCGTCAGACGAAGTACACACGCCCGGCGACACGGTCGACGTCCTGATCGCGATGAATCCCGCGGCGCTCAAGGTGAATCTTGCCGATCTGAAGGCCAACGGCATCCTGATCGTCAATTCAGACGCCTTCAAGGAAGCGGACCTGCGCAAGGCGCACCTGACCACGAATCCACTCGAGGATCATTCGCTCGACAAATTCCGCGTATTTCCGGTCGAACTGCAGCGCCTGACGCGCGCGGCTTTGCAACACCTGGGACTCGACGCCAAGGCCATGGACCGCTGCAAGAACTTCTTTGCGCTGGGAATGTGCTATTGGCTCTACAACCGGTCGGCGGATCCGACGTTCCGCTGGATCGACGACAAATTCAAGAAAAAGCCATTGCTGGTGGAGGCGAACAAGCTGGCGCTGAAGGCGGGCTATTCGTATTGTGAAGCCACCGAGGCGTTCCAGATCAGCTACGAAATTCCTCCGGCGCAGTTGAGCCCGGGAACGTACCGCAGCTTGAGCGGGAACCAGGCGCTTGCGCTGGGTTTCGTCACCGCGGCGCAAAAAGCCGGATTGAAACTCTTCCTCGGCAGCTATCCGATCACGCCGGCGTCCGACATCCTGCACGAACTGTCGTCCTACAAGGATTTTGGCGTGCTGACGTTCCAGGCAGAAGACGAAATTGCGGCGATTACTTCGGCCATCGGCGCGTCCTATGCCGGTACGCTGGCCATCACCACGACGTCCGGACCGGGCATGGCGCTCAAGACGGAAGCGATGGGCCTGGCGATCATGACAGAGTTGCCGCTGGTGATTGTGGATGTGCAGCGTGGCGGTCCCTCGACGGGCTTGCCGACGAAAACGGAGCAAGCTGACTTGTTGCAAGCACTCCATGGCCGCAACTCCGAAGCGCCCATTCCGGTGCTGGCTGCCGCGACGCCGGCCGATTGTTTCTGGATCGCCGTGGAAGCGAGCCGCATCGCGTTGAAATACATGGTGCCGGTCATCGTGCTCTCTGACGGCTATCTGGCGAACGGTGCCGAGCCGTGGCGAATCCCGGGCGTCGACGAAATCCCGGCGATCCCGGTGCAATTCGCGAGCAATCCCGAAGCTTTCCAGCCCTACAAGCGCACCCCCGAGACGCTCTCGCGGCCGTGGGCGATACCGGGCACACCGGGTCTGGAACACCGCATCGGTGGATTGGAGAAGCAGGACGTCACCGGCAACGTAAACTACGAGCCTCTCAACCACGAAAACATGGTGCGCATTCGCGCGGCGAAAGTCGAAGCGATTGCGCAGGACGTCCCCAACGTGCTGCCGAGCGGCGATCCCGAAGGCGACCTGCTGATCGTGTCGTGGGGCTCGACGTACGGCTCGATCACGCAATCGGTAAAGGCGCAGCGGGCCAAAGGCAACAAGATCGGCCACCTGCACCTGCGGCATCTGAATCCGCTTCCCGGCAACGTCGGCGAGATATTGAAGCGCTACAAGAAAGTGCTCGTACCCGAGCTCAACATGGGCCAGCTTCTTTGGGTTCTCCGCGCCAAGTATCTGGTGAACGCGGTCGGCCTGAACAAGATTCAGGGCCGTCCCTTCAAACAGATCGAACTCGATCAGAAGATCGAAGAGATGCTGGGGAACTAGGAGAACGCCATGACCACTACTGCCCTCCCACCATTGACGAAGAAAGATTTTCAGACAGACCAGGAAGTGCGCTGGTGCCCCGGCTGCGGCGACTATGCGATTCTGTCGGCCGTGCAGTCGGTGTTCCCGGAACTGGGAATTCCCCGCGAGAATTTCGTGGTGGTTTCCGGCATCGGGTGTTCGAGCCGCTTTCCGTATTACATGAACACGTTTGGCTTCCACTCCATTCACGGCCGCGCTCCCGCCGTGGCCTCAGGTATCAAGATCGCGCACCCGGAATTGGAAGTGTGGGTAGCGACGGGTGACGGCGACGCGCTGGCCATTGGCGGCAACCATACCATCCACATGCTGCGCCGCAATGTCGGCGTGAAAGTGCTGCTCTTCAACAACCGCATTTACGGCTTGACGAAGGGGCAGTATTCGCCAACTTCAGAGTTCCATAAGGTCACCAAGTCGACGCCGTTTGGTTCGCCGGACCGGCCGTTCAATCCCATTTCCCTGGCGATTGGCGCGGAAGCGACCTTCGTGGCGCGTTCCGTGGATATTTTCCAGGCTCATCTGAAGGAAACTCTGAAAGCCGCGGCAGCGCATCGCGGAGCATCGTTCGTCGAGATTCTGCAGAATTGCAACATCTTCAACGACGGCGCCTGGGTCGGCCTGACAGAAAAGGACGCGCGCAGTGAGCACGTCATCCAACTCGAGCATGGCAAGCCCCTCGTGTTTGGCAAGAACCGCGACAAGGGCATCCGCCGCAAGCCCGATGGCGACATTGAAGTCGTGCAACTCGGCAATGGCATCACGGAATCCGATCTGGTCGTCCATGATGCGCATCACCCGCGGCCTTCCTACGCGTTTTTGCTTTCGCATATGGAACACCGCCCGGGCTTCCCGACTCCCATTGGCATTTTGCGCGCTTGGGACGATTTGCCGCGCTATGAAGACGTCATGAACGAACAGGTCAAGGAAGTGATCGCCAAGAAGGGCCCCGGCAATTTGGCGAAATTGCTGTCCGCCGGCGACACCTGGGAAGTGAAATGATTCCCGTTCGCGCGGCAAGCGCATCTCCGTCGCTGAAGTTGCGCCGTTGTTGAAGTTCCGTCGGCTGGGGTGCGGTTGCTCGACCAGCTTCTAGACAATGCACGCCAGATAAGAGAAGCTCTTCCCCGGGCTCCATCGCCTCAAACTGGCACGCACCATGAAGAACAACCATCCGCGCTGGCCGCTCTCGCGCATCGCGGCTACAGTGCTGCTACCTGCACTTTTTTCGCCGCTTCCGGCATTCGCCCAATCTGCCTCCCCGGCCCCGAGCACCTTTCGCCCAGTCACACTCGGCGAGATGTTTGCCTTTTTCTTTTTGATGTTGGGGCCGATCAAGATTCTGGGGCCATTTGTTCAAATGACGCGGAACGCGGAGCCCGCTTTCGCCCGCCGGTTGGCGGTCCGGGCGTGTTTGGTGTCGTGCATATCGCTGCTCTTCGCCGGTTCCATCGGCGAACGATCCATGCGCCAGTATCACATCTCGCTACCGGTGCTGGCGATTGCCGCAGGAATCATCCTGTTTCTGGTGGCGCTCCAGACGGTGATGCAACAGTTCGATGCGCATGAGCGCGAGCCGAAGCAGTTCGAGCCCTCGCTGCGCCTGGCCGTTTCGCCTCTGGCATTCCCCACGATCGTCACACCCTACGGCATCGCGGCGGTCATTATCTGCATGACGCTGACGCCGGACTTTCTGACGCGTGGGGCGATTATTGGAGCGTTGCTGGGCCTGATGCTCTTGAACCTGGTAGCCATGCTGTTTGCCAGGCCCATCGTCCGATACTTGGCCATGCCTCTGCAGATCGTCGGCATCGTACTGGGGATTATTCAAGTGGCATTAGGGCTGCAGATCATTGTGCAGGGGCTGCGTGGCCTGGGCGTTCTGCCGCGCGTCTGAATTTTGCAAAAACGGTGAAACCAACTTTCCCGCCTGTCATCCAACAATGAAGTTACAATCTTCGTCTATGGAGCAGAACCCCAAACTAGTGCCGTTCCCGCTGCTCGGCGACGCCGATCCAGTTCCTGGACTGGTCTACGTGTCTGAACCGGAGCAGGCCAAGTCGCTCAGCCTGCTCTATGAAATCAGCCACGAATTGACCTCCATCCTGGATCGTGAGGAGTTGCTCCGGCGCATCGCGGAGCGCGTCAAGACGCTGGTGGACTACCAGGTGTTTACGGTGATGCTGTGGAACGAGACCGAGCAGCTTCTGGAAAGCGTGTTCTCGCTGCGCTTTGAGGATTCCCTGCCCACCCGGCTCCAGATGCCGCTGAATCAGGGGATCACCGGTGCTGCCGCGGCGGAACGCCGAACCATTCGCGTGGTGGACGTGCGGCTCGATTCGCGCTACTTGAAGTGCGACAGTGAAGTGGAAGTGCGGTCGGAACTGGTGGTGCCGCTGCTCCGGCAAGACCGCCTCGTGGGCGTGCTGGATTTGGAGAGCACCGAGCCGAATGCGTTCACCGCGGAGCACGAGCGGCTATTGAATATTCTTGGTACCTACATTGCCGTGGCGCTGGAAAATGCCCGGTTGTTTGAAGACGCGCGACAGACGCAGACGCGGTTGCAGGACGACCTGGATATGGCGCGCGAGATCCAGCGCCAGTTGCTGCCGTCGGGCGCGCGTGAAGTTCCGGGTTTGGACCTGGCTACGGCGTACGTGCCGGCGCGCGAGTTGGGCGGCGATTTCTACGATTTGATGCCTTACGGGGTTTCGCGGCTGGCGATTGCCATTGGAGATGTCTCGGGCAAAGGCACTGCGGCGGCCCTGTACGGTTCATTGGCAATCGGTATCCTGCGTGAACTGGTGCATGACCGCGAAGCCCCGGCGGCAGAAATGCTCGGCCTCTTGAACGAGCGGTTGCTCGCGGCGCGGTTGGATGCGCGATTCATCGCGATGCAATTCGCTGTTTACGACGCGGCGCTGCGAGAACTGAATGTGGCGAACGCTGGCGGGACTTTGCCGATCCTGGTGCGCAACGGAACGGTGCAAGAGGTGAGAATCACCGGCATGCCGCTCGGATTGCTGCCGGATGTGGAATTCGACGAAGTCAGGTTGGCTCTGCAACCGGGAGACATTGTCGTGTTCGCCTCCGATGGAATCCAGGAGGCCATGAACCGCGAGGAAGAAGAATTCGGCGTGGAGCGCTTAAAAACAGTTCTGGCAACCGTGGCGCCGTCGGATCCCGGTTACACCGTGGCGCAGAAAATCGTGAAGGCCACCGACGATCACACCGGTCCGGGCCGCGCGCCGCATGATGACCGCACGCTGATGATTTTGCGCGTGACGGAAGACCGGGGCGCGGACTTCTCCAAACTTCCGATCATTTATTGATATTGGCGTCCAGGAGGTTGCCGTTCTGAGCGCAGTTCACGCCTCCGAACGGCTAATCCGGTGCAACTCGTGCTAGATTTTTGTCCAACGTCTCGCATGGCGGCCGGGTAAACCCGACGAACACCCAGGCAAGATGTGGTTAGGGGAGGGCCTGTGTATATCGACGCCGATGCTGTAGCGCCGTGGACCTCGGACTGGCTGTGGAGCTTACCGCTCAGCGTGGCCACCGTGGCGATTCACGTCGTGGGGCTCATGCTCATCAAGAAGCGCTTTGACACCATGCTTACCTACGTGGGCCACCGGGTCTTCAATCTGATCGCGCTTGCCTTCCTGGCGGGAACAACGGTTTCCGTGACGCTGCTTCACGGACTGGAAGCGTACGTTTGGGCCGTCGCTTTTCGCCTGCTCCACGCTTTGCCCGATCAGAAGTCCGCTGTTCTGTATTCCCTGAACGCGATGACCACGTTCGGCCATTCTGGCATCACCTTGACCCAGCAATGGCATCTCATGGGTTCGCTGGAGGCTCTAAACGGCTGGATCCTGTTTGGGCTTTCGACGGCTTTCTTGTACGCCACCATTCAGGAAGTGTGGGCGCGCTCAACACCACGCTTTGCGAGCGGCAGGTCTTAGGGTTACTTCTTGTTTCCGGATTTCAGGAACGTGCCGCGATCCAGTTCATCGAAAGCCTGGCGGAGCTGTTCCTGCGTATTCATAACGATAGGGCCGTACCACGCAACCGGTTCCTCAAGCGGCTTTCCGGAAACCAGAAGAAACCGGATTCCATCGTCGCCAGCCTGAACCGCTACCTCATCACCGCGATCGAATAGGATCAGAGAGCGATTCGCCGCGTCCGATGGTGGCTTGGTGTCGAGCCAGCCAATGGGTTCCGTGGGCACGGCGAGCGGGTCAGACGCATTGCAGAACTTGCCACTGCCGGCGAAAACGTACGCGAAGGCATGACGCGTGGTTTCAACCGGAAGAACTTTGCGTTTGCCCGGCGGTACGGTCACGTCAAGGTAGATCGGGTCCGCGGCAATGCCGTCGACAGGTCCTTTTTTGCCCCAGAACGAGCCGCAAACGATGCGGACCCCGGTGCCGTCGTCGTCGGTAACGTCGGGAATCTCGGGCCCCTTCACTTCCTGATAGCGCGGCGCGGTCATCTTCAAAGAGGCGGGAAGGTTGGCCCAGAGCTGGAAGCCATGCATGCGGCCGACTTCATCCCCCTTGGGCATTTCCTGGTGAATGATGCCGCTGCCGGCGGTCATCCACTGCACATCGCCCGGCGCAATCGCACCGGAGTTGCCGAGACTGTCTTTGTGCTCAACCGTGCCGGCCAGGACATACGTGATCGTTTCAATACCGCGATGCGGATGCCACGGGAAACCGGCCAGATAGTCTTCCGGAACGTCGTTGCGAAAATCGTCGAGCAGCAGGAACGGATCGAAATCCGAAGTATTTCCAAACCCGAAGGCGCGGCGCAGATGCACGCCGGCTCCTTCGCGCGTGGGCTTGGATTGGATGAGGCGCTTCACAGGTCGAATGGACATGAGAACCTCCGGGGAGGAAAAGTCTAACGCAAGAATCGGCCCGGCGAAAATGTTCCCGCGGAAACTATCGCGCGGCAACAGATCATAGATGCGCCGGAGCCTGCGGGAGATATGGCATTGCGACGTTCGCCGCGATTAAGACTATGATGAGGCGTTGGGTAGAGGACGCGTTGGGTATCCTGGGACACTTCGCGGTGGGATTCGCAGCCAAGCCAGTGGCGCCGAGAGTGCCATTGTTCTTGTTGCTCCTCGCAACCATGTCCCTCGATTTTCTTTTCATGGCGCTGGCCTATTGCGGCGTGAGCGATCCTACGTCTTGGTCCCACGGCCTGTTCATGAGCGCGGTTTGGTCTATCGCGATAGCGGCTGTGATGGGAGCGATTTATCGCGACCGCCGAGCGGGCCTCGTCGTCGGAGCGATGATCGCGGGCCACTGGGTCCTCGACCTGGTGTCGCACCCCATTCCCTTTTCCAGTTTTTCGTGGTGGACGTGGAAATGGGATTACGGGCAGCCATTGCCCCCTGATCTCCCTGTGATGTTTGGCAGCTCGCCGAGAATGGGTTTTGGCTTGTACAACCGCATGAGCGCGGTCGAGGCCACGCTGCTGGAAGCAGCGATGCTGGCCCTTGGGATTCTGATTTACGTGCGCTATAGGAAGAACAGGACAGCGTCTTAGCGCGCGTTCGACGCCGATACGCTTTGCGGTTGTCCTTGATCCTGATGCTCGAGCGCGGGGAGCCACTGTTCGCGAACTTTGGCGAATTCCGGCATGTTTTTCTTTGACACGGGATCCGACGGTGGCAGGCCCAATCTTTCAAAATTGAGGAACTGCCCATTTTTCTCAATGCGGAAGTCCAGATGCGGACCGGTGGCGAGGCCAGTCATGCCGACCAGCCCAATCGTTTTGCCGATTTCCACCCGCTCACCAATGTGCACGAAAATCTTGGAGAGGTGCAGGTACATGGTTTCGTAGCCCTGTGAGTGGGCAATCTTGACCATGTTGCCGTCGCCACCTTTGCGGCCGGCGAATTCCACGCGGCCTGCACCGATGCTCTGCACCGGCGTACCGGTCGGAGCGCCATAGTCGGTGCCCAGATGCGGGCGAGTGGTTTTCAGAATGGGATGGAAGCGCGCCTTGCTGAAATGCGAAGTGACCGGTGCGGCGAATTTCAATGGCGAACGGAGAAACGCCTTCTGCAGTGACTTCCCTTCCGCCGTGTAATAGGTCGGATTTCCTTGATCGTCGTGAAAGAGCAGCGCCTGGTACTTCTTGCCATTGTTGACGTACTCAGCGGCGAGAATCCTTCCGTAGCTCGCAAGTTCACCGTTCGTGTATTTCTTCTTCTCGATGACGATATGGAAGGTGTCGCCTTTGCGCGGGTCGGTATAGAAATCGAGGTCATAGCCAAAGATCTGCGCCAGGCGCATGGCGACTTCCGCGGTCTCTCCTGCGTCCTCCACTGCGTTGAAAAGCGAGTCGTCCAGGCGGCCGCCGACCGATTCGATTTCCATATGCGTGGCGATGTTTTTCACTTCCGCCGAGAAGCCGGGTGAAGCGGGCGTGATATGCAGCATGCGGTCGGCATCAATCTTGTAGTTGATTTCGCGCAGTTCGCCGACGACGGAACGGCCGACGACGACGGGATTGCCGGCGCGGAGTTGGCGAAGGTTAAAGGCCTGTTCCGCGGCAACCGTGGCACCCGCCGCTTCTTCCGCCGTCAGACCGAATCGTTCCAGCGCGGCAACAAAGCTTTGGCCCTTCGGCAGTCTTTGCATCGTAGGCAGAATGACCTGAGCGCGAATGCGTTCGGCTTCGGCGCGCGCCAGTGAAACTTCGTTTTGAAACGCGTTGTCGATTTCACGCCGCTGGCGAACCAGGTATCCACTCATCAACAGTCCCGCGGCCAGAACAATTCCCAATACCAATAGAAAACTGCGGCTCAAATTTCCCCCAGAGAACTTCGCATGCTTCGACGAATCGCCCCCGCGATTCATCACCCCAAACTCAGTTCAGAATACCCCACGCTTATTCTTTTGTCTCATCGGGAAGCACGCGTCAAAATATTTCGGAGTCAAACGCGCTTAATTCGCCACGGGGCTCATCGCTGGGGTTTTCGTGGAAGCCACTGCGTGAAATCACACATTTCTAGGCCCACGCCCTGTCCTAAGTCGTTTCTCTTCAATCAGACCCACTGGCATCTGGTTTGCCCTTACAAGAGTGGGGGGAGTAGGCAATGATTGAAGTCCATCCTGAAGTTCACGCAAACGAACAAACCCGCCACGAGAAGATCTGCACCTGCCATCAATGCCACCGGAGCTTCCGGGCCCAGAGCGAGGACCAGTTCTGCCTCCAACTCTGCAACGATTGCTTCGCCGCACACATGAATCTGCGCGAACCGGTCATCTCGGTTCACGTGAAAGCGCGGCCGCCCCGTCCCGTTCGCTAGCAAACACCAACGAACGCACTTCGGCACGATAACGGAGATTCCTGCCTGAAATTTACCTGGAATTGGTGACTTGGCTTGCGCCGGAGTTCAGAGAGGCGGATTGCCTCGGCTCCGCGAAGTAGTTCTGCTCGCGCAGACGCCGATAGATTCCACCGGCAACCTGAGCGGCGGTTGGACCCTTAACCCGGCGGGTGTTGCCCCGGAGAAGAACCGCAAGGGCGATTCTGGGATTCGTTTCGTCCGCGTAGCTGACGAACCAGCCGATACGCGACGGGTTCGTGTGATCATCGCACGTTCCTGTCTTGCCAAGCGGCGTTTCATCGCCTCCCGCATCGAAGCTCAAACGCCCCGTGCCATAGAGAACCGCGGCCAGCATGCCTTCGCGAACATCGGGAAGAACGTTGCTTATGTTCAGGTCGCGCTTCACCTTGGGCTCAAAGCTCTCCGCTTCTTCTTTTGTGCGCGGATACTGCAGATAGTAGAGCGTGCCGCCGTTCGCAAACGCCGCGGCAATCGCCGCCAGTTGCAGCGGAGTAATCTGAATGCCCTCGCCGAAACTCGACATGCGCGCTACACCGCCGAACGCGGGCGGCTGCGTCGGAAACGCTCCCGGATGCTCTTCGGGCAAGTTATAGCCGGCCAGTTCGCCGAGGCCCAGCAGGCGACCGTACTTGGAAACCGTGTCGAAGCCCATGCGGCGCCCAAGTTCCTCGAAGAAGACATTGTTCGAGTGCGCCAGGGCTTCCGTCAAATTCATGTATTTGCGGCGGCCCACTTTCAACATCGTGTCGTTGGTGATCACATTTTCTTCGAGCGCTGCGATCGCGATGGTGGGCTTGATCGTGGAGCAAGGAATGTAGCCGTCGCTGAATGCCACGCGTTGATTCACGACCGTAAGAATGCGCCCGGTGTGCGGATCGACCGCGACCACAGAGCCGTTATAGCGGCCCAGAGCATCGACCGCGGCCTGCCGAACGATCGGATCGTCGTAGCTTGGATCATCGGCGCTCACTGAATCCGCGTACGTCGGTGCGTACCCGTTGTAACGCGAAGGCGCGAGCTTGTGCCGCGACTTGGACTTCGATTTCGAGGTGGATTTCGAGTTGCTGCTGACCACCGGCTTCGCTCCCGGCTCCGCCGCGGGGAGCGGCATGGACAGCGTTGCAACCAACAACGCCACAACGATCGTTTTTCCCAAGTCCCTGATCATTCAGCCTTTGACCCTGGAGCGACACTCGATGCTTCTTTAGGATGGCCGAAAGCGAATCTACTAAACGCCAACCTTCGAGGTCAACTCCGCTTCGCATTTTGCACCCAAGCGACCACTTGCCCGGGGCCACATTTCAAAGCACTTATTTACTGTCTCACACTCCGTTCTCATGTCCAAATACCGGCGTGCGTCACAAACTGAGACGTAGTCTACGAATTTTAGTCCTAACAACGCAATAGATAAGGTGGCCCAGTACGGGACTATGTGCTTTGTTTTGAAAGGCTGCACCCGTGTGCAGGGCGGCACCTGTCCACCTGACCCGAAGTGCAACTCGTCCCGCAAGTCGCCTGGAGAGAACAAACGCGGCGTTGTCTGAAGAGCTGTTAACCACAGTTTTCCAGGTTTCCGCTACATTGCGACCTATGAGCCAAAGCCTTCGAAGAATCACTCTGCTTTTTGCCTTCTGCTTTTTTGTCCTGGCCGGCAACACAACGTCGCATTCGAATGCATCACCGGCGCCGGCGTCCCCGGAGTTCAGCGTATCGGTGACCCCTCCTTTTCGATTTGTCGTTCTGGGTGACACGCGCTTCCATGATCCTACCGACACCACTGCCGCGAACGCCCAAGTGCGCCAGGCCATGGTTGCAGCGATCAGCAAAGAGCATCCCTCGTTAATCTCCATCACCGGCGACATCGTCTACAACGGAGCGGAAGTTTCCGACTGGAGTGTATGGGACACCGAAGCTGCGCCGTGGCAACGCGACCACATTCCCATTTACCCCGCCCTCGGCAATCACGATCTGAAAGGAAACGAGAGCGCGGCGCTGGCGAATTATTTCGCCCGTTTCCCTCAGATCGACAAGAGCCGCTACTACTCCGTGCGATTTGGCAACTGCCTGATGCTCGTGCTGGACAGCTCGCAGGACGAAACCAGCGGCGCTCAAGGCGACTGGCTGCAACAGCAACTGGACCATCTGCCCGGTTCGGTCTCCTTCGTCTTTGTCATGCTGCATCATCCGCCGTACACAAGTTCTTCCGACGACAAGCTGTTTGGCGGGGGTCACTCCGCACGTAACAAAGAGCTGGCGCTCGCTCAGATGCTGGAGGCGCGTCAACAGAAACTGCGCGCGCGCATCATCGTGCTGACTGGCCACGTACACAATTACGAACACCACCAGTCTGGCGGGATCGACTACATCGTGAGCGGAGGCGGTGGCGCGCACCCCTACGCGATTACGCGTAAGCCGGAGGACCTCTATCAGAGTAATGAGGTCAACTATCACTATCTGCTGATCAATGTGACCGCCGACCGCGCGGTGATTACCATGAATCGATTAGACGTCAGTGCCGGCCACGAAAGCTGGAGCCAGCCGGATACGGTAGTTATAAAAGCTCGCTGATATTCAACGAGATACAGACCGAAACCGAACCGTAACGATACATTCACCGAACGTTCACATTGCTTGCTTACAAAGGAAGCTGGGGAAGACGTGGTGCACATACTGGTTGTTGAAGACGAACCGCAGATGGCGGGCCTCCTGCGGCGCGGCCTGGAGGAAGAGGCCTACCAGGTGAGCATTGCGCGCGATGGCCACGCAGCCCTGACGCTCACCGCGTCGCAATCATTTGACGCTATCGTTCTGGACGTCATGCTTCCACGCCTCAACGGTGTCGATGTGGCTCGCGAAATTCGCGGACGCGAGCAGGATACCCCGGTGTTAATGCTGTCGGCTCGCGACACACTTTCGGATGTTGTGTGCGGATTGGATGCGGGCGCCGACGACTACCTGACGAAACCGTTTTCTTTTCAGGAGTTGCTCGCCCGTCTGCGCGCCTTGACGCGGCGACGCCAGCTTCACAAAAAGAACGTGTTGCAGCTTGAGGATCTGGTGCTGGACCTGGGATCGTTTCGCGTATTCCGCTCTGGTGCCGAGATTCGTTTGTCGATGACTGAATACCGCTTGCTCGAAGTGCTGCTGCGGAATGCCAATCGTATCGTCACCCGCCAGGAAATCCTGGCTAACGTATGGCCCAGCGACAGCGGTGCCAGCGACAACAACCTCGACGCGTTTGTCCGCCTGCTTCGCAAGAAAATTGATTCCGCGCCCTGGAACCAGCTGATTCACACCCATCGCGGATTCGGTTATTCGATCGGCACTGTGTCTTCGCCATGCATCTGACCATACGTACGCGCCTCACGCTCTGGTATTTCGGTGTCCTTGCCGCCTCGTTTCTCGCCTTCTTCTGGATTTGCGATCTGGGATTCCGCCGCAGCATTGAAACTACGGTCAACGAGGCCTCGCGGAACAATCTCGAGGCCGTGCGCCGGGTGATCGACAAATCGCGTCCTGCCGGCACACGGAAACTCCAGAAGGAGCTGACCGAACTATCGGAACTCTGGGCGAATGGCGCGATTTTCGAGGTCAGCGACATTCACGGCAACGTCCTTTTCGCTTCGCCGCCCTTCTCGGCACCGCAATCCCGGTTACCGCAGCCGCCTCAAGCTCGCGTTTCGTACCTGACCACCAATCTGGCGCGACTGCAGTATCGAATCGCTCAGGAGGCCATTCTCTCTGGCGAAGAAGAGTTCCTGGTCAACGCGGCTGTGCCAACGGAGCCATTTGATCAGGCCCTGGACCACTTTCGCTTGATCGAGAAAGAATTTCTCCCTCTCCTTGTGCTGCTCGCCTGCTTACTCGGATATTGGCTCGCCGGAAGGGCGCTTGCTCCGGTTGATCGCATCATCCAATCCGCGGAGGATGTCGGCGTGCAGAATTTATCCCGCCGCTTGCAGGTTCCCGCGGCGCGTGACGAACTCCGTCGTCTGACCGAAACGCTCAATGCCATGTTGGATCGCATCGAGATTGCGGTGAAGCGCATTACTCAGTTCACCGCGGATGCTTCACACGATTTGCGGACGCCAATTTCGGTGATTCGAACCGACGCAGAAATCGCCCTACGCCGTCCGCGAACAGCTGCGGAATACCGCGAATCTCTTGGACGCATTCTGGAAGTATCCGAAGGAACGACAGGCTTGATCGAATCGCTTCTGACGCTTGCGCGCGCGGATGGCGGCAATTCCAACCTGAGGTTGGCGAAGATCGATCTCACCCCGACGCTGGAGAAAGTTGCGTTACAAACCTCAGTGCTGGCCGGCTCGAAGGGAATCTCTTTTACTACCGCCTTGTCCAACGAACCACTTTGGGTCAAGGCCGACGCTCCGGCGATCGAAAAGCTCTTCTTGATCTTCCTGGACAACGCCGTCAAATACACTCCGCCCAGCGGTTTCGTTCGGCTCCGCTCGCACGAGTCCAACGGCGAGGCCGTAATCGAAATCGAGGACACCGGAATTGGCATCGCACCGGAAGATCAGGCGCGTATCTTCGATCGCTTCTTCCGGGTGAATCATGCCCGCTCCACAAGCACACCCGGCGCCGGCTTAGGGCTTTCGATCGCCTCATGGATCGCTGCCAAACATAACAGCGCCATCGAAGTAGACAGCGCACTCGGGTCGGGAAGCGTGTTCCGTGTGCGGCTTCCGCTGCTTGGAGTCAGCCACTCTGATCTTCAGGAGCCCTCGCCTGCGCATTTCGGCGCACTTTCCTCCTGAAAACCCTTTCATCTGAAAAGCCTTTCAGCGGTTCTTTAACTACATGTTCACGTACATTCACGCCCGATTAAGCAGCCGCCGCTGTAATTCGAGGTGAGTACCGGGGTTCGTTCCATCGGGGTTTTTCTCAAGTTTTTGGGGGGTGTAAACGTTTATGAAGTCAAAGATCCGCCTGATTCTTTTTTGTGTACTGGCTCTGCTGTTTGTTTCAACTCAAACCGCGATGGCGCAGTCCGATCGCGGAGTGGTTACAGGGCACGTGATCGATTCGTCCGGTGCCGTTCTGAAAGGCGCGGAAGTCGAGTTGCAACCGGGCACGATTCTCGCCAAGACCGGCCCGCGCGGCGAATATTTCATCAACAATCTAAAGCCTGGTACCTACACCATCACGATCACCTACGTTGGCTTCAACCTTTTCACGCAAGTCGTCAACGTCACTGCGGGAAAGACCTCCACCATCGACGCCAAGATGGACGTGTCATCGGCACGAAACGAAGTGCTGGTTTCCGCCGAGCGCCCCTCCGGCGAAGCGGAAGCGATTAACCGCGAAAAGACTTCCGACAATATTGTGCAGGTGCTTCCCAATGAAGTTTTCCTCTCCCTGCCCAACGCAAACGTTGCCGATGCCGTCGGCCGTTTGCCCAGCGTTACGCTGGAACGCGACGAAGGCGAAGGCAAGTACATCCAGGTACGCAGCCTGGAGCCACGCCTCACCAATGCCACCATCGATGGCGTGAACGTCCCCTCGCCGGAACCGGGCGTTCGTCAGATCAAGTTCGACGCTATGCCTGCCGACTTGTTGCAGTCGGTGGAAGTGAACAAAACTCTCCAAGCCAACATGGACGCCGATGGCATCGGCGGTTCGGTGAATCTTGTTACCAAAACAGCCACCGAGCGCCCCACGGTTGTCCTCTTTGGCGGCGGCGGTACGACTCCCATCTTGGGCGGGCGCACGCTCACGCAATTTGGCGGAACCGTCGGGATGCGATTTGGAGCGCAGAAGAAGTTCGGCCTTCTCGGCGGCGGCACCTACGATTGGAACGGCCGCGGCATCAACGACATCGAGCCCACGCCTGACATCGCCACTTTCTCCGATGGTACTTCGGAACGGTGGTTCGTCGAGCACGACATGCGGGAATACCGCTATAAGCGCTCGCGTTGGGGCTTCACCGGGTCCGCGGATTACACGCTTGGCGAAGGCTCCGATATCTACGCCAAGTTCCTCTGGTCGGACTTCCACGACTTTGGCGATAAGTGGACATACAAGTTGTTCGACAACACCCCAGGGATTTCCACCATTAACGGAAATGGCTGCAGCGTCAACGATACAGGCCAGGAAGTCTGCGGCGCTGGAACCCCGACATTCGCCGCATCGAATCGTGTACCGATCTTCAAGATCGGCAGCTTGTTGCTCGGCGGCAAGCACGTGTTCGCCACGTCCTGGTTGGCCTGGGACGCCTCGGTCTCCCGCTCAACGATGGTGCATTCCGGCGGCGATGAAGGCGCAAAATTCTCGACCAACGATACCTACAACAACCTCTATCCGAATGGGAGCAGTTGCGAATTCAGCCCTACTCTCACAACGAAAGAATTCATTCCCCAGTGGACTCCGAGCTGCTTCACCGAGGCGTATGCTGCAACAAACTACGACCTGAAGAACATCACCACCTCGTACGGCTTGTCTCCCCAGTTGAATCTGCAGTTCACCGGCGCGTACGGAAAGCAGTACCACCTCGGTTCCCATCTTTCCACGTTTGAAATCGGCGGCAAGTTCCGCAACGCTCATAAATTCGATAACTCCTATACCCCGACGTATACCCCGAATGGCTCGGTGCCGTTGACCAATTTCACCAGCAATTTCACCGATTCGGGCTACTACATGCACGACTACACTTTTGGCCCGGCCACCAACTGGAGCAAGATCATTGGCTACCTTAACCAGAACATGTCGCAGTTCACGCTGGATCCCAGCTCCGTCGGGCCGCAAACGCAGAACTTCGACCTCGTCGAAAAGGTGTCCGCGGGCTACGTGATGAATACCATCGACTTCAACAAGATTCGGATCATCGTCGGACTGCGTATTGAAGGCACGAACCTGTTCACCTCGCAGCCCAGTTTCGATGCCGACGGAAACTACATCGGCAACGCTTCGCAGAACGGCGGATATTACAACTTCCTCCCGAGCGCTGCCGTTCGTTATGACTTCGGCCATGACACCGATTTGCGCGTGGTATACAGCCGGGCGCTGTCGCGCCCCGATCCCCAGGACATCGCGCAAGCGTACAGCGTGAATACAACGGGTGGCCAGCCGTATCAGCTCTCCTTTGGCAATCCGAACCTCAAAGCGGAGACCGCGAACAACTACGATGTCCTCGTCGAGCACTATCTAAAGCCGTTCGGAATGATTCAGGCCGGTTTCTTCTACAAGCAACTCTACCGGCCGATCGTTTCGACGACCGAGCTGAAACAAAACTACACACCCAATCCCAACGATCCCGCGCAGTATCCCGTGGGCGAGTGGCAAGTCACTCAACCCGTGAACGCCGGCAGTGGATGGCTTACTGGCTTTGAAGTGGCATACCTCCAGCACTTCACCGCGCTGCCGGGTTTCTTGAACGGTCTCGGCCTCTCGGCGAACTACAGCCATACGAATTCGCAGGCCAGCGGCTTGCCAGACCGCTCGGACAGCCCCAGGCTACTTCGCCAGGCGCCGAACATTTTCAATATCAGCCCTACCTACGACAAGGGACGCCTCTCGATTCGCGCGGGCTTCACCTACAACCAGGCCAGCATCTTTGCGTATCAGTACACCGATGGCACGCAAGGCGGATTGTACGGGCCCCTCGGCGATCAGTACCTCTTCACCCATTTCCAGATCGACTTGCAGGGCAGCTATCAGCTCAAGTACGGATTCACGGTAATGGCTTACGGCCTGAATCTGAACAATGAAGTGTTCGGCTTCTATAACGGACAGAAGCAGTATTTCGTGCAGCGCGAATATTACATGCCGACCGTTGCGCTTGCGTTGCGCTGGTCGCCAACTCACGAAAAATAGCCTGAGGAACGCTCTCTGCGGTTTTTCACCCCGGGGGCCGGCGTCAGAGCAAGACCCTTGCGTCGGCCCTCTTCTTAAAGCGACAAGTTCATTTGCAACTGGACAGATCGTCTAGCCAGAAGCCGTCCGTCACCAGGATTTACCATCGGAGGATCGATGAAACAGCGCGCCCCGGTTGTTCTTGCCTTGCTACTCAGTGTGGCTTCTCTCGCCTTTGCCCTTTCGTCCTTTGAACTGCTGAAGAAGGTGCCGGTTCCTGGTACCGGCGGTTGGGATTATCTGACCGTTGACGAATCTGCTCGGCGCGTCTACATCTCGCATGCTACCCAGGTGGAGGTGCTCGATGCGGATTCCTTGGCGATGGTGGGCACGATCCCCAATACGCCCGGTGTTCACGGAATCGCGCTTGCGCCGGAGTTTGGCCGCGGCTATATCTCCGCGGGGAAAGCCGACGCCGTGGTGCCGTTCGAGCTGGCGACCCTCAGGCCCCTCGCCCAGATCAAGGTCGGGAAGAAGCCCGACGCCATCATCTACGAGCCTCTGACCAAGCGGATCTATGTGATGAACGGCGACAGCGAAGACATTACCGTGCTCGACGCCAAAGACGGTTCGACTGTGGGGAACATCCCGCTGGGAGGCGGCCCGGAATTTGCCGTCTCCGATGGCAAAGGCAATCTCTACGTCAACCTCGAGGAACACAACGAGACGCTGCGCATCGACGTAAAGGCACTGAAGGTCACCGCGCGCTGGCCACTGGCTCCTTGCACCACTCCCACGGCACTCGCTATGGACCGAGAGAATCGCCGGCTCTTCGTCGGCTGCCGCAGCAGGTACTTCGCTGTCCTCAACGCCGACACCGGCAAGCTTGTGTTCACCGCTCCGATTGGCGAACGCGTCGATGCTGCGGCCTGGGACCCGGCGACAAGACTCGCCTTCGTCTCGACCGGCGATGGCAAGGTCTTCGCTTTCCGTCAGGATTCGCCGGATTCCTACTCGCTCGCGCAGGAAATCGTCACAAAGCCTGGCGCCAAGACCATGGGCTACGATGCCCGTCTCAAACGCATTCTCGTTCCCACCGCTGAGAACGGCGCAATGCAGTTGATGGTATTCGCCGCGAAATAAGCCCTCGAACGTACTGCCGATTGCCGCCGTGTACGCTGCGCGCAATACCGCCGCAGGTAACCGTCCCAGCCTACTCGAGCGGGAAGTGCGCTCTTCGCCCGCACAAAAAAGAAACGGGCGGGGTCACCCTTCCCCGCCCCGCCCGCTCTTTCTTCGAAGAGACCGTTGCTTGATTTACCGCGAAGGCCTCGCTTTCGCGTCGCTGGCTGCCGCCGCCGCTGCCTTGACCGGTGGCTTTTCCGCCGGGAGGTTGGCGTGCCCATTCGCGCCGGAACTGGCCGCGGAATTCTGTCCGCCGCTGACTGGGATTTCCATCTTCTTGCGCAGCAGGTTCTCGATCTTTTCGCGGATGTCCTTATTTTCTTTCAGGAAAAGCCGCGCATTCTCTCGGCCCTGCCCCATGCGCTCTCCGCCATAGCTGAGCCATGTACCGCTCTTCTCGATCACGCCCTTGTCGACGCCGAGGTCCAGCAGGTCGCCTTCGCGCGAGATGCCTTCGCCATAAACGATGTCGAATTCCGCCTCGCGGAACGGCGCCGCGACCTTATTCTTCACCACCTTGGCCCGTGTCCGCGAACCGACCACGCGATCCCCTTCCTTGATCGCCTGGATCCGGCGGATATCCACGCGCATCGAGGCGTAGAACTTCAACGCCCGGCCACCGGTGGTGGTTTCCGGATTGCCGAACATCACCCCAATCTTTTCGCGGATCTGGTTGATGAAAATAAGGCAGGTCTTGGACTTCGAAACGATGGCCGTGAGCTTGCGCAAAGCCTGCGACATCAAGCGCGCCTGCAATCCCATCTGCGGCTCGCCCATTTCGCCTTCGAGCTCCGCTTTGGGCACCAGCGCTGCCACCGAGTCCACCACGACCACGTCCACGCCGCCCGAGCGAATCAGCGTCTCAGCAATTTCCAGCGCTTGTTCGCCGTGATCCGGCTGAGAAACAAGCAGGTTGTCGACATCAACGCCCAGTTTGCGCGCATACACCGGGTCGAGCGCGTGTTCTGCGTCGATGAACGCCGCCTGGCCACCCAGTTTCTGCGCTTCCGCAATCACATGCAGCGTCAGCGTCGTCTTACCGCCGGATTCCGGGCCATAAATCTCAATCACGCGTCCGCGGGGAAACCCTCCCACACCCAGCGCCGCATCGAGCGACAGGCAGCCCGAAGGAATCACATTCACCGGCACCAGCACATCCTTGCTGCCCAACCGCATGATCGAGCCCTTGCCGTAGGACTTTTCGATCTGCAATATCGCCGCTTCCAGCAACTTCGACCGTTCATCAGCCATTTCACACCTCGGTGGAGGAATTAGGAATTTGCGCGATTCGGTTCCTGAGGCAGCATCCACGAAACAGGCGCTGGGACTGCGCCGCTCCTCCGTAGTGTTACGTTAGAGGAAGTTTACCATTTCGTACTTCCAATGCCAACCTCTTTTTTCCCGTCTCGCGCGGAAGTCTTCAACCGTTGCACCCATGTTCCAGCTCATGGTCGACCAGGCTGGCCAGGGCCGTCCGCTCCCGCCGGTCCCACTCTGCCTGCTCTTCCCGGCTTATGCTGCGCAAACGAGCTAGGTACTGGCCTCGGGCCCGCACTTCCAACAGTTCAAAAGCGAGTCTCTCATGTTCGATGCACGTTGGCACAGCGGTCCGGAGATCGGTCATAGGCCACCTGTTGAAAACTGACTGGGGCTACGTTACGCGAATGGCGAATAAAAAGCAAACACTATTTTCGCTATATGTTCGCCTCAGGCTCGGCTTGCTCGGCGAACCCACCGTTCAGTCCAAGCCCGAGAAACGCACGAGATTCTATCGCCAAGGGAGAAACGCAATGTCAAAGAAACTGGCAGGCAAAGTAGCACTGGTCACCGAAGGCTCGCGCGGCATCGGCGCCGCGATTGCCAAACGGCTGGCCGCAGACGGCGCCAACCTGGCCGTCACGTACACCAAGGCTGCTGACGCGGCTGCGACGGTCGTCAAGGACATCGAACGTCAGGGACGCTAAGCCATCGCGATTCAGGCGGACAGTAAGAGCCCGGAAGCGGTCAAGGCCGCCGTCGACAAAACCGTGGACGCTCTCGGTCGGCCGGATGTCCTGGTCAACAACGCAGGAACAGCCATTCCCAGGAAATTCGAAGACGCGACGCTGGAGGAACTGGAGGCGCGATTCTGCTGCTGGCGGGGCGCGAGGCCGGCTATTACGCCCTGGCCAAAATCCGCCAGTTCGAGCGGGCCCATGGGATGGTTCATGCCCAGCTTCTTCATAGTGGCTGCTAGCAGTTCGGCGGCCTTGGCGGGTCCGTTTTAGAAATTCTTGAACGCTTCCTTGCCGCCAACCACGGTCCACAATACTTTGGTGTCCTTGATCTTGTCCGATGGGATCGAAAACCAATCGTCCGAAACCAGCACGAAGTCTGCATACTTGCCCGGCACGAGTGAGCCTCGATTCCCTTCCACAAAGTTTGCCCAGGCACCGTTGCTGGTGTAACCCTTCACGGCGGTCTCAATGTCGACGGTCTGCTCGGGAATCCATCCGCCGGCCGGCTGACCATCCAGACCTTTGCGAGTGAGAGCGGTGTAAATGCCGATTTGCGGCTCCATCTCGGCCACGTTCCAGTCGCTGGAAAACGCAAGCGTGGCACCGGAATCGCGGAGGCTGCGGAACGCCCAAGCGTACTTCCAGCGTTGCGGGCCGGTGGCTTTGGCCCACTGGCCGGTAATATCGGGAGCGCAGTGGCGCGGCTGCATGCAGGCGGTAACGCCGAGCGCCTTGAACCGCGGAATGTCCGGCTCGCTGAGGCACTCCACGTGGACAATCTCGTGGCGGGAGTCGCGTGTGCCGTTTTGCTGCCGCGCGTATTCGTAGGCGTCGAGCGCGGTGCGGATGCCTCGATCTCCGGTCGCGTGCGTGAAAATCTGGAAGCCGCGCTTATCGAGCTTCGCGACCACTTGTTTGAACTCCTCGGCGGGATAGTCAAGCTGGCCGCTGGTGTCGGGCCGGTCCGCGTACGGCGCGAGCATGGCGGCGGTATGAGGTTCGATCACGTCGTCGATATACAGCTTCACGGCCGCAACACGGAACCAGTCATCATTGTACTCGCGCCGCGCTTCGGCAAATTTGTCGATCTCGGCATCGCTTGTGCCGCGGCGGTGAAACAGCGCTACCTGTAAGCGCTGCGGCAACCGGCCTTCGTTTTTCAACTTCGCATAGACGGGAAGATTCTCGAGGTAGGACTGCGGATCAACCACGGTGGTGATTCCGGCCCGCGCCGCTTGCTGCAGAAGTTGCTCCACACGCGCAGGAGCGTCTGCCGGCGCGTGCGACGGCAGAATTTTGCTGAGCTCGGTCTCAGCTTCCTCTGATAGGCCGGTACTGCCAAATCCGACGACAATGCCGGTCGGCTCACCTGTCTTCCTGTCGTGTTCGACTCCCTCCGCAAATTTCACGGATTTGGTGGCTTTGGTGATGCCAAAGGCCTTGAGTGCCTCCTTGTTCATCCAGATGGTGTGGTAATCGTAGGCCACAAGAAACGCGGGCCGTCCGGCGGTCAAACCTTCGAGGTCCTTCGCCGTGGGCAAGGTGCCGTCGGGAAACGCGGAATAGTTCCAGCCGTCCATCTCGATCCATTTCAGATCGGGGCGCTTGTCGGAAAACGCCTTCACTTGTTGCTGAATTTTTTTCAACGAGTTGCCCGTGATGCGCTCAATGTTCGGATCGTTGCCGAGACTCACATGGAAGTGGCTGTCGATGAAGCCGGGCAGGAGCAGCCGGCCGCCGGCGTCAACAACCCGCGTGCGGTCGCCGATGTATTGCGTGGCGTCGCGGTCTTCGCCCACCCAGAGAATCTTGTCGCCAAGTACGGCCAACGCGCCGGCCTGCGGGTTGTTGGCGTCCATCGTCTGAATATTGGCGTGTCGCACGACCAGGTCCGCGACGACTTTGGGTTTGTTCGAGCAGCCAGCCGCAACGACACAGGCCAGCGCCAGCCAGATCATCTTTCGCATGATTGTTCCTTAACGTGGATTCGGTGGAACCGAGTGAGAGCCACTATATCAGGTGTACGAGTAGAACCCGCGGCCGCTTTTGCGCCCCAGCCAACCTGCCGCGACATACTTCTTCAGCAGCGGGCATGCCCGATATTTGGGGTCGCCGAGACCCTCCAGTAACACGTGCATGATATCGACGCACACATCGAGGCCAATAAAATCCGCCAGTTCGAGCGGGCCCATGGGATGGTTCATGCCGAGTTTCATCACCGCATCGACCGCTTCTGGCGTGGCCACTCCTTCCATCACCGCGTAAGCCGCTTCATTGATCAGTGGCATCAGCACTCGATTTGAGACGAAACCGGGGGCGTCGTTCACGGCGACTGGCGTCTTGCCCAGCTTCTTTGCCAGCTCCATGGTGAGAGTGAATGCCTCGTCACCGGTTTGTAGCGCCCGAATCACCTCAACCAGCACCATCATCGGCACTGGATTCATGAAGTGCATGCCAACGAATCGTTCCGGGCGCTTGGTCAGCGCCGCAAGCGTAGTCATCGAGATGGAAGAAGTGTTGCTCGTGAGGATGACGTCCGGACGGAGCAGCCGATCCGCTTCCGTCAGGACTGCGCGCTTGATCTCAATCTTCTCGGGCACCGCCTCAACGGCGAAATCCGCGGCGGCAATCGCATTCATGTCTGTCGTCGGGGTCAGCCGGGCCAACACACTGGGCTTGTCGGCTTCAGTTAGCTTCCCTTTCTTGATTTCGCGGTCAAGATTCTTGCCGATCGTCTCCATGCCGCGCTGCAGGAAGCGCTCTTCCACGTCGCGCAGGATCACGCGAAAGCCAGCGCGCGCGAACACGTGGGCAATGCCGTTACCCATGGTCCCCGCGCCCAGCACCGCCACTGTCTTGATCGATTCGAGATTCACAAGGCCTCCACGGCTTCCTTCCCAACCAAAGGAACCACGAGACCGCGTGACTGGTCAAGGACGGCGTCAGCTAGCGGAATCACTCAGCGCCAGCCACGCCACCAGGGTTGCGTATTTTTCATCCTGAGACCACGGCGCCCCCAGTGGTTTGCCCAGTTCGGTAACCCGGCGCAGCAGAGCCGTCTCCTTGACGCGCAAGGATTCGGCGGTCTCGCTGACGAGTTCCTTCTCCTTGGTGCATAGCAATTGCAGGCTGCAGCGGGTGCATGCGCGTGCCAGTGCTTCTCGAAACAGTTCCCCGTCGGCGGTATGAATCAGCGGGTGCGCCGCGAGAATTTTCTCGAGGGCCGGGAGAGCCCGGCCTGAGCCCAGCAACAATCCGCAATGCGTCATCTGATAATCCGCCGCCGCAAGCTTTGTTTTTGTTCGGCGCAAGGCCCCGCCGGCCAACTGTTGCGCCTCTCGTCTGACCTGCGCGATGAAGGCACGGCCTTCTTCCAGTGGCGCCTTCGCCGCAGTGTGATACGGCTGGCGGTAGGTATAGCTGAAGGTCTTTACCAGGTGCACCCGCTCCCGCAGCAGCACTACCGGCTCGCCGCGCTCCAGCGACACCGCCACCATAGCTGTCCAGCCCGAATGCGGACGAAATCCGACCGCCGCAGCTTTCATGTGGATCCTCCGGGTGGGAAAACGGGGGCTAAGCGTGCCTCGGGGCGAAGCCCACGTCAACAACTATTAACAATCGAAACATTGCGGGCGGCCGCTACGTATTCCAATTAGGTGCCTTGTTGTATAAAAATTAAGGTTGCCGAAGTATACCGGGACGTTTCTTCGCTCCCTCCCTCGCCGGCCCGACGCTGGTTCAACGAACTCTTCGGCGAACCTTAAAGCTCAGGTTGCCATTCATGAAGCACATCCCAATCGTTCTGGCGATTCTCCTCCTGCTATTGATGGCCGTGCTGGCAGGCGGTGCGGTCCGCCGCCAGTCCATCGCCGTTGATGAAGTAGCGCATCTTGGCGCGGGCGTCAGTTACCTGCAGAAACTCGACCTGCGCATGAACCAGGAGCATCCCGCGCTGCCGAAGATTCTTGCGGCGCTGCCTCTCGTGATCCGCGGCGTCCATGCTGACTATTCCAATACCTCATGGAACTTCAGCGGAAGTATTTTTGGCAACATCCTGGGCGAATGGGTCTGGGGACACCAGGTCGCCCTGCAGTGGAACGATCCGTATTCCACGATTTTCTGGGCGCGCCTGCCCATGCTCTTGCTTACGCTGGTCCTGGGCGTCTTTGTGTACCGCTATGCGGCGCAACTCGGCGGGCCCTGGGCCGGTTTGCTCTGCCTCGCCGCGTTTGTTTCCACCCCGGCCTTCATCGTGTTTGGGCCCCTGGTGCTGACGGATGTCCCGGTGACCCTGTTTGTGCTGCTGACGCTCTGGAAATTTGCAGACTTGTGGCGATCTCCCACCCCACGTAATGCCACCGCCTTTGGTCTATTCTTCGCGGCTGCCGTGCTGTCCAAATACAACGCGGGCCTGTTGTTCGTGTGTGTGTTGGCGTTCCGGTTGAGTTTGCGCTGGATGCCCCTGCCCGGGATTCCCGCGGAAAAATCCGAACTGGAGTTTTGGCGAAAGGTGCGCGCCCGCGCGATGTGGAAGGGGATTCTCGTCGCCACCGTCTCCGCGTATCTCTTCTACCTCGTCTTCTCCTGGAACCAGCCCAGCGACTCGCTTAAATTCTTCGGGCAGAATTGGGCCGCGCTCGTGTTGCGTCGCTTGCTCATGCCCGCTTGGCTTTACCTGCGTGGTGTGGCCATTTTTGCCATGAGTTCGCCCCGGCCGACATTTCTTCTCGGCCACAATTACCCGCACGGCGTCTGGTTCTACTTTCCGGTGATGTTCGTTCTGAAATCGACGCTGGCCTTTTTGTTGATGCTGGCGCTGACGATCCCCGTAGCGTGGATTGCACGCCGCCGCCTCAAGCCCGTTCCCCTGATTCCCCCTGAAAAAGCATTCCACTGGCGCGCCGTTTGGACATCCCTGATTGTGTTCACCGTTTTTTGTCTGATCAGCCCCATGACCATCAGCATCCGGCACTTCACCATCCCGATCCTGCTGATGATTCTCTTGCTCGCGCCTGTGCCCCGCATCCTTTCGCTGCTTCGTGAACGCGGGGCGCATGGCGTGCCGGCGTTGGCGGCTGCATACGCGCTGTTGGCAGTGATCTCCGAGGCAACGATCTACAGCCACTATCCCTATTTCATGCCGTTCTTAAATCACCTGAGCTTCGGCCGTCCCGCCTACACCCTGATCAACGATTCCAATCTGGATTGGGACCAGGCGCTGCCCGACGCCGAGCGCTTTGTCCAGCAGCACGGCTTCAAACACGTTCTGCTGGATGAATATGGCTTCATCGACCCGGTGATCTACCTGCCGCAAGCCGAATCGTGGGGGTGTCAGTCGGCGACGCAGGCAGATGCCGGGCAATGGGCCATAGTCTCAGCGTCCATGCTCCTGGATGGCGCGAATTGTGCTTGGCTGCTGAACTACCCCCACTCGTCCATAGCCGGCGGAGGCATGTACGTCTTCCACCTGCCCGCTGTGATCCCGCCTGCCGGTGATCCTTTGGGCCCTCCCCCGCCCGACAAACGCCGAAACCTCGGCGGGGCGCCCATGGACTCTCGTGCGATCTTCCTTAAGTGCATCGCGGATCCGAACCAACTCCAGCCAACCTGGAATCAAATGATGGCTAACTATCGCCAGGAGATGGCGAAACGGCAGGCTGAGCGGGAAGCAAAGCGGAAGCGCCACTAACGCGCGAAGTTATTCCTCACGCGGAGTGTTGTTTACCACTTCTCGCACAATCTCTCGGGCTCGTTCCTCGTCCTCTTCCAAGACGAATATCTCCACGCTCCGCCCCGCGTGATCGGCGCGACAACGTATGCCATTCTCGTGCAGTGCCGCAACCAGAAATTCTGCCTGCGCGTTGTCATTGCTCTCCGTGGACCACACCTTCACGGTCGCGTCCTCGGGAAACCAGCCTTGGTCGTCGCCGGCTGTGGGTGGCCCCAGAATCTCCTCGCCCGCCGGCGGTGTCAGCGTTGACGGCAGCTTTCGCGCCGCGCTGGAGCGTTCCGGCAATACCCGGCCCTGCAATTCCGTCGAGCCAACATCCATCACATCTTCCGTGCCGTACGCTTCTTTCACCGCATTTTCCGCCCGCTGAAACATCGAAAATGGCACACCGACTTCGTACGCCGGATAGTTCGTCAGGTTAAAGAGATGATCGCGGCGAAACACCGTGTTGTGCGCAATACCCGCCTCATCCAGCACCTCGCACAGTTCGGCGTGAACCCGCGCGTCGTCGCCTTTCCAGAATGAGCAGAATGGATCTGAGTTGGGATCGCCGGGCTCCCCGGGTACGTGATCATAGTCCTGCCGGTCGCGCCCATAGCCGGCCTGGCGGGACACAATGGCCTTTGGCGGATCCCACACCAGATCCACGTCACAATCCGTGCAATGCGTGAATCCCGGCCGATATTCGGTGCCGCAATTCGGACAGTACATTTTTGCTTCGTCGAACCCTAATACTTCGGGGTGACGCCTAGATTCCAGAAGATAAACGAATATATGTCCGCCGTCAGCGCGATGGCCTTGGACGTGTTACTGGAGCCGTGCGCGGACATGGTGTCGATACGAATAAGCACGGGATTGGCCTTGCTGGCTTCGGCCTGTAGCGTCGCGCCGTACTTGAACGAATGCGCCGGCACGACCCGGTCGTCATGATCCGCCGTGGTGATCAACGTGGCGGGATACTTCGCGCCGGGCTTGATGTTGTGCAGCGGCGAATACGCATAGATGGCTTTGAACTCGTCGGCGTTGTCGCTCGAACCGTAATCCGCCGCCCAGTTCCACCCGATGGTGAACTTCTGGAACCGCAGCATGTCCATCACGCCCACCTGCGGCACGGCCACATGGAAAAGATCGGGCCGCTGGTTCATGACCGCGCCCACAAGCAAACCGCCGTTGGAGCCGCCTTTGATCGCCAGATGTTCCGATGACGTGTACTTGTTCGCAATCAGCCATTCCGCCGCGCCGATGAAGTCGTCGAACACATTCTGCTTCTGCTGCTTGGTGCCCGCTTCGTGCCACTTCTCGCCATACTCTCCACCGCCGCGAAGATTCGCCGATGCGTAAACGAACCCCTGCTCCAACAGGGCCAGGCGCAGCGGGCTGAAGTTCGGCGCAAGCGTGATGTTGAATCCGCCGTATGCATAAAGCAGCGTGGGATTCTTGCCGTCGAGCTTCACCCCCGTGCGATACACCAGGAACATCGGAACGCGCGTGCCGTCTTTGCTGTTGTAGAAGACTTCCTTGGTTTCATAGTTGTCGGGCTGAAATCCGGGAATCTCCGGTGCTTTGAATACGCTGACCTTTTTCGTCGCCAGTTCATAGCGAAACACCGTAGTCGGATAATTGAACGAGGAATACAGGAAGAAGGCGTTCGTGTCGCCTTGCCCCCCGAGAAATCCGCTGGTCGTCCCCGCACCCGGCAACGCCAGTTCGTTTTCCTGTTGCCCGCTGAAGCTGTAAACGTACACGTGGCTCGCCACATCCTTCAGGTACGTCGCAAACAGCTTGCCGCCCAGCGAGCGCGCCACCTCCAACGATTCCGGCTTTTCGCCAATCACGTCTTTCAGCGGCGTCTTCGGATTCGCCGTGTCGAACACCACTACCTTGTGATTGGGCGCGCCGTGATCTGTATAAATCAGGAGTTTGTCGCCGTCATTGTCGATCACGTCGTAGGTGTCGTCCGTAATCTCGCTGACGATTGGTGTGAAGGTCTTCTCGCCCTTCGACAGGTCGCGGTAGTAAAGCGCGTTGCCGCGCTTGCCCTTGCCTCGATCGGAAATCACCAGGATGGCGAACCGCTCGTCGTCCGTGGTTCCCACGAAATGAAACCGCTGCGGGTTGGCCTTGTCCTCATAAACGAGTTGATCGGCCGACTGCGGTTCACCCAGTTTGTGGAAGTACACCTTCTGAAATTCGTTCTTGGTCGAGAGCTCGTGGCCCTTTTCCGGCTCATCGAACCGGCTGTAGAAAAACCCATTGCCGGCCCAGCCTGCCCCGCCGAACTTGATCCATTTCAAATCGTCGGAAAGATCCTTCTTGGTGGCGACATCCAGCACGTACAGTTCCTGCCAGTCGGAGCCGCCCACCTGCTTACCGTACACCGCGTATCGGCCGTCATGCGAAACGTCGAACGTGCCCATGCGCGTCGTGCCATCGGCGGAGAACTTGTTCGGATCGAGCAGCACGTCCGGCGTGCCGTCCAGTCCCTTCTGCGCGTAGACCACGCTCTGGTTCTGCAAGCCGTCATTCTTCGTGAAGAAATACAATTCGCCTCGGCGAACGGGCGGCGTGTACTTCGCGTAGTTGTAGAGCTCTTCCAGCCGCTTCTTGACTGCCGCGCGATACGGAATCTTGTCCAGATACCCAAAGGTGACTTTGTTCTCCGCGTCCACCCACTGCTTGGTCTCGGCCGAATTGTCGTCTTCGAGCCAGCGGTACGGGTCGGCCACTTTTGTCCCGTGGTAGTCGTCCACCTGATCCACCTTGCGCGTCTGCGGATAATCGAGCCCTTGCGCATGCATCGTGGCGCCACTCGCCGCCAGCCACAGCACAGCCACTCCGCCGGAGACGACACGCAACACCCGAGTCTTCATTTTTGTGGTTCCCCCCACGTAATAAGGTAGGCCATTTGGATAGGCACCGGAGAGTATACGTCGATTCCCGCTCCGCCACACCATCAGTTCCTGCGCCGGCTGCCTCCTTCAACCAACTGACAAAACACAGGTTAGCCACGCCTTGCCCCGTGCGTCTTTTTCGCCAGATCGCCCGTATACAGGGTAGTATGAGCGCACAGGCATTCATCCTTACGGCTGCGAGGTCGCCGCTACTCTTTGCGGCTTCCATGACCGACGACACGCAATTGCTGGCCGTGGCGCTGCGTCGCCGCGACCCGGATGTGCTCGACCGGCTGATCGAGCGATACCAGCACCGCCTCTATCGCTACTTGCTCTTCCTCACCGGTAACGCCGCCCTGGCCGACGACCTCTTTCAGGAAACCTGGGTGCGCGTCCTCGAGCGCGGCCACCAGTACAACCCCAAGAACAAGTTTGAGTCGTGGCTGTTCACCATCGCCCGCAATCTGGTCATCGACGTTTCGCGCCGCAAGCGAATCGCCAGCCTCGAAGAGATCGGCGATCCGCACTCGGAGCAATCGTATGATCCTCCAGACGACCGGGCGCAATCGGCGCTGCAAATGCTCGTCACCCGCGAGAACGAAAAAGCCGTGCAGCTCTCCTTGCTGAAGATTGCTCCTTATTATCGCGAGGTGTTGCTGCTGCGGTTTCAGGAAGAGTTGCCGCTGGAAGAGATTGCCGCCGTGCTCGCTACCCCGATTTCCACGGTGAAGTCGCGGTTGTATCGCGGGCTGGAAGCGCTGAAGTCCGCGTTGCCGGGAGGCGCTGCATGAACGAAACTCCGCATGCCCGGGCTCGGAAATTGTTCGAGCAGTCCCTGGTCGAAGGACTGCCGCCGGCCGAACAGAAGTGGCTGGACGCGCACCTGCGCGAGTGCACGGAGTGCGCCTTCGCAACTGCAACGACGCGAGAACTCCTGAGCGCCTTGCGCAGTGTCCCCGTGACCGTTCCAGGCGACCTGGCGGCTCGCACGCAATTGAAAGTTCGCTTGCGCTCGCAACAAACTGCCGAGGCTTCACCCAGCAGCACGCTGCTGTGGATCATCACCGCGGCCAGTTGGCTTTTGGGGATTTTCAGCGCGCCGCTGGTTTGGCGCGGTTTCGCCTGGCTTGGCGAACGCACCAATCTGCCGAAGCCGGTGCTTGAGCTCGGCTTCGTGCTGTGGTGGGCCGTTCCGGCGCTGATCGCGCTGGCAGTTGTGCTGCATCAGCGCGCCGTCGGCAGCCGTGCATGAGTTTTTCGTTGTCGCTGCATTCGTGAGGAGACTATGTCTGACGCATTCAATGAACGCCTTCGCTTGATCCGCTTCCGTCGCAAGCGGGAACGCGCCAAATTCCGCGAAGAGCTGCGCGTGATCCCCAAATGGCTCGTCTGGACCTGCGCGTCGCTATACGCCCTCGCGCTGCTCATCGGTCTCTTTGTCAACTCCTACAACATGCAGACCGGTGGCCCCGTGTTCCCCAGCGACGATATGCGTCAAATGCCCGCTCTCGCCAATCTGGCCCTGGCTGGCGTCATCACCGCCGTCGCGATCTGCGTTGCCATCTTCCTGTTCATGTTGGGCTACGTGTATCGCGATGCCAAGCGCCGCGAGATGAATCCCATTCTCTGGACTCTGCTCGTCCTCATCCTCTCGCCCGCTTACATGTTCATCGGGCTGATCATCTATCTCTTGGTGCGCGAGCCGCTCCCGTACAGTTGTCCGCAGTGTGCAACAACCGTCAATGCCCGCTTCAACTTCTGCCCGAACTGCAAGTACAACCTGCACCCAGCTTGCCCGCAGTGCCAGCGCGAAGTGTCCGACAGCGACAAGTTCTGCCCCTTCTGCGCCACGGAACTCACCCACGCGCCCAGGACTTCAGCGAACGAACCTGCGCCCCTCAATCCCTGATGGCACAGGTCCGCTCCTTTTGGACTGCTGTCGTTTCTCCTTAATTCGATTTAATCGCGCCAATGTCACTCCCTTTTTCGGCCTGATGGTGATACGCTTGCGCCGTTGCTAGCCGTTCGTCGGCCCGCCCCGCAGGATGTCCTCCCTGTCGCTTCGACTGAACCGTGCGGCCGGCAAGATCCGCAGATTTTGCCAATCGAGGGTGTGCCATGAAGACTTTCCCCATCTCACGTGTTCTGATCGCATCCGTCGTGTCTCTCTTCTGTGTAACGGTTATGGCAGGGTCGGCTTCGGCGCAGCAAGCCGCTACCGCTGCACAACAGAAACGTTTGATCGCGGACTATGGTTACTGGAGCCGCACGCAGACACCTCCCTATAGTGCCGACCAGATTCCCTTCCACAAACTCACCCACATCAATCACGCGGGCGTCAGTTTCGATGCCAACGGCAATCTGGACGTGCCCTCGGGTTTCCTCGAGCGCAAGCTGATCGACAAGGGCCACGCGAACGGCGTGAAAGTCATGCTACTGATCGGCGGCGATTTCAATGGCCTGGAAACAACTTCCGGCGGCCTCGCCAGCCTGCTGAAGAATTTGAAGACCTTCATCCACGAACACGACTACGACGGCGTGGACATCGACTGGGAATATCCCGCTACGGCCGCCGATGCGACGTTGTTCCGCAGCCTGCTGCTGGGCCTGCGCAGTTTCCTGCCCAGTCCGCAATACGTAATCTCCGCGGACGTGGCCCCCTGGGGCGGCGATGGTTACGACTTCCCCGACACCAAGGGCCTTGTCGACTACTTCAACGTGATGACCTACGATTGCGCTGGGCCCTGGACCGATTCCGGTCAGCTCAATTCGCCCATCTTCCTCGATCCCAATAATCCGGAACAGTACAATTGCGATCCCGGCGGCAGCATTAAGGACGCCACCGATCTCTTCGTTAAGGATCTGGGAATTTCAAAAGCCAAGCTGAACATGGGCACACCGTTCTATGGCTACTACTATCACGACGTGGACGCCTTGTGGGGCTTCTGCGCCAATGAAGATTGCTCAGACTCCGTCGATTACCTGAATTACGGCACCGACTTCAAGCCCTTGATCAACAAGCAGGGCTGGCGCACCTACTACGATCCCTACGCTTTGGTCCCCTATATGCTCCGCGAAGACGGCAGCCCGGGCTTTATCACGTATGACGACGCGTTCTCCACCTTCTATCGCGTCTGGTACACCGACTGGCATCGTGGGCTCGGCGGCACCTTCATTTGGGAACTGGATGCCGATTACGACGGCCACTCGCAGGATTTGCTCGACGCGGCCTTCAACGCCACACAGCCGCAAACGAAGTAACGCATCGTCTCTTAGGCGGATTTTTTCAGCAGCGCGGCATAGCTCCAGGTAACTTCGACACGGGCGCTCAGCGCGAATCCGGCATCGCCGGCCAGCCTGAGCTCGTTTTCAAACATCGAATCCTTCACGTGACCACGCGGTTCCGCGAGCAGCAGCGTCGCCCCGGTCTTCCCTGCCGCCGCTACCTCGCGAAAGTATTTTCCGGGATTGCGTAGTTCGTGGACCATCGCGAAGGCCAGAATGAAATCGAAGCTGCCCGCAAGGTCTTCGATCGCCAGCGATTCGGATGTCGCTACGCGCGTTTCGATTCGATCGCCCAGGCCTGCCTGCATTGCGCGCCGCTTCAGCCGATTCAGCATTTTGGGCTGCAGGTCCACGGCGACCACTCGCCCCTTCGGGCCGACCATCCTCGCCAGTTCCAGTGTGAAAAAGCCCATCCCTGGCCCCGGTTCAAGCACCCGCTGGCCTTCACCAACACGGCCCGAAAGTATTGTTGTGGGATTGTGCCAGAGCTTCCGAATGGGAGACGACAGGAAATAACCCAGCCACCACGGGCACACGTGGTGCTCGTCGCCGGCAGACATGATTAGCTCCTCTCGACCCCGAGCGCCACAGCGTTCCCGCCACCCAGACACAGCGCCGCGATACCGCGCTTCAGGTTGCGCCGCTGCATTTCGTAGAGCAGTGTAACGAGAATGCGCGCGCCCGATGCGCCGATCGGATGCCCCAGCGCCACCGCGCCGCCGTTCACGTTCACTTTCTCGGGATTCAGCCGCAGCTGCCGCGTCACGGCAATCGCCGCAACCGCAAACGCCTCGTTCAGCTCGACGAGATCGACATCCTTGTCGCGGTCCCAACCGGTCTTTGCCAGCAATTTCTCCACGGCGTCCACCGGCGCCATCATCACCCATTTCGGCTCCACGCCGCTCACAGCTTGCGCCACGATGCGCGCCATCGGCTCCTTGCCCAGCTTCTGCGCCACGCGCTCGCTCGTCACCACTACCGCCGCCGCTCCATCGTTGGTACCGGGAGCATTTCCCGCCGTTACCGTACCTTCTTTCTTGAATGCTGGCTTCAGCTTCGCCAACGCTTCCAGTGTGGTGTCTTCGCGCGGTGACTCGTCGTATTTGATCACGATGGCGTCACCCTTCTTCTGTGGCACTTCGATCGGCAGAATCTGCGACTCGAAAAAGCACGACTTGCGCGCGCGAACCGCCTTCTGGTGGCTCTCGAAGGCGAACTTGTCCTGCTCTTCGCGCGTAATTCCGTATTTTTCCGCCACCAGCTCCCCGGTGTTGCCCATGTGGAAGTTTTCGTAGGCGTCCCACAGGCCATCCCAGATCATCGCGTCGACCACTTTCTGGTCCCCCAGGCGATAGCCCGTTCGCGCGTTCGGCAGCAGGTACGGGCAGTTCGACATCGACTCCATGCCCCCGGCCACAACGATTTCCGATTCGCCCAGTTGCACGCCCTGCGCCGCCAGCGCCACCGCTTTCAGTCCGGACCCGCACACCTTATTAATGGTCATCGCGGCGACCTTCGGATCGCACCCGCCCTTGAGCGCGGCCTGCCGCGCGGGATTCTGCCCGAGTCCCGCCTGCACCACGTTGCCCAGGATCGCTTCGTCCACCTGCTTCGCCTCGATGTCGGCGCGGCGAATCGCTTCGGCAATCACTTTGCCGCCAAGCTCCGGCGCGCTGAAACTGGCTAGCCCTCCCTGGAATTTTCCGATAGGTGTGCGCACCGCTGACAAAATGACCGGCGAATCCATCTCCATTACCTCCGAAATTGTAGGGACCGCCTCCTGAGGCGGTCCTTCACGCTGCGGATCGACGCTAGAACACTGCCTCGTCCTTGCTTGGACCGTACAGCGATGGCACCGGCACGCCGGCGATCCGGTAGAACGCCGCGAGCTGCCCACGATGGTGAATCATGTGGTTCAGTACGAACGAGCGCATCACCGCTACCTTTGGCAGTGTGAAAACCGTCTTGCCGCCGGCCACGAAGGTCCACGGCTTCATGAACGTTTCGTCGCTGGCCCCGGCAATCGCGGCGCGCGCCGTGCTCACCGTCTCGTCGAATTGCTTCAAAGCCGCCGCACGCGAGGTGATCACGTTCGGCTTGTAGTTGTTGGGATCCATCTCGAGCTTGTCCTGGGTAATCGTCGGCACCGTCCACGACGGCAGTTCCGCCACGTGTCCGGCGAGTCGTCCGAGCGTCATGCACGTTTCATGCGGGCGCCATTCCACTTTGTCTTCGGGGAAGCGTTCCAGCATTCTCCGGGTCGTGGCCATTTCATGATCGAATTCTGAAAGTAGTGCTTGTGCGATTGCCATGGGGGTTCTCCTGACGAGGATTGGCAGAGGTGCGGACGGACTTCGAGTGTACTACGATTTCGCGAATCTTGCGTTAGCCGCAGCGCAGCGAGACAATTCCCGAATGGCTCTTCAATTCACTACCTCCCACATCCGTGATTCCATCGATTTGTTCCGCTACTACAAAAAACTCGCGGAGCGCGCCATCGAACAGTGCCCTGACGCTGCCCTGGCCGTCACCCTCGACGGCGAATCCAACTCGATTGCCACCATCGTCAAGCACATGTGCGGCAACATGCGCTCCCGCTGGACCGATTTCTTGACCACCGACGGCGAGAAACCGGATCGCCACCGCGACACCGAATTCGAGACGCCGCCGCAAACTCGTGCCGAACTTCTGGCGATGTGGGAGCAAGGATGGAAGTACGTCTTCGACGCGCTCGAGCCGCTCACTGACGCCGATGCTTCCCGCACGGTCGTCATCCGTTCAGAAGCGCACTCGGTCATGCAGGCCATCAATCGCCAGATGGCACACTACTCCTATCACATCGGCCAAATGACCTACCTGGCGAAACACTTCGCCGCCGAATCGGGGAAATGGACTTCGCTGACCATTCCGCGCAACCGCTCTTCCGATTTCAACTCTCGCGTCGCCTCCGGCCAGGCCTCTCAACGATGACCGGTACCCTCTTCGAAATGGGCAAGCCCGAGAGCGGCGATCTGCTGCTCAACGACGCCCAGCACCGCGCCATTACCCACGGCGACGGCCCCCTCCTCGTCATTGCCGGCGCGGGCACCGGTAAGACCCGCGTAATTACCGAGCGCATTCGTCACTTGCTGGAATCCGATCTCTCCCTTCGCGGCGAGAACATCCTCGGACTGACTTTCACCAAGAAAGCCGCGGGTGAAATGAAGGCGCGCGTCGTGAAAGCCGTGGGCGAACGGGGAAAAGACGTCGTCCTTGCCACCTTTCACTCGTTCTGCGAGACCTTGCTCAAGGAAATCGACCCGAACCGTCTGGCGCTGGAGCCTGTCGATCACTGGATCCTCTTGCGGCGGAATCTGGCCAAGTTGAAGCTCGAAAAATACCGCCGTCTTGCGGAGCCCGGCCAGTTCCTTACCGATTTCATTCAGTTCTTCTCCCGCTGCCAGGATGAACTGGTCTCCTGCGCCGATTACCAGCGCTATGCCGACCAGCTCGCCGCCAACCTGGAGGCCGACAAAGACGCGCTCGACGAAGACACCTGCAAGGCGCGCGCCGAGCACGTTGCCCTTCAGCAGGAAATCGCGCGGGCCTACACCGCCAGCGAGGAAATTCTCCGCGAAAAGCGCTGCGTCGCCATCAACGGGCTGATTACCGAAGCGGTCGAGCTGCTGAAGAACGACAAAACCAAGCGGCAGCACCTTCAGGAGCGCTTCAAACACATCCTCGTCGACGAATTCCAGGACACCAACATCGCGCAACTCGAATTGCTTCATCTCCTGGGCAACGATTCGCGCAACATCGTCGTGGTCGGTGACAACGATCAGGCCATCTACCGCTTTCGTGGCGCCTCCTTCGGCAGCTTCAAGCTTTTCCTGCAACGCTTCACCGATTGGCGCGAGGGTCAGGATTCCGCGAAATACCGCGTCGCCCTCACCGAGAATTACCGCTCCACGCCGAACATTCTGCGCGTCGCCACCCAGGCTATCGGCATGAACGAAGTCAGCCCCGAATTTCCCAAGAAGATCCTCCGGCCCAATCTTCCTGAAGGCGAAAAGATCCGCATCGTCGAACTCGAGTCTGCCGAAGACGAAGCCCTGTGGGTCGCCGACGACCTGGAGCGCCTTCGCAAAGCCGGTCGCCGGTGGAAGGATTTCGCCGTCCTCTACCGGCAGCACGCCCATCGTGACCACATCGTCGAGCAACTCTCTCGCCGCAAGATTCCCTTCGTCATCACTAGGCTCTCCATTCTGGAGCATCCCCTTGTCCGCGACGTGCTTGCCTATCTCCGGATGATCGCTTTCCCTTACGACGACATCGCCTGTGCCCGCGTGCTTTCCGCGCCCTCCTGGCACCTGGCCGCGCAAGACATCGTGCGCCTGGCCGAGCGCGCCGCCAAAAAGCGCGGCACCGCTGTCTACGATGTCCTTCAGGCTCCGCAGGGTCAGTTGCCATTCGATCCCTCGCACGGCGCCGTTGCCGAGTTGCTCGAATATCTTGCCGCCCAGCGCAAGACCATGCGACGCCGCACGGCGCGCGAAATCCTGGGCGACCTCGTCGAATGGCTCGAGATTGCACAACGCGCCGGCACCCAGGACCGCAAATACGTCAATCAACTGGCTCAATTCGTCAAGGATTGGGAACCCAAAAGCGAAACGCGCGGCTTGCCGGAATTCCTCGAATACCTGGACTATTTCGAACAGGCCAACGGAACCATCAGCCTCGAAGAGGAAGCCCCGGGCGACGCCGTCCAGCTCATGACCGTGCACGGCGCCAAGGGCCTCGAGTTTCCTCATGTGTTCTTGTTGCGCGTGAACTCCCGCGCCTTTCCCGCCGGCGATCGCGCCCCTCTATTCGAATTCCCCTTGAAGCTGATGAAGGAAGAGTTGCCCCAGGGCGACTTCCATATTCAGGAAGAGCGGCGGCTGTTCTACGTCGCTCTCACGCGCGCTCAAGAACGCCTCACCATCACCACCCTCACCGAGAAGAAGAACAAGGTCCCCGTATTCATTGAAGACTTGCTCATGGAGCCCGCGGTGAAGCGCCGCGATATTCGCCAGATGGCCCCCAAAGTCAGAAAAGCGGAAGAGCCAGCGCCGCCAGGCCCCGCAACCACCGAGAACGACCTGTTCGGCGTCAGCGAGGGGCCGCCGAAAATCTTTTGCCGCATCGCGAAATGGGCCGAGCAATTCCATCCGCCGTCTCCTGAGCCCTTGAAGCTCAGCAGCTCTCAGGTCGAAAACTACCGCAAGTGCCCTCAGCAATACGCCTTCGGTTATCTCTGGTCGCTGAAAGAAGGCCCGCGGGCGACGCTCACCTTTGGCAGCACCATGCACACCACCATCAAGCGCTTCATGGAGCAATTGAAGAAGGGCAAGAAGCTGCCTTTCGATGAACTGCACCGCATCTACGATACCGAATGGAACAGCGCCGGCTTCGAAGACCAATACCAGGAAGCCGAGTACAAAAAGGACGGCCTGGAGCAACTACGCGCGTTCCACGCCGCCATGCTCGCCGATCCCCCCGACGTCTTGGAACAGGAAAAGGGCTTCGAGCTGCCCATGGCCAATAACGTCATTCTCACCGGCCGTATGGATCAGGTGAACAGCCTCGGCCGCAATGAAGTGGAAATCGTCGATTACAAGACTGGCAAGCCCAAAAAGGATGCGGATGCCAACAAGAGCCTGCAGTTGAGCATCTACGCCCTCGCTGCCAGGGAAATCTTCGAGTGGAACCCCGCTCGGCTGGTCTTCTACTATCTCCTCAACAACTCAGTTCAGCTGACCACTCGCGACGCCAAGCAGATTGCCGCCGCGGAGACCATCGTCCAGGAGACCGCCGCCGACATCCGCGCCAGGGAATTCTCCGCCAAGCCCGGCTTTGCCTGCCGCAGTTGCGCCTACAAGCCCATCTGCCCCGCGCACGAAGAAGCGCTCAGCGGCACGCCTTCCTGGCAATAAAAAAGGCGCCCCTGCCAAGGCGCCTCCCATCCCAATATCGTGTCTAGCCGGATTACTTCATTCCCTTTTTCTTGGGGGCCTTCTTCTCTGCCTTCTTCGCTTTTTTCGCCATAGACCTTCTCCTTCGTGTTTGTTGCTCGGGCGCGGAAAGCGTACGGCATGCGATCCTGCCCAGTCACACTCGTATACGGGCTGGGAAAGATGGTGTCAAGAAAATTCAGCGGGAATCGAACGTTCGACCGCTATTTCGGCGGCTCGGTGGCAAACGTGCCTCCGTAGTAGCCCTTGCGCGTCAGAATGTCCACGTTCGGACGCCGCACCCGCACTTCGATCGTGTGATAGTCCACTTTGCGGTCGCCCTGCGGCGAATACACCAGCACGTACTGGTTTCTCGCCTCCTCCGAAATTCGCGGATAAAACTCTGAGAACGACGTCTGCTTCGCGCCAAAATAAACGTCCCCGCCCGTATTGTGGGCGTAGCTCACCAGCCGGTCGAATCGCCGGTCGAAGTACGCGCTGCCGGTCGCCACGCTGTACACCGTGATCTGCTGCCGCAGCAGCTCCGCCAGAACCTCGTCGTACTTGTGCGTATTGAACTTCGAGCCGTTGCGCCCGTCGGAAATCAGCAGGATCACCTTGCGCCGCTTCTTCGCATCCCGGTCCTTCAACAGTTCCGCGGCGCCGTACACCGCATCGTCCAGCGCTTTCGTCGGCTGGCCCTTGATTACGTGCGTCGAGGGAAACTGCATCGGGTCGGCCCCGGGCGCCGGCGCATTGTTGATCGTGGGACCTTCGAACGGCCCTCCAACCGGAGGCGCGGCGCTGTGCGAGGTCAAATCGGTGCGCCGAAGCTCGGTCATCAGCTTGTCCTGGTCTCTCGTGAACCCATGCCCTTCGTAGAAATTTTGGTCGAAGCGGCAGATGAACGCCTCGTCGCTGTTGCTCAGGCCCGCAACGATCGATACCAGGCTCGGCTCCACTTGCTTCTCATCCGTCGTTTTCAGGTCATTGTCGATCAGCACCACAATCGAAAGCGGCACCGGCTCGTTCGCAAATTTCAGGATGAACTGCTCCACATCGTCCTCGAATATCCGGAACTCGTCCTTCTTCAGGTCCGCCACCAGGTTCCCGTACTTGTCTTTCACCGTCACCGGCACGATTACTTCCGTCACCGTCGTGCGAATCGTCGGCGCCTTCTGCGTGCCCGTGGGTGCGGCCGCTGGCGGATTCTGCGCCGGGGCCGGCGTGGCCGCCGGCTTCTGCGGTGCCGGCGCTTGACTTGCTCCCGACGAGGATTCCGGCGGCGCTCCCGGCGGAACCTTTGGCGTTGGCGAGTCCGGACGAGGATCCTGTGCGCCAAGCAGCAGCGCCCCACCTAGAATGACAGCCGCAACGGCTAGACAACCGAGTGTTCGTGAACGTTTCATGAGTTAGGAGGCCAAGCCATTTCAGGCTAAACTTAAGGTCTAGCGCACAGCTGTACTGGTAAGACGCATCCCGCGGCACTGCCCGTTGCATCCTAACTGCACGAGATTGGCCTGCGGCTCGAACCGATTTTCTCGATTCGTCTGCGTCACCGCGCCGGACAAACGTACTCTCAAGGATACCGGGAAACGGTGAAATTCGGGAATAGGAAGATGGCATTGAACAGAAGAATCTGGATGCGCGCTCTGGCTTGCACCGCCGCGCTGGCTTTGGCCGTTCCCGCTCTTCCGCAAGGCCAACAGCAGCCCGCTGGGCAGGCCCCCACCATCAAGGCGGAAGTCAACCTCGTCAACCTCTTCGCCACCGTTCGCGATAAGAACAAGCGCATCGTCACCGACCTTAAAGAAGACGACTTCAAAGTCTTCGAAGATAATCACGAGGAGAAGATCTCCTTCTTTTCGAAGGAAATGTCTCTGCCCATCACCCTCGGTCTCTTGCTCGACACCTCCGGCAGCGAAATGTACATGCTCAGCTCCATTCAGGACGCCGGCGCCCGCTTTCTCCATCGTGTCCTCAAGAAGGGCGACGAGGCCATGATCATCTCCTTTGACACCGACGTCGACCTCCTCGCCGACTTTACCGATGATCGCACCATCCTCGATCGCGCCATCAACAAGGCCCGCATCAACTCTCCCGGCGGCGGTTACATTGCCGGGAACCCGGGACCCGTTCCCAGTGGCAACACCGTCGGCACCGCCCTGTATGACGCGATCTACCTCGCATGCGGCGAAAAGCTCAACGGCGAAGCCGGCCGCAAGGCCATCGTCATCGTCACCGACGCCGAGGACACCGGCAGCAAGACCAGGCTTGAAGAAGCCATCGAAGCCGCTCAGCGCACCGACACCGTCATCCACGTCCTCTTCGTCGCCGATCGCGCCAACTTCGGCGGCGGCCGCGCCGACGTCGCCCACAAACTCACCGACGAGACCGGCGGCCGCATGATCGTTGTCAACTCTGAGAAAAAACTCGAAGAAGCCTTCGACCAGATTTCTGAGGAACTCCGCAGCCAATATACTCTCGGCTACTACCCCACCAATACCGCCAAAGACGGCAAGTTCCGCAAAATCCGCGTCGAAACCAACAACAAGGACTACAAGGTCCTCGCTCGCAAGGGCTACTACGCGCCTCGCCCCAGGGGTTAACTCACTCGCATCTCGTTGCGTTGACCATGCGCCGCCGCTTGGCTAGTATCGCAGTGCAACTCGTTTTCCTGCTTCACCGCGCCGCACCATGATTGAAAAAATTGCCCACTACCGAATCATCCGCCAACTCGGCAGAGGCGGCATGGGACTTGTCTACGAAGCCGAGGACACCAAGCTTGGCCGCCGCGTGGCCCTCAAGTTCCTGCAAGATAGCAGCACCAAGGACAGCGCCGCCCTCGAGCGCTTTCTCCGCGAAGCCCGTTCCGCTTCCGCCCTCAATCATCCTGGTATCTGCACCATTCACGCCATCGAGGAGTCTGACCAGCAGACCTTCCTCGCCATGGAGCTGCTCGAGGGTCAGGCTCTCGACAAAGTTCTGGCCAACGGTTCCCTGCCTGTCCCGCGCGCCATCTCCATCGGTATCGAAGTCGCTGACGCCCTCGATGCCGCCCACAAAAAAGGTATCCTCCATCGCGACATCAAGCCTGCCAATATCTTCCTCACTGAACGCGGCACCGCCAAAATCCTCGATTTCGGTCTCGCCAAATTAATGGAGCCGGAAGGCTACTACGAGGGCGAAACCGTAACCCTTACTCAGGAACCTTTCCTCACCAGTCCGGGCACCACCGTCGGCACCATTGCCTACATGTCCCCCGAGCAGGCACGCGGCGAACAGCTCGATGCTCGCAGTGATCTCTTCTCCTTGGGTTCCGTGCTCTATCAGATGGTGACCGGCGCCCTTCCCTTTCCCGGTTCCACCAGCGCCGTCATTTTCGGCAACATTCTTCACAGCGCGCCCGTTTCGCCCGTGCAATTGAACGGCTCCGTGTCCGCCGAGCTTGAGCGCATCCTCAATAAATTGCTCGAAAAGGATCGCGACCTTCGCTATCAGGTGGCCGCCGAAGTTCGTACCGACCTCAAGCGTTTGCAGCGCGAACTCGATCCAGCACGAGCTTCCAGTGATTCCGTCGTCACCGCCAGCCGCGAAGCGGTCGGCGTCGCTGCCTCAGGCTCCGGCCGTGTCCCGTCGAAGCCTTCGTCGGACCCCGCACTCCGCCATTCCGGCAGTGGCGCCGTGCTCGCCGAAGCCGCCCAGAAGAACAAGGTTGGCGCCGCCGCAATCCTGATTGGCGCGCTCATTTTGATCGCCGCCGCTGTCTATGGCTTCTACTCCCTGACCCGCAAGCCCGTTGCGCGCAAGCTGCTGCCCTTCGAGAAATTCACCATCGAGAATGTTTCGAATAACGGCCACATCACCCAGGCCGCGATTTCTCCCGACGGAAAATATCTTCTGCAGTCCCTCGATGAAGGTGGCAGGCAGTCGCTTTGGCTGCGCCACATTCCCACCTCCACCAATAAGGAAGTCGTTGCGCCAGAGCTTACCCGGTATCAAGGCCTGACCTTCTCGCCCGACGGCAATTACATTTACTTTCTGCGCCGCGACGAGAGCAATCAGACCGAATCCCAACTCTACAGTGCCAGCGTGCTGGGCGGCCAGCCTCGCGTCATTCTGGAAGACGTCGATAGTCCCGTCAGTTTCTCCGCCGACGGCCAACACTTCGTCTTCCTCCGCGAATTACACAACTCCTCGAATTGGGACCTCATTCTGGCCAAGGCCGATGGAACCATCGAGCGCAACATCTTCACCAATCATCCGCTGGCCTCCGACAGTCATGTTCCGGCCTGGTCCCCGGACGGCAAGATCATCGTCATCCCTCTTGTGCAGCCCGCCAAAGACGTCATCAGCGGTCTTCTCGCCGTCGATCCGGTCACCGGCCAGGAACATCTGGTCGCGCCGTCTCCCAATCGCATTTACTACGGCCCGGTGTGGATGCCGGCCGGAGATGCGCTCATTGCCACTTCTTCGCAACTCGACGTCGGCCGTATGCAGTCGCAGATCGGCTATCTCCCCTACCCCTCCGGCGACTATCGCCCGCTCACCGCGGACACCAACGACTACGGCAGAGTCCGCGTTTCGAAGGACGGCAAGACCATCGTTGCGATTCAAAGCAAACTCCGATTCTCCATCTCCATTGCTCCCGCGGGCGACCCCGATCAGTTGCACACCATTCCTCTGGCCAGCCAACTCCCTCCCTGGCGCTGGAACTGGATGGCCGATGGACGCCTTCTCCTTCCGCAAGCGGGCGCCGTCAAAGCCGTCGCTCCCGACGGCGCCGAGTCCACTCTCCTTGCTGACGCCAAACATATTCCTGACCAGGTTGCCGTCTGCGGCGGGGGACAGGTCATCGTTTTCCGCCAGATCGGCCGCAGTTCCAGCGCTTCTGCCAACTTGTGGCGCATGGATCTCAACGGCACCAACCAGAAGCAATTGACCACCGGCCTCAACGATCAGGAACCCGCCTGCAATGCCGACGGCAAATGGGTCTATTACATTGATAACGTCGATAACCGCTACGTTAAGCGCGTCCCGATCGACGGCGGCTCCCCCGAGACCATCGTGAAATTCTCTGTCGGCTCCTTTGCTCTTTCGCCCGACGGCAAAGACGTCGCTTCGTTTGAAGTGCGCGAACTCGACCACAAGCTGATGATCCGCGTCGACAACGTCGAAACCCATCGCCTCACCTACAGCGACGTCGATCAACGCGCTCTGCCGGACGATCTCGCCTTCACTCCCGACGGCAAAGCCGTCGTCTACGTCGTACGGGAAAAGGGCGTGGACAATCTCTGGGAGCAGCCCCTCGACGGCAAGGCGCACAAGCAGCTCACTCACTTCAAGAAAGACAGAACCTTCCGGTTTGCCTTCTCGCCCGACGGCTCCAAACTCGCTATGCAGTGCGGCCAAATCGAATCCGACGCCGTGATGCTCCACGACGAATCCCAATAAGCATCCCGAGCGCGCGGGTTCTTCCTGCTCTCCGATCGCTGATCTCTGATTACCGATTTTTGCGCGCGGCTGCCCCAGGTTCGGTGTCTGAACCTGGGTCTTGGGTCGCCGGGTGGCCCATCCTTTGTGCGATTTGTGCACAAAGGGTGGGGTCTTCCTCTTCGCTTGGGTTGCCGGGTGCCCCACGGGCCGCCTTTGCACGTGGGCTCTTCGCGGGCGCCCAGGGCTAGCCCCCCGTGCGCACCAAACAAAAGCTCTGTCATCCTGAGCGCAGCGAAGGATCTCAACCGCTGGGTCTTGAGCGATGCCGCACCCTTTGCTTTTCAAGGGCGCGGTTTTTTCCCGCTCTCCGATCTCTGATTACCGCTCTTTGAGACAACTACCTCATAGCCCTCATTCCACCGAAAGTGGCGGGCCGAGCAATTCCAGTCCGTAGGAGCGATAAATCTCCGCGTCGTTGACATATTTGCCCGCCGCATTGCGCCGCGCATTGTCGCGAAAAAACTGCTCCATCTTTCCGGCTGGCGCGAATGTAATTAGCAGTTTCCCCTGAGCGTTCCCGACGAAAGCCCAGGCGTGCGGGACCTCGCGGGGTCCAAGCACGGAGTCGCCCGCTCTCAGATGGAAGCGCTCCGAACCGATCTCAGCGATATATTCACCTTCAAGAACGTAGAACCATTCATTTTCGTTGTGATGCAGATGGCGTGGCGGTCCGCCCTTCTTCTGGCTGGCATGCTCGATGATAAAGAGGGCGCCGCCCGCATCATCCGTTAACACCTTGAAGGACGTCGAGCTGAGACCAATCACGTGATGCTCCCCGAGACGATCTTCACCCTTAGGAACAACACTCGGTTTGATGGGCGCAGGCGACTTGCCGGACTGCTCCAATAGCGCGAGCGGAAACGCTCCGATTGCTGCGGTGAGAAAATTCCGTCGCTTCATATTCTCCATGAGAGCCTCCCGCCTCGAATCAGCGCGGAGTATAACAGGCTTCTCCCCGATTCCCGACCGCCGATCGCTGATCTCTAATCGCCGCTTGTCTTTTCTCTTGACTATCTATTATTTTATGGTAAACTAATCAGTTCGATAGGTTGCTGGCGGGACCGGCAACCGGGTCATCCTTTCGACCCACCGTTCTTTGACAACTTCAGCACCCGATGAGGGTGCGTATCCCGAAGGGACCGCCGGGAGCGAGGGATCTCTCGTCCCCATTTCCGATTCTTGCGCGCCACTCGCCACTAACTACGTGCCACTGCATTTCCGTACGTACCGTACGCCGTTTCGCTTAACTCCACTTCTTCCAATCACTTCCGCGTTGTACTGCAGAAACAGGGGGGTAGGGGGGGCCACGTTCAGCCGTCACACGGCGCGCCTGCGAATCGACTCTGTCTACTTGACCACGCCACTCGGTCGGGTCGACGCCGCATCGTTCACCCGTGCGTAATACCCGCGCCGCGCGCGCACCTGATACCCCTTGTGGTTGGGCACTTCGATCTTGATCTTGTGGTACCGGCCATCAAACGCATGCGTAATCGGGCTGTACGCGATCGAATACTGGTTGCGCAACTCCTCGCCGATATCCTGGAACGACTGGTCGAGGTCGTCCACGTGATACGGGTAGAACGACCGCCCGCCGGTTTCGTCCGCCAGATCCTGCAGAATCTTGTCGCCCTCGGTCAGATGATACTTCCGGTTGCCGGACTTTTCCTTGCTGGGATCGTCAAGCGTGATCCACTGCGTGCTCGTGCTGATCGTGTAGATCACCACGCTGGTCCGCTGCGCCATTTCAATCGCTTCACTGCGCGTGTGCGTCGAGAGATTGTCTTCGCCGTCGCTGATCAGAATCATCACCCGTCGCACGACGTCCGGCTGATCCCCTGGCGGCCGCGGCGGGTGGCTCAGTTCCTTGTCGCACGCTTCGTAGATCGCGTCGAAAACTGCTGTGCCCCCGCCGGCGCGCGTCCGCAGGATCTCGTCGCGCAGCTTGCCCGTGTCGCCCGTGAACGGTTGAACGATTTGCGGCTCGTCGTCAAAGGTCATCACGAACGCTTCATCTTTGTTGCGTCGTAGCACGCTGAACAGAAAGTTGTTGGCCGCATCCTGTTCAAACTTCAAGCGGTCGCGAATGCTGTTGGAGGTATCCATCAACATTCCGATGCGCAGCGGCAAGTCGCTCTGCTTGCTGAAATACCGGATATCTTGTTGCTGATTGTCGTCCAGAACGCGGAAGTCTTCTTTTTCCAGGCCGGAGACCAGCTTGTTGCGCCGGTCCAGCACTGTGAAAAGGACGTCAACCAGGTTGACCACGATCGGGATCGTGGGCGCCTTCTGCGTCGCTTGCGTTTGGTCGGGGTTGCTTGGAGCCTGTGGTGGTACCGCTGGCGCCGGCTGCTGCTGAGCAAATACCAGCGCCGCGCCGGCCAGTACGACGATCAGTGTGAAACCGAAGACCTTGGATCGCATGTGCATTTGATTATAAGAAGCCCTTCAGCGCAGCGTCAATTCGCCCTGGCGTTTCTCCGGAAGCCGCCGCCAGTTTTGCCAGATAGTCGCGCAGTTCCGCAGGGAGCGCCGCCGTCAAATGAATCGCCGCGCCGGTGCGCGGCTGCGTGAAGCCGATCTTGGCGGCGTGCAGGAAATTCCGGTGTAAGGCGGGTAGCGCCGTGTGCCCCACGTGGAGCTGGCCGGATGCGCCGTAGAGCGTGTCGCCCACTACTGGGTGTCGTAGCGCGGAAAAGTGTACGCGAATTTGGTGCGTTCGTCCGGTGTGCAGCTTCACTTCCAGCAGGCTGGTCGAATCGATGCGAGCCAGCACGCGCCAATCCGTCCGGGCCGGTCGCGAGTTGGGCAGCAACGCCGCGCGCTTCGTCGTCATGCGCGTGCGCCGGACCGGGTCCCGCGCAATCGGCAATTCGATTCGACCTGAGTCTTCGTGGATTTGTCCCTGCACCAGCGCAACGTAGATTTTGCTGACTGTCCGCTGGCGAAACTCTTCCGCCAGCTTCGCGTGCGCAAAGTCGTTTTTTGCCACCAGCAGGATCCCG